>OBDH01000010.1_pt1 | contig 279051 bp, 220 predicted proteins | sample 1502691 | NCBI WGS metagenome assembly OBDH01 (sample SAMN05301466, study PRJEB22388) | human gut metagenome | isolation source: Infant 1 DOL 10 gut | host: Homo sapiens | place: USA: Pittsburgh, Magee-Womens Hospital of UPMC | collected 2013/2014
AATACTTTGTGTATGAATTAGTTGGCTGATTTTGTAATATTTAATGAATGTCCCTTCTTTAAGCTGCAATATTTTGATATGTGTTCGCAACATCTAAATATAGCTACTGTAAGCTCGTAAAACCGTTTAATCAGCCAATCTATACCTTCTTTAGCCATTTTTGCACACATCTTTTTTATATTGAAGGCAACGGCAAAGAAAGCAAAGTCCATGAAGACCTTATCCTTACCAAAATGGCGGAAACGTTTGTAGTTCATATTGTATTTCATTTGTTCGAACACGGCTTCCGGCTCTATACAGCTCTGTCCTCTGTGCTTCAGTCCTTCCTCGGAGCAGAGCAGCTCTTTGGCATTCTGCCTGTATTTTCTGAGCCTGTGATTCAGTTCTATCGTCCTGTTTCCTTTTGCTTTAAAACAGCGGCATCGCAGGGGACAGCCTTCACGCCTGACAACTCTGTACCGTGCATTTTCGCTGACATATCCGGATGCGGTTTTCACATGTCCGGTTCCTATTCTTTGAAGGTGTGTCAAAATGCACCCCTTCTTTCTTTTACGCACAAAGCCCCTGCTTGTGAAAGTCGGGGCTTTGTGCATAATTAGTATATATCCAGTGTTACACGTTTTTTGTGCTTTTCCGGATATTCCGGCAAGTTTCTTCCATTCACGGAAGTGTCTTTAAGGCGGATATTTTCCGCACACTTTAAGTAATAAGGATAAGCAGCTTTTCGTACATGGAAATGCTCTATTTCGATATTTCTTATGGGCTTTTCTTCATATCCATCCATAAAGATTGCATAGTGGTCGGAACAATCAGCTTTTACATTACTGATGCGGAAATTCTCATATTGAGAAGCATGTCTGCCACCTCGAAAACCGAAATAATTGGTTTCAAAACGGAGAATGGCTCCTTTTGAGCGTTCTATAGTAATATTGCTGACTTGTATATTACGAATATATCCTCCTCTGTCACGGTTGGATTTAAAATAAAGGGCATTCTTTACTGTTCCGATTTGTATATTATCCATATATACGTTTTCCACGCCGCCTGACATTTCACTGCCGATACATAAACCATTGCATTCAGACTGGAACAGACAATTACGTATGACGATGTTTTTTGAAGGGCGTCCTATTTCACGGCCGTCGGCGTCACGGCCTGCTTTGATAGCTATGGCATCATCTCCCGTGCGGAAAATGCATTTTTCTATTAATACATTGGAAGTTGATTCAGGATCACATCCATCATTATTAGGATAGTGACTGTCAATGGTGATGCTTCGTACTATTACATTGTCACAGTATACAGGATGAATAGTCCAGAAAGGAGAATTCTTAATGGTGATACCTTCTACTAAAATGCGAGAACATCCCATGAATTGTATGCAAGAGGGACGTAGTATAGTACCTTTCCCAAAGATCCTTTCTGTGACAGGGATTAGTTTTTCTCCCATTTTACGCAGACGATTTCTGTCTGATACCTCTATCTGAGACCATGAAGCAAATTCCCGTCCTCCTTGGGCGTCTATGGTACCTTGTCCTGTAATGGCTATATTAGTGGCATGTTTGGCATAAATCATGGGAGAATGTCCATATAGTTCCGTACCTTCCCAACGTGTCCATACTTCAGGAAGAAAGTCATCAGCCTTACCGCTGAAAAGTAGATAGGCGTCTTTCTCTAAATGTAAATTGACATCACTTTTCAGTACTAGATTTCCCTTTAAATAATAGATTCCTTTCGAAATTATAACGTGTCCTCCGCCTGCCAAAGAACAAGAGTCTATTGCTCGCTGTATTAACTGGCGTGAATGACCTTTTTGGTTGGAAGCGGAATCAGGGCAGATCACTTTTATTTTCTTATGCGGAAATGAAGTACGCGCTATATTGGAAATAATCTGTTCGGCTGCATTGTCTATTTTATTTTGAGGTCCGTCATGTTTGTATATGAACCATTGGAATGAAGCTGTTCCTGCTTCCTGTTCTTTGTTGTAACAATATAGTGCAATGCGGGCGCCTTTCCAAAAACCGAATGGAATAAAAAAGGAAGTTCCATAAGGAATAAAACGTATATTATCTGTACTGTAGAAGTATTGGAACTTCTGATTGGTCATGTCGATAGATACACGTAGATAAATTTGGTTTCCGTTTGGGAAAGTTGTACTTATTTCTGTTGTATCATTGGATGTGTACAGATACTTTTGTCCTTTCTCCATCTTGATACCTAGAACATTATTTATTTTTCCCATGCAAGCTAATCCGCATCGTTGCCCATCAGCTATTTCTGTAAAATCCATAGCTATTGTAGCTTCACTTATATTCCCCATAATCTTTTGTGTCAGGGTGTTGCGTGCCAATCTGAAGGTTGAAGATTTCAATGCTTTCAGAGTGAGTGAACCTGGATGTGCCGATAAGGACCATGCGTGGTCTGTCGGATTATGATTAAACTGCCATTGCAGTGATAGGTTGGGGGTAGAGAAATCATCATCTGTTTGCGGAGCGAATATGGTTTTGCTTTCAATGGGTTTCTGGCATACATATACAGGTTCTCCTATTCCATTTCTATCAAAGTCTACTCCGATAACGGGCCAATCGTTTTCCCAATGCATGGGCTGAAGATGAACTACACGGCCTAAGGCATGATGATGTTGGAAATGAAAAAAAGCCCATTGATCATCCGGAGTATCGACAATGGCTCCTTGATGAGGGCCGTTTATCGTAGTACTTCCTTGTTCCAATACTACTTTCTTTTCATAAGGACCATATATATTTTTTGAGCGGAGGATAGTCTGCCATCCCGTACCTACTCCTCCTTCCGGAATAGAGAGATAATAGTAACCATCTTTTTTGAAAATTTTTGTTCCTTCGGCTACAGGTCCAGTGTATACGGTCATTCCTTCATCAAGTAGACGTGTACCGTCTGCACTCATTTTATGAATAATGATAGGCCCGGCTCCATGACGGCTCCGGCCTAGGTATGCTTGACCATCTTCATCCCAAAAGGGGCAAGGGTCTTCCCATTTTTCTACTTTCTTAACTAAATGTAAAGGGCTCCAAGGACCTGAAGGATTGACAGCATTTGACATGAATAATCCTTCTTTGGGAGTACAGAAAAAGACCCAGAATTTGTTATCATGGTAACGAATTGAGGGTGCCCATGAACCTCCTGCATATTGTTGGTTGTTATCCCAGCCGGGAAAATCAAAATGGTGATAGATTTGGGAAATCAGTTTCCAATTGATCATATCTGAAGATTCCAATACTTGCATTCCTAGAAAATGAAAGTCGGAAGCTATCATGTAATATTTATCTCTGACCCGGATAACGTCCGGGTCAGAGTAGTCAGCATTTAAAATCGGATTTATGTATGTTCCATTGCCCTGATCTCCCCATTTACCGGGAGTACCTTGAGCTGACAAGACTAATACATTATTTATAAAGTATAGAAGAATAAGTAAAAAATTTTTCATCAGCATGTTTTTTAACTTAATAACCAGGGTTTTGTGTCACTTTAGCTTGATTCAAATCAATGGCAGCTTGTGGAATAGGACGAAGAATCTTGTATTTACCATCAGGGCCTATCATAGCAGATTCTTTTATGCCGTCTTCATTATATTTTGTGGCATATTCCACTAAAGTGTGAGTACGCTTCAAATCTGTCCAACGGACATATTCTCCAGCTAATTCACGAGCACGTTCATCAAGAATAAAATCAATATTAATATCGTTGCTGGTGACAGTCATTTCTGTTGTGTATCCTTTACGAATAGTTCCTGGACGTTGACGAAGTTTATTGATCATTTGTGCAGCCTCTTCTGTTTTACCCATTTTTAAATAGGCTTCGGCGGCAATCAGATAGGTTTCTCCTAAGCGCGCTACTACCACATCATGCATGCTGCAAGTAGAATTACGGTTAGCAATAGAAGTTTCTGAATAATCATCAAATTTCTTGATACAAGCATTGCCGTAGTCTTGTGAACGACGGTCTTTGTATGTGGCTGGGGCACCGTTGGATGGAGCAATACCACCGTCTGCTATTGTTTTGCTTACCAGTGTATTCTTTTTAATTCCATAAGGATCGTCTGCTTTCCAGGCAGCGATATCTTCATCTGTAGCCCATGCTGGAGCATAATAATAAATGATAGAAGAACTAGTCGGTGCTGAGTAATAGTCGAAATAACTGGTATGGAATTCTAACATAAAAGTTTGTTCCAACCGTGCATCACCCCGACTATACATTTGCTGTAGACGTAGTGAAGGAGCAAAGCAACCGTCAATTGCCTTATTTCTTGGTTTTTCGGAACCACCTAAATAAGCTCCGAATTGGGCTTGTTGGTAGGAACCGTCTTTTACGGGATCTTCTACAGCAGCCGAATTAAACTGTATGCTCCAGAATATTTCATTGTTTTCTTCATTTTCTACGTCAAAAGCTTCTTCTATGGAGAGGAAAGGAATTTCGCCATTAATTGCTTCCAAGGCATACTTAGCTGCATTTGCGAAGTCTGAATTTTGAGCTATATTTTCTTCTTGGGCTTCGTAATCAGTGCCATCTAGCCATCCACGAGTCAGATAGGTTTTGGCTAAGTAAAAGGTTGCTGCGCGTTTATTGGCACGTCCTACACCGGAGTTGGCACGTTCCATTAAATGGGATTCGGAAGAGGCTAGATACTCAAACTCTTCAATGATGAACTTATAAACATCTGCAAGACTGGCACGTTCATGACTCATTTCGGCATGGTCAAACATTTGTTTGTTCAAAGCTACAGGCCCGAACTGTTGCACTAGTTGGAAATAATACCATGCACGGATAAAACGTGCTTCGTCCACATATTGCAGTCGTACACTGGAATCTTCCGTTATGTCTCCATAAGATATAACGCTATTGGCTAGCTGAATACCTTTAAAACAACTTACATAGAAATTTTTTATAATGCCTTCATCTGCAGTGAAGGTATATTGGCTCATGACTACTCCCTGTGACTTTCCGTCTGCATACAGGTCTGTTCCCGCTACGAATAATTGCGGTTGGGCATTATAAAGCTCTCGCAGTGTGGAGTAAGCGCTGTTAGTTAAACTGGCGAATCCTGCCGAAGTCTGATAAAATTCAGCTGATGGAACATTAGATTTGTTGTTTTGGTCAAGAAAATCCGAACATCCTGAGAGAGTTGCCAATCCTAATGCCATAATGAAATATATTTTTTTCATAATCATTTAATTTTAGAATTTTAAATTTATACCAACTTGATAAGTTCTTGAACTGACACCACCGGTACCGTCACCTACTTGTGCATCAGCCCATTCGGGATCGAATCCTTCATAACTTGTGAAAGTGAAGGGGTTTAATACATTGGCGTAGATTCTTAAGTTGGAAATATGAAGTTTTGAAATCCATTTCTGTGGAAAAGTATAGCCAAGAGTAATGTTTTTGACTCGGACATATGAGTTATCAACGAAATTTTGTGCCCGGTCCTCATTGGCACCACTTTGCCAGTATGCACCGCCTCCTTTACCGTTTCCACCATTGGTTGGGAAGGGATAACTACCGTAATGAGTGGCTTCCTGATAGGCTATAGAGCCATCAGCACCTAGTATCGGAGCACCTTGCGGTATATAATAATCCATGTTCAGACGATTCATGCCACGCTGTCCATAGTCTACGAATTTCGGCCATGAAGGGAGAGTATACCATTCCTCCCTGACTAGTGTAAATACTGAAAGAGAAATCAATATTCTTGTATGACAGGTTAGAAGTGAAACTGCCGGTCCAGGTCGGAGCACAATGTCCGAGGATCATTTTGTCATTGGCATCAATAGTACCATTGCCATCCTTATCATAGATTTTCATCTCGCCTTCATAGAATTTGGTTTTCATTTTCGGGTCTTGGGCATAAGCTTGCGCTTCTTCTCGAGTACAGATTCCGGTGTATTTATAGCCGTAGACTACGTCTATAGGGTGATTGATAAACCATTTGTTACCCACTAAGTCTTCTTTGGTACCATTCAATTCTTTGATAGAGTTAATGTTACGCGCAAAAGAGAAGGTTGTCTCCCAGTTCCAATCTTTATTCTTTACGTTGATGGTATTCAGTTGGATTTCCATACCCTTATTGTTCACCTTACCCACATTACTTACAATAGAGCCGGTATAGGAACCTAGTTCAAATGGAGTTTCCATCTCCATCAAGAGATCTTTGGAATCTTTGTTGTAGATATCGATAGATCCATTGATACGATTATTCAAGAAACCGAAGTCAAGACCGAGGTTGATTTCGGTTGTCTTCTCCCAAGTCAGGTCGGCGTTCGTCATGGTATAACCATAACCGTTGGCAACAGACGATCCGTAATTATAGTAATATTTAATATTTGCCAAAGCTTGTGTGTCATAAGGCCCTACACCGGCATTATTACCGGTAACGCCAAAACTGGCACGGAGTTTTAAATTGCTTAACCATTTGCTGGCAAATCCCATAAAATCTTCATCGGAAATGCGCCATGCCAAGGCAGCTGAGGGGAACATCCCCCAACGATTGTCTTTTTGGAATTTGGAACTGCCGTCCCAACGTGAAGATACAGTCAGCATGTATTTGCCTTTGTAGGCATAGTTGATACGGGCTACATAAGATAACATGGAGATTTTTTTATAATAGCTAGACTGACTTTGTACAGTGCCTGAACCAAGATTATGCCAGTCTACATCAAATGGCATATCCACTACATTGATATAGTCGCCTTGTAATTTTTGTTCATAGACACTGAATAAGGCCAAGGCATTCAGACTATGATCTCCAAAATTCTTGATGTAATTGGCTTGCGTATCCCAAGTATACGAGAATATTTCATCATTATAGTTTTCGGCCATGTTTGTTTTTCCAGAACGAAGTTGGGTTTCTCCGTTATAGAATGTACCACGATGGGTTTTGGTATACATGGGGGAGAAAGTAGTTTTAAGAATTATTTCTTTAACGGGGCTGTATTGCAAATAAATGTTTGCCATCACATCATAAGAACGTGTATCGTCTTTTGAGTTCAAACGGTCCACCACTGGATTGATGGAGGAAGTCGGACCACCACCATTGGGATAGATGGCGGCATCTTTACCTGGTTGTGAAATTAATTGTCCTGCCTTTTCCCCTTCCCAATAATAGCATGGCATATTAGGGGTCATACGGAACCCTTCCAAAATAGAGTAGTTGCTACCACTCTCTTTGGATGCTGTTGCCATATTTGTGGAGAATCCGGCTGAGATTTTATCTGAAATCTTATGATCTACTGCTCCTTTTATATTCCAGCGTTCATAACCGTCATACATGATTCCTTCCTCATTTTGATACCCTAGTCCTACGCGGTAGGTTATATTTTTTGCATTTCCCGAGATATTGATGAAATGATTCTGTTGTGAGCCGTTACGGGTTACGATATCTACCCAATCGGTATAATTATTATTGAGATACATATCTTTCACTATTTGACTGCCATTTCCCCAGAAGTTCAGGAAATTGGCATCAGTCATTTCCCAGTTAGTCATTCCCGAAGAGGCATCCATAGATGAAACCAGATAACGGGAGAAACGGAATTTCATGAAATCATCTCCTTCCATAAAGTCCGGCATATTGGCTTTGGTTTTTACACCATAATATCCATCATAGCTGATTGTAGTCTTGGCTACATCTTTGTCTCCCTTTTTGGTGGTAATCATCACTACACCATTTGTGGCCCGTGAACCATAGATGGCGGTAGATGAAGCATCTTTCAAAATGTCCACTTTTTCAATATCCATCGGATTTAGAAAATCCATATTTTCACAAACTACTCCATCGATTACATATAATGGATTGCCGCCATTTAATGAACTTTTACCTCGAATCTGAATATTGAATCCGTCACCGGCACGGCTAGAAGACTGTGAGATATTCACTCCAGCAACTTGCCCTTGCAGACTTTCGACAACTGATGTTGCACCTTTAGCAGAAATCGTCTCTGATTTTACACTACCTACAGAACCGGTAAGGTCTGATTTCTTTACTACACCATAGCCCACTACTACCACTTCGTCCAGTAGTTTATTATCTGCTTCGACCGTGATAGACAGTTTTTGTTGGTTCCCTACTTTAATTTCCTGTGTTTTATAACCCACGTATGAAATAACTAAGGTAGCACCTGCTGAAATCTCCAGTGTGAAGTTACCGTCCAAGTCAGTTACTGTTCCCTGAGTAGTTCCTTTTATCAATACGGAAACGCCGATCAATGCTTCTCCACTTTCGTCTATGATGTTACCCGTAATGATTCGGTTTTGCTGAACCGATTTTAGAATTGCTGAACTTTGTTGGCCTGACCAGTTGTTTGCAAAGGTGGATAATGGTAAGGAAACTAGTCCTAAGGAAATTCCGCAAGCAAACCAAAATCTTTTTGGAGAATACCCTGTACTATAACAGAACGGGATTTTAAATACTCTTTTTTTTCTCATGTCTTTCATTATTAATTTAGTATTAGAGTTGTTTTTGTTTTGATGTCAAATATAGACGGATGTTATCTTTTTATAAGTGGAAAAACTGATAATTTAGTTGGAATATCTATCAAAGGTAGCTAAACAACATATATTGCGATGGATTAAATGTAGAAAGTACTTTGATGAATACCCATTTTCTGCTAATTTCGCAAAGGAAACACATTACTTTGATATGAAAACATACTGGGTTGATATTCTTACCTTTTTCTGTGTAGTAATACTATGCCTTTTTGCAGCCGATGTGCCGGTAAAAGGAGCTATACCTCAAAAATATTCAGTTACGTACTTTTCCAGTCAGAATGGAGTGGAGGATGGGCTGGTCAACGATATTATCCAAGATCATAAAGGTCTGTTATGGTTTGCTACTTGGAATGGGCTTTATCGGTTTGGTGGTTATAATTTTAAGAATTATAAATCGAATATGGAAGATTTGGGAGGACTGACCAATGATCGTTTATTAGATATAGTCGAGGATAAATTCGGATGTATATGGGTATTGTGTTATGATTCCACTTGTTATCGTTTTAATCCTGACAAGGAAGTCTTTGAACCTGTCATTCAAAAAACAGCCAATAGCTTTCGGTCAATATCTGTCCTTCCGAATGGAATAGTATGGTTATTACGTGAAGATGGGAGTGCAGTACGGGTCGTTACGGCTCCCGAAGATTTATCTATGACATTTCAATTCTATTCATCAAGAGAAAATACGTTGTCTACTGGTAAAATCCGGTCTGTATTTATGGATTCGAAATTACGGGAATGGCTTCTTACGGATGAGGGGGTATATCGACTATATGATTCAGAACTTTCTATTATTTCTTTGTCTGATTGTCGAAAAAGTGAGAAAATACCTTTTTATTTTGCAACAGAGTTGGAAGAATATATATATTTAGGTGCACATCAAGGTAAAGTTTATAAATACTTGTTGACTGGAGAACTTTCTATTCATACTCAATTGCCAACATCGGCTTCTGTGATTTCTATTTTGCCTTCTGTGGCTGGACTGATATATGTTACTGATTCAGACGGCTTTTTTATTCATGACTCTCTCGGTGAGATAAGACATGTGATGCTTGACTCTCTTTCTCTGTTGAAAGACAAAACCATAGAGTCTGCTAAAATTACTTGTGGAGATTTATTGTGGCTTGTACATCCTGTTCCGGGAGTCACTTTGTTTGATCTGAAAACACAGCGTTTAAGCTTTATTGAAGGAAAGGACGAACTGGGAAGACCGCTAAATACTGAAAGTGATTTTTTTGCTTTTGAGGATCGGAACGATATTTTATGGGTACACCCTAAGGGAGGAGGATTTTCTTATTTTGATTCTCAAAATAGGCGGTTAATACCTTTTAATACTACGGAGCAGCCTGTCAAGTGGAAATCAAATGACCGCTGTTTTGCTGCTTTTGTTGATAAACAAGGAAATTTATGGATGAGTACCCAGCTCAACCGACTTAAGCGTATCACTTTTATCCCTGATAAATTTCATATCTATACGCCTACTCCTCAGGATGTAGAGTTACCTGATAATGAGATCAGGGCACTGTATATAGACAAAAAACAACGTATTTGGACGGGAAGCAGAGATATGAATGTTTCTATATATGATGCCCGGCTTCGATTATTGAAAAGGATGAAATGGGGCAAAGTATATGCCATCATGCAAGATTCGGCTGGTGTTTATTGGATTTCTACTAAAGGCCAGGGATTGATAAAAGCAACAGAAACTTCAAAAGGCAATTTTGAATTACAGCATTTTAAATATAAAGCTGATGACCCCTATTCATTGAGTAATGATAATATTTACTTTACTTTTCAGGATAGTAAGCAGAGACTTTGGGTAGCTACTTACGGAGGTGGATTGAATTTGATTGAAACTATGCCTGATGGTACTTTAAGATTTATCAATCATCGCAATTTGTTAAAGAGATATCCGATAAGTCATTTTTATAAAGTCAGACATATTACTGAAGATAATCAAGGGCGTATCTGGGTGTCTACAACAGCAGGGATTTTACAATTTAAGGTTTCTTTTCATTGTCCTGAAGAAATAGATTTTCATTCTATATGCCGTGAGCAGGGGAATGTGAATAGCCTTAGTAATAATGACGTACAAATGATTCAATGTATGGATAATGGGAAAATTTTTGCCATTACTTATGGCGGAGGGTTAAATGAGCTTTCTCCCATGGGGCTCCATTCTTATCAATGTAAATCCTTCACACAGAAAAATGGACTTATTTCAGATATTATTTATTCTATGCACGAGGATAAACAAGGGAATTTATGGTTGGTGACGGGTGGTGGATTAGTGAAATTTGTAGCTTCGGCCGAACAGATTCAGTATCCTAGTGAGCATATCGCATTTAATATGCATTTCAGTGAAGGTGTGGGGGCAACAGATGGCAGGCAGATTTTTTTTGGTACTAACCGAGGTTTGTTCTATTTTACCCCTGAGAATATCCATAAAACAGATTTTATACCACAAATATTTTTCTCTTCTATTTGGGTAAACAATCAGGAACTGACTCCCAGAAAAACTCCTTCTATTTTGTCTGTTAATCCTGATGATAGCAGGGATATGCAGTTACCTCCTAATAATCATACCCTCAGACTGGTATTTTCTGCTCTAGACATGACCAATACGGAGTATATTCAATATGCTTACAAGTTAGACGGTTTTGATAAAAACTTTCGTTTGACGGATAACGGGCATGAGGCCAACTATACTAATCTTCCTCCGGGAAAATATGTATTTCGTGTAAAGTCTACCAATAATGAAGGTGTATGGGTTGAAAATGAACGAACACTTTCTTTTGAAGTGCTTCCTACTTTCTCTGAGACACCTTATGCTACTATGCTCTATATCTTCTTGATTGTATTATTTATTGCAGTTGCCATTTATATATATACCGTTTTTTATCGGATAAAAAATAAGGCTAAAAATGAAGAATTGATTACTCAATTAAAACTTAGCTTCTTTACTGACGTGTCTCACGAATTAAGAACTCCATTAACATTGATTACCGGACCTTTGGAATATATACTCAGAGACGAGAGCCTTTCTGGGAAGGTGAGAGATACTTTGAAGATTATTAAAAAGAATAGTGACCGTATGCAGAGGTTGGTAGGGCAGATTTTGGATTTTAATAAAATCCAGAATAGCAAGATGAAACTGAGAGTTCAGTATGTGGATATTATCAGTTTCACGAAAGAGATAATCAACTATTTTACAGCTTTATCTCAAGAGCGGCATATTAGTCTGAATTTTAACACTCAATTGTCTAAAGTAAATCTTTGGGTGGACAAGGATAAATTAGAGAAAATTATTTTTAATTTGCTGTCTAATGCCTTCAAATACACTCCTGATGGCAAGAACATTTGGGTTAGTATGAAAGATGATGGGAATGCAGTCCTTCTTCAAGTTCAAGATGAAGGAGTAGGGATAAAGAGAGAAAAGCAGAAAGTGATTTTCAATCGTTACGAGAATGTGGTTCCGGATAGCATTTACGCTCCTTTAAGTTCTGGTATCGGACTTTCAGTAGCTAAAGAACTTGTGGAAATGCATTATGGTAGTATAAATGTGGAAAGTGAGTTCGGAAAAGGGAGCCTATTTACTGTAAGGCTATTAAAAGGTAAAAAACATTATCCGTCTGACACGGAATATATATTATCAGATTGGAACGAAGATACAAATTTAGATTTCAATTCTCAAAACGAACTACAAGAATTGAATGAAGCGGAGAAGCCGCTCATGCTTATTGTTGAAGACAATTATGAATTAAGAGTATTTATCAAACAAATATTTCAGGAAGCATATCGGTCTGTTGAGGCTGATAATGGAGAGGTTGGATTAAAAAAGGCTTTCTCTGATCTACCTGATATAATAATTACTGATATCATGATGCCTGTAAAAAGTGGTCTACAGATGTTGCAGGAACTAAGGAACGATGAACGAACTTCGCATATTCCTGCCATAGTATTGACTGCTAAGACGGATATGGATAGCATTCTGACCGGTATCCATACAGGAGCTGATGATTACATTACGAAGCCATTTAGTATTAATTATTTGCAAGCTAAAGTAGAGAATATTCTAACTCGGCGTAAAATGTTACAAGCATATTATTGTAAGGTAGGGTATGAAGAGGGGAGTGAAAATAAAGAAAAAGATAAATCGGTTCAATTGTCGGCTAAAGATGCCGCTTTTCTTAATAAGTTAGCTGGAATTATGGAAGAGCAACTTAGTAATCCGGAATTGAATGTAGATCAATTGGTCAGTTATTTCAGTCTGAGTCGGACCAATTTCTTTCATAAGCTGAAGTCTTTAACTGGTATGGCTCCTATAATGTATATAAAAGAAATGCGTATGAGGAAAGCTGCTGAACTGATTAAGGAAAACCAATATACAATGTCGGAAATAGCTTATATGGTAGGTTTTAGTGATCCTCATTATTTTAGTAAAAGTTTTAAATCTTATTGGGGAATGACTTCTACAGAATATGCAAAAAATCAGGTTGGACAATGAAGATAAATGATGGTAAAGTTATATTTTATCATTATATCGGGTGAGCCCATTGTTCACCCGATATAATAGGGGGCATCTTATTTTTTCACCTTATTTCCATTGATATACACTTCATTTAACACTACATCTTTGGCTCCGGTAATTAAATTTCCCTTTTTCTCTACATTATTGAAACGGCTGTTTGTTACATGGATGTCTTCAATATTAACACGGTCATCATATCCGGTAATCAAGACTCCGTACTTACTTTTTTCACTGGTAACATTATCCAGATATACATGGCGTACTACAGGTGGGAAACTTCTGTCACATTTTTCACGGTTTTCATATTGCAGGTTGATTTTCAAAACGGCTTCGCGACATTCACCTACTTCTACATTACGCACATAAATATTTTCAATGACACCACCACGGCAGTTGTTGGTTTTGATGCGGATGACACGTTCTAGGTTCGGGCTGTCCATTTTGCAGTTTTCAACAAACAGGTTCTTATATCCTCCCGAAATCTCACTGCCTACAACTACACCACCGTGTCCGTCTTTCATTTCGCAATTGCGTACAATGATATTTTCACTTGGTACATTCCATTTCCGTCCGTCGGCATTCCGTCCGCTTTTAATGGCAATGCAGTCGTCTCCAGTATCGAATATACAGTTTTCAATTAATACGTTCTTACTTGATTCCGGATCGCAGCCATCGCTATTGGGACCGTGACTGGAAACTTTAACCCCACGCACTGTCAGACTTTCACAAAATAAAGGATGGATAACCCAAAACGGAGAATTTTTCAATGTTACATTTTCTATTAAAATAGTGTTGCAACGATATAGATTGATAAGTTGGGGACGTAAACCGTCTTCAAAAGTCATTTGGCGCTTATCTATCGGGGCAAATGTTTCGGCGTACATCAGTAATTTGTCTCTGCCGCCATTTTTTTGAGCTGTCATACCTTCCTTCCAGCCATAGTGTGGAGCACCACACATACTCCACCAGTTATCATTACTGGCCTGTCCGTCTATAATACCTTTACCGGTAATGCCTATGTTGCTTTCACCATAAGCATAAATTAATGGATGCAAATTGTAACAGTCTACTCCTTCCCAGCGAGTGAGTACGGTTGGAGTATATAGATATTTCTCTGAAGAAAATTTTAGATAGGCACCTTCTTCCAAATGCAGATTTACATTACTTTTCAGTGTGATAGGACCTGTTAGAAATTCTCCGGGTGGAACTAATACAGTTCCTCCACCTGTCTGGCTGCATGTGAGGATAGCTAGATTGATTGCTTCATGGCAGAGTATTTCACCATTATTTCCTTCTTTGGCACCGAAATCTTTAATGTTGTACACACGATCGGGAAAAGAAGTCTTTTTGATTTGTTTTTCTATTTGCTCACTTTCTTTCCAAATCTCTTGTGGTATTTGTGCATGAGCAAGTCCAAAATATGCACATATACAAAGTACACTAACTAACTTTTTTACCATATCTTTGATGTTTAATAATTAATAATTTCATAGTTACCAAAAAATATCTACGATGCAATATTAAAGCATATAATTAGAAAATAAGTGGATTAATTGCCCATTATTGTGTAAATTCTAATAATAGAGGAATAACTGCTGCTACATTTTTATATTATTTGTATATTCGTACCTTAATAATCTGATATTATGAAATACATCACTTGTATATATTGATATCTGTTGGGGAATTCTTGTCGTGATAGGAGGTAGTATTTCTACTACCAAAGATAGTCTTCTGAATATTATAAGATATACAAGCGCAGGATTCCATTAATTCTTCTAGTCTGAAAAAATAATTTAGTGAACTACCTGTAAAGTATGGAGTAGATCAATTGAACTATGAAAATTACCGTTTGGAAACTAAGAACAGGAGTTTTTTAGTAATTAGACTTTTTATGGTACTTGTATTGGTGAAATTATCAAAAGGGGAAATGTTTATCTCCACCAATGAATTGCATTTGTCGCTAGTGATAGAGAGCCTGTTTGATAATACTAATAAATTTACAGATTCTGGATCTGTAACTCTTAAGATAAAGTTGGATAAGGCACAAAGTAAGTTACGAATTGAAGTAACCGATACCGGCTGTGGCATTCCTCCCGAAGAACGGGAGGAAATATTTCTGTGTTTGTCTGTATAACTTAGTGTGTGCCTTCTTCAATGTCACGCTTTCGTTTCAATGCTTCCAGGAAATAATAGTCTGCATAATTTAAAGGTACATCTATTTCTGTGCCATGAGGAATACTGCCCACTGAATGCATTAATAAAAAGTTACCATTTTTTCCAAGAGATGCCAGATAGTTTGGTGAGGCTAGAGAGGCCATAATACTGTCTGCATAGTTCTTATAACTGTTTGCATCAGGCACATCCATTGTACTAATTTCATAAAGTGCAGAAGCTATACAAGAAGCACTTGAAGCGTCTCGTGGTTCATTGGGAATATTGGGAGCATCCATATCCCAATAAGGAATCAAGTCTTTGGGAAGCCGGGGATGTGTTTTCATAAATTGGAAAGTCTTCAATGCCTGATTCAGATACTTTTTATCATGAGTTTCCCGGTAACACACAGTGTAACCATAAATCGCCCATGCTTGTCCACGACTCCAAGTCGATTCGTCTGCATATCCTTGGGCTGTTTGTCTATGCCGTACCATGCCGTCTGCCAAACTATAATCTATTACATGATAACAACTTCCGTTTGTACGGAAATGCTCTTTCAAAGTGCGGTCTGCATGGTTCACTGCTATATGATAAAAGGTGGAATCACCAGATAATTTAGTTGCTTCAAATAGTAACTCTAAATTCATCATATTATCTATTATGACCGGACATTCCCAACCGCGTTCCGATTGCCAGCCGCGGGTCACATCCCATGATTGGATAATTCCCGGCTTTTCACGGAAACGAGTAGCTAATGAACGTGCAGCTTCTATCATGACTTCTTTGTATTTGGGTACTTTAGTTGTTCGCCATCCATTGCCGAAACTACAATTTATCATGAAACCTACATCATGGTGCCAAGTCAGTTTTTTGGCTTCTTCTATGGCCGAAGTGTATTTATCAGCTAATGATAAGAGAGTAGTGTCGCCACTTAACTCATATAGATACCACACTGACCCAGGGAAAAAACCACTTCGCCAGTCGGCGTAGTCACAATAATAAATGGTACTGTCAGTTTTCAATGTAACGGGGTTTATAAATTTCTCTGATTTTTCTATAATTTGTATTTCATTCCCGATTTGTGCACGTGCAAATGCTACATTTTTTTCTATAAAGGAATCTGTTCTGGCGGATTGTTTATTTTTCTCTGTGCAAGATCCCCATAAAGTAGAGCAAGCGAGTATTGTAATATAGAGGACTTTCTTCATAGTACTTATTTTTTTATAATTTGCTACGAAGATAATGATAAATTTGTTGAAGAGAAACTTTAAGGTATTCTTTTACTTTGAAAACAGATTGATTCTGCTTCCAAAGTAAAAGAATATTGATCATAGAAATACAATAATCATTTCAGTTATTATTCTTCTTTTTGTAACTGAACTTTTATAGTATTGCTGTATCACTTAATAGTTGATATACCCCACTTATAATTCCTAAAACGAATATGCCGGCTACACATACCAACAGACTGATGCGCATCGGAGTTGCTGTACGAAAATTGCCGATAGGGTCTTCATTAGGTGTGATGAACATGGCTTTTACAATCAATAAGTAATAATACAATGAAATGATTGTATTGACCAATGCGATAAATACAATAAGATAATATCCGCTATGGAATGCTGCCATGAATACAAAGAACTTACTGAAGAATCCGGCAAATGGCGGGATACCTGCCAATGAGAAAAGAGCAAGTGTCATGACCATAGTTAGTTTAGGGTTGGTCTTATAAAGTCCGTTATAATCTTCGCGCTCTATTTTACCGTGGGTATGTTGCTCAATGGTATTGATGACACCGAATACGGCGAGATTGGCGGCAATGTATACTACTATATAATATACTAGGGATGCCATGCCCTGCGGAGTTCCAGCCAGTACAGCCAACATTATGTAACCGGCTTGTGAAATACTACTGAAGGCCATAAAGCGTTTCAGGTTGTTTTGGCGGATGGCGAACAGATTGGCTATAGTGATGGTGGCTACAATGATAATACATAGTATTTCACTCCATTGTTCAGTCATTGGTCCGAATACTTTCATTAAAATAATCATTAAAGCAAAAGCAGCTGCACCTTTTGAAATAACGGATAGGTAGGCGCTTACTGTAGTCGGTGCACCTTGATAAGTATCTGCTGTCCACAGATGAAAAGGTACCAAGCTTAACTTGAAGGCCAATCCGGAGAAGAAAAATACTAGTGCAAGAACTTGTAATGGAGTTCCTGTCAATCCGGCAGGGATATCTTCAAAATATAAAGTACCTGCTGTCCCATAAATCATAGAAATACCATAGAGGAAAATACCGCTGGAGAATAAAGCCGAAAGAATGAATTTAGCTCCGGCTTCGGCACTATGTCCTTTATATTTATCGAAAGCTACGAGACAAGCCATAGGAACGGTTGCCAATTCCAATCCAAGGAAGAATAGCAGGAAGTGCCCTGCGCTTACCATGAAATACATACCCAGCAAGGTACTGAGGGTAAGGATGTAGAATTCGCCTTGTTTATGACGGGTGTCTTCACGTTTTAGCCAAGTGTCTGCTTGCAGAAACACCAGTATGGTACCTATGGTCAGGATGCTTTTCAGAACAGACGCCATAGGGGTTGAGTGATACATGCCGCCAAATAAAGTCACCTCTTCCGGCCATAGGTTTGCTAAGAGTTGAATGGTCAGCAGGATACATGCCATGGGGCGTAACCAGTGACGTTGTGGAGCCGGTAAAAATAAATCTAACAGAAACATCAGAATAAAAACGGCTGTCAGACTCAGTTCGGCATGCATATGGAGTATTGCAGTTATGTCCATCATTGCTATTTTTTTAATTTTTAATTCTCAAATTTTAATTTAATAATTGACTTATGATTGGTTCTACACTGTTACTGATCAGATCGCTTATCCAGAATGGAGCCATTCCTAAACCTGCTACACAGGCGATGAGGCAGATAACGGCTACTCGTTCATCCCAGGTTGCGTCTGTGAGTTTCAGATGTTCGGGATTCAAAACTTTACCATAAAGAATTTTACCTACTACACGCAGGATATAGACTGCGGTAATGACGATACTTGTTGTTGCCACTAGGGTACATACGCGATGGAATGTATCATCATTTTGGAAAGAACCTACAAAGACCGTCATTTCAGCAACAAAACCACTTAGTCCCGGAAGTCCCAAATTAGCAAGACCAGCAATAACATAACCTACAGCCAGGAAAGGCATAATCTTCATCAAACCTCCCATTAATCGGACATCACGAGTGTGGGTACGTCCGTATATCATACCAATAAGGGCGAAGAACAAAGCGGTCATTAATCCGTGACTCAACATTTGGAGAATAGCACCCGTACAACTGGTGCGTGTCATCATCAGCAGGGCAAAGAGCACTAATCCGCAGTGGGATACGGAGGAATAGGCATTGATATATTTTAAGTCGGTTTGTACCACAGCACTGAATGCACCGTAAACTACAGAAATAGTGGTCAATATCAGGAATACATCTCCCCACATGGCTGCACCTTCAGGCATCAGGTACATAGCAACACGGAAGCATCCGTAACCTCCTAGTTTCATCAATACTCCAGCGTGAAGCATAGAAACAGCAGTCGGTGCAGAAGCATGACCATCGGGACTCCATGTATGGAAAGGGAACAAAGCTCCTAAGACTCCGAACCCCAAGAAGATAAGCGGGAAGAAGATGCGTTGCATTTCATGAGGTATATGCAGTTTGGCGATTTCCAGCAAGTTCATAGTTTCACCGCCTGCACCATAAAAAATACCGAGAATTCCGATCAGTAGAAATGCAGAACCACCCATTAACATTAATGTAAGTTTCATGGCGGCGTATTCTTTACGTCCGCTTCCCCATACACCGATGAGCAGATACATTGGAATTAAGGCTACTTCATAAAACATGAACATGGTGAACAGGTCTGTTGAAACGAAGAATCCGAATACCCCTACACTCAATAGAGTGAACCACATGAAATATTCTTTTGTCAATGGTTGTAACTTCCACGATGCAAAAGTACCGGTGAATACAATAATGGAACTAAGCAGCAACATTGCTACTGATATACCGTCTACTCCTACTGAGTAGCATATATGGAGCGGTGCATACCAAACTGTGCTGGCTGTGAACAGCATCTCTCCTGTAGCACCGGCTTGGCGTAGTTCGATATAATCAATGGTGAGGTAAACGGATAATGCCAATAATATGGAAGATCCGACAACCATCACTCCGCGAACTTGATTGACGCTGCGCGAAGCCCAAAGGCTCGCGAGCATCAACAAGGGAACTATAATGAAAAAACTTAGTATGTTCATCTTTTTAAATTAAAAATTAAAAAATGGCCATGCGGCGGATTTTTTATTATTCATTAAATTAATAGTATCAGCGTCAATATCAATGCACCTGCAAGGAACCAAATACTGTACTGCTGTACGTTTCCACTTTGCATGTCACGTATTTCATCGGCGGTAGCATGAGTACTCCACGCAGTGAAGTTAAAGAATTGATCGATAACGTGCCGGTCCCACCAGGCTATCGGAGTACTGATGCACCGGAAGATGATTTTCTTGGTTACGAACAACCATATCTCATCCATATAGAAACGGTGGTAAGCTGCTGTGTGCAAACGTGGGAATGTGCGCGCCAGATAGTTGGCTACGGGTTGTCTCTTACCTGCATACATCCATGTAGCTAAAGCGATGGATGCTATAGCAATAATGATACTTGTAGCAGCTATCTGCATATCCAGATGAATGGTATAGGCTTCTCCGTTACTACTGATCAGATTGCCGAAAGGTATGAATCCGGCAATACAGGTGATAGCGGCTAAAAACATCAGCGGGAATGTCATGGTAAGTGGAGCCTCATGCGGAGTATGTGCATCAGGTCCGGATTCGTGGGAGTGTCCTTTCCATTCTCCATTCCAGAAAATACAATAATAAAGGCGGAACATATAAAATGCTGTCATGGCGGCAATGCCTGTCATTATCCATCCCATAACAGGACTGAATTGGAAGCAGGCAGTCAGAATTTCGTCTTTAGAGAAAAAACCTGAGAATGGCCAAATACCCGAGATAGCCAGACAAGCAATCAGGAATGTCCAGTGGGTGACGGGCATGAATTTATGAAGTCCTCCCATGGCGCTCATCTCGTTACTGTGTACGGCATGAATGATACATCCGGCTCCTAAGAACAGCAATGCCTTGAACATGGCATGTGTGAACAGGTGGAACATGGATGCCATGTAGCCTAGTCCTCCTTCATGAGGGTTCATGGAAGTACAAACGCCTAATGCAACAATCATAAATCCAATTTGAGATATAGTGGAGAAGGCGAGCACACGTTTGATATCGCTTTGTGCACACGCCACACTAGCGGCGTAGAATGCAGTGAACGCACCGATATAAGCTATCCAGTGCAGCACTTCGGGCGCATATCCTACAAACAACGGGAACATACGGGCTACCAGATATACACCGGCTACTACCATGGTAGCAGCATGGATTAATGCACTGACAGGAGTAGGACCTTCCATAGCATCCGGTAACCAGATGTGCAATGGAAACATCGCACTTTTACCGGCACCACCGATAAACATTAGCCCCAAGGCCAATGGTATCATACTTCCGGCAACTGCAAGTACCTGAAGTTGGGGGGTGAACGAGAATGTTTCGGCATAATAGCCGTAAATCAAGATACCGATCAGAAAGCCTAAATCAGCGAAACGGGTAACAATAAATGCTTTTTTACTGGCAGCAATCGCTTCTTTCTTGGTGTAATAAAAGCCGATAAGTAGATAAGAAGAAACACCTACCAGTTCCCAAAAGACATACATCTGGAAAATATTAGTTGCTACTACGAGCCCCAGCATGGACATGGTAAACAGGCTAAGAAATGCGTAGTAACGTTGAAAGCCTTTTTCACCTTTCATATATCCGAATGAATAGATATGTACCATCAGACTGACGGTGGAAATAACGACTAGCATCATAACTGAAATAGGGTCAAGCATGATTCCTATGTCAATATGCAGGTTCGTTGTGAAAGGTAACCATTCAAAATTATAAGGTGTGAGAGTAGGATAGACGCCTTCTGCCGTACGCCCTCCTGCAAAATAATTGAAGGCAGTGAGGTAGGAAAGCAACGTCACCCCTGCCAGTGAAACGGTGCCGATGGTCCCTGCCAATCCGTTCTTCATACGCATACCTGCCAGCCCCAGTATCAGGAAACTGAGGAAAGGTAGGATAAGGATTAGTATTGTATGTTCCATAATTAGTTTTTCATTTCATTTAAGTTCTTCACTTGGATATTGCGTACATTGCGGTAGATATTGATAATGATAGCAATAGCTACTGCTGTTTCAGCCGCACTCACGCCGATAGCGAACAGGGCGAAAAAAAAGCCTTCCAGTTCTTCGGGAAAGAGGTATCGGTTGAATACGGCGAAGTTGATGTCTACCGAATTCAGTATCAGTTCCACACTGATGAGCATGGCCAATAAATTGCGGCGGGTGAAGAAACCATAGATTCCCGCAAACATCATAAAGGTGGAAACCACCAGATAATATTCCATGTGTACCATAAGTTCTATCTTTTTCTAGCGATTAGGATTCCTCCTACGATGCAAGCGAGTAATAACACGCTGATTACTTCGAAAGGAAGGATATATTGATATTTTTCCATGCCCATCAGTGCATGACCGATCGTGCGTACATCCAGTTCACCATGAACAAAATGAGAGGGCAAGAATTCGTTCTTCAGCATGACGAACAGACAGATAGCCAGTCCTGCTATAGTAGAAATAGCTCCGGCCACCATCTTTCCATTTTTTAATCTCTCTGCTTTGTCTCCCTGTGAAGAGGTCAATAAGATACTAAATACATAAAGCACTGTTATACCACCGGCGTAAATCAGTAATTGTACAGCTCCCAAGAATGAGTAGTTGAGTTGGAAGTAAATACCTGCTGTACCAAATAAAACGAACAGCAGATAAGTTGCTGCACGCAAGATACGTGAGGTCGTGACTGCCAATACCGAACAGACAGCGATAAACAACGCCAGTACAATGAATACAATTAGTTGTAGTGTCATAATATCGTTTGTTTTTTATTTTTTGTTCAGAGTGAGAACTAGTTTGCTGCGGTCGAATACAGCATTTTCGAATTCTGTATCGAACCGAATGGCATCGTGTGGACAAGCGTTCACACAAAGTTGACAGAACATACAGGCTCCCAGGTCGTACTCATACTTTACCAATATTTTCTTTTTCTTGCCTGTTTCTTCGTTGGTCACAGATTCGCTGGTAATGGTGATTGTATCATTGGGGCAAGCCATCTGGCAAAGTCCGCAAGCAATACATTTGTTATTACCATTCTCATCAACCGGCATGATAAGCCGTCCTCGGAAACGGGGCGATATTTTTAATGTGGCACGGTTTTCGGGATATTGTTCAGTGACTTTAGGAGTGAAGAACTCTCGTCCTGTCACTTTCATGCCGGTAAGTAATGTACCGATGCCATGAAGCAGCCCTTTTATATAGGAATGTTTTTCTTCTTTCATCAGAAATGTAATTTAAATACAACAATAATTACCATCAACAACAGGTTGCACAAACCTATTGGAACCAAGTACTTCCATTCCAGCGTTAGAATTTGGTCAATACGCAGACGGGGAAATGTCCATTTGATCCACATTAGTAACCATACTACAAAGAATGACTTGCCAAAGAACCAAATAAATCCGGGTATATAATCCATGATGGCATTGAATCCGTCTAGCCCAGGAATATGTAGCGGCATCCATCCTCCCAGGAAGATGGTTGTGGCTACTGCGGCGATGATAAACAAGTTTACAAATTCTGCCACATAGAACAGGCCGAAGTGCATACCGGAATATTCGGTATGATATCCCGCAGTCAGTTCACTTTCTGCTTCAGGCAAGTCAAACGGGCCGCGGTTGACTTCTGCATTTCCGGCTATCAGATAAATGATAAAAGCGATCAATGCAGGTATATGTCCTTTAAAAAGGAACCAGCCGTCAGCTTGGCGTTCTACAATTTCGCTTAGTTGCATGGTATCTGTTAAGATTACAATGGTAAGGATGCTTAATCCTACAGATAATTCATAACTAATCATTTGAGCGCCACTTCGCATGGCTCCGATTAATGAATATTTGTTATTGGAACTCCAACCTGCCAGCAAAATACCTACCACGCCGATACTGGATGCTGCCAATAAGAAGAAAATACCTACATTGAAATCAAGGACCTCCATGCCCTTGTTGATGGGTAGGCAACTGAAAGCCATGATAGAGGCGAGGATAACAATGTAAGGTGCCAAATTGTACAGGAACTTGTCAGCATGCCGGATGGTGATAATTTCCTTGATCAACATCTTGAATACATCGGCAAACACCTGTATGGTACCTTGGGGACCTACACGCATTGGCCCCAAGCGGCATTGGAAAGCGGCGCACACTTTACGTTCCATGAAAATCATAATGATAGCAATAACTGCATATGCCAACATGATACATACGCCAATTACTATACATTCTATGAGCACTGCCAGTTCTTCAGGCATAAATGACGTGAGCAGTGAGTGTACCCATTGGGTGACTATACTAAAATCGAACATAATTTAATAATGTGTCAATTTGCTAATTTGCCAATAGGCAAACTTGTAATTATTTAATTTGTTAATTCTCAGTCTGATAAATAGTGCATTCTCCAAATTGTATATTGAAGAATCGGCACATTATTATCGGTCAATATCCGGTACTACATAATCCACCGTTCCACCAATAGCAATTAAGTCGGCAATTTTTGCGTTGCGGCACATAGTTTCCATTGCTGATACTAAAGGCAAACCGGTAGCGCGGAATTTCATGCGGTAAGGAAATTTGTCTCCACGACTTTCCAGATAAACACCGAACTCTCCGCGAGAACCTTCCACTGCGGCATAATAATTCCCTTCGGGCACACGTATAATCGGTTTCATCTTTTCCTGATAGTTCCCTTCAGGAATATTGTCTATCAGTTGCTCAATGATATCCATACTTTCCAGTATTTCTTCCATACGGACCATATAACGTGCAAAGCAGTCACCTTCAGTGTGGACAATCTCTTTAAAATCTACCTTGCCATACATCGCATAGGGATGACGCTTGCGGACATCGCATGCCCAACCGCTGGCGCGTCCTGTACCTCCTGTCGCTCCGAAAGAGATGGCATCTTCCCGTGAAAGAACTCCCACACCTTTCAAACGTTCTTGGGCAATGACATTTCCGGTGAATACTTCATGGTATTCTTTTAGCATCGGACGCAGATAAGCAATGAATTCTTTTACTTTCTGTACAAAGTCCGGAGCGATATCAGCTTGTACCCCTCCAATGGTGTTATAATTCTGTATCAAACGTCCTCCGGTAGTTGCTTCGAAGATATCCAATATCTTCTCACGATCACGGAATCCATAGAAGAATGCGGTCAAGGCACCCATATCCATACAGAGACAGGAGAAGAAAAGCAAGTGAGAATCTATACGTTGCAATTCGTCCATAATGGTACGAATGTATTGTACCCGTTCGCTTACTTCTACGCCCATTGCCTGTTCAATGCACATACAGAGAGCATGGCGGTTTTGGTGCGCACCTAAATAATCCAAACGGTCGGTCAGGGCCAAGGTTTGGGGATAGGTAAGACTTTCGCACATTTTTTCGATACCTCGATGGATGTATCCGCAGTGCACATCCAGTTTTTTGATAATCTCACCTTCCAGTGAAACACGAAAACGAAGTACACCGTGGGTTGCCGGATGTTGAGGACCTATGTTAATGATATATTCGTCCTCATCAAAAATGGTTTCGCGTTTTTCTATTACACTGCCATCATGTTGTACTTCTATATATTGTGTCGTGTCTACAGGTTCCTCATTGGTCATACGGAGTGGGTTGAGGCTTTCATCGTAGTCCTTACGCAATGGATAGCCTACCCAGTCATCACGCAGGAACAAACGGCGCATATCAGGATGTCCTATAAAGCGGATACCATAATAGTCGTACACTTCGCGTTCATTGAATTCAGCACCTTTCCAAATATCACTTACACTAGGAAGTTCCGGCTTTTCTCGGTTGGTTGTGCGAGTGCTGACCACTATATTTTCTCTTGTATTCGTATCTTCCAGATGATAGACTACACCTAGTCCTTCTTCGCCCCAGTCCATTCCGGTAAGGCTGCGTAGAAAATCCATATGTTTACCCTGCCGCAATTTCAGCATTTCTTCATGTAGCTTTTCGGCAGGTATTTCTATTCTTTCACTCATGCTTGTTCGGGATTTTGTGGTTCATTTTCTTTGCGGTTCACTCCGCCGAAGAATTTTTCCAGTTTTACTTTACGTTGCAATTGTATCATGCCGTACAACAAGGCTTCAGGTCGGGGCGGACATCCGGGAATATATACGTCAACGGGAAGAATTTTGTCTACTCCGTTCAATACGTGATATGATTTTTTAAAAGGACCGCCGCTAATGGCGCATCCGCCTACTGCAATGACGTATTTAGGATCCGCCATCTGGTCATACAAACGTTTTAGTACCGGAGCCATCTTGTGTGTGATAGTTCCTGCTACCATGATCATATCTGCCTGGCGCGGACTGGCACGGGCTACTTCAAACCCAAAGCGGGCGAAATCATACCGGGCAGCACCCACTGCCATAAACTCGATTCCACAACAACTGGTTGCAAATGTAAGCGGCCACAACGAATTGCTGCGTCCCCAGTTGATAAGGTCATCCAAACAGCCCACCAGTACTTTGGTACCGCCTTCATTGAGCTGCTTGACCATGTTTTCCAAATACTCATTGTCTTTGAAGTCTTCATAAGGAATAGACTTTATGGTTGGTTTCTTTACTTCCATTCCAACGCTCCTTTCTTCCAGGCATATGCCAGACCTAAAACTAATATAACTAAAAAGAAAAGGATGCTAAACAGACCGTACACTCCTAGGTCTTGTACCACTACAGCCCAGGGAAATAAAAATACTGTTTCCACATCGAACATCAGGAAGAGGATAGCAAATAGATAATAACCTACTTTGAATTGCATCCACGACCGTCCCCGCGTAGGAATACCACATTCGTAAGCTTCTCCCTTTTGTGAGTTGTATGAACGGGGAGAAATGGCACGGGCAATTCCCAATGCTACGGCAACTAATGCGATTGCCGTCAGGATAACGACAACTAATAATGTAAAATACATATCTAAACTTTTTTTGATTAGACAAACGAATAGAAAAATTTTCCTTATAAGACGTTTGTTATAAGGATTTCTACTCAGCAAAATGCTGAAAAAAGATTAAAAATTAAATGATGATCCGCCGGAGTGCATAGATATAATAATCTACTGCATCAGTGTAAAGCGAATGAAAAGTGTGGCAAACTATATGGTTTGTTTGTAGCTCCTGCTTTTTAAGTTCGTTCAATGCTGCTAAAATGCGGACTATACATTTGAACTTTGATGTGGAAGGGTTGTCAAGTGATATGGCTATTTGTGGCATATCTGCAAAATTATTGGTAAACAGGAAGTCCACTGTTCTTTTGCAGGGGTCTTGTTGTTGCTGGTAACAAGAGGTCTGTGGGGGTAAATCTGTTGTCTCAACCGTATGATAATCCTGACCTACTGTTATCGTAAACAGTAGAAATAATAGGATATATACAATGTATCTCAACATATTATTCATCTTGTTACCCTTTAAATGAGGGTGCAAAGATAGCCAATATTTGAAGCTTCATTGAGATTTTTTGAATTATTTATGTATAAAAATGGTTATAGGACGTAAATGTCAATGCTTTTTCCAAAAACTCGGCATGAAGAGCAGAAGTACGGTAAATAATTCCAAACGCCCTATCAGCATCAATATTGCACTTATCCATTTTGCTGCATCCGGCAACCCGTTCCATGAATAGGAAGGGCCGCATTTTCCAATACCTGGTCCTACATTGCCCAAACTGGAAATGACTACGCTATAAGCTTCTTCAAACCCTACTCCAAACAGCATAAGAACCAGCCATCCAATAAAAATAATAGCCATATATAGAAAAATGAATGCAAGTACTGCTGACTTGGTTGTTGATGAAATAACTTGGCGATTGATACGTACAGGAAGTATAGCATTGGGATGAATGATATGTTTGAATTCATTTTTAGAAACACGGCTCATAATGGCTATGCGTATACATTTTATTCCTCCTGTGGTGGATCCGGCACAAGCTCCAAACAGCATGATGATGCACATTAATGTCCAAAGTACAGGTACCCAGGTCATATAATCTGCAGAAATGAATCCGGTAGTGGTTTGTAAGGAAACAACCTGAAATATGGCTTTACGGAAAGATTCTTCAATACTGAACGGACTGGTGAAAATAAGAGTGACGGTAGTGAAAAGGGTAAAAAATCCCACAGTTCCCAAATACCAGTGGAGTTCTGTATTTTGGAATAAGCGTTTGAAATTTCCTTTTAAGAACAGTAGATATAGTAAGGTGAAATTGATACCTGCCAAAAACATGAATAGCGTAATTATATATTCTATGTAAGGAGAGTTGAAGGCGGCAATGCTATTTTGTTTGGTTGAATATCCTCCTGTGGCGGTAGTAGTCAGAGAATGACATACACTGTCGAAAAAGTTCATGCCTCCAGCAACCAGCAGAATAATCTCTGTAATGGTCAGCCCCAAATAGATAGTCCAAATCCATTTGGCCGTAACTCCAATACGCGGATGTACTTTATCATGGGTGGGACCGGTGGCTTCCGCTGCAAATAATTGTACACTGCCTACTCCGAAAATCGGTAATACGGCAATAGTAAAAAAGACAATTCCTAATCCTCCGATCCATTGTGTCATACTTCGCCAGAACAAAAGCCCGTGTGGCAATGACTCTATATTGTCCAAAATACTTGCTCCGGTGGTGGTGAATCCTGACATGGTTTCAAAAAAAGCATCCGTTATAGTGGGAATATATCCGCTTAGATAGAATGGAAGCATACCGAATAAAGAAAAAAACACCCAGGCAAGGGTTACAATAACGTATCCATCGCGGCGGCTGATTCTCTTTTCTGCATTTTTCCCTGCTAAAGCGGCTATGCTACCTGCTCCGGCTGTTATTGCGGCAGAATATAGGAAAGCTGAAATATCTGATTCATTATAATAGACAGCGAGAAACGAGCATAGAATAAGAAACCCCGCTTCGATGAAGAATAACGCCCCCATAATCCGGGCTATCATTTTTGCATTTATCATCAATTGAAGAATTTTTCTATTTTCTTAATCATCATACCTAGACAGAATACTACGACATGGTCGTTAGGTTGGATGACGGTATTACCTGTCACCAGTATCCCTTCACCGTTGCGAATCAGTCCGCCAATGGTGGCACCTTTGGGAAGGCCGGCATCTTTGACAGCGCATTTGGTTATACGTGAACCGTTTTTAACCGTAAATTCGGCTACATCAGCATTGGCAAAAGTCAGACATTTTACGTTGGAAACATCTGCATCCAGCATCATTTGATAGATATGGCTGGCGGCAATCATTTTTTTATTGATAACCGTACCGATATCCAGGCTTTCTGCCATGCTGATATAATCGATATTTTCTACTTCTGCCACAGTTTTGGTTACTCCCATACGTTTGGCGGCAAGACAAGCCAGAATGTTTGTTTCAGAATTGTCCGTCAGAGCGACAAATGCTTCCGTGTTTTTTAACCCTTCTTCCATGAGCAGATCCATATCCCGTCCATCTCCGTTGATAATCATTACTTTGTCATCTACCACTTCGGTCAGCCGGTTACATCTGTTGATGTCATTTTCAATAATCTTGACCTGCATGTAATCCGGTACATATTGTGTGGTGCGAACAGCTATGCGGCTGCCGCCCATAATCATCACATTGCGTACATCGGGATAATTTTCTTTTCCTGTAATCTTGCGGATATAGGGAATGTATTTCTTTGTTGTTGTGAAATAAACAATATCATGCAGTTTGATAACATCATCTCCCCGGGGGATGATTGTTTCATTTCCCCGTTTGATAGCTACAATGTGGAATGGAATATTACGTCCTCCCAGTTCATGAAGGGGAACGTTCAGAATTTCTGCCGTTTCGCGCATTTTGGTACCTATCAGGACCAATGCACCACCGCAAAATTCCCACCATTGGCGTATCCAGCTCATTTTGATGGCATCTACTATATCTTTGGCGGCCAGCATTTCCGGATAAATCAGTGAGTGTACTCCTAGTTGGGAAAAGAATTCTTTATGTTTAGGAAGTAAATATTCGTAATTGTCAATCCGGGCTACAGTCTTTTTTGCCCCCATATTGGTAGCCAACATACAGGCCGTCATATTGCGGCTTTCTTCCGGCATGACCCCGATAAATAAATCCGCGCCTGCCACTCCTGCATTCTTAAGGCCGGAAATGGAGGTGGGGGATGCATTGACAGTCATTAAATCGAAGTTGGAATCAAGTTTGCTCAACTTTTCTTCGTTTTCATCCATCAAAATGATGTCTTGCTTTTCATCCGATAATAATTTCGCCAGATGGGTGCCTACTGCTCCTGCTCCTGCAATAATGATTTTCATTGTTCGTCTCTCTTAGAATGATATCAAAACTTTGTAAATACCTTCTTCGTCCATGCCGCAAATATGATATAGTTCTTTTACTGAACCATGCTGGACAAATTGATCCGGTAGTCCGATACGTTTTATTTGCGGATTATACTCATTGTCTGCCATAAATTCCAGTATGGCACTGCCCATTCCACCTTTTAGCACACCGTCTTCAACAGTGACCACTTGCTTGAATCTCTTGCCTATTTCGTGTAACATACTTTCATCTAACGGCTTTAAGAAACGCAAATCATAGTGAGCAATGCTTTTTCCTGTTTCCTGTTCGGCATGTGTGATAGCCTTTTCTGCTTGAACGCCAATGGGCCCCAGCGTAATGACCGCTATGTCTTTTCCTTCTTTCAATTTTCTTCCTTTTCCTATCTCAATCTCTTGCATTGGACATTTCCAGTCTACCAATGAACCTCTTCCACGTGGATAACGGATGACAAAAGGACCTTTGTCAGGTAACTGGGCGGTATACATCAAACAACGCAGTTCATGTTCGTTGTAAGGGGAGGCCACAATGAGATTGGGTATCGGTCTCATATAAGCCAGATCGAATGCTCCGTGATGAGTAGGACCGTCTTCTCCTACCAATCCAGCGCGGTCCAGGCACAATACTACATTGAGTTTTTGTATCGCTATATCGTGAATCACATTGTCATAGGCACGTTGCATGAAAGACGAATAGATATTGCAGAAAGGCAATAGACCATCTTTTGCCATTCCTCCTGAAAAGGTAACGGCATGTCCTTCGGCAATTCCCACATCAAAACCTCTTTCGGGCATGGCTTTCATTAATATGTTCATAGAGCACCCTGAGGGCATTGCGGGAGTGACTCCTACGATTTTATCATTTGTTTGGGCCAGTTCCAATAGGGTATTTCCAAAAACATCCTGAAACAAAGGGGGCATTCCTTTGGTATCGACAACGATACGCTCTCCGGTTTCCTTGTCGAATATGCCCGGAGCATGCCAGATGGTGGCAGCTTTTTCTGCCGGACCGAAACCTTTTCCTTTGGTGGTATGTATATGGAGCAGTTTAGGTCCTTGCATATCTTTAATCTCTTTTAATACACGTGCCAAATTGTTGACATCGTGTCCATCAATAGGTCCGAAATAACGGATATTCATGCCTTCAAATACGTTTTGCTGTTGTACCAGCATGGATTTCAGGCTGTTGTTAAATCGTATCAGGCTTTTCCGGCGTTCTTCGTTCAGGATACCCCATCGATGGAACATTTGTGATATTTTATAGCGTATCCGGTTGTATCCTTCAGACATTTGCAGGTTCAACAGATATTGTTTCATGCCTCCTACACTACGGTCTATAGCCATGTTGTTGTCATTCAGGATAATCAGAAGGTTATTAGGAGTTGCTGAGGCATTGTTCAGCCCTTCGAAAGCCAGCCCTCCACTCATGGAACCGTCACCAATTACAGCAACGACATGCCGGTTATTCTCTCCGTGCTTTTTGGCTGCTACAGCCATACCTAAAGCTGCGGAAATAGAATTTGACGCATGCCCGCAAGTAAATGTGTCATATTCACTTTCGGATGGAGAAGGAAAAGGACGTATGCCATTCAGTTTACGGTTGGTACAGAACGCATCCCGGCGTCCGGTTAAAATTTTATGCCCGTAAGCTTGATGCCCTACATCCCATACAATGCGGTCATAGGGTGTGTTGAATACATAATGTAAGGCGACGGTCAGTTCTATTACGCCCAAACTGGAACCGAAATGCCCCGGATTACATGAGAGCTCATCTATAATCTTTTGCCTTAGCTCTTTACACACTTCGGGCAGTTTGTCTGCGCTTAAATGGCGCAAATCATCCGGAGTATCTATGCTTTGCAGTAAGTTATATAAATTATCCTGTTCCATTCCTATGATATGATAAATATCGTGCAAAAATAGCATAAATATGTGTATTATGATTACATTTGCCCTTAAATTTTAAAAGCTTTCCTTATCGTATGAATTTCAGAACGCAAGTAGAATTACCTAAAAGGGAAACAGAAATCCGGCATTCGGACCGAATCATGCTATTTGGTTCTTGTTTTGCAGAAAACATCGGAAATTTGTTGTTGGCAAATAAGTTCCGTTGTGATGTAAATCCTTTTGGAATCCTCTATAATCCTTTATCCATAGTGGAAGCTCTTTGGCAAATTCTATCCCATCAAACATATACGGAAGAGGATTTGTTCTATGCCGGAGGCTGTTGGCACAGTTGGATGCATCATAGCGTTTTTTCAGCCTCTACGGCAGCATCTTGTTTGTCTTCTATAAATACGCGGCTGGAACAGGCTTCAGCCGGACTTCCTCAGCTTGATTGGCTGGTTATTACTTGGGGGACTGCATTTGCTTATTGGCTGAAGGAAAGGACCATGGTGGTAGGAAATTGCCACAAACAGCCCGACAGCCTTTTTACCCGACAACTTCTTACGGTAGAGGAAATTGTCACTGAATGGGAATGTGTGTTGGTGGAATTGAGAAAAGTAAATCCGTTCTTGAAGATACTTTTCACTGTCAGCCCCATACGGCATAGCAAAGATGGTATGCATGGTAATCAGATAAGTAAGTCCACTTTGCTTCTTGCGGTGGATGAATTATGCCGCCGCTGGTCTGATTGTTACTATTTCCCTTCTTATGAAATCATGATGGATGAACTTCGTGATTATCGTTTTTATGCAGATGACATGTTGCATCCTTCTCCTGTTGCTGTATCTTATTTATGGGAATGTTTTACAGAATGTTATTTTAGTAAAGAAACGGATAGAATAATGAAAGAGTGGGAGGATATCCGGAAGGCTTTAGCTCACAAACCGTTTAATGCCCAATCTGAAACATATCGCAAATTTTTAACTCAAATAGTGTTAAAGATAGAGCGACTTAAAGAAAAGTTCCCGTATTTTGACCTTCAAAAAGAATTAGAACAATGTCAAGCTCGATTGAAAATATAGAAAAAGTTCTGGGAGCAAAGCGGTTTGGGGACCGTAGTGCACAGATTGATTGGATTTTAACTGATAGCCGTTCATTGTGCTTTCCGGAAGAAACATTATTTTTTGCTTTAAAAACCAAACGGAATGACGGGCATAAATATCTTCCGGAATTGTATGAACGTGGAGTCCGTAATTTTGTAGTGGGCGAATTGCCGGCCGATATGAAATCTTTTCAAGATGCGAATTTCCTGCAGTTGGCCAATCCTCTGAAAGGATTACAGAAATTGGCGGAAAAGCATCGGGAGCAGTTTCAGATTCCGGTTATAGGAATTACAGGCAGCAATGGAAAAACCATTGTGAAGGAATGGTTGTATCAATTGCTGAGCCCGGACCGTGTGGTAACCCGTTCGCCACGTAGCTATAATTCACAGATAGGTGTGCCACTTTCGGTATGGTTGATGAATGAACGCACTGAGTTGGCTATTTTTGAAGCGGGTATTTCCGAAATGGGGGAAATGGAGGCGTTGCAGACTATCATTAAACCTACTGTGGGGATTTTGACTAATATTGGTGGTGCGCACCAAGAGAACTTTTTCTCTTTACAGGATAAATGTATGGAGAAGCTTACTTTGTTCAAAGACTGTGACGTCATCATTTATGATGGCGATAACGAACTGATCAGTTCGTGTGTGGCAAAATCTCTTTTTACCTCGCGTGAGATTGCTTGGTCGAAAAAGGACAATGAACGTCCGTTGTTTATTGAGTCCATTCAAAAAGGGGCACATGCTACCACTATTAAATACCGTTATCTGGGGATGCCGAATGAATTTAGTATTCCTTTTATAGATGACGCTTCTATTGAGAATTCGCTGCATTGTCTGGCTGTGGCTTTGTATATGATGGTTTCCCCTGAACAAATAACCGAGCGCATGGCGCGTTTGGAACAGATTGCTATGCGTCTGGAGGTAAAAGAGGGCAAGAATGGCTGTGTGTTGATCAATGATAGTTATAATTCGGATTTGGCTTCTTTGGATATTGCTCTTGACTTTATGTCGCGTCGTTCTGATGATAAAGGAAAAAAACGGACACTTATCCTCTCGGATATGCTTGAAACAGGCCAGAGCGGCAAACTGCTTTATCGTCAGGTAGCCGAATTGGTACATAGCCGGGGAGTAGAGAAGATTATCGGGGTAGGAGAGGAAATTCGGACTGCTGCTGCCCGTTTTGAGATAGAAAAGTATTTTTTCCGTACTACAGAAGAACTGTTGGAGTCGGATTTGCTGGCTGGGCTGCGTAATGAGGTGATTTTGGTAAAAGGTTCGCGGGCTTTTCATTTTGACCGGATTTCAGATCGTTTGGAACTGAAAGTGCATGAAACCATTTTGGAGATCAATTTGAATGCTTTGGTTGATAACTTGAATTATTATCGCAGCAAACTGAAACCGGAAACAAAAATGGTATGTATGGTGAAGGCTTCTGCATACGGTGCCGGTTCATACGAGATAGCTAAGACACTGCAAGATCATCGTGTGGATTACTTGGCAGTAGCTGTGGCTGATGAAGGTTCGGATCTGAGGAAAGCGGGAATTACCTGTTCCATTATGATTATGAATCCTGAGTTGACAGCATTCAAGACCATGTTTGATTATAAATTGGAACCCGAGGTTTACAGTTTCCATTTATTGAATGAACTGATTAAAGCTGCCGAAAAAGAAGGGGTAACGAATTTCCCCATTCATATTAAATTGGATACGGGAATGCACCGTTTGGGTTTTGCACCCGAAGAGATTCCGGAACTGATAGACCGTCTGAAGAAACAGACAGCTGTTATTCCACGTTCTGTATTCTCCCATTTGGTAGGCAGTGACGGGGCTCAGTTTGATTCGTTTACGCGCAGACAGATAGAAATGTTTGAAGCTGCTTCTGAATGTTTGCAGGAGGCTTTTCAGCATAAGATATTGCGTCATATCTGTAATACAGCCGGGATAGAACGTTATCCGGGTGCTCAGTTCGATATGGTGCGTTTGGGAATCGGTCTTTATGGAATTGATCCGTTTACCAATCAGATCATCCATAATGTAAGTACATTAAAAACCACTATTCTTCAGATTCATGAGGTTCCTAAGGAGGAAACAGTGGGGTATAGTCGTAAAGGACATTTGGAAAGGGATTCCCGCATTGCCGCTATTCCTATCGGCTATGCCGACGGGCTGAACCGACGTTTGGGAAATGGACATGCCTACTGTTTGGTGAATGGGCAGAAAGCGCCATACGTGGGTAATATCTGTATGGATGTATGCATGATTGATGTGACGGATATTGATTGTAAGGAAGGGGATAAAGCTATCATTTTCGGAGATGATTTACCGGTCACTGTCCTGTCAGAGATTCTGGAAACTATTCCATACGAGATCTTGACCAGTGTGTCTAATAGGGTAAAACGAGTTTATTACCAGAATTAACGAAAAAAAGAACGAAAGAAAAAGACTTGAAAAGGATGAACATACGTTACTTTTGCGTATCTTTAGGAAGTTACTAAAAATAGATAGCTATGAAACGTATATTCTTCCTTTTGTTATGTCTTTGTTTCTCGGTGTTGTCATTTGCCCAGAGAACGAATGAGACCAAGCAGTTGACCAAACAGGACTCTTTGCGTTTGCAGCAACTATTGAGCGGTCAAGTAGAAATTGTGATAGATGATGAAACACAGAAAGAGATTGACAGATTGTTCAATCCCGAAAAGTGGAAAATGAAATCAACTCCCTTCCCTAAAAAAAACATGAAGTTTGAAACGGAACTTCCTCGTTATTATATCTCTCAAATGGATACAATAGATGGTAGAGGGTATATCAGGTTATTGCCGTACGGACCGTTTGAAACTCCGGAAGAGGAACAAATTTATGTAGAGATTCCTATCAACAAAGAGTTGTTGGCAGGCTATGATCCTCGTTTGGAACCTGCGCCGGCAGGCAAATTTACTCCTAGCGCTTTGATGGTGGGGGCGGGTATCAGTGCTACGTTTGATGCCGATAAGCTGCTGGGAATCATTTTCAGTAAGAAAATGCGTGCAAAAGCCCGTAATGCCAAAGAGGCTGATGCCTGGAAGAGTTATTGAACTATTAAGTAAAGAAACGAATGCCGGATATATGTGGAATACACCGGGATCTTGTGAATTTCATGTTGAAAAAACAGGAGCCACGTTTGGATAGTGCCAGCCGTGGCTCGTGATTAGATATTGTTGAATTTGATTTATTCAACTGCTGATCTTATTTTATATTATTTATACTTACCTTTTTCCAAATGAAATTGTCAATCATTTCTTTGTCGCATTCCCCGTTTTTAGCTTTAATGTTCAGGTTTTCGAATGTAAAGTTAGTAAGTTGATATTGATCAGACTTTTCTACGCTGAAGAAATTATCGCATTTAAAATCAATGTTTCTCATTGTCACATGGTTTGAGTAAGAAACGGGAATGTCTTTTCTATCTTTCAGGTCGAAGAATTGTGTCCAAGGCTTGATATACAGAAAATGATCTGCATCTCCGGTGATATCTTCCACCAGAATATATTCATATTGTTGGGGGGTGTCCGGCCGCATCTTTAACCATAACAAACGATTGGCATTGGTGATGTGAATGCGTCGCAAGATAATATTGCGATTGTGGATGGATTCGCTTCCACAAGTGAGGGCGCCGTGGCAGAAGCCGTAGGTACAATCTTCGATGATGATGTTGAAGTTACCTCCATTGTTCGGGTCTTGGTCTGCCCAGGGACCTTTGCCGCCTTTTAAGGCTATGGCGTCATCATTGACAGACATATAGCAGTTCTTCACCAGTACATTGCTGCATACATCAATATCAATGGCATCCGTACTTGGAGCCTTTACCGGTTTCTCCGGTGAGAAAATATAGAGGTTCAGTAATTTTATGTGATTACATTTATAAAGATGGGTAGTCCAAAAGGGAGAGTTGATGAGGCGTACTCCTGAGAGTTGGACGTTATTGCTATGGGAGATATGAACCAGCCGAGGGCGTAATTCATCCATATTGGTACATTGGGGATTGACTTTTCGACGAAGCCAGAATGATTTCCAGTATCTTAATCCGTTGCCATCAATCGTGCCTTTTCCGGATAACGTAAAACCGTCCACTTTGTCGGCATTGACCAACGCCGCGAAATATTTCAAGCTTTGCCCTTCCATGCGGGTATCTATGATGGGGAAGTTGCTGATATCATCACTTCCCTTCAACACAGCTCCTTCCTCCAGATGCAGGTGTGTTTTGGGTTTGAAGAACAGCGCTCCGCTTAAATAGGTTCCTTTGGGAATGACGATAACTCCGCCGCCATTTTGTGCGGCAGCATCAATGGCAGATTGGATTTTCTCTGTTTGTAACAGGGTGCTGTCATTGATGACACCGTAATCTGTCAGAATGTATTTCTTGCCTAATGTGTTTATATCTACTATCTTACTGTCCTTAAACCAATCGGATACAGGCGTGCCGTCCGGAAATTTTTCTTGTGCCAAAGACGGAAGGCATAGAAAGGCGGCACATACAAAAGTTATTAATTTCATGATTCTGCTATTAAATTAATCACTAACTACTATTCACTTGTTTATTGTCGGAAATCAAACATCAAATTCAGATGTAACCCTTCATCCCCCGATTTGATACGGATATTACCCGGCTGGCTGTTCGGTCCTTGTTGCTCGATGGGTTTAAAGGAGCAAATAGCCGGGATGTCCAGCAGGAAGGATATATCCCCTTCGGGGAATTTGGGCATGGTGTCTTTTACGCGTCCTTTCGGTTCTTCGGGAGTGAACACATGGAAGAAGATACCGTCATTCCGGGAATAAACGGTGAACGGTGTCGTGTCACTTTCCAAAGTGGCCCAATACATATTGGCATGATATCCTTTGAATTCCGGATAAACCAGATTTTCAAAACTTTCTCCGGTGATGGTATTGTTGTACTCTTTGTGCCATACTCCATAGTTCGTTCCCGGAATCCGGTTTTTCCAGACACGGTACGGGCCGCGGCCCATCCATTTCATGCCGGAGCAATTCTTTTCAGGATAAGAGAAAGTCAGACCGAGATTGAATACTTTGGAGTCCATGAAAGCATCATCGAATCCACCTCCGCCGGAAGCTCGGTTCAGCAGAATGGCATCCATATAGAGTAATCCTTTGTCTGTAAGACGCCATACGATGGAGTCGGCGGCACCTTTGTACTTGGCACTGTAAACAGCTCCCTCGTTGCTGTTGCGGACATAACTCAATGTTGGCTCGTAGCGCATTTTCATGCCCACTGCCACAGGACCGTCTTTGAATGGAACTTCTGTTCCTCCTGATGTGATACGGCTGATCATGCCGGTAGCCGGATCAAAAGTGACGGTTACACGGTCGCTTTTCAGTTCGATGGAGGTAGCGGTTTGAGTGGCGGTGGCCGGTTGTACCGCTTCCGGGGTCATCGGAGTCTGCGCCATTTTATGATCAAAGTATTGTTTTGCCAGTCGGATAGGATAAGTCCAGTTACAGATACTTTTCCCCTCTTTGTCAAATGCCTCTAACTCCAGTACATCACCTTCCCGGAAAGAAGCAGGAAGAGTGAAGCGGGCTTTTCCGGTTTCACCTGGTGCGATGGCTGGCAGTTGTACATGGCCTTCTGCGATAACTTTACCGCTTTCCATGGCATTTTTCAAAGGTGTTTCGCAAGTACGTATTTTGTAAGTCATGCGACATTTGTCCAGGTTAGTATACGTATATTCATTAGTAACCAGGAAACTGCCGTCAAAGTGGTCGGTAATCAGCAGGGGTTTTAACTGGATGGGCGACCATTGTGCGCGGATAGCATAGTAACTTCCTTCTTTTTCTCTACGCGGACCAACTACCCCGTCAGGAGCATTGGATTTATCAGAATCCAATATGCCTCCTTTATCAGAACGTTTGGGGGCTTCGTCACAGAATACCCAGATAAAGCCTCCGGCAAACATGGGGTTCGTGCACCAACGATCCCAAAAGTCACGTAGTCCGGCACCGCCTCCCTGATCGTACATGGCATGCATGAATTCGGTAGGCATAAATACTTTATAGCCGTTGGTAAAACGTGCCACTCCGGTCAGATAAGTGGGATAATGGTGGGTGTCCAGATCATTGAAATCGGCCCAAGGGTGTACCATGTGGCGTTTCTGTAATTTATCGTATTTGGCGAATAAAGGATCCAGATTATAATTCCATCCTCCTTCGTTGCCATTACTCCAAATAATGATGGAAGGATGATTCACATCGCGTTCTATCATTTCTTTGACTAATTTAGGACCTACTTTTGAATCGTATCCGTTTTGCCATCCTGCCAGTTCGTCCATATAGACAATTCCTAATGAATCACACATATCCAGGAAATGTTCATCAGGCGGATAATGTGAACGGACCGCATTCATATTCATCTCTTTTACCAGCAAGGCATCCTGACGGCTCATAGCCGCACTGGTAGCACGACCTCCATCTACGGAAAAAGAATGGCGGTTGACACCTTTCACCACTAGTTTGGTTCCATTCAGATAAACTCCGTCTTGTGGAAAGAATTCAATGGTGCGGAAACCTATCCGCGTTTCACGGCTTTGCACCGTTTTCCCTTCGGGGTCTTTCAGTTCCAGTCTGGCTACGTACAGATTGGGGTCCTCTGTAGACCAAGGTTGGATATTCATCCAGTTTCCTTCCATCAACTGTTCCTTGTTCGAATCCTTAATCTGATGAGAAACGGTAGGTTTGTGTCCTTGAGTGTACATTTCTTTTCCATCCTTTAATGAACGGACGGAAACAGACAATTCATATCCTTTGGCATCCCCTTCCATTTCTATTGCCGCTTGCAATTTTCCATGCTGATCGGCGTTCAGAACAAAATGTCGCATGTGGACTGCCGGGACAACTTCCAGCCATACGGGTCTGTAAATACCACCATACAGCCACCAGTCGGCTTTACGTTCGGCTGCATTGATGGATTTGTTGGCTGATTCTTTGGCTATCTTTACTTCAAGCAGGTTCTTTTTGCCGGGCTTCAATAAATCGGTGATATCATAACTGAAGCGGTAGAATCCTCCCTGGTGCATTTCGCCTGCGGGTTTTCCATTGATGAAAACTTCCGTGTCGGTCATTACTCCGTCAAAGAATATTTTTATCCGCTCACCGGGAGTTGTTGCCGGAGATTCAAATTTATATCGGTAAATACCCGTTTCGTCGCTTGGCCTTTCACCTTTTATGGTGTACCAACGACCGTAAGTATATTCTCCGAATCCTTGCAGTTCCCAGTTGCAGGGTACTTCGATCTTTTTCCATTTCCCACTGTTTTGTCCTCCCGAACAAAAGAACTCCCAAGTCTTGGTGTTGTCAATACCGGTTCCCGATAAATAGATACGTTCGGGGTGCGGAGCTTGTGCCTGCACGGTTGGTCCACTCCACAGGGCAGCTATTGCTAAAGCCGCCAGTTTGGTCCATTTGTTTTTCATAATACCATTGAATACTGTTTTCATGATACAAAAATAAGGCGGGATAACCCGCCTTACAATGGAAAATCATACATTATGATGAAAAATGATACAATTCTAGGGGATTATAGTTGCGGAAGTGGGTGTGATAAGTGTGATTATTTAGGAGAAAGATTGGAACGCAAATGACGCGAATGACACAAATAAAGCCCCCTCACTACATAGAGGCAAAACCTACCGAAAGGTTAAATTTGTGTCATTTGCGTCATTTGCGTTCCAAATCAGACCGATATTTAGTTACTTTATTTCTATCCTCATGGGAGATTCCTTTTTATACTCAACCTTTTCCTGATTGGCATTGATGTTCTTGAAAACAATGTTTCCGGATCTTTCCCCTTCCACATTCACCATGATCTCTCCGGCGGGGAGTTTGAAATGTATATCCTCGAACAGGATGTCTTTTCCATCCAATATGTGAATGTCATTGTGCTGCGATTCTATCGTCAGCTTCCGCATCGTAAATCCGGCGGCATCATTCAGGGCACCGATTAATTTCCTGCATTTGATCTCTCCATTTTCCACCACTACCTGGTTGAAAGGTATTTCGGGAATACCATTGGCGGTAAAGAACTGGTCGGCTGATTCTACAATGAAATCTTTGATCAGGATATTCTTTACATCAGGCGTCAGCCGGTTTACTTTTCTTGCCGGATAGCGTGCGGCCAGTTCGCCCATATAATAAGCACTGCCCAACAAATCCCAGGTAAAGGCTTTTCCTACATTGATCATGCGCAGTCTCTCATAGTACGTGTTGTCACTGCCTCCTCCACGGTTGCGTCGTGTCTTGAAACGGATGCCGGTACGGGTTCCGTCGAATACACAATCGTGTACATACAGATTCTTGATCACTCCGGCTGTTTCACTACCACAAGTTATCCCGCCATGTCCATGCTGGGCCAGCGAGTAGCGGATAACTACATTTTCTGTAGGTTTGCCTACACGTAATCCGTCTTCTGCTCTACCGGCTTTCAGGGTAAAGCAATCATCACCACAGTTCAGCGTGCAGTATTCAATCAGTACATTTTTACAGGATTCTATGTCAATGCCGTCTCCGCTGGGCACCTTGGTGGAGTTGACGGTAATGCCTCTTATAATTACATTCTCGCAATAAATGGGTACCACATTCCACAAGGTACTTCGTTCCATCGTGATCCCTTCTATTAATACATTGGTACAGTTGATGGGAGAGATTGTTTTAGGACGATAGAAAGTCCTGCCTTCCATACCGTCATAGATACGTTGTTCTATAGGCATGTCCCACGGAACATCTTTTTCTACCACTGAAGCACCGTTAGGACGTTTTCTGATTTCAGCATCCATAGGTGGTCCGTAGATGGTTCCTTCTCCCGTAATGGCGATGTTGTTTTCCCCATTGGCGTAAATAAAGGCGGCCGGCCCCATTATTTCTACCCCTTCATGGCGTGTGAAAACCGCCGGCAGATAATCTTCCGCGCAACCGGAAAACTCTAGTTCGGCTCCTTTGGCTAAATGCAGATTGACATTACTTTTCAGTACAATACGGGCCGATTTCCATTTTCCCTCAGGAATGACGACTGTTCCTCCTCCTTGTTTGCTGACTTCGGCAATCGTCCGGTTCACTAAATCTGTAATAGGGGCATCTTCTGTCATTCCTTTGTCTTTCATATTGACGATGAAATCAGGGAAAACGGGACGCTTCAGCTGAGGCATATTGAAATAGGGATTCTTGATCGGAACGATATTCCGGGGCATGGCTTGTGCACCGACTTCATTTAAATAGGGGATAGCCGGTTTCAGTTCTGCTGTCAGTTTATCCAATACTTCCGGATTCGAGTTTGCTTGTATTGTTCTGATGTTATGAAGACTTGTGTCGCTTCGGACAGTATATAAAGATTCCCCATTGGTAATTTCATTGATATGGGATGGGGTATAGTTTTTTTGATTATCAGTTTGGATATTTGTATTTTCTATCTTTTGAGCGACACTTTGTGTGCTTGCCATACATATCCCGATACACAGTCCCCAAAAAGCGTTTCTTGTCATACTTAGTCTTTTAAAAGTTAAATGGCCTTCATTTTGCGGCTCTTATAGGTAATGACGTTTATAGATCGAATTTGTAACCATTGGATTTGTTCTTATTTTTATAAAGCGGTTCGATGTCTTCTTGTTTGTCTGTAAAGGGAAGAAAAAGGTTGTTTTTATAGGAGTCAAACCAAAATATGTTGTATATTTGAAGGCGAAATAATCAAATACCTATGAAAAAGTATATTATAACTCTGCTGTTTTGCACGTTGTTCTGTCATCTGGGCATTGCTCAAGGTTTGAAATCCGTTTCTATTCTGGGGGATTCTTATTCCACTTTCGAAGGCTATGTTCAGCCCGATACTAATTTTGTATGGTATCTGAAGACGCCTCCTAAAGGACGGAAGACAGATATGGTTTCTGTACGTAATACCTGGTGGCATCAGTTTATTAAGGAGAACAACTACCGTCTTTGTGTGAATAATTCGTTTTCCGGTGCTACTATTTGCCATACCGGTTACCGTTCGGAGGATTATAGCGACCGTTCTTTCATCACCCGGATGAAGGCATTGGGCTGTCCTGATATTATTTTTATTTTTGGCGCGACTAATGATTATTGGGCAAAATCTCCTTTAGGAGAGTATAAGTATGCGGATTGGTCTAAAAAAGATTTGTATTCTTTCCGCCCTGCCATGGCTTATATGCTGGATACAATGATTGATTACTATCCTAATGTGGAGATTTATTTTTTGTTGAATGATGGTTTGGGAAACGAGATAACTGAATCAGTCAGAACAATTTGCAAACATTATCAGATCGATTGCATCGAATTGAAAGAGCTTGATAAGATGAGCGGCCATCCTTCGGTGAAAGGGATGAAACAGATTAGTGAACAGGTGAAGGCGTATATGAATTCCCGGCAGAATTGAGTATGACGGTTTATGTGGTGATTATTTTAGAGGAATAATGATAAACAGTTTCCGATGATATTTTAGTGAAAGATATACTGGTTGAAGTATATTCTCTCACTAAAATATGCCTATCACTTCTTATTTTACAAAAAACAATCGTCAAATTGCTTTCAGTTATAATCCAATCTCGATGGTTAGAGCAGGTAAACCGGAAAGTTTTTTCATTGTGATTTCATTAAAGTTTCTTTTTTAGCCTTTAAAAATGAAGAGAGCTTATTAATTTCGCTTCTATACTTTCGTTCGTTGACCCTGTTCTTATTTTCTTCTGGATCTATGTGATGGTCGAACAACATTCGAGAATGAATCTTTTCTTTTTGTTTCCATTCCGCATAGTTGTATCTATTGCTAACAGCATTGTCCCCTCCTTCCCATTGGATATATACTTGGTCTTTTATTTTTGCTTTTAAATTTGTTAAAATAGGAACAAAACTAGTGCCATCTAATTGATTCTTTGGTATGGGCAAATGACAAAGTTCACATAGTGTCGGATATAAATCTACGAATTCTACCATGGACTTAGTCTTTCCTTTTTTCAATCCGGGAACACGTACAATTAAAGGAACGTGAGTAGAACGATCCATTAAATTATGCTTACCGAGAAAGTTATGTTCCCCTAGATGCCAGCCATGGTCTCCCAGTAATACAACGATGGTATTATTTGCTAAACCTAACTCATCCAGAGCGTCCAGTACTTTCCCTATTTGCGCATCAACATAACTCAGACAAGCATAATATCCATGTTTGGCTTCTTTCTGAAAAGAAATATCATCTGCTGTGGTGGTACGTGCGTAAGCGTAGATTTCTGTAGAGTTTTTAACCTCATTCGGTAGATCTTTAGGACGAAAACGATTGTTAGCAACTGGAATTTTCTCTCGGTCATATAAATCCCAATATTTTTTAGGGGCATTAAAAGGTAAATGTGGCTTCCAAAATCCACATGCCATAAAGAAAGGTTTTCCTTGTTCTTTTAAACGTTTTAGGTCTGCAATGGCTTTTAATGCCAGTTTTCCGTCATCATAAGCGGTGTCAGGTACTTCAGCCCACTCACAGAAAGGTCCACGCATTGTTTTGGGATTGATAGTTCGTGCGGAGGCTTCATTCATCCATAATTCCCATTTATTGTATTCTGCCCAATATACATCATATCCGTCGGGATGTTTACGGTAAGGGGGTTCACTCCATGAATTAGCATGATCTGAAAGATGGTGGAAAACCTTGCCGTTTGAGATTGTGTAATAGCCATGTGATGTAAACCATCTTGATATCGGAATTGCGGTCGGGCAATCTTTGCTGGCATAAGCGGAATAGTTGACAAAACGATCTGGATAGTGTGGATACACTCCTGTTAATAAGCTGGCGCGTGAAGCTCCACTTACTGGGATATTGCAGTAAGCGTTCTGAAATAATAACCCGCTGGCGGCAAAACGGTCAATATTGGGGGTCTTTACTTCTTTTACCCCATAGCATCCTAACTCAGGGCGCATATCGTCTGCCATCAAGAATAGAACGTTCATTTTCTCTGTCTGTGAAAATACAGACAGAGAAGAGAAGGCAAGCATTGAAATGCTTGAAAACAAAGTGTATTTTAACTGCATAATTTTATTTATTGTTTTCCCATCCAGGATTTTGTTCGAGAGCAGGATTGAGTGCCAATTGATTTAGAGGAATTGGATTTAGATAGTAATGTTCCAACCACCCTATGGGTTTCTCGAAATAATATACATATCCTTCATTGTTGGATGGACCATTCATAACTTTTACATTAAATTCACTTGCATCTTTTAAATAGACTCCAGTAGGTTGTTTGTTTACATAATGTCCTTTTTTCCATCGGCGTAAATCGTCCAGACGAGTTCCTTCACCCATTAATTCAACGCGGCGTTCACGGCGGATTTCCCATAGTAAAGGATTTACATCTTGATCTCTTTCAGGATCAAAATCTGTGGTAATATCTGTCAAGACCATGTCGGCCACGTGAGCACGTTTCCTCAGTTTGTTAATAGTTTTATCTGCTATAGATTGATCGAATAGCCCTAGTTCATACATTGCTTCGGCATAATTCAACAGTATCTCGCCGAGTCTGAATAGGGGAGCGTCTGTAGTACAAACTCCATTGGCAGTGCTGGCATCGGTATGGGTATTATAGTATTTCCATACCCAGAAACCCATTTGGCTGGCATTCCATCCCTGTCCCCAATTGACATTTTTAAAATGGGGTTGCCCTTTGGTTATAAAACCTTTGAAATTAGATGTCGGCAACCGGTGATAAGTTTCTTTAGAAATTGTTGCCATCAAGTCAATATACTCGCGTTCAGAGGGATTATCTGTGAACTTCCATTGAGTAGTAGAGGCACTTGCTAGACTTACCATATAGGGAGGACATACTGTGTGATATAGACGATAATCCCTGTTGCGGAACTGTGCATACACATCTTTGTCACCTCCGTATGTGGTACTGTTTTTGATAGGATGTCCGTCACTGCACAAATAACTGTCCACGGCATCTTTGGTTGCTTCTATTTGTGACTCGCCGGTTCTTACCATACGTGTGAGTCCATGGCATAGCTGGCTGGTAGCATACTCTTTGTATAGAATAATTCCATTGATGCCAGCTAAAGACTCTGAGTTGAAAAGTTCTTCATAGTTGGGGTGTAGGGTAGTATATTTATTCATGACTTCCTTGGAAGCCCGTGTACATTCTTCTAAATAGGTTGTGGCATTTGGTAGGGCATGATATTTTCTCCATGTACCTTCAAACAAACAAAAACGGGAGATTAATGATTGTACTACAGCTCGATTGATTGTATTATTGCCATCTCCGTCTACTTTGATATGTTCTTCTGCGTATTTCAAGTTATTCAGAATATTTTGGGCCACAACATCCCGTGGGTCTCTAGGGAGATATAGTTCCTCGCTGTCTTCTGATAAGGTATGTTCTACCCATGGTAAGTCTCCATATAGAGACAACATTTTAAAATATTTATAAGCGCGAAAAAAATATCCAACACTTCTCCAGTGTGCTTTTTCTGCATCATTCATGGATGATTGGTCTATATTGTCCAACATTAAATTTACCCGGCGGATGTATTCATAATCCCATGAATCAGAGGATGCAGGTACCTTAGCTTTTTGATACGCCCATTGGCTTTCATTGCCTGAGACATGCTTGATCATATTGTCAGCTTCATAATCTCCTTTAAAGATTTCATCAGTTTGTCCTGTTTTATATGCATAGCCGAAAAAGACGTTATACAGTCCCCAAGAGTAAGTCTTGAAGTTTTCATATGATCGGAAAGAGGTTAATTCCGTTTGTTGATCTTTAGGATATACCTCCATAAAATCATTATTTAAACAAGAGTTCATCAACAGGAAGAGTCCTGCTGCTACTATATATTTTTTCATAATGTCAGCTTTTATTATAAACTTAAATTAATACCAAATGAGAATTGACGCATATAAGGATAAGTAAATCCACGTTGTCCCAAATTGTCTGTTACTACACGTTCAGCATCTATCCCTTTGGGCAGATGATCAAATGTAAAGAGGTTCTCTCCACTGAAAAATACTGATAAGTTAGTAATACCCAGCGGCTTGATCAGTTTTATGGGGAAGGTATATGATAAACTGATATTGCGTATGCTCAAATATGCTCCATTTTGCAAAAAACGGGTTTGTGGTTTTTGATTGGCTTTAGTGTTTCCTTCTGCCTTTTCATATAAACGTGGGAAATAACTGTTTGTATGTTCTGGAGTCCAGTAATTCAATTGAGAGTCAAACAAAGTTGAGTAAGCATCGTAATGTGGATAGAATAGTTCGTTCATGAGCCAAAGATCCCGTTTGCCGACTCCTTGTAAAATAAATGACAGTGAAATACCTTTCCATGTTGTACCACCACGAATTCCGTATTGATATCTGCGAGTATCATTACCGATAATACGAGTGTCGCCTGGTTCGTTTGATGTGTTTTTACCATTGTTTATGATACCATTCCCATCAAAATCCACATAAAGTATATCTCCCGGATTAGGATTATAACCTTCCACTTTGGGAATATTGTTTTTTAACTTTCCTTGACTGTCAAAATCTTCGGTAGTATATAAGCGGTCTGTAGTATACCCCCATATTTCACCTAATTCCATTCCTTTCCGGTAAATCAGATTGTCATCCGAATCTTTTCCTAGTAAGCCTACCTCATTGTCGTATTTTGTGATTTTCGTACGCGAGTCATATAGGTTAAAACCTAAATAATATTGCACATTGCCGATACGGTCATTCCAATCCAAGGATATTTCCCAACCTTTGGCGCGTAAGTCGGCAGAGTTTTGTAATGGGGCTTTGGCACCCAATACTCCTGGAAGTTCCATACCTGGAGCCAACATTCCTTTTGTATCCCGTTGGTACCAATCAAATACAACATTTAGGCGGTTATTAAACAGTCCTAGGTCAAATCCGAAATCCAAGGTACTAACTTTTTCCCAAGTGAAACTATTGCTGACTAGGGCTGGAGGAGCCAATGTTGTAGTAGCTTGTCCGTTTACAACCCAATTAGCCAATGGAGAATCCATGCCAGGAATAAAAGCATAAGGTTCTATACTTTGATTACCGATATTACCATAAGAACCTCTCAATTTTAAGTTAGAAAGAAAAACTTTACTCCATTCCATAAATTGCTCTTCACTGACACGCCAGCCTACGGAAACAGAAGGAAAGAAGCCGAAACGATTTTCTTTAGGGAATTTCGAAGAACCATCATAACGCCCGTTTGTTTCGAGTAAATATTTACCGGCATAAGAGTAATTTATCCTATAGAATAATCCTCTGACATGGTATTCTTCAAATTCATCACTGTTTTTATAATCTCCTGTAGCTTGTGATAATGAGGGTAAATCTTCGTTAATCATATCTGTGCGTGACGCTTTCATCATCTTATAGGAATTGCTTTCCTGATTGAAACCAGCCATAATTCCAATGTCATGTTTGCCTAATGTTTTGTTGTAATTGGCATATACATTAAAAGCATTATAATTGGTTGCCCGATTTTCTATTTCATATTTCGAATTTGAAACAGACTGTTCTTTGCGGAAGTTAGCTCCGTGAGCATAAGCAAATTTCTTATCGAAAGTTGTGATTTCTCTAGTCTTTCTATTAAATGTATATTCACCGATTATTTTCAGATCTTTGAACGGAGTAATAGTCAGCTTGCCAAAGATGCGTAAATCGTTTCTGTCATTTTCTTTAGGTGCTGACAGATTGATGAAATTATGAGGAGTATTGATAGGCAAGATTTCACCATCCAGTTCCATATTGCCTAATGGAAAATAAGATGGAAAGGCTACTGCTGCTCCCCAAATACCATAAGAAGCTGAAGTATAGGGAAGTTCTGAATGTGAATTCGCATATTTGATGTCTAACTCCGGAGTAATCCAGGAATGAATGTCGGAGCGGATGTAAGATGATATATTATAACGTTTGTATGAGTCTTTGTCTGTAACAAGAATTCCATTTTGATTCACCATACCGGCTGACATTCTGTAAGATATTGATTTATTACCTCCTCCAACAGAAATGTTATGTGTTTGTTGAAAACCTGTTTCCATCATGTCGTTTAAGAGATCTGTTTCTTGTAAACTGTATCGAAGTCCGTCTACAACGGCATAACCGTCAGGATAATTGCTTGAATTAGTATTATATTCTTTCAATAACTCTAACCAGGTATCTACATTTTGTCCTGTCTGATATGATACTGTTCCCATATCTTTATAAGCTTGTACTGTTTGTAACGGAGTTGCTTTATGGGGTAAATTACTGGGCTTACTGAATGAGAAGTTATTAGAGTAGTTGATAGAGAAGCGAGTGTCTTTCATTCCCTTTTTAGTGGTAACTAGGATAACTCCGAATGCAGCGCGTGCACCGTAAATAGCCGAAGATGCGGCATCTTTTAATACAGAGATAGATTCAATATCATTAGGATCCAGCATATTTATGTCCATCTCTACATTGTCAACTAATACAAGCGGGGCACCTTCATTGATGCTGTTCACTCCACGGATATTGAAAGACATTTCAGCACCGGGTTGGCCTGATGTGCCTGTTACCTGCAGTCCCGGCATTGCTCCCATCAGTACATTACTAACCGAAGTGACAGGACGATCACCCAATATTTCATCCATTTTTACACTGCTTACTGCTCCTGTCAGGTTGGCCTTTTTTTGTACGCCATATCCTACGACTACTACCTCTTCCAAAGTTTCAGTATCTTCCTTTAATACAACATTAAGTTCTTTCTTTCCAGAAACTTTCACTTCTTGAGAAACATACCCGATATAAGTAATCTGTAAAACGGCATCTTTGGGAGTATCCAGAACGAACCGCCCGTCTATATCTGTGATTGTACCAGTTGACTGGCCTTTTACGATGACATTGGCACCGATTATCGGTTCGCCATTCGCATCTTTCACAATACCTGTCACCTTATTTTGTTCTTGCTGTATTCCTTGCACAATCTCAGTAGAAAGAATGATTTTCTTTTCAAGCACTGAATACTTCACATTCGTTCCTGCGAAAATCTGATCCAATATCTTGAAGATATTATTGTTGTTTGCCGAAACTGATACAATACGTTTCAGATCTACGTGTTTATTGTTGAAGAAGAAATCAAACCCCGATTCTTTTTTCAGCTTTTCCAACACAGTGCCAACTGTTTCATTACGCACTTCAAGACTGATCATGGTCTTTTGCGCATACGACTCTGCCGCATAAGTCATACTTAGCGAACAGATTAAAAAGAGTACACTCAGTTTCATAGGTAATGGAGTTTTATTTAAGATTAACCTACACGACTTTATCATCCATAATAATTGGACGCTAAAATAAATTTTCATAATTTTGTAATTGAGATAAAGTGAATAAAATGTTGTCTTTGCTTGTCGCCAAACAAGCATGGAAAGATGATTTTTTCATACGGGGTGATACGCCAATATCCTCCCGTATGTTTTTGTTTAGGGAGCCTGTTGTCTGTTCATTTTTCTAGTATTTAAATTAAGGGTTAAACGTATATTAGTACACTTCTATTTTCAGCTTTTCCGTCTTTATATCTGCACTGTCAATGTAACGCCAGCGTATGTGGGAAGAAATCCGGAAATATTCCATAATACGCTCTAGACGCTGATGGGTGAATGTTCCTGTGAACGAACAGCCTTTCAGCCCCTTGTTGGACAATACGAATTCCACATTGAACCGCTTTCCAAGCATGTGCAGCACTTCATCCAGCGGAGTGTCATTAAAGATAAGCTTGCCGTCTTTCCATGAAATCTCCGATTCGCCCGAGGTAGCGTAGCACTTGATATCTCCGGTTTGTGGAGAATAAACCAGCTTCTGTCTGGGGGAGAGCATACTCTTTTGAAATTTTCCTTTGCTATTCTTATAAATAAACCCTACGCTGCCTTCGATAAGCGTGGTGGAAATGGGAGTTTCATTACCGTATGCTTCCACATTAAAACTTGTTCCGTACACTTCCACCTGCGAATGGTGAGGGGTGGAAACGATGAATCGTTTCCGGGGATGTTGGGTCACATCGAAATAAGCTTCACCGTTTAATTCCACTTGGCGTACATCGCCGGCAAAAAAGGTGGGATAGCGGAGGGAGGATTCCGAATTGAGGTGAACTACCGTGCTGTCCGGTAACAGGACGGAGGTAGTCATGCCTGCATTGGTTTTTATTTCCACCATCTGAGCGGTGACTACCGGCTGCTGTCTGTCCGGATACAGAGCCAATACACCTATCAGGAGGGGAACGGACAGGATGGCCGCAATGCGTTGTGTCCATCCCCACCAGGACAGGTTTCTAACTTTTGTTCTGCTTTTTACCTTGTCTAATGCCTTTTCCGTATCTATCTTCTTTGTGATGTGCTGTGTGTCTACAGCCAGATAGAGCGTATTCAGCTGCTTGGCTATACGCAAATGCTCCTCATCGGCATTCAGCCAGGCTTCTATCTGTTCGTTCTCCGGCGGAGTGGTGTTTCCTTCGAAATACTTGGTCAACAAAGTTTCTATATCGGTATGGTTTTCCATGAATTATACTTTAATGTTTTCCTTTATATTATTAAGACAAGCGAGAATGAAAGGTATCTAAACGAAAAATGCTTTTTTTAAAAAAAAAGTTTTTTCCGATAAAAACAACTATCTTTGTACACAAGGAAAACAGTTATTATACTATGAATCATACCGTGGAAGACTTGTCTTTGTTTAATGCTCTCCGACAGGGGGATGGTAATTCTTTTGACCATTTATTCAGAAGGTACTATCCTCTGCTGTGTGCCTATGCTCACCGCTTGGTGTCGCTGGAAGATGCCGAAGAGATTGTTCAGGAGGTGATGTTATGGCTGTGGGAGAATCGTGGGGATTTGATAATCGAGTCTTCATTGAATCAGTATTTGTTCAAAATGACTTATCGGAGGGTCTTGAACCACTTGACGCGGGAACAGGTGAAAACCAAGGCGGAAGCTGCCTTTTATGAGCGGACACAGGCGGCATTGTGTGAAGTGGACTATGGTCGTTTTGAGGAATTGGACCGGAAAATAAAAGAGGCGATGGCTGCTCTTCCCGACAGTTATCGGGAAGCCTTTGTGATGCATCGCTTTAAGGAACTGAGTTATAAAGAAATTGCTGAAGTGCTGGATGTGTCGCCACAGACGGTGGCTTACCGCATCCAGCAGGCATTGAAGCTGCTTCGTGTTTCCTTAAAGGATTACTTGCCCATGCTGGTATGGCTGGTGGGCTGAAAAGTACCTCTCCCTGAGTTTCCCTTGTTTTTTCCTTCAAATCCTTCAGCCCCTTCGCAAACGCCCGTCAATAAAGAAAAGCGGCTGAAGGATTTCCTCCCGGAATTCCTTCAGCCTAGTGTAGAAGTTTCAGCTCTTTATGGTTTGAGCTTCGTTTGTAGAAGTTTTCTATTATATTGTTTCGTTGTATATTTACTTTATTGTCAGGTCCGTGTCGTTTGTTGCCGATACGTTTTCCGTTTCGTTCTCCGGTTCGGGCAATTTCTCTTTTCCGTAGAATCCCGGCATCGGTTCATAGATGGGGTTGCGCGGAATGGAGATATTGCGCAGTTTTTTATCTTTCGCCAACTGAGCGATATAACGTCCCGCGGTAGCTCGTGTCAGTCCGCATAACGATTCAAACTTCCGGCGTGTCAGCACGCTGTTTGTCAAGAAGTATTCCGTCAGTGCTTCGTCTATACTCTCTTTGGTTACCGGCATGGAGTGCGGCTTGTATTTCGAACGCTCGGTCTTGACGTCGCTCAACTGATGCTTCAGGTATTTGTCCGCACGGAATGTCACCGATTTGAATTTCACCTTGTTGGCACGTGTGGAGCTTGGTGTCCGTGTCTCGGGGCAGGTAAGCGATATATGGAAATATCCTATCCCTTCGATATGTACCCGGGCACCGTCCTTCAAGTAGTAGGCCAGTTTCTCGCTGAGCGAGATAATGGTTGCCTTGATGTCCGCCACGGTGAGCGAGGAGCCGTACTGTATTTCCCGTGCCAGATAGTCGGTGTTGATGCGCTGCCAGTTTACTACACGGGCGTGATAGCGCTTCTTGCGCGTACCTATCGTATTGGGTGATTCATAAAATTCAAATTTGATAGCCATTCGCTTATTTGTTTTTATCCGGTTGTTTATGCTTTCTTGTACGGAAGAGTTTGCTGCAACTTCCTTTCAAGTTAATCGTTTCACTTTAGTGATGAAATCATATCACTCTAGTGATGAAGTTGTATCACTTAGGTGATGAAATTTCATCATTCTAGTGAAACGATTAACTTGACGGTGCAAAAGTATGAAATAGTCTTGATAAAAACGAATAATTTCCCAGTTATTTTCGCTTAGTCACTTTTTTGCGGTAGTGTGGGGTAAATGCTTGTAAAAGGGTGTTTTGAGTGTTATCTTTGTGATATTACACAACCCCAAATAATGAAAAAGGATGAAAAAATTAGTGGAAAAATTACTGAGTTGGTGCAAAAAGAGTATGAAAATGAGGAGATGCGTGGGAAAAAGCACGGCTCCGGTTACCGGGCAGTCGGTGGGGCAAACCGGAAATGCGGAAGGGGTGTTGCCTTCAACGGCTACGGAAACGGTGGATGAAATTGTTCTCCCAGCGGCTGTCGAAACAGCTGGCATGGCAGAAACTATCGATGAAAAGGCGACTTTTGGCAAATCGGGGCGCAAGAAACCGGAGAATATGCTGGAGGCCTTGCAGTGCTTTTTGACTGCACGGTATAATTTCCGTTATAACCTTCTCACCGAACAGACGGAGTATCGTGGGAAAGAGATGCCGGATGAAGAGTATGGTATAGTGGCTCAACGCGATTTGAATACATTCTGTCTGGAGGCGCGTTCCGGTGGCATCAACTGCTGGGATAAGGATGTGAGCCGTCTGCTCCATTCCAGAAAGGTGGAAAACTATCATCCTTTTCTACATTATATGAGCCACTTGCCTCAGTGGGACGGAGTGGATCGTGTAACTCCGCTGGCCGTGCGTATATCGCGTAAGCCGATGTGGGTGAAAGGGTTTCACCGTTGGATGCTGGGTGTTGCCGCCCAATGGCTGGGGCAGGCGCAGGATTGCGCCAATGCGGTGGCGCCTATGTTGGTGAGCCGTGAGCAGGGGAAGCGCAAGTCTTCTTTTTGCAAGATTTTGATGCCTAAGGAACTTACACCTTATTATATAGACAAGTTCGACCTGACGAGCGAGAGTGGATGTGAACAGAAACTTTCGCTTTTCGGATTGATCAATATGGATGAGTTCGACAAGTACCGTGCCGGACAGATGCCTGCCTTAAAGAATCTGATGCAGATGACCACACTGACTTTCCGCAGGGCACATCGTCCGGCATTCAGTCATCTGCCTCGTATCGCCTCTTTCATCGGTACGTCCAATATGACGGATCTGCTGACTGATCCCACAGGAAGCCGCCGTTTCCTCTGTGCGGAAGTGGATGATAAGATTGATTGTACACCGCCCGATCATGCGCAGCTGTTCGCCCAGCTGAAAGCGGAGCTGGCCGGAGGAGAGCGTTACTGGTTCTCGGAAGAGGAAGAAAAGGAGATACAGCACAGCAACCGGAATTTTTATAAAATGCCTGCCGAACAGGAATTGTTTTTGCGTTGTTTCCGGATGCCGCAGGAAGGGGAGTTGTCCAAGCCCTATACCACGACGGATTTGTTCAATTATTTGCAGAAACATTATCCGGCTGCCATGCGCGGGGTGACTCCGAACCGCTTGGGCAGGATGATGGTTGCATTGGGGATACAGCGTGTTCATACCGAGTATGGCAATGTGTACCGGCTGGTGAAGCTGAAGGATTCTTCCGCAGCCTGAAACTTTTTCCCGGTGTGATCCTTCAGCCGGAACGCCCTCCTGCAAAGGGTTTGCGGGAGGACTGAAGCTTTTGAAGGATTTTTCAGGGGGAATCGTATAAGGAGAAATAAATGAAAAAGATTGCTTGGCGATTTGTTTGTTCGACTTTTTTGGTGGTGTTTTTATCTATAAAAACATGGGAAGTGACAGTTTACATATTTATTACATTGTTTCTTCTTGGGATTATCCGGAAACGAGATGCTCCAAGTTTCATGCTGCTCCGGGAGATACTTTGCAGTTGAAAGTTTCCTTCCGGTCGGACAGCGTAGGGGTGTTTGTCCGTGAATTTCATATCTATGGCAACTTTTCCTTTTTGCCACTTGGTCTGACGGTGGAGGGCGCGATTGCATATAAGGCAAGCTCATAGCATATAAGAGAAAGAATTAACAGGATAATTTTGTTTTTATCGAAGGTTTATTGCTAACTTTGCTCTACCATCGTAATATGGATGAAAAGCACAACCGATATACAAATGAGCAAAATGCCTGGAAATTCTTTTAATGATATCTATACCTCTTATTATAAGAAGTCTTTTTTCTTTGCCAAATCATACGTTCATAATGATTTGGCGGCAGAAGATATTGCCTCCGAGGCATTAATAAAGTTGTGGGAAAAGTTGAAGGCCGAGTCTGTTGAAGAGAAATATATCTTACCGTTGTTACTGACAATTTTGAAGAACAAGGCTTTGGACTATCTAAAGCACGAGGAGGTAAAACGCAGTGCTTTTGAAGTGATGGCCGACTGGCAACAACAGGAATTGTCTATCCGTATGTCTGCCTTGGAAGCGTGCAATCCTGATGAAATTTTTTCGGAAGAAGTGGAAATAATCATTAGTGCTACTTTAAGTACCTTGTCGGAACAGACGCGACGGGCATTTATCTTGAGTCGTTTTGAAAATAAATCCAATAAAGAGATTGCCGAAGAGATGGAAATCTCTATAAAGGGGGTGGAATATCATATATCAAAAGCATTGAAAGTACTGCGGGTGACTTTAAAAGATTATCTTCCTTTATTTTATTTCTTCTTTTATTATTAAGCCTGACCGGATGGGGATACGGATGTTTTTGAGGACAGAAATGATTTTTTTTATATTTTTCTTCATTTTCTTTTAGGGTAGTTTCTTCTTGAGTCGTTTCTAATAAAACAGCATAGAATATGAATCCTGAATTATTGCAAAAATATATAGCCGGAAATGCTACTGAAGCCGAAAAGCAGCGTGTGACGAAATGGATACAGGAAAATCCTGAGAACATGTGTGAATATATGGCACAACGGAAGCTGCATGATATGGCATTGTGGCGTACGGAACCTGTGGCGGAGGAGAATAGCCGGGAAAGGAAACATTTCTCGTTACGCGGAGTATGTATGGAAGCTGCCAAGATAGCAGCGGTATTGGCGATCGTCTTGTTGGGTACACATTATTGGACAGGAAAACATCAGGTACCGGAAGACAAAACATGGCAGTCTATTTATGTGCCGGCGGGCCAACGGGCAGAATTGATGTTGGCGGATGGTACGAAGGTTTGGTTGAACTCACGCAGTACCTTGACTTTCCCGGGAAGTTTCAAAGGGAATATCCGAAATGTGAAATTGGATGGTGAGGGTTACTTTGCGGTGACAAAGAATGTGGAACAGCCTTTTATTGTAGAGACGAACAAATGTAATGTGAAGGTGCTGGGTACAGAGTTCAATGTAATGGCTTATGCAGCGGATAGCGTATGGGAAACTTCTTTGTTGGAAGGTGCTGTAGAAATTTTAGTGCCCGGTTCGAATAACAGTGGAATGAGGCTGGAACCGAACATGATGGCCAGCTTGAAAGGCAACAGACTGGTGAAAGGACGCATCAAGGAGGCCGATTATTTTTTGTGGCGTGAGGGCTTGCTTTGTTTCAATGATATATCCGTACGTGATATGATAGAGAAACTGAAACTGTATTATGGGGTGGATATTGTAGTAAATAATACCCGGATTCTAAAGAACCGTTATACAGGTAAATTCCGCACGAAAGATGGGGTGGAACACGTACTGAAAGTTTTGAAACTCAATAATAAGTTTACTTATACAAAGAATGATGAGACAAATGTGATAACAATTAATTAACCCTTAAAAAAGAATATGCCTATGAAATAACACACCTGGTCTAAAAAGGAAATGGGATAGTGCTGCAACACCATCCCATGGAATGTCAATGACGCATTGACAATTTTTTCTCAAATAATCTTAAGTTGAACCTAAAATTAGTAATGCAAATATATGAAAAATATTTTGTATCAGGAATCTATTGTAGAAATTAAACATTTATTCCGTATGATGAGAAACACACTCTTAGCCCTGTTTGTCTTTGCCGGAACAGCCTTTGCCACTGAGTCTTATTCTCAGACAATGAAGGTGACTGTTGTGGCGGATAACGTGTCAACAGGCAAGGTAATCAGTGAAATAGAAAAACAGACAGATTATCTGTTTGTGTATAATGTGAACGAGGTGAATCTGAAGCGCAATGTGAAGGTGAATGCGCAGAACAAATCTGTAGCCGAAGTGCTGAATAAGGTTTTTGAAGGTACTGATATTTATTATGCCATGGAGGGTAAGAATATCATGCTGATGAGCAAGGCGAAAGATGGGGAAGCTGTCCAACAGGCAAATAAAGTAACAGGTATTGTGAAAGATGCGAATGGCGAGCCGGTAATCGGTGCCAATGTAATGGTTAAAGGTCAGTCAATAGGTACGATAACAGATATAGATGGGCGGTTTGTGTTGGATGCCCCGAAAGATGCCGTTTTACAGATTACGTATATCGGGTATGTTTCTCAAGAAGTGAAAGTTTCTGGAAAGAGAGAAATTAATGTAGTATTGAAGGAAGATACAGAAACTCTTGATGAAGTGGTGGTGGTTGGATTTGGTACGCAAAAGAAAGTGAATCTGACAGGAGCTGTAGGACTTGCTACTGCTAAAGAATTAGAATCTCGTCCTGTGACTTCAGCTACACAAGCCTTACAAGGATTGGTACCTGGTTTGCAGATATCAACAAGTACGGGTGAACTGGACAAGACCGCAGATATCAGTATCCGTGGTACAGGAACTATTGGTGAGGGTTCCAGCGGTGCACCTCTTATTCTAATTGATGGAATGGAAGGAGATTTGAATACAGTCAATCCTCAAGACATAGAAAATATTTCTGTATTGAAAGATGCTGCCGCATCATCCATCTATGGTTCCCGTGCTCCCTTTGGGGTCATTTTGGTAACAACCAAATCGGGTAAAAAAGGAAAGACCAACATAAATTATAATAACAGTTTCCGTATATCTACTCCAATAAATATGCCGGAAATGATGGACTCTTATACATTTGCCAATTTCATGAACAGTGGTTCTCTTAACCAAGGTGGCGGACTTATCTTTACCGAAGACCTGATGCGGGAAATGTTGAATTGGCAAGCTGCTGGTGGAGGCAGTACGGGAGGAGTCAAGGCTTCATCCAACGGTCAATGGGGCAAGCCTGAATATGATCCGTTTACAACAGCTTGGGCAAACACTAACTGGTATGATGAAGTTTATAAATCTTCAACCTTTTCTCAAGAACATAATGTCAGCCTTAACGGAGGAAGTGATATTGTTGCCTATTATGCTTCCTTCAATTATTTAGATCAAGGAGGTTTGTTAAAAGCCGGCGATGACGGACTTCAACGTTATAATGTGACAGCTAAAATCAATGCCAATCTGACTCCATGGTTAAAATTCAACTACAGCACACGCTTTACTCGCAATGATGTATGGCGTCCTACCAGCTTTAACAGTTCTTTTTATGATCAGTTGGGAAGAGCTACTTGGCCCAATTTACCGGTTAAAGATCCCAATGGATATTATCTTGACAATGGTTGGACCAATCCTGTTCAAAACCTGTCTGAAGGAGGAAAGCGTAATGCGCAAACAGACCGTCTTTACCAGCAGGCTTCTTTAATCATTGAACCAATAAAGAATTGGACTACCCATGTAGAATTCAACTATAGTATAAAAAACTCTTCAGTAAAAGAAACTTCTCTTCCTGTTTATAACCATGATATAGAAGGAAATGTGATAAATACAAATAAAGATTCTTACCTTTATCAAGACCAGACAAAAGAGAATTATTTGAATTTGAATATTTATAGCGAGTACTTTCATTCTTTTAACAACATTCATAACACGAAAATTATGCTTGGTTTCCAAACCGAAAGTATGCAACAAGAATTTTCATCCACACAAAAATATGGTGTCATGATAGGGGACATGCCTTATTTTGATATCACAACCGGATTGGACGGGAAAGGCAATGTCAAGGCAACTAAAGCTAACGGAAATGGTAAGAGGTGGAAAACAGCTGGTTTCTTCGGTCGTTTAAACTACGATTATATGGGTCGCTATTTAGCAGAAATCAACATGCGTTACGACGGTTCTTCCCGTTTCCGTCGAGGAAGTCGCTGGCAATGGTCTCCTTCATTCTCTTTAGGCTGGAACATCGCTCAGGAAAAATTCTGGGAGTCACTGACAGATATAGCCAACACATTAAAATTACGTGTTTCTTATGGTGAATTGGGTAACCAGAATACTACAGCATGGTATCCTACCTATCGTGACATGATACTAAAATCATCTAACGGAACATGGTTGCAAGACAACCAAAAACCTAATACAGCAGAACCTGGTGATTTAGTCAGCAACTCTTTAACATGGGAAAAAGTCCGTACTTGGGATGTCGGTTTTGACTATGGTTTCTTTAACAACCGTCTGACAGGTAGTTTTGATTACTACATTCGTTATACAGACGGCATGGTGGGACCTGCTCCTGAGCTTCCTTCTACACTAGGTACCTCTGCCCCTAAAACCAATAACTGTAATTTGAGAACAAACGGTTGGGAATTATCTATCGGTTGGAGAGACCGTTTAAATAGTGGATTGGGATATAGTGCCACTTTCACCCTTTCAGATGCTAAGACTATTGTCACTAGCTATCCAAGCAATGCCACTAACACTATTGGTTTGAACAAATATGTTGAAGGACGAGAAATAGGTGAAATCTGGGGATTGCAAACAATAGGAATAGCTAAATCAGAAGAAGAGATGCAAGCTCATCTATCTTCATTACCCAAAGGAGGACAAGAAGCGATTGGCTCCAAATGGTCTGCCGGTGATATTATGTATCGTGATTTGAACGGTGACGGAAAAATATCTAAAGGTGCCAGCACATTAGACGATCATGGCGATTTGAAAGTTATTGGTAACAGCACTCCCCGATATTTTTTTGGTATTGATCTGAATGCAGATTGGAAAGGTTTTGATGTTCGTCTTTTCTTTCAAGGAGTAATGAAACGGGATTATTGGGGAAAAGATAATTTCTGCGGTTATCTATTTGGTGCAAGAGGAGATAAAGACATGTGGCATGCCCGTGGCTTGGTAGAACATCAAGATTATTTCCGCGCTCAGGCAATAGGTATCGACGGACACGAACTTCCGGCAAACCTAGATGCTTATTATCCACGACCTGTATTTAAGGAAGGAGCTAAAAACCAAGAAACCCAAAGCCGTTATTTACAAGATGCATCCTATATTCGTTTAAAGAATTTCCAGTTGGGTTATACTCTCCCAACCAAATGGATGAAAAATATAGGATTGACCAAATGCCGTGTGTTTGTTTCCGGAGAAAATCTTTGGACTGGAACATCATTGTCTTCTTTGTTTGATCCGGAAACAATTAGTGGAGGTAATGGTGGTAATGCTTATCCGTTATCAAGCACCTGGTCTTTTGGCTTAAGTTTAACACTTTAATATACATATACAATGAAAATAAAACATATATTCTTATCTGTACTAATCGCTTCATCAGGATTTATATTTACTGCTTGCGATAACTATTTGGATGAAGTACCTGAGGCATCTATTTCCCCAGAAGTATATTTTACAGAGGCAACCCATATTCAAGCCTCTGCAGATAATTTGTACTCTGATATTCTTCCCTCTCACGGAACAGGAAATACATATGGCATCTACAAAGATGATGCAACAACGGACAATCAAATAGAGGTTACAGCCCCCAATCGTTTTACTTCCACCTTGTGGAAAGTGGACAATGCGGAAACCAGCAATTGGAACTTTGATAAAATATACAAAATCAATTTTGTATTATCGAATGTGTTGCCTAATTTTGGAGATAAAAATGCTGATGGAAACGACTTGAGCGGCAATGCCAATACCATCAATGGTGATCTTAACAGCATAAAACATTATATTGGTGAATTATTTTTTTTACGTGCTTGTGAATATTTTAAACGTTATCAGCTGTTTGGAGATTTTCCCATAATTACCCACCCATTGCTGGACGACAAAGAAGCATTGAGTGAAGCCAGTAAACGATCACCACGCAATGAAGTGGCTCGCTTTATTCTAAGTGATTTGGATAAAGCTATTACTTTGTTAAAAGCTAAAAATATGCCGACAACCAGAATAAATGCGGATGCTGCTATTTTATTAAAGTCGCGTGTGGCTCTATTTGAAGGTACTTGGTTGAAATATTTTAAGAATACGGCTTTTGTACCCAATGGTGACGGTTGGCCTGGCAAGACAAAAGATTATAATTCCACTTATCAGTATCCCAGTGGGAATATTGACAGTGAGATAGATTATTTCTTGGAAATCGCCATGACTGCCTCTAAAGATATCGCAGAACGCTATAAAAACAGACTTACAGAAAATACAGGCGTTCTGCAGCAGTCAACTAACGAAGATGCTAACCCTTATTTTGACATGTTTGCTCAAGAAGATTTATCTTCAGTCGACGAAGTTCTGTTATGGCGTAGATACGCTTATAACTTAGTGCACCACAACGTAAATGTATATGCCAGCTGGGGAAACAATGGCGTGGGTGTCACTCGCAGCTTTGTGAATAACTTTTTGATGGCTGACGGCACTCCTGTTTATACCCACGGTGATTATATGAACGGAGATGGATATTATATGGGAGACAAAACCATACACGACGTTCGTCAAAACAGAGATAGCCGATTGGTTATCTTTCTGAAAGAACCCGGACAACATAACATCTTAATAAAAGATGTGGTTGGTGAGACTGCCAATGTTGAAGAAACTTATCCATTGATTACCATTACAGACGGAGCACGCCGTTATGTAACTGGGTATGCCTTACGCAAAGGAGGAGCTTTCCATCAGAAATATTATTCCAATTCAAAAGGATATACCGCCTCTATTGCTTATCGTGCGACAGAAGCCTTGTTGAATTACATGGAAGCCAGTTATGAAAAGAATGGTACCTTGGACGGAGCAGCGACCGAATATTGGAAAATTATCCGCCGTCGTTCTCATGTAGATGAGGATTTTCAAAAGACTATTGCTTTAACGGATATGAGTAAAGAGGCTGAAAATGATTGGGGAGCGTATTCCGGTGGTAAGTTAATAGACGCAACTCTCTATAATATACGTCGTGAGCGCCGATGTGAATTTATGGCGGATGGGCTTCGTTATATGGACTTATGCCGTTGGCGTGCTATGGACCAGTTGATTGAACAACCTTATATACCGGAAGGTTTCCATTTATGGAACACTCCTATGCAGACTTGGTATGCAGATTTGCTATATGATGGATCAGACGCTTCCAATGTTTCTTCACCTAATGTCAGCGAATACTTGCGCCCTTACCAGAAGAATTCTAAACAGACCTGTTATAATGGTTTTACTTGGCGTATGGCTCATTATCTACATCCCATTATGGTCAAGCAGTTTTTGATTACCGCCCCCGATAACAAAACAGTAGAAAATTCTCCTATCTATCAAAATCCATATTGGCCCATAGTACCGGATATGCCTGCTGAAAGATAAGTTTTAGGGCATTCCAATTATAAAATATTGGAGTGCCCTAATGACAACTCGATATCATATGATTGATAAGAAAAGAGTAGCCATCATATGTACTACTTGTACGATGATACAGGAATCGTAACTAAATTCTATGTCTGCAACTCTTTATAATTCCGATATTTGTGAATACACACAAGCCGATACAAATCGGTGTTCATTCTTTATAATAATGTATCAAATAAAAAACATCGTTATCATTTTTTTCTTGATGCTTGTTCCTGTCGGAGTAACAGCCCAATATCAGAAAGCACAGGAAAAAGCCCCTTTGGTCAATGTACCTTTGGAAAATTTTGCATCACAGCAGAAAGTCCTTTTTAACTTTGGCTGGAAATTCCAGTTGGTTACAAACGAGAATAAAAATACCGATTTCGCCTCACCTGCCTTGGATGACTCTTCCTGGCGTACATTGGACCTTCCTCATGATTTCCAGTTCGAACAACCCTGGACTGAAAATGGTGGAGGTGCACGCGGATTCAAACCTATGTGTGAAGGATGGTATCGCAAGTCTTTCCCTACCGATCCGTCGTGGAAAGGGAAACGGGTAGTCTTGGATTTCGGAGGCATCATTTATTGGGGCGATGTCTATCTGAACGGTACCAAAATAGTCTCGACAGATTATGGATATGTGGGACTTGAAGCGGACCTTACCCCTTTTCTACGTCACGATGGAGAAAATGTGGTAGCTGTCTATGCCTCTACCGGTCCCAAGAAAGGTTCACGCTGGTACACGGGAGGCGGTCTGTTCCGTGATGTATATCTGCAGGTGCAGAATCCCACACACATCGCCCGCCATGGGGTGTATATTACTACCCCCGAGGTTTCCTCTTCTCGGGCAACGGTAGCCGTACAGGTTGAGGTGGACGGCTGGCAGAAACATGACGTACGGATACGGACCACCCTCCGCAATCCGGAAGGTGTCATAGTAGGCTCCGTGCAATCCGGTATGCCCGAACATACGCACCAAACCTGTACGGAAGTGAAATTACCGGCGCTTACTCTGGAGAATCCACAACTTTGGTCATGTGACTCTCCGCAACTTTATAGTGCTGATGTAGTTGTGATGGCGGACGGTATGGTAGTGGACAGTCTTACTGAACAGTTTGGTATCCGTAAATTGGAATTCTCTTCCGAATTTGGTTTCAGACTCAATGGTGAGAAAATATTCCTAAAGGGAAATGCCAACCATCATGACCTTGGCGCATTGGGAGCTGCCAGTTACGACAGGGCCATCGAACGCATGATGCTACAACTCAAATCCTTCGGTTACAACTGCATCCGCTGTTCACATAATCCGTACAGTGACAGTTTTGCCCGCATTGCAGATCGTGTGGGGATGTTAGTAGTGGACGAACTGACGGACAAATGGAGTGACAATGACTATTGGGGCGGACGTCAACCGTTCACCCATATCTGGCACAAACTGATTACAGAATGGATCAAACGCGACCGTAATCGTCCGTCCATCATTTTGTGGAGTTTGGGAAACGAGCTTCAGATTCGTGAAGGATGGGCAGGTTTTGAAGGAACCAACGATTGGGGAATCACTACCTATAACATCTTCAACCAGCTGGTAAAGAGGTGGGATAATACACGCCTCACTACTGTTGCCATGTTCCCTGCTCGTGCGGGAGCTATAACCCGACATGACAAGGAGTTCAACGACTATTTGGTGCCGCCCGAACTGGCTTGTGCTACAGAAGTGGCATCGTTCAATTACCAGTCGGATAAATATGACGCTTATTTGAAATATAAACCTGACCTTATCTTGTTCCAGAGTGAGGCTGAAACAAGTAATCTGTTACAGCCTTATTATAATATGGATAGAAAACGGACGGTGGGCATGGCCTATTGGGGATCCGCCGAGTATTGGGGAGAATCCAACAAGTGGCCCAAGAAAGGCTGGAATTACTCTTTCTTTGACCATACCATGCGTCCCTATCCCCAAGCCTACCTTATTAAATCGGCTTTCATGCCAGAAATTCCCGAAGTACATATCGGAGTGGTCGATGCGGCGGGGGCGGAAAGTGTCAGCTGGAATGACGTCATAGTGGGACGCATGGCACTGAACGAGTGCTGGAACCATACTCCGGGCAGCAGACAGTCACTCTTTACCTTCACTAATGCACATTCTGTAGAGTTATTGGTAAACGGTCAAAGCATGGGAGTCCAAGAAAACGATACGACACAGGCAAACCTGCGTAATATGATTTATTGGAAGGATGTTCCTTATGGCAACGGTGGCTCTGTGGTGGCAATAGCCCGTGACAAGTCGGGCAAAGAAGTGGCTCGTCATCATATCGAAACTGCCGGAAAAGCCGTGGCACTCCGGATTGAGGCGGAAACGCCTGCGGACTGGAAAGCAGACGGTATGGACTTGCAATATATAAACGTAACGGCCATAGACAAAAAAGGTCGTCCGGTGTGGGACTACAACAAACCACTTACTTTACAAATGGAAGGTGCGGCATGGTTAGTGGCTCTGGATAACGGGGATCATTATACGGACGAACTTTTTCATGGCATAACTTCCAAACGAATGTATCAGGGAAGGATGCAAATCATTCTCCGAAGCACGAAAACTCCCAGCAATGTGAAACTGGAAATTAGTTCTGCTGATTTGAAAGAGAAACTCTCATTAAAGACTTCTTTGAAATAAAAAAGCCATGTCTTTATAAAAACAGGAAGTATAAATTCTAGTCTATGGTTCAGATATCAATGGGCAGGACTATTAGTATATTATTTACCAATGAAAAGATAAAAGAATATGATGAAATATTTATCATTCTTGCTGTTCTTCTTATTGAAAGAAGGAACAGTCACAGCTCAAAACAATTTAGTAGTCAACGGTATTCCATGGTTTGATGACAAGGGAAATATTGTCAATGCACATGGTGCTTGTATTGTGGAAGAAAACGGAAGGTATTATCTTTTCGGAGAATGGAAATCGGACAAAAGTAACGCTTTCCCCGGTTTCTCATGTTATTCTTCGGATGACCTTGTAAATTGGAAATTCGAGAACATTGTCCTTAAGGTCCAACCCGAAGGCATTCTCGGCCCCAATCGCGTAGGTGAGCGTGTAAAAGTGATGAAATGCCCTAAAACGGGCGAGTATATCATGCTGATGCATGCCGATGATATGGGATACAAGGACCCTTATATCGGTTTAGCTACCTGCAAAACGATTGCAGGTGACTATCAGTTGCAGGGACCGTTGCTCTATAAGGGACAACCGGTAAAACGCTGGGATATGGGAACTTTTCAGGACACCGATGGAAAAGGATATTTACTGATTCATCATGGCCCTGTTTATCGGTTAAGTGATGATTACCGTTCAATAGAGGCTGAAGTGGCCCACATTAAAGGCATGGGCGAATCACCGGCCATGTTCAAAAAGAACGGTGTCTATTTCATGCTTACCTCAAACCTGACCAGTTGGGAGAAAAATGATAACTTCTATTTCACGGCTCCCCAGATAGAAGGCCCTTGGACGAAACAAGGACTGTTCTGCCCGAAAGGCAAGCTGACCTACAATTCGCAAAGTACATTTGTATTCCCGCTGAAATGCGGTAATGATACCATACCTATGTTTATGGGGGATCGTTGGTCTTATCCGCATCAGGCCTCAGCCGCCACATATGTATGGATGCCTTTACAAGTGGATGGAACAAAAATATCCATCCCTGAATATTGGCAGGCATGGGACATCAGGAAGCTAAAACCGGCGGACGCTCTGAACAAAGGGAAAAAGTTGTACGGAGCATGGAAGTCCAATCAAAAAGGAAACGTGTTGGAGATAGCGTTCAAAGGAACTCATGCTGCTATTGTTGGAGAAACAAACCCTCATGACGGATATGCCAAAGTAAGTGTATTAAATGCCGAGAAAGATACTGTATATTCTTCATTGGTAGATTTCTACAGCAAGTATCCGGAAAAAGCAATTCGAATTATAACACCGAAAATGCCGAAGGCAAATTATACTCTACAGGTTGAAATTACAGGGGTACGACCGGTATGGACAGACAAAACAAAAACAATCTATGGGAGTGATGACACTTTCGTAACAATAGACGATATCTATTGTTTTTGAGTCATCCCCAAAACGATAGATAGATGTTTTATTGATGGGTCCCTGTTTGTTGTTAGAAAGACTGATAGGGGAATAAAGGACAAATAAAATCAAGTAAAAAGAGAACATGAAAAAAGGATATCTGATTAATATTGCAATGGTTCTATCCATTGTTGTTTTGTTCATGTCGTGCGATTCTCGTTCGGCTGACTATCGAATAATTTCAGTGGAAGCACCTTTTCCCATGAAACCTATTTGTGAATATATTTTTCCAGAGCGTGACTATGTAATCACAGACTTTGGTGCTGTGGCTGATACAATGTATGTAAATACAGAGGCTATTAAGCAAGCTGTTCAGGCTTGTTCCAAGGCAGGTGGAGGACGGGTGGTTATTCCTGCCGGTGAGTGGGTGACAGGTCCTATTCACTTGGCCAATAATGTAAACTTGCATTTGAAAAAAGATGCGTTAGTACGTTTTACTGATAACCCGAAAGACTATTTGCCTGCTGTGATGACCACGTGGGAAGGTATGGAATGTTATAACTATTCCCCACTTGTCTATGCGTACAACTGCGAAAATGTGGCAATTACAGGAGAAGGAACACTTGCTCCGAAAATGGAAACATGGAAGAAATGGTTTAAGCGCCCGATTGCTCATATGAATGCTTTAAAAAAACTTTATACAATGGCATCAACTGATGTTCCTGTGCAGCAACGGCAGATGGCGGTATCTGAGAATAATTTACGTCCTCATTTAATTCAGTTTAATCGGTGTAGAAATGTATTACTTGATGGTTTTAAAATCCGGCAAAGTCCTTTTTGGACTATTCATTTCTATTTATGTGATGGGGGGATTGCCCGTAATCTTGATGTTTATGCACATGGACATAATAATGATGGAATAGATTTGGAAATGAGTCGTAATATCTTGATTGAAAAGTGTAAATTTGATCAGGGTGATGATGGTGTGGTTATTAAATCGGGACGTAATCAGGATGCTTGGAGATTAAATACACCAACAGAAAATGTAGTAATTCGTGATTGTCATATAGTTAATGCGCATACTCTTTTGGGGATTGGAAGTGAGATGTCAGGAGGGGTTCGTAATATTTATATGCATCATTGTGAGGCTCAAGATTCAGTATTTCGTTTGTTCTTTGCCAAAACAAACCATCGTAGAGGTGGATTTATTGAAAATATTTGGATGAAAAATGTTCGGGCTGGTCGTATGCAGCGAATCATGGAAGTAGATACAGATGTGCTCTATCAATGGCGCGATTTAGTACCTACTTATAAGGATAGTGTTACAACTATCCGTGATCTTTATATGGATAGTGTTTGTGTTAATCGTGCTGAGGTCATTCTTGATTTGAAAGGTGATGAACGATTACCTATTAATAATGTATCAGTTAAAAATATTTATGTAAAAGAATTAACAGATAGCGTGAAGTATGTAAAAAATGCGAGAAATATTATATTGGAAGGACTGAAGTATAATAATTGATAATCTATTTAAAATGAGAGGGCGTTTGGGTAAATAGTTTACTTAAAAATGATATATTTTATTAGGTAATAGGCTGTAGAATATAAAGGCTATATCAGAGAAACAAGTTATTTTAAAGGTGTTTATTTAAACCGACAAGTTGCAAGTTCTTGAATTTCTTCCTAGCTTTGTATTCGTTTGTTTTCAACAGGAGTACTTGCGTGAAGAATATGAAAAACATAGGAAGGATAGTATTACCAATCATTATTTTGTTATTGACAGTGCGGATAAATGCCGTTCCGGTCAAAGCATTTGATATGATAGTAAGAAACCTTCCTAATTCGGAACAGTTGCCGACCAAAGAATTGCTTTGTATTTTCCAGGATTCGGAAGGATATATGTGGTATGGCACTGAAGGGGGAGGCTTGTGTCGTGATGATGGATATACGGTGAAAGTATTCCGTTCTGATTTCAAGAACCCGGGAATCTTGGAAAACAACAGTGTGACGTGTATTACTGAAGACGGTGAAGGGAAAATATGGTTTGGAACGAAGCGTGGCGCCTATATTTTGTCAAAAACAGATTATGAGATAAGGGCGCTTGCTGATGAAACGATAAAGGGTTGGACTATAACTACAATGACAGCGACGTCTGATGGTACGGTCTGGATTTCGACTAACAGGCACTTGTTTCGATACAATGCGTCAGGGGAAAGAACTGGAAAATACATTCTTAAATGGAAAGGACAGGAGAATACCGTCAATTCTATTTATGAGGATAAGAAACAGACTGTTTGGGTAACTCAAGCAAAAGGCGGGCTTTTTTGCTATGATAAGGTAAAGGACTCTTTTATTTCATATCCTTGGCCCTATGATGAGTATCCCACAAGCATGACGGAAGATCATAACACCCCGTATTATTGGGTTACTACTTGGGGAAAAGGTATTGTACGTTTTGACCCCAAGGCACAGGATACGGACAAAATGTTTGGATTGCAAACAGTGGATAATGCGTCTTCTGACTCCGATACCCGAAAGCTTCATCATATTATACAAGATTCTGTTAAGGGATATTTGTGGGTGACTGCGGCAGATAACTTATATGCCTATAAAATAACGGCCGATGCATCCTTGGATAAGGTAGATCTCTCCCGTTTATTATCAGCTGACAGGAAAATCCTCACAAAGATTTTTTCCGATCAATCCGGAAATTTATGGGTGACAGGTTATTATCCTTCTTCTTTCATTATTTCTTTTCTTCCTAATGAAGTGCTTCCTTTGTCTATGGAAGGGGTAAAGCAAAATTTGGGGATAATCGCGTCTCCTATGCAGTTTTCTCAAGAGAAGAATTATTATTGGATCAGACAAAAGAAATTGGGGCTGTATGCTTATGATCCCCAAAGAGATCGTATGTCTGTTGTTAAGAATGACAGGGAGCTTTCTTTTTTCTTTGAGAAGCCATCGGATAGAGAGGGAATCTATATGGTAAGGGATCATTCGGTTATATTAATTCGGTATAAGGAGGACCGGCTTTTTGAATCCATCGTATGTACCATACCCATTAAACAAGGTGAGCGTATCCGCGCTTTGCATGATGACCGTCGTGGGAATCTTTGGATAGGTACCACTTACCATTTATTCCGGTATAGGATGAAGGATGGCCGATTGACTACAGTTTGTGATGATGTTGGTTTTATAAATGCTATCGTTTCGTCTAATGAAGGAGTTGTTTATTTTGCAACTGAAAGTAGAGGGTTGTGGAGAGTTTCCGGAGAAAGCCGGTTGCAAATAAAGGATACAGGAGAAAATTATTCGGTATTGACTGTCGCACCGGACAAAAATCTTTGGGTGGGTACTAAACAGGGCAATGTGTATAGTTATTCTCCGGATACGAATGATTTTATTTCCCGGACAAAAGATTGTGGATTGACAGGGGATGCTGTGTTGGATATAAAGTCGGATGACGATGGGAATCTTTGGATTCTTACATCACAGCGGGTGATGGTCTATCATCCCGGAACACATATCTTTACTATGATGTCTTGTACTGATTCTTGGATAAATCTGGAAGATTTCCAGTCATTGTATAAAGGTCCTCGGGGAGAAATGAGTGTGGGTGGACGAGGTGGAATTGTGACTTTTCCTCACTATAATGAAAAAAAGAGGAGGATACCTGAGCCAACGGTGTGTTTGACATCCGTCGAAATGAATAACACCTCTGAAATCGGGGTGGATAATCAAAAGAAAATAAGCCTGTCTCCTCATGAGAGAAATGTGAAATTGTTTTTTTCTACTTTTGACCATTTGAATACGAATAAGGTAAGATATGCTTATCGTTATAAACAAAGAAACGATAATTGGGTGGCCTTTCCGGCAGGGGAAAATAGTATCGGCTTGTCTGATTTGTCAAAGGGGGAATTTGAACTGGAAGTCCGTGCTACAGATGAGAATGGGCTGTGGAGTAAGAGTACATTGACGGTCATGATCCAATGTTTGCCTGCTTGGTATGAAACAGGCTGGGCGTATTTGTTTTATGTGCTTGTTGTTTTATCGGTTGTTTGGGGATTGGGCCGGATGTATATGAAATTACGGGAGTCCATTGTTGCACAGACTGTTCTGCCATTGGAACAAAATCCGGAGCAAAGGCAAGAGATAGATCCATTGCCGGAAGAAGGAAAAGTAGAAGCGAATTCTATTTCAGCATCTGATGAGCAATTAATAAGGAAGGCATTGGATATGGTTGAGAAGAACCTTAGTAATCCTGAATATTCCATAGAAGATTTAAGTAGGGATATGTGCATGAGTCGTGCTACTCTTTACCGGAAGATTACATCTATCACCGGAAGTTCGCCTTCTGATTTCGTGAAGAATGTACGTCTTCGTAAAGCTGCCGAATTATTGAAAGAAGGAGGGCTTTCCATTGCTGAGATAGCTGATCAGGTTGGTTTTAATACGCCTAGTTATTTCACAAAATCATTCAAGAAACTGTTTGGGGTGTTGCCTACACAATATAATAAGTGATGTTTTAGTGATAAGAAGGAGATGGCTTTTGTGGCAGTTGATAGAGGAATAATTATAAATATGATTCATAAAGTTCAATTAAAGTGTATAAATTTCCATGTTAATGAACAAAAATACATTTTTGGGCTTTATAAATAATGATATATTTGTAAAATGCTGCTTGGATATTTCAGATTGAAAGAAATAAGGTACTCATTTTACATTTAAGACCATGAAAGAACTAAAGATGTACATCGATGGGCGATTCATCGAAAACCAATCCGATAAGTGGATTGATGTATTGAACCCTTCTACGGAAGAAGTGATATCTAAAATGCCTGATGGCACACCGGAAGATGCACGTGCTGCTATAAATGCTGCCGTGAAGGCACAGCTTTCTTGGGAGAGTCTTACCTCTATTGAACGTGCCGGCTATTTAACTCGGATTGCACAAGGTATCCGCAAGCGGGAACAGGAATTGACTGATATTATTATCCGGGAGGGTGGAAAAACAAGAGGATTAGCTAATGTAGAGGTGTTATTTACGGCTGATTACCTTGATTATATGGCTGGATGGGCCCGTCGCTATGAAGGGGAAATCATTCCTAGTGACCGTCCTCACGAAAATATATTTGTCTTTAAGAAACCTATTGGGGTGACAACAGGCATCCTGCCTTGGAATTTTCCTTTTTTCTTGATTGCCCGTAAGGCCGCTCCTGCTCTGTTGACGGGGAATACAATTGTGGTAAAGCCGAGTCAGCTGACACCGGAAAACGCGTATGTTTTCGCACAGATTGTAGATGAAGTTGGGTTGCCTAAAGGTGTATTCAATCTGGTGAACGGTCGTGGTTCGGTGATTGGACATGAACTGGCTGCTAACCCTAAAGTAGGTATGGTTAGTCTGACCGGAAGTGTGGAGGCTGGAATACAGACCATGGCAGCCGCTTCTGCCAATGTGACGAAGGTTTCTTTGGAATTGGGAGGGAAGGCTCCCGGTATTGTAATGCCGGATGCAGATTTGGATTTAGCTGTAAAATCCATTATTGCTTCGCGTGTTATTAATACAGGACAGGTATGTAATTGCTGTGAGCGCGTGTATGTACATTCTAGTATAAAAGAGGCTTTCCTTGAGAAACTGTTGGCAGGATTCAAGCAGGTGAAAGTGGGTGATCCGAATCAGTATACAGACCTCAATATGGGTCCGTTGATTGATGCCAATGCACTGAAATCAGTAGAAGAGAAAGTGAAAAAAGCTATTGAGCAGGGAGCTGAGTTGCTATGCGGTGGTCATCGTATCGGTACTAAAGGATATTTCTTTGAACCGACGATTTTGATTAATTGTACCCAAAAGATGGATATTATTCAGGAAGAAACTTTTGGACCGGTACTTCCGGTTGTTGAGTTTACAGAGGTGGAAGACGCCATTGCCTGGGCTAATGATTGTGAATATGGGCTGACTTCTTCTATTTATACCCAGAACCTGGATATGACATTCAAATTGATTCGTGCGTTGAAATTTGGTGAAACTTATGTGAATCGTGAGAATTTTGAGGCGATGCAGGGATTCCATGCCGGATGGCGTAAATCTGGTATCGGTGGCGCGGATGGTAAACATGGGCTGGAAGAGTATTTACAGACGCAGCTGGTTTATTTGGAAACTAAAGGCTGATTCTCATCATTATTCTATGTAGGATTGTCTCGGGATATAATTCGTATTTTATGTCTCGAGATACATCTTGTTATATGATGGATATTTATTATTGATTTGGATTGATACTTTAAGAAGTATAGAGTACAAAATACTTGTTGTTTCGTCCTGTTGGAAAAGGTTTATTCATCATAAAACAGCATGCTATGAAATTGTTTTTTTCCTTCGTTTTTGCCTTATTGGCTTTTACAGCTTGTACAAAACCCGAAAAGGAAGTCTATATCTTCACTTCTCATCGTGAGCCGGCATTGGACGGGTTACATTATCTTTACAGCTATGACGGCTATCATTGGGATAGTATCGCAGGTTCATGGTTGAAACCGGAAATAGGAAATAAGACTCCTTATTATAATTATTTCACTAAACAGACCGAAGAACAGAAATATGCTCCCAATTCGATGATGCGTGATCCGTCCATGACCCAAGGCCCGGATGGAACTTTCCATTTAGTGTGGACAATCAGTTGGAATGGAGAACAGGGATTTGGTTATGCCAGTTCTAAAGACTTGATTCATTGGAGTGAACAACGCGAAATTAAAGTGATGAAAGACTCTTTGACTAACAATGTGTGGGCACCGGAAGTTTTCTATGATGATGAAAAGGAACAGTTCATCGTTGCCTGGTCTTCTGCCATTCCTGTAGAAAGATATACGGCAGCCGATAGTTTGGGAGCTAATAAAAGTCACCGTGCCTATTATACCACGACCAAGGATTTCCAAACGTTTACTCCTGCAAAGGCGTTTTATGATCCGGGATTTAATTCTATTGACGGATTTATAGTAAAGCGTGATAAAAACGACTATGTATTAATTATAAAAGACAATCGCAAGCCTGGTTACAGTGATTTGTTCTGTGTATCCGGGCCATCGGCAGAAGGACCTTATGCTGATCCGTCAGTAAAATTTGCACCGACTTACTCTGAAGGTCCGTGTGCCGTGAAAGTAGGTGATGAATGGTTGATTTATTTTGATGTTTATCGGGAAGGACGGTTTGGAGCCGTGTCTACAAAAGACTTCAAGAACTTTACTCCCATTGACGATCAGATTTCTATTCCACAAGGACATAAGCATGGTACTATCATAAAAGTTCCCGAATCAGTTTTACTCAACCTGAAAGCGGAGGAAGCTAAAAGATTCCCTCAAAAAGACTAGTTATTACCCAGAATTGTCTGCTTGAATAAGTTACTTTGGGCTTTTGAAATTTATAAGATGAATGCACAAATGAAAAACAAGAATCTAGTATTATTATTCCTTCTTCTGATGGTGGAAGGAGGGCTGCTTTCGGCAGCAGCACAGAGCAAATCGTCGGTTTATAAGCCTTGGAGTCATGGACAACTGAAAGTAAGTAAAGAGAACCGTTATCTGATGAATGCGGACGGAACTCCCTTTTTCTGGTTGGGAGATACGGGATGGCTGTTGCCCGAGAAACTGAATAGAGATGAGGCTGCTTATTATCTGGAACATTGTCGTCAGGCAGGTTTCAATGTGGTGCAGGTACAGACTATAAATGGAGTTCCTGCCATGAATTTCTATGGCCAGTATTCCATGATAGATGGTTTCAATTTTAAGAATATAGACAGAAAAGGAGTTTACGGGTATTGGGATCACATGGATTATATTATTCAGAAAGCTGAGCAGAACGGCATTTACATAGCGATGGTATGTATCTGGGGAGGGCTTGTGCGCTCCGGAAAGATGAATGTTGAAGAGGCCAAAGCGTATGGTAGATTTTTAGGTGAACGATATAAAGATGCCCCTAATATTATTTGGGTAATCGGTGGAGATACTTATGCTGACCGAAATACTGAGATTTGGGAGGCGTTGGCGAATAGTATTCTTGCTGTGGACGAGAATCATATAATGACCTTTCATCCGTTTGGTCGTACATCCAGTGCTACCCATCTGAATAATAAGGAGTGGATGGATATGAATATGTTCCAAAGTGGACACAGGCGTTATGGCCAGAAAAAAGGAGATGGTGATACTTCTGTTACGGGATTGGAGGAAGACAATTGGCGTTATGTAGAAGAGGCTTTGTCCATGACTCCACTGAAGCCTGTTCTGGATGCAGAACCCAGTTATGAAGGTATTCCTCAGGGATTGCATGATCCTGCCCAGCCACGCTGGCGTGACTGTGATGTGAGACGCTATGGATATTGGTCTGTTTTTGCGGGCTCTTGCGGACATACATACGGACATAATAATATCATGCAGTTCTTGAAACCGGGTACACCTGGTGGGTATGGAGCTGATGGAATAGAGAAACCTTGGTATAAAGCAATGCAGGATCCCGGCTTCAATCAGATGAAATATCTGAAGAATCTGATGTTAACTTTCCCTTATTTTGAACGTGTACCGGATCAAAGTGTAATTGCCGGTACGAATGGGAATCGTTATGACAGAGCCATTGCGACTCGCGGAAAGGATTATTTGTTAGTATACAATTACTCCGGAAATCCGATGTCTGTTGACTTGACTAAAATCAGTGGCGCAAAAAAGAAAGTATGGTGGTATAGTCCTAAAGATGGAAAACTTTCTTTTATAGGAGAATTTGATAGTAAAATTACTCCCTTTACCTATGACGGCAGTTATAATCGGGATAATGACCAGGTATTAATTGCTATAGATTCAAGCAAGAATTATATTTCTACCGAATGGCTGGAACTTCCTATGGTAAATCAATAGCATTTTTAAGGAATACAGCCAAAAAGTCTTATTAAGTCTTAATGAAACGGGAAAAGTCAATGCGGAAATTATAATTTTGAAAAAACACATTTACAAATGAAACGCATTGGCTTGTTCTTATTCTTTTGTATTCTTTCCTTGCATGGCATAGCTCAGGTTGAAAATGACAAGGATACGCTCATCATCCGGCAAGATAAAATCAATGAGTTTATCAATGAGATGAATGAGGCTGATAAAAGTATGGATTTTATAAACGAACCTCCTACGTTGACACCTCCCGTTTTATCTGATACATTGCGGATGCCAAAATTTGATTTTACTTCCCGTGAAGAAATGCCTAAGATATCCCCTTATACTTTTTCCGGAAATCCTTTCGGACATGATTATATAGATGGACGTGCTTATCAGATTAATAGTACAGGGATTCTGAGTGGTTATCATTCCTTTCAAGGGTTGCCTTCTATAGGTGAGGCACGTAATGCCGGAGTGATGTACACACAGCGTCTCAATGATTTTATAACCGTGACGGGAGGAGTATATGCTGCTAAATACAATGTATATGGAGTCCGCTTTAATGATTTAGGTGCTAAGGGAAAGTTGTCTTTTCGCATTAATGACAGAATGAAGATCAATATGTTCGGCACATACTCGGTGTATAACGGATATGGTATGACTCCCGCTTCACAGCTTTTTATGAACCAGAATTCATACGGAGGCACTTTGGAATTTAAAATATCGGATAGTTTCGGAATTGAAGCGGGAGCAGAGAGGGAATTTAATCCGATGACCCGTAAATGGGAAACCCATCCTATTATTATGCCGGTATTCTATAAATAATAATTTGTGTATCTTTACGGCATGAATGAAGAGATAGAAGAGTATTACGAAGAGTTATACAGGCTTTATATAGATGAAAACCAGCCATTGGAACGCCGTTACAGGCAATTGCGTGAATCATTGGAGCGTGTGGTGCGTGAAAAGATACAAGGGAATAGTTTGCAGACCACTGATTTGGCCGCCCGTATTAATTATGTAGCCACTCAATATGGGCTGGATCTGAAAGAACAGAATCAGTTACATACCTTTCGTCTGACTTCCAATGATATTTTGAACCATCGTAAGTCTCCTGTAAAAGAAGAGTTCCTGTGTGATTTGCGTGCAGTGGCATACGCATATAGGAAGATGTTTGCACAGGATATTCCATTGAAGTTGTTCTCAGTTCTTCCCAAGCAGGAAATAGCATCTTCAGGGAAAAAAGAAAAGATGGAATACATCCGCCGCATCCGTGTATGCTTTGATTATGCCGATGATACCTATTTGTATGTACATCCTGTAGATGTAACAGCCGATGAACCTATACGGGTGGTTTATAATAAACCCGGTATAAATCATGAATTTGAAGAAACCATAAAGGAACTTTGGCGATATGCCCAGCTTAATCTGCTGGATGTTTCTGTAGATAGGGATGGAATTTATACCCCTTCTTTTATCGTATTGGAACCGGATTATTTGATAGATATCAGCTCACTGGCGGAATGTTACAAGGATTATGGCAGCCATCCGGCAAACTATTTTTTGAGCCGGCTGGTGCCGATTGATAATGCCCGCCCTTTGCTGTTGGGAAATATAGCCAATCTGTTCCTGGATGAATGGATACATGCAGGTGAGGAGGAGCCGGACTATATAGACTGTATGAAGAAGGCATTCCGGCAGTATCCCATTGAACTGGCTGCTTGTGCCGAACTTCGTGATCCGTCCAAAGAGAAAGAGTTTGCCAAGGATTGCCGGATGCATTTTGAGCATATACGGGACGTTGTACAACACACTTTTTTGGAGCCAGGGTATAATCTGGATAAAAAGGAGGCTGTGCTGGAACCGTCCTATATTTGCGAGGCGTTGGGCATTCAGGGACGTCTGGACTATATGCAGCGGGATATGAGCAGCTTTATAGAAATGAAATCGGGCAAAGCGGATGAATTCTCCATGCAGGGAAAAGTGGAACCCAAGGAAAATAATAAGGTTCAGATGCTGCTATATATGGCAGTGTTGGAATATAGCATGGGACAGGACCGGCGGCGTATGCATCCCTATTTGCTTTATACCCGTTATCCTTTATTGTATCCGGCCAGAGCATCGTGGGCTCAGGTAAGGCGGGTTATCAATTTGCGTAACCGTATTGTTGCTGCCGAGTATGGGGTACAATTCCATAATCATCCTGATTTTACACGCAACTTGTTGGCACAAATCAATCCGGAGGTGGTGAATGAAAGAAAACTGAGCGGCAGATTCTGGGAACAGTATTTGAAGCCCTCTATCTCGCGTTTCCGGGAGAAGCTGTCGGCGTTGGAACCTTTGGAGCAGGCCTATTTTTATACGCTTTATAATTTCATTACAAAAGAACTTTATACCTCCAAATCGGGAGATGTGGATTATGAAGGACGTGCAGGGGCTTCAGCTCTTTGGCTGAGTACACTGGATGAGAAACGTGAGGCGGGAGAGATATTATATGATTTGCAGATAATGGAAAATAGGGCATCACAGGCTCATAAGGCTTATATACTTTTGTCTATTCCGCAATATGATGAAATGTTTCTTCCCAATTTCCGTACAGGAGATGTGGTTGTGTTGTATGAGCGTAATAATGACTTGGATAATGCGACCAATAAAATGGTTTTTAAGGGTAATATTGAGCAGATTACAGATACAGAATTGCGTATTCGTTTACGTGCTACCCAACGTAATGCTTCCGTTTTTTCTCCGGACAGTCGTTATGCTGTAGAACATGATACGATGGATACTACATTTCGCAGTATGTATTTGGGACTCTCCGCTTTTCTGGATGCGAATACGGAAAGACGGGAATTATTGCTGGGACAACGGCCTCCCCGCTTTGATTCGTCTTTTGATGAAGCTATAGCGCTGACCGGTGATGATTTTGAGAGGGTGGCGTTGAAAGCTGAGTCGGCCCGTGATTATTTTCTTCTGGTGGGACCTCCCGGAACAGGAAAGACTTCGAGGGCGTTGCGTAGAATGGTGGAACATTTCTATGCAGCATCATCTATGCAGATATTGTTACTGGCTTATACCAACCGGGCTGTTGATGAAATTTGTCAGTCACTGTCCTCTATCACCCCCTGTATAGATTATATACGGGTGGGAAGTGAGCTTTCCTGTGATGTACGTTTTAGAGGACATCTGTTGGAGAATATATTGGCGGAATGTAACAGTAGGAGAGAGGTGAATATCCGTATGGCAGATTGCAGAGTATATGTTGGAACCGTGGCCTCTATTGCGGCTAAAGCTGAACTTTTTAAATTAAAACGTTTTGATGTAGCCATAGTGGATGAAGCCACCCAAATATTAGAACCCCAATTGTTGGGTATTCTGTGTGCCAAGTTTGCCGATGAAAGAAATGCAGTGGGTAAATTTATCCTGATAGGTGATCATAAACAGTTGCCTGCCGTTATTTTGCAGAATAGCGGACATTCTGAAGTGCATGATGAGGGACTTAGGGAAGCCGGACTTTTTAATTTAAAAGATTCTCTGTTTGAGCGGCTTTATCGTTTTCATTTAAAAGAAGAATCTCCTAAAGCGATAGATATGCTTTGCCGTCAGGGGCGTATGCATCCGGGAGTGGCTTTTTTTCCCAATAAAGCATTTTATGCCGGAAAATTGGAGGCTTTGGGATTACCTCATCAGTTGGAGCACATAGAGGCTCCGGTACGTTTTATCCCTTCGAAGCAAGATTTGGAGAGCGTTTCCGGAAAAACAAACAGATATGAGGCACAGATTGTCGCCGGTTTAGCCAAAGAGGTGTATCTGGCTCATGAAGAGGAATTTGATCCGAATCGAACGTTAGGGGTCATTACTCCTTATCGAAGTCAGATTGCTTTGATACGTAAAGAGCTTCAGGCATTGGCTATTCCTGCTTTGAGTAGGATTTCCATTGACACTGTGGAACGGTATCAGGGCAGCGAACGTGATGTCATTATTTATTCTTTTTGTGTGAATCACCTCTATCAATTAAGGTTTCTGCCCAACCTGACAGAAGAGGACGGTGTACAGATTGACCGTAAGCTGAATGTCGCTTTAACGCGTGCACGCAAGCAGCTTTTTATCACAGGAGTCCCTGAAATATTAAGTCATAATTCTATCTATCAATATCTTCTGAAAACTATTTATTAGGGAAAAAAATACCACAGGCTACTTAGGTGTGTAGTCTGTGGTGAATTCTTTAATTAGGCATCAACCGGTTTGTATTTGGGGACCAATGCTTTCATGATAATCCAACCAACCAAATAAGCTACGGCACATACACAGAATATGATGAAGTAGCCGGCAGGTTTTCCTTCGAATCCCATAAAAGTCATATTCGTTTCTGCTGCATAGTCAAACAGTCTGCCAGATCCCATATTAATACAGAATGAACCTATACCACCTGCCATACCACCAATACCTACGATAGTAGCGATGGTGCTTTTGGGGAACATATCACCTACTACAGAATAAATATTGGCAGACCATGATTGGTGTGCAGCACCTGCAATACCGATAATAATGATAGGATACCAATATGAATAATTGCCTAAAGGTTGGGCAAACAATGCCAGCAGTGGGAACAAGGCAAAGATAAGCATAGCCTGCATACGGGCTGCATATGGATTCTTACCTGTTTTATTAATGATAATAGTAGGTAACTTACCACCATAAATAGATAACATGGTAATAGCATATAATACGAAAATCAACATTTGTGCGGTACCCGTATCTGAAGCGAAACCGTATACATCCGAAATATATGCCGGAGTCCAGAACAGGAAGAACCACCATACGCCATCAGTCATGAACTTACCGACAAATACAGCCCATGTTTGGGGAAATTTGAAACATTGCAAGAATGAAATCTTCTTGTTGTCGAAGTCGTTGGCAGCAGCTTGTTGTTCTGCTGATTCTTCAGGATTGTTGTTGTCTTGTTCGATATATTCCAGTTCGGCAGCATTCACGCGAGGGTTGACATTGGGTTTCTTATAGAGGAACATCCAAAGTCCCATCCAAATGAATCCTAAACCACCGATAACGATGAAAGCCATTTCCCATCCGTTGCCCACACCAATACTTTGGAAATAACGTGCCAAAGGAGGAATAGTGATCGGAGCGGCTAAAGCACCTACTGTAGAACCTGCATTAAAGATGGAAGTGGAATATGCACGGTCCTTTTTCGGAAAATATTCGGCTGTTACCTTAATAGCTGCTGGGAAGTTTCCTGCCTCACCTACACCTAATACGATTCGGGCAGCGATAAAGTAATAAACGCTGGTAATAGCGATAGTTGAAGCGACGGCTCCTGTTGCAGAAAGCATCTCTTCTGCGTTATGAATACCTAATGTTTCTTCGGTTGCCCAACCGCACAATGCATGAAGACAAGCTCCTAAGGACCAGACAAAGATAGCCCAGAGATAACCTTTTTTAGTTCCCATCCAGTCAATGAAACGACCGGCGAACAGGTTGGCAATGGCATACACTATAGAGAAAATAGCTGTGATATCTCCGTAATTCGAATCCGTCCAGTGAAATTCCGGAGCAATGAAGTCTTTCCAGGTTAGTGAAAGCACCTGACGGTCGAGGTAATTGACTGTAGTGGCAAAGAATAGCAGACCACAGATTATCCATCTGAAGTTTGTCATCTTCTCACCTACTTTTTGAAATGTACTCATGATAATAGATTTAATTATGTTTTTCTTATTAGACGCAAAAATAACCATTCTGTACCTATTCTCTATGCAAAAATTGGTGGAAAGCCTGTATAAATCGGTACAATGGTAAGATTTCTAAAAAAAATCATTCTGAATGTCGCAAAAAAACTGAAAACGAGTTGATTTCTTGCAACATTCAGAATGACAAGAGTTAATGAGTAATGGTGTGTACCATTCTACTTATCTCATATCTGTGTATTTTATTTCATCCTTGTCACTGTATTTCAGGTTTTCACCTCCCATACCCCAAATAAAGGTATAGTTGCTGGTACCTGCAGCGGCATGGATAGACCATTCGGGAGAAGTGATAGCTTGTTCATTGTGTAACCATACCAGACGCTCTTCTTGCGGTTCGCCCATCAGGTGGCAAATGGCATTTCCTTCAGGCAGGTTGAAATAGAAGTAGGCTTCCATACGACGGGTATGTGTATGGGCCGGCATGGTGTTCCATACAGAACCCGGAGCCAGTTCAGTAAGTCCCATCTGTAATTGGTTTGTACCACCGTTTTTCACTCTTTCCAATACATCTTTTACAATTAACTGGTTTACAATACGGTCGTTGCTATCTTCCATTTTTCCATAATGATCTGAGATAGCTAAAGCATACTGTTTAGGATTTGCTTTTTGAAGCTTGGCGTCGGTAGTGATCAATTGAGTAACGTATGGCTTGTAAGCCGGTGCCGAATTGATATAGAATTTAGCCGGTTTGGCAGCGTCATTACTTTTAAAAGTAACTTCTTTATTCCCGCAACCTACATAGAGGGCTTCCTTGTATTTCATAGGATATTCTTTACCGTCTACAGTAACTACGCCATCACCGCCTACATTGATGACTCCTAGTTCACGCCGTTCAAGGAAGTAAGTGATTTCCGGACCCAGTTCACGGAAAGTTTCCAGCTTCAAAATTTTGTTTACCGGCATAGCTCCTCCGTAAATAAGACGGTCGTAAAGGGTGTATGTAACATTGATCTCATCCGGCGCCATCACCTTTTCCATCATAAATGAACTACGCAGACGTTCTGTATCATAGTGTTTCACATCTTGCGGATGGCAAGCTGTCTGTACTTTGTAATTTACTTGAGCTGAAGCTGCCAAGGCAGAAACACTCAGCATCATTGCAATCGCTAATTTTTTCATAATCATTATCTTTAAATTTTAATTTTTCATTGTTTTCTGGTATTTAATGATAGAACGACGGTTCAGCACCATTAAGAATAGTGTTATCAGTACTAAAATTCCGGAACCAATCCATTTGAATGAATAAGTCAAATGGAAAATAGCCCATGAGAAAGGACTTGAAGCAAAATCCAACGCACCACCTTCAAAACCAGACGGGATGTTTACGGCAGCATCTTGTGTCTTGGCGTATACATCATGTGCTGCTTTGGTGAAATAAGGAGCCAGATCTGTTACAAAATACAGACCGATGGCCAGCACAACAAAACCAATGATGAAAGTCTTTACTACATTTCCTTTTGTGATAGGTAATATCAATGGGAATACATAGAACATGCCAGCTAATGAAGCCAATGGCAAGAATTCATTGCCCGGAAGCACCACTGCCAATAAGATAGTAACAGGGATTAATAGTAATGATACAACCAACGTGGCCGGATGTCCGATCACCAAGGCAGGACTCATACCGATATTTAAGCCTACAGCACCCTTAAACTTCTTGGCGATCAGTTCGCGGGTAGCGTCCGAAATGGGTTTCAACCCTTCGATGAACAGGCTGGTAATACGGGGAATCAACTCCATTACCGCTCCCATCTTGATACCTAAACCTAGAATATAAGGAATCTTGTCTACTATTTCTTGTCCGTTCTTGCAAGATAATGCACCGATGCCACATCCTACCAGGATACCCAAGAAGAGAGGTTCGCCTAATAAACCGAATTTCTTTTTCATACCTTCCGCATCAATGTTCAGCTTTTCAAATCCGGGAATTTTGTCCAATACCTTATTTATAATGAGAGCGAATGGTACGAAACCTGCACAGAAGGGCTGCGGAATAGAAATACCTTCCATTTTATCATAGAAACCTTGAAATTTGTCTGCTGTGTAATCTGCTAAGATTAATGTGATGATATAACAGATAACAGCAGCGAAGAATCCCCACAAAATACTATCTGTTGCAAAATAAACTACGGCTCCGATAAAAGCGAAATGCCAATAGTTCCATAAATCAATATTAACCGTACGGGTGGTTTTAGTCAATAACATTAAGATGTTAACGGCCAGACATACCGGAATGATGAATGCCCCTACGGAAGTGTTATAAGCTACGGCTGCAGCAGCAGGCCATCCCATATCGAATACTTTCAGTTGCAGGCCATATATTTCGACCACTTTGCTTAAGGCCGGACCCAGACTGCTGGTCAGAAGTGCGGTAACCACTGATAGACCAACGAAACCAACACCTACCAACAAACCGCTTTTTAATGCTTTGCTGAATTTGATTCCGATACAAACGCCTAAGATTGTAAAAATTATAGGCATCATCACCGCTGCTCCTAAACCGATGATATAACTAAAAACTTGTTCCATTCTCTTGTGAATTAATAGTAAATGACTGTGTTTTCTACAATAGTATAAATTAAAAACTGCCCCAAAAATAAAACCTTTTCTCAACTTATCAAACCTGAAAGACATAATAATTAGTAAAAAGACAATTTTTGAACGATTTTTATCGTTATCGTGCACAAAAATAACCGTTTTCGCACACGAATACCAAATAATACACTTAGTAGGTTGAAAAGTGCACACTGCTTTTCGAGGAAAATACTACTTTTGTTTCATAAAATAAATAGGTCTAATACTAAAAATAAGTGTCTTCATGAAAAAGAATTCTATTTGTAAAATTATTGTGTCCGGTTTGCTTGCGGCTGTTCCTTTGATTGGCATGGCTCAGCAGGTTTGTGGTAATAAGCCTTGGTCTGTACGTATGGCGGAATCAGAAATGGTGCGTTGTCCCGAATCTTGGCAATTGGATTTTCAGACCCGTTTGAAGTGGGATTACTGTCATGGCCTGGAACTTCAAGCTATGCTGGATGTATATGATGCATACGGTGATAAAAAGTTTTTTGATTATGCTGTGGCTTATGCTGATACAATGATTCATCAGGATGGCTCTATCGAAACTTATAAACTGGAGGAATATAATATTGACCGTCTGAATTCCGGCAAGATGCTTTTCCGTATTTATGAGCAGACTAAGGACGAGAAATACAAGAAAGCATTGGATTTGTTGCGCAGTCAGTTGGATACGCATCCTCGTAATGCCGATGGCGGTTTCTGGCACAAGAAGATTTATGAGAATCAGATGTGGCTGGATGGGCTTTATATGGGGCAACCATTTTATGCGGAGTATGCTTACCGTAACAACCGTGTGAATGATTATGCTGATATTATCAATCAGTTTGTCACAGTGGCCCGCCATAATTATGATCCGAAGACTGATCTATACCGTCATGCATGTGATGTGAGCAAGCGTGAAAAGTGGGCGGATAAAACTACCGGGTGGTCGCAACACTGTTGGGGACGCGCCATGGGATGGTATGCAATGGCTTGTGTGGATGTACTCGATTTTATACCGGAACACGAAGCCGGACGTGAATCTGTTATCGAAATATTGAATAAACTGGCTGCCCAGATTAAACGTACTCAAGATCCAGCAACAGGGGTATGGTATCAGGTAATTGACAGAAGCGGGGATGAGGGGAATTATCTGGAATCCTCTTGTTCTACCATGTTTGTATATACTCTGTTGAAAGCGTTACGTAAGGGATATATTTGTCCTTCGTACATGGAAGTGGCTAAAAAGGGATATGAAGGGCTTTTGACCCAATTTATAGAAGTGGATGATAAAGGTGTGGTTTCTATTACTAAAGGTTGTGCTGTTGCAGGTTTGGGAGGCAAGCCGGTGTATCGTACCGGAGATTATAATTATTATATAACTGAAAAAATACGTTCTAATGATGCGAAGGCAGTAGGTCCGTTTATTATGGCCAGTCTGGAATGGGAACGTTTGTTTCAGAAAAACAGTTGTGGAACTGCATGTGAATAATAGGAGGTGATACGATGAGGAAAGTTTTAGGATTATTGTTGCTATTGTCTGTTGTAAGCGCAGCATGGGCTCAGGAACGTCAGGATACAATTGTAGTCTCACGTGATGGAACGGGGAATTTTCGTACTTTGCAGGAGGCTATAGAGAGTGCGCGGGCTTTCATGGATTATACTGTTACGATCTATGTGAAGAACGGAGTATACAAGGAGAAAGTGATTGTTCCTTCATGGGTGGAAAATATAGATATTATAGGTGAAGATCGTGATAAGACGATTATTACTTATGATGATCATGCGAATATAAATAAAATGGGTACTTTCCGCACTTATACGGTGAAGGTAGAGGGCAGTGATATCACTTTTAAAAATTTGACTATTGAGAACAATGCGGCTCAGTTGGGACAGGCGGTAGCTTTACATACGGAAGGTGACCGTTTGAAATTTATCAATTGTCGTATCTTGGGCAATCAGGACACTATTTATACCGGTGCTAAATTTACCCGTCTTTATTTCAAGGATTGTTATATTGATGGTACTACCGACTTTATTTTCGGTCCTTCCACCGCTTTATTTGAAGATTGTATTATTCACAGTAAACGCAATTCGTATGTAACGGCTGCTTCCACTCCGAAAGAGGCTAAATATGGATATGTCTTTAAGCACTGTAAGCTGACGGCAGAACCGGGAGTGGATAAAGTGTATTTAGGTCGTCCTTGGCGTCCATATGCTTATACTTTATTTATAGAATGTGAATTGGGGAAACATATTGTTCTTGCCGGATGGCACAATTGGGGTAAGCAGTCTAATGAAGAAACCGCCCGTTATATGGAATATAAAAATACCGGTGAGGGTGCAAATGCTTCGGAAAGGGTGGCGTGGAGCAAACAGTTAACAAAGAAAGAAGCTGAGGCGGTGACGGTCGATGCTATTTTTCGTACTCAAAGTGATTGGGACCCAATAGACTAGATTGATTTTGTAATTGCTTGAAAAGGAGACTTCTACGTTGGTGGAGGTTTCCTTTTTTTGTTGTGTTGAATAATTGGATCCCGTAAAAAATACCTAATAAATCCACATAAAAAGATAAAAACTACACATCAAGGTAATGTTATATTCATAATTTTGCAACAGTGAAGCTAAGGTCAAAACCTTAAAAAAACATTTTAATAACTATAAAAACACATCTTATGAATCTAAAAGAATTAGCTAGAAAAGCTATCTCAACTCTTTTTTTGAGTATGCTTTGTTTGGTTGCTTTTGCTCAAGGTCGTCAGGTGAACGGTACTGTTAAAGATGCAGCAGGTGAACCGATGATTGGTGTAAACGTCTTGGTAAAAGGAACGACTAATGGTACCATTACGGACTTCGATGGTAATTTTTCGCTTTCTGGGGTTAAAGACAATGATGTTTTGTCTGTAACTTATATAGGTTATATTACTCAAGAAGTGAAAGTGGGTAATCAAAAAACAATTAATGTCGTACTGAAAGAAGATACCGAAACTTTGGACGAAGTTGTGGTTATTGGTTACGGTACTGTGAAGAAACGTGACTTGACAGGTTCAGTAGCTTCGGTAAGTAATGAAGCTTTAGTTGCCAACCCGGTTGCCGATGTTTCTCAGGCTTTACAAGGTAAATTGGCAGGTGTTTCTGTCGTTTCTCAAGATGGTCGTCCTGGAGCTTCCGTTTCTATTCGTGTACGTGGAGGAGGCTCTATTTCACAAAGCAATGATCCTCTTTTTATAGTGGATGGTTTCCCGGTTAGTTCTATTTCTGATATTCCTGCAGATCAGATTGTGTCAATTGATGTCTTGAAAGATGCTTCTTCAACAGCTATTTATGGTGCTCGTGGTGCAAATGGTGTGATTTTGGTTACGACTAAAGGTGCGGATAAAGATAGGGTTTCTGTATCATATAGTGGATATTATCAAAGTAAATGGGCTGCAAAGACTCCAGAACCTATGTCTGCTCAGGATTATGTAAAACATACTTGGGGATATGGAACTGCATTGGGAATGGGAGATCAGATGGCTAGTTATTTTGGTTTAGGAGAAAAATATGGTAATCATTATAGTGAATATGCGAATATGGATTCCCATAATTGGACTGATGATATGCTTCGTACAGCTAGTGCTCAAAATCACAATGTGACCATAAATGGTGGCAGTGAAAAAACGAAAATATCATTTTCTGTTAACTATCTGAATGATGATGGTATTAAAATAAAATCAGGCTATGAACGTTTCTCTACTAACTTGAAATTGAAACAAGAGTTGGCAAAAGGACTGAGTTTTGAATTGGATGCACGTTACGTCAGCACTAATGTTGAAGGTAAAGATGAGGCTAGAAGTGGACGTGGTTCTCTTTTATCTTCTGCTTATCAGTATCGTCCGATTGATACTCCTTTAGGAAACGGTGACGATGCTTTGTTCCAGATGGGATCTAAGAATATTGAGGTGGGTGCCAATCCTGTTGGTCTTACTAATGCTATCACTGATTTGACAAATCGCCAAAATATCCGTGCAAATGCTGCTTTGAACTGGGAGATTATTAAAGGTTTGAAAGCTCGTACAGAATTTGCGATTGGTCACGGATGGAGTGAGGGTAAATATTACGATGATGGTTCTGCTTCTTCTGCTGATAATTTTACTAGAGGATATAAATATGCTAAGTTGACAAAAGGCAATACTGAAAATTGGCGTTCTGTTACTACAGTGAATTATGAAGTACAAGGTTTGGGAGATAATCATAATCTTTCTTTCTTGTTGGGTAACGAAGTCATTAAAAATACGGGTGCTTCAAGTGAAATGATTGGTGCCGGATATTCGATGGCTGAAAGCTGGGACATGGATCGTGTCTTTGGTATGTTCAATATGTATCAAGCTGGTCATGCCGATAATTCTTATTCAAATAAAATTAATACTCCTTCTACTACGGTTTCTTTCTTTGGACGTGGTAACTATTCGTTGAAGGGACGTTATTTATTGACTGCTACATTACGTGCTGATGGCTCTTCTAAGTTTGGTCCCAATCATCGTTGGGGATATTTTCCTGCTGGTGCTTTTGCATGGCGTATTTCTGATGAACCATTCTTTCAGCCATTGGCAAGAGTTGTTGATAATTTGAAATTGCGTCTTTCTTATGGACTTGCGGGTGCTGATAATATTGATGCTAGTTTATGGCGTGAAACTTGGAAAACAGGAACTACTACTTATAATGGTAATGTGGTCTCCACTTATGAACCGAACGGAATGAAAGCTAATCCAGACTTGAAATGGGAAACTACTACTTCACGTAATATTGGTTTTGATTTTGGATTGTGGGGAAGCCGTTTGTCTGGTACTTTGGATTTGTATTGGAATACAACAAGTGATTTGTTGATGCGTCAAGAAATTGATTCTTCTACAGGTTATAGCTATCAGTATCGAAATATTGGTCAGACTTCTAACAAAGGTGTTGAATTGGCTTTGAATTATCATTTGATTCGTACTAAGGATTTTAATTTGAACGTATCGGCGACTTATAACTTCAATAAGAATAATATTGATGAGTTAGATGGTGGTAAAGATATTTACTATAATAGTGGATGGGGGTCTTCAGCACAACATCCTTCATATGACTATGTTCTGTCAGAGGGCAAACCTGTAGGTGTTATTCGAGGTTTCAAAAGTGCCGGTTTCTATACGGTAGATGATTTTGATTATGTGGATGGCGTTTATAAATTAAAAGCAGGTATACCTGATATCTCAACTGCAGCTACTGGTACTTATCGTAGACCATCAGAACTGCAAGTGGCAGATGGTCAGATTGCCTTTCCTGGCGCTTTGAAATTACAGGATATTGATAAAAGTGGTATTGTTGACTTGGATGATGTTGTTGATTTGGGTGAAGTCCAAGCAAAACATACAGGTGGTTTTTCTTTAAATGGTAATTATAAAAATATTGATTTTGGAGCTAATTTCACTTATCAGATTGGAGGAAAAGTATATAATGTTGCTACAATGAGTCAGCTTAGTGGTGGTAAAGAAACTGGTTTGGGACTTAATAAGTATAAAGATTTGGCAGGTGCTTTTCAATTGTATGATATACAGAATGGAAATTTGGTACCGGTAATAGAGCCGACAGCTTTGAAACAATTAAATGCTAATGCTAAATATGCTCTTCCTTATTATGAAGATGCCCCTATATTATCTGATTATGTAGAGGATGCTTCATATTTGCGTTTGAATACATTGACTGTCGGTTATACTTTGCCAAAAGCATGGACAACAAAAGCATACATGCAGAAAGTACGTATATATGTCACGGGAGGTAATTTATTCTGCATTACAGGTTATTCAGGTCTTGATCCTGAAGTAAACTCAGATCCGGATAAAGCCAAGTCTTATCCTACTCTTGGACTTGACTGGGGGGCATACATGCGTGCTCGTACATTTACGGTGGGTTTGAATGTTGAATTTTAATTTGAAGTCTAATAATTAAAAAACACGTAACGATGAAAAAAATATTATATACAATGATGGGTGTAGGAATGCTGTTTGCTGCTACATCTTGTGAAGACTTCTTGGATACTTCTTCACCTTCAGAGGCTGATGTGGATTTTGTATTTTCTGAAGCGTCTACTGCCCGTGCCGCACTTTATAATGCTTATGAAAAGTGGCGTGGAAATGCAGGGGTACATTCTAATGGCGTATTTTATGACTTGGTGGTTTGTGGTTCTGATGCAGAGCGTCATCCTGAGGCTTATGCATCACAAATAGCTCGTCATGTTCCTGAAAATTTATATGGTTATTCAGATGCTACTTTTACAAAGAAGGGACCTTCTAACTATACTATTTCTCAATATGGTAATGCAAAAGGAACTTGGGAATCACTGTATGCTATTATTGCTACAACAAATACATTGATTTCTGCTGTGGAAGGGTCTTCTGCTTTTGCTGGATTTGCGACTCAGGACGGACCATCTGAATTGAGTCAGATTTATGGTGAGGCTGTCGCTTTGCGTGCTACTTGTTATCATGAACTGATTCGTTTTTATGGAGATATTCCTCATCAGCTTCAGGCTGGTGAAGAGGCCAGTGAGATAACTCCCCGTGATGTGATTGCGGAATATCATATTAATAAATTGAAAGAGGTTGAGCCTTTAATGTTTAGAGCGGGAGAATCTTCGGGGATTGATAAGACTTTCATGACTAGAACTTATGTACAAGGCTTGATTGCTCGCATGGCTTTGATGGAAGGTGGATATCAGACTCGTCGTTCTGATTTTGGAAATGATTATTATAAGGATCTTGACGGTAATGTATTGTCTTTTGAGAAAGCAGGCGAAACATCAGCTACTCAGTGTTTTTATGGTCGCCGTACAGATTGGGAGAAGTTTTATAAGATTGCAGAAACTTATCTTACTTCTGCTGTAAATAATTCTGGTACTACAGCTTTGCAGGTTAATGACCCTAGAAGCAGTGATAAGAAGACATTTGGTAATCCTTATCAGTATGTATTCCAACAAATGATGGATGAAACGATTGCAGATGAAAATGTATATGAAATTCCTGAAACTCGTGGTAAGCAGGGTGAACGTCCTTATGCATTCGGACGTCCGTCGTCTGGTGGCGGTTCTGCTGCTTATCCTTGTAAGAACTATGGTCAGAGCCGTTTCCATGCAGTTTATTATTATGGTGATTTTGATCCGAATGATATGCGCCGTGACGTTACATGTACGGTGACCGGTTCGACTGGTGATGGCTCTGAGAAGATTATTCCTTTTACTATGGGCTCTGTAGCTAATAATGGTGGTATTGCTTTGAATAAATGGGACGAGAATCGTCAAGCTAATCCTTGGGTTATTAAGAGCCGTCAGGCTGGTATCAATACTCCTTATATGCGTTTTTCGGATATCATTTTGATGTTGGCTGAAGTAAAAGCAGCATTGGGTGATGACGCTTCTGCCAAGCAATATTTGTCTATGGTTCGTAATCGTGCTTTTGCTTCTACATCAGAAGCTAATGTAGATGGCTTTATCAGTAAATGTGGTTCTGTATTGGATGCTGTCCTTGAAGAACGTAAGTTGGAGTTTGGTGGTGAAGGTATCCGTCGTTATGATTTGATCCGTAATAATAAATTGGGAATGGCTATTGATAACTTCCATAAGCGTACTAGTGCAATGATTAGTGATTTAAAATCTAAAGGTTATCATACTTTTGATAATGGTAATACTATTTCATCCTATATTTGGGTTAAAAAAGTAAATCCTGCAGATTTTGGAGTAAATTATAGACTGACTACGACCTGTACTGATAAAACGAATCCGGTACTCTTTCCAGGTTGGAGAGGTCAGAACGATGATTGGGCATCTGTAGCTGCTTCTAATGGGACTTCAACGAAGAATCTTACAGCTGGGAATGTTACTAATCTTGCTATTAAAGGATTGTTTGAATATATCGATCCGAATGGAAGTGAGGCTAAAGCTTTAGAAGCTGATGGATATACTAAACAACCATGGGGAGCAAAAATCGTAGAATTGGAAAATGAATATAATTCGTATGTATTTAATGGATACATTGCAGGTGAGGCTCCTATTTACTTAATTCCTTATCATCCTGATGTTATCAAGAATTCAAACGGTGTTTTAACTAATGGATATGGTTTTGGTCAAGAATAAGAGATCGTAAGTAAATGAAAAGAGGATGTGTCAAAACGACACATCCTCTTTTTTGTTTTATTAAGAATGTATTTCTAAACAAGTATTCCCGTCATTATAGCATTAATAATTTGAACTCAAGGTTTACTCTCTTGACGTTTGTAATTTCTGCTATCACTTCTATACTTCCCTATCTATAGATGATTCGGCAAAATGGTGGAAGTAGTGGCAGCAAAGTAATAAACCTTTGTTATAGGAAGTTACAATAAAAAATCAATCTTTTTCTTGATAGGTTAGTTCGTGTGTTGCTAAATTATGCACATAAAAGACCAATTTTTACCTTATTTTTCTTTGATTGCTTTTTACTTTTGTATCAAGATATATTTTTATCTGATACGAAATGAAATTAAAAATTTTAGTAAGTGCAATAGTGAGCATTATTATATGGCCGGCAAGTATTACGGCACAAAGTGAATTGATTCCAATGATAGAAATACCCGCAGGAAATTTCTATATGGGAACTTTGGGTGAAGATGAGAATTATGATGAAGCACCTATGCATAAGGTGTATATATCCAAACCATTTAAAATGGGGCTGACCGAAGTGACTAATGCGCAATATGAATTGTTCTGCCCTAAACACAAGTTGCTGCGTGGTAAAAATGGTTTTTCAAGTGAAGATGACGAAGCGGTGGTGTTCGTAACTTATCAAGATGCCGTTGCCTTTTGTGACTGGTTGACCCAGAAAGAAGGAAAAACTTATCGTCTGCCTACCGAAGCTGAATGGGAATATGCATGTAAGGCAGGCCGTTACTGGAATTTCTATATGGATGACAAGCTTCCTGCCGCCTGGCAAAAGAATCAAGTGATAGCGGCTACTCCCAAACCCTTGTCTTTGAAAGTGGCACAAACTCCTCCTAACGAATGGGGGCTACATGATATGTGTGGAAATGTGGAGGAATGGTGTTTGGACTGGTATGGGCCCTATATAGACAAGGAACAGACTGATCCTGTCGGCTATTCGGACGGTATAGCACGGGTGACTAGAGGAGGTAGTCATAATACACCGATGAAATATCTCCGTTCGGCAAACCGTATGGCTATGTTGCCGGAGGACAAACATGCAATGACAGGCTTTCGGGTGGTACAGGCAGAGTATCCGCAGACCGCTCCGCTTTCTCAGCCAAAAGATGAGTATGCCGTGTCTCAGATAAAATGGGATTGGACTTCTCAGTGTATCACGGAACCTGTCTTCACTGCTCCTTTGGTTTATGTGCATGAACCGGATGCGCATAGTGGAACGCCTTTTTTCAAGCATAATCATCAGCCGGCATTGACTTGGTGTGATAATGGAGACTTGTTGGCTGTGTGGTTTTCTACCAATGAAGAAAAAGGCCGTGAGATGGTGGTGCTCTCTTCGCGCTTGCGTGCCGGAAGCCGTGAATGGGAAAAGCCTCGTATGTTTTATCAGATAGCTGATCGTAATTTGACCGGAACTGCATTGTTGAACGACCGCCAAGGGACTCTTTACCATATCAATGGAGTGGAAGCGGCCGGACATTGGCAGAATTTGATGATGACTTTGCGTACAAGTACAGATAATGGACAAACTTGGAGTAAACCTCGTATGATTGCTCCAGAGCATACGAGACGCCATCAAGTGATAGCCGGAACCTCTATTACAAAGGAAGGCTGGTTTGTTCAGGCTTGTGATGCCGGACCCGGTGGAAGAGACGGGGCTGCTGTTCATATCAGTAAGGATAAGGGAAAAACTTGGACGGACCCGTGGAATGGAGCGCCCTTGCCCGATTTTAAAGAGGGAGGGACAGGTACCACTATCGCCGGAATCCATGCCGGAGTGGTGCAATTGAAGGATGGCAGATTGATGGCATTGGGACGTAACAATAGTATTCGTGATAAAGAAGGACGTCTACGTATGCCTATGAGTGTATCTGATGATATGGGAAAGACTTGGCATTATTCCGCTTCGGAATTTCCACCCATTGATGGAGGACAACGGCTGGTATTGATGCGTTTGAATGAAGGTCCTATTTTGCTGATATCTTTTACTGAACATCCTTATCGTACTCCGAAAGAGGAGCGTGGTATGATGTTTACTGAAAAATCAGGAAAGCCTTTTAAAGGATATGGCATGTACGCTGCTTTGTCATACGATGAAGGTAAGACCTGGCCTGTAAAACGTTTGTTGACTGATGGCACTTATCGTTTCCTTAATGGTGGGGCTTGGACTCAGTTTTTTGAAATGGATGAGAATCATGCTGAACCTCGTGGCTACCTGGCCGGAACACAAACACCTGATAATATGATTCATTTGATAACGAGCCGCTTTTATTATAAGTTTAATTTAGCTTGGTTGAAAGAAAACTAGTATAATAAGGTAAAGAGTATATATGAAAAACATTTTATCTGTTTGCGCATTTTTGCTAGTCTTTGGGATGCTCCCTTTATGGGGCAGTTCCAAGATTCTTTAAATGAAGATCAAACTATTGTACGTATTTGGGAAGGTGATAATTAGGATCCTTCTATTGTCCGTTATGGAAAGTCTTATTATCTGGTCCATTCTTCTTTTGTTTATATTCCGGGACTGGTAGTTTACACGTCGGATGACTTGGTCAATCTATGCTTATGAGAACGGATTTCAAACATTGGGTTGTCAGGATCCTTTTATGTGAATTGGTTCAGAAGGAGAATGGTTACATTTGAAAGAAGGAGTTATTTCTTTACCTGTACCGGATCACTTAATATGCTAATTTGCCGTATGGTTCTGCTATGTTCGCATGTCAATTGGCCTATTAGCAAATTGGCAAATTAGCACATTATTCAAAATTTGCACATAATAGACCAATTTTTACCTTTTTGTTCCCTGTCTCCTGTTTACTTTTGTATTAGAACAAATCTTAATCTATACAAAATGAAACATTTACATTTTCTTGCTTTTGCCTTGTGCTGGCTTGTATGGGGACATCTGTTAAAAGCACAAAGTATTGATCATTATAGTTCGTTAGATCCTTCGCAACCTATAGAATTTAAAGGAAACTGCCTTCGTTATGCAGATAAAGAAATTATTTTAGGTCCGAAAACATTTTTTGTTGATGGGCAGTTGTCCGATAGGGAAGTGGCGGGTAATCCTTATGTTTTTAATAGTTTCAATAAAGCTGCCGCTAATTTCTCAGCTGGTACGGAAGCGGAACCTATGAAAGTTTATTTGGCTCCTTATGTCTATTGGATTGATGATCCAGATGACCCTGCTATTCGTGTTGGTAAAGACGGCCGTGAACCGTTCGGCTTGGTTGTTAAATGCCCTTATCTCCATATTATCGGATTGAATACTCATCCTGAAAATACAGTCCTGGCATCCAGTCGTGGACAGACACAGGGGGCTGTCGGTAATTTCACCATGTTTGATTTTTGGGGAGACGGTCTGTTAGTAAAGGACTTGACCATGGGGAATTTCTGTAATGTCGATTTGGAATACCCTCTGAAGAAGGAATTAAGCAGGAAGAAAAGAATGTCTGCCATCACTCAGGCACATGTCGCTTATTGTCATGGCGACAAGATTGTGGCGGATAATGTACATTTCATCAGCCGCTTGAACATGAATCCGTTGAATGGCGCCAAGCGGATACTTTTTAATAAATGCCACATGGAAAGTACGGATGACGCATTGACCGGAACAGGGGTTTATCTGGATTGTACACTTCATTTTTATGGTCAGAAACCTTTTTGGAGAAGTGATATGGGCGGAGCTGTATTTTTGAACTGTGACTTTTATGTATGTCATGAGGAAGACCGGCAATATTTTTGTAAGTCGGTCGGGCCGTTAAGTATTGTCGATTGCCGTTATCATTCGAAGAAGCCGGTTTATGCGGGCTGGACACATGATCCTACAGATTGGTTGCGTTGTTACCAATACAATGTGAAACTGAACGGGCAACCTTATGTAATAGGGGCTGACAAGCCTTATAATACGGTTTGCATGGATCAGCTGAAGCAACTGAAAGCTTTCCGGCTGGAAGAGAATGAAGAGGTAGTTTATAATACTTACAATTTATTGAGAGGAGAGGATGATTGGGATCCTCTTCAGGTGAAAGACCGTGTCATTGCTATAGGTAAGCGGGATGGAAGGGATTATACCCGGATGCCCTCCTGTCTTTCTGTAGAGCCTTTAACGGCTTCCATCCAGACTGGTGGCCGGACGGTCAAATTGACTGCAACAGTAAAAAGGCATTGCAACTATGTACTGAATAATGTTCCCGTGAAGTGGAAAGTACAACAAGGTTATGAAAAGGATGTGAAATTATCTACTTCCGAGGGTTATGAATGTGTTGTCGAGGCAACTAATACGGAGGATGAAACAAAACATTTCACTGTGATAGCCTATACAGAGGATGGCTTGGAATGTGCGACGGAACTTACGGTTGCTCCCGATTATGTACCGGCTCCCTCGTTTACGGAAGAGCCGGAATTGAATATTGCTAAAGGAGTAGCTACTGTCAGTTATGCTTTAAATTTGAATGGGCGCAAGGATGAATCATTGATAACCTGGTATAGATGTACGGACAGGAACGGGACTGATAGACTTCCGGTTTCTGTATCCCGCTTGAATGAACCGGAATATTCCTATACGTTGGTAAAAGAAGATGTTGGTTATTATCTGATGGCAGCTATCGCTCCCAAGCATCTGCGTTGTTTGCCGGGGGAAGAACGGATTGTTGTTTCCAATTCTCCGATAAAGAAAGGGCAAGTGAATATCACTCATATATTTGAAACGGATTTTCAGAACTTTCCATGTAAGAATCAACCACAACTTTTACCGGGATTTTGGACGATTGGTGGATATAAGCCTTTGGATACGGCAGCATACGATTGGCAGGTAGTTCCGGATAAGGATTATTGGATTTATGGACCTGGAATGAATGGTTCTCACGGAACCGGTTTGTTGCAGGATCAGAAAGGAGCCCGTTTGCTGTATACTCCATTGGATGGCAGCTATGGAGATATGGCAATCACATTGAATGTGGATGCCAGTAAAACAGCAGGACAAGGTTTTGGTAGTGCTACAGGACAGTATTTGGATTTGTATATCAAGTTTGATACCCGTACTTTAACGGGATATGCATTGCGTATCATTCGTACGACCAAGTATAGTAATGCGGTTGATTTTATTTTGATGAAATATGAGAACGGGGTGGCTGAAGCCATCAGTCAACCGGTGTCTTCTATCTGCTATCGTACAAATTGTACTCTGACATTGACTGCTAAAGGAGGAAAATTGACAGCACATGCTTCAACAACGACTCCGCTTCCGGCGCCTGTAACTGATCCGAACTTGAAACTTTCGGTAGATTTGGAGGCGGATATAGCCTCGAACACTTTTGGGGGCACCGGTATCCAGCATACGGGCAGTTGTGGTGAAAGTACAACGATGCTGCATTATATGAAGGTGGAATGGGAATAGAATGATTAAGACTTGAATTTAATACTGATGAATCTATGGTTACATTAAAATCGTTTTTAGGTATGATTGCCGCAGTTCCTTTTATAATGGCGTGTAATCAGACAGGGCAGGTCAATGCAACACTTTTTCCTGCTTCCGGTTCGGAAAATGTCAATCCGGACACTCATTTGGTTCTTACTTTTTCCGAAACTCCTGTCCTTGGAGATTCCGGTATGATACGGGTTTATGACGCAGTTACTGACCAAGTGGTGGACAGTTTGGATTTGAGTATTCCGTCTGGTCCTACGGAGAGCCGTACGTATGGTCCGGAATGTGATTATACAAAAGTGCCTTATGACTATACTCGTACCGTTATGCCTACCAATAAAGATACTCGTCCGGGTACTCCTTCGGGAACGGCGGAACCTACTCCTCCTGTGTACCAGCTTACTATTATAGGGGGATTTACGGATGCCTTTCATTTTTATCCCGTCATCGTGCGTGATTCTATAGCTACTATTTATCTACACAATAATATGCTGGAATATGGGCATACTTACTATGTGACTATAGATAATGGTGTGTTAAATTTAGCTGATGGCAGTTTTCAAGGAGTCACTAAAGAAGATGAGTGGATTTTCACTACTAAATCTGACATGCCGGAACTTTCAGATACATTGATTGTGGATGTTGCAGGAAAAGGAGACTTTAATACAGTTCAGGGAGCCTTGGATTTTATTCCTGATTTTAATGAACAACAGACTGTGATTTTAGTTAATCCCGGTGATTATGAAGAATTGGTCTATACAAGAAATAAATGGAATGTTAAAATTAAAGGAGCAGGAATGACCGATACTAAAGTACATTATGCAAATAATGAAGTCTTTAATCCTCATCCGCTGACTGTGAAAACCAATGAGTGGCCCGGTACATTTCCTTCCCGTCGGGTGGCTTTCATGCTTGATAATTGCAAGGATATAGTCATTGAGGATATGACCATTGCTACAGATTTAAAAGGTCAGGCAGAAGGGTTGTTGATTAATGGAGAAAGGATTGCTTTATACCGTGTACATATTATAGGTTCAGGAGATGCATTGCAGGCGAATGGAACAATCTATATGGAATCTTGTGAGTTGGATGGTGGTGGTGATACTATTTTAGGACGTGGCAGCTTGTTTGCTTATAAAAGTAATTTCCGTAATGGTGGCGGCCCTTTCTCATGGGTAAGAAATACGGCGGGCAATCATGGTAATGTGTTTGTTGAATGCACTTTTTCTACGGAGGATGGTAAACAGGCGGATTACGGACGTACTAAAAGTAACCACGGTTCGGCCTATCCTGATGCAGAGTTTGTCTTGATAGATTGTAAAGTGAAAAATATAATTCCTGAAGGCTGGAGTTCTATTGGAGCGAAGACTGCTAAAATGTACGAGTATAATACTTGTGATATGGTGACAGGAAATCCGGTTGATGTATCCAAACGTCATCCATATTCCCGCCAGCTGACAAAAGATAAAGATACAGAGCTGATTAACAATTATCGGAACCCTGCTTTTGTTTTGAAAGGCTGGGTGCCGGATAGTTGTATAAATGGGACGAAGTAATAATTAGTGGAGATAAGTTTGCGCATCGAATATTGAGGTATCTAATTAAATATCGGAAACAGATATGGATGATCTATTAAAGTTGGAAACAGAAACTTTTAATAAATTATATACTGATTACAGGTTACGGTTTATTCGTTTTGCGCAAACTTATATTCTCGATATTTCTATAGCTGAAGATATTGTGATGGACACTTTAGCTTATTATTGGGAACATCGAAGAGATATAAAGAACGATGAGAATATATTAAGTTATCTTTTAACGGCTATAAAGCATAAATGCTTGAACTATTTAAGACAGGAACGCTTTCATTATGAAAAGAATAATTCTTTGTCTGAACTTGCTTTATGGGAATTGGATTTTAAGATATCAGCATTATCGGCATGTGATCCTTGTGAATTGTATACTAATGAGGTGCAAGAGATTGTAAATCATACGCTTGAAAAATTGCCATCAAAAACTCGACAGATTTTTTTTATGAACAGATATGAAGATATATCCTACCCTGAAATAGCTAAAAAGTTATTTGTGAATCAAAAAACCGTTGAATATCATATAAGTAAGGCATTAAAAGCTCTACGTGCTGTCCTCAAAGACTATCTTTCTTTTTTGATTTATCTAATTTAGCAGATTTTTTTGTTTTTCGTTTAGGGTATTTCCATTCTCATGTGCTTATAGAGTAAATAATGGAAAGAAAATGAATTTATTATCGTTGTATCATTTTTTTGCAGGCAAAGCATCTGACAAGCAGAAAGAAGCTATTAAACGATGGGCTGAAAGTTCACCGGATAATTATGAGACATTATGTCGTGAAAAGAAAATATTTGATGCAGGTATTTTGTTGGTAGATAAAAAGGAACTGTTTCAAAAAGAAAATGCCCCGTTGTTATATAAGTTAATTAATTATACCGTAAAGATAGCTGCGGTTGTTCTTTTGGTTGTTGTGTCTGTTACTATTTATAAGTATCAGGAATTGGTGAAAAAATCAGAGGTATTACAAACCATACTTGTTCCTGCCGGTCAAAGAATAAACATAATTTTACCCGATAGTACGTTTGTGTGCCTTAATTCTAATACGAAATTTAGTTATCCTTCTGTTTTTGCAACAAATAATCGTAAAGTAAAGTTGGATGGAGAAGCTTATTTTGAAGTATCGGCCAATAAAAATAAGCCATTTTATGTACATACTTCAAAAGGAGAAATCAAAGTACTCGGTACTCATTTTAATTTGGAAGCTTATTCTAACGCTGATGTATTTAAGACTTCTTTGTTTGAAGGCAAAGTTCGTGTCAGAGTAAAAGGTAACAATATTTATTTGAAACCTGATCAAATGGTATGTTATCATAAAAATGGAAAAATTCATTTGGAAACCATCCACGATTATGACCAGTTCCGATGGCGTGAGGGATTAATTTGTATAAAAAGCGCAAAATTGAAGGACATCATGAAAACTTTTACTAAATATTTTGGAGATAGCATTGTTATTCAAAATAAAGAGGTGGAACATTATAAATATACAGGAAAATTTAGACAAAGTAGAGGGGTTATTAATGCGTTAAGGTTATTGCAGAAAGATGCTCCTTTTACTATAGAGCAGGATGAGGACAAACAAATTATTTATATCAAATAGAGGTTCAAATACATAAAACACAACTATATTTTTTTTAAAACTAAAATCTAATAACATGGAAACAACTTATTTAAACGTATGTGATAGGCCAATAAGTCGGTGGTCTATTGTGAGATTACTGAAAACAGTCTTGTTGCTATTATGTGTGTCATTTAGTTCAGTGTACGTACAAGCATCAGATCGGAACGAAGGTATCACTATTTCATGTAAGAATGAAAGCTTGGAACAAGTGATACACTTGATTGAGAGCCAGTCATCTTATCTTTTTGTGTTAAATGATAAGGTGAATACTAAACACAAAGTAAGTATAAAGATAGAGAATGGAAATATAAATGCTATTCTGAATAAAATCTTTCAAGGTACCAATATGACGTATCAAGTTGATGGAGATCATATTTTAATTTCAACTACTCATAAAAGTATCGGTTTGGATGAAACACGACAGGCTACCATGATAAAAGGAAAAATAGTAGATAATGCAGGTGAGCCTATGATTGGAGTAAATGTATTGGTAAAAGGAACGACTAATGGTGCCATTACTGACTTTGAAGGTAATTATTCTCTTGCTGATGTAAACGAGAATGATGTATTAATGGTGACCTATATTGGCTATCTTACTCAGGAGATAAAAGTCGGGAAACAGTCTGTCATAAACGTTGTGATGAAAGATGATACTCAATCTTTGGATGAAGTGGTAGTGGTTGGATATGGTGTTCAAAAGAAGAGTGATTTGACTGGTTCTATATCTTCTATAAAACCAGCGGATATTACATCTACTCCTACTACCAATGCGTTGAAATCTTTGCAAGGTAAAGTAGCGGGATTGGATATAACACAATCTAGCGGGCAACCCGGAGCCTCTATTTCATTAACCATGCGTGGTAATCGTTCTCTTAAAGCTGACAATAATCCGTTAGTATTGGTCGATGGTATAGATTACGGATCATTTGTTGATATTAATCCTACTGATATTGAGTCTATTGAAGTCTTGAAAGATATCTCATCTACAGCTATTTATGGAACGAAAGGAGCTAATGGTGTAATTATTATTACAACAAAATCCGGAGCCAAGGGACAAAAGACGAAAATCGATTTTAATGCTTATGTTTCTATTAAAAATAAGGCTAAATACCCTCGTATGATGAATGGAGAAGAATATGCTCAATTAAAGAGAGAGGCCTATAGAACTACTAATTCAGCAGCGCCGGATCAATATATGGATGATGCTTTGATTTTCAATGCAGAAGAATTGGAGTATTTGGAAAAAGGTTATTGGGTTGATTGGCAGGATTTATTGTTGGGTACCGGTATTACCCAAAATTATGAAATCAGTATGTCTGGTGGTACGGAGAAAACATCTTATTCATTATCATTTGGTTTTCAAGATGATAAAGGATTGTTGAAAAATGATGTATTGAAACGTTATAATGGTCGTATTAGTCTTGATCATAAGATAAATAAAATTTTCAATGTGGGTGTGAATGTTTCATATACTTTTAAAGATCAGGATAAGAGACAGAATCCATTGAATTTGGCTAACAAAATACCATGTATAGGCAGAGCTTATGATGATAATGGTAATTTTATATTAAACCCTGCTCCTGGAAATAGTTCTGCATTCAGTCCTTTATGTGATGAGCAGCCGGGTGCTTACGAGGATAATATTCGTACGAAACGTATGTTTGCTTCGGGGTATTTGAATGTGAATATTCTGAAAGATTTTTTCTTTAAATCCACTATTGGCATTGATGTTACAGATAGTCGGGAAGGTATTTATAAAGATAAAAATACAGTAGCTAATCTTGGTGTAAAATCTACCTCTTCTGTTCAGGCGGATAACGATTGGCGTTATACTTGGGAGAATATACTGAATTACTCCAAAACATTTGGGAAACATGGACTAACTGCAATGATTGGTAGTAGTACCACTGCTTATGGATATGAAAAGGTTTTGGCTAGTGGAGCTAACCAAGCTTCTGCTCTGACTTCATTCCACGATCTGGGAGCAAATGCTGATTCAAAAGAAAATGCCAGTCAATTGATTGAGACGCAAATGGTTTCTTTCTTTGGACGATTGAATTATAAGTTTAATGAACGTTATTTATTCCAAGCTTCTTTGCGTGCTGATGGATCTTCCGTTTTGGCGAAAGGGCACAAGTGGGGGTATTTCCCGTCAGCATCCGCTGCGTGGCGTATTTCAGAAGAAGGCTTTATGGCTGATCAAGATATTTTTAGTAATTTGAAATTACGTTTAAGTTGGGGAGTTGCTGGTAACAGTGCAATTGATGCTTATGCTACTTTAGGAGGACTTAAAAAATCAGTATATACATTTGGCAGTAGTGTTTATGGATATTATCCTAGCGAGATTGCAAATAAAGATTTGACTTGGGAAAAAACATCGACATGGAATCTTGGACTGGATTTCTCAATTTTAAGAAATCGCATATCTGGTACAATTGATACTTATATTTCACAAACCTCGGATTTGTTACTTCCAAGTTTATTGCCTAGTTCTACTGGATATGCATCTGTTATGCAGAATATAGGTAAAACAGAAAATAAAGGTATTGAAGTGACATTGAATACAATTTGGTTTCAAAATAAAAATTTTAGTTGGAATACGGATTGGACATATAGTTTGAATCGTGAAAAAATTAAAGCTTTAAATAGTGGTGTAACGCGTGATGAAGGTAATCTTTGGTTTGTTGGCTCTCCTACTCAAGTTTTTTATGATTATAAAAAGATTGGTATCTGGCAATTAGGTGAGGAAGTTCAGGCCAAAGCTTTTGGAGGATTTAAGCCAGGGGATATTAAAGTGGCAGATATGTCACCTAAAGGTTCTGAAGGTGAAGGCGTTTTCTCTACGGATGACCGGGTTATTTTTTCAAGAGTTCCTAAGTATACGTTTGGTATAACTAATAATATCATCTATAAGAATTTTGATTTAATGTTCTTTATTTATGGTCGTATCGGACAATATGTAAAAGATGCCTATACTCAGCTATACAAGCCAAGTGCGTTGGAAAATAGCGCACCTGTAAATTATTGGACACCTGAGAATCCTAGCAATGAGTATCCTCGTCCCAATAGTGGTTATTCAACGAACAGCTATTTGTTACAGTCTTCATTGGCATTCCGTAAAGCTTCTTTTGTGAAAATACGAGATATTACATTGGGATACACACTGCCTAAAGAATGGACATCCAAAATGATGGTGCAGAAGTTGCGTATTTATTGTTCTTTGAATAATTTCATTACCTTCACGGATTTCCCGAATTATGATCCGGAAAGCAATGGAAGTATGGACTTTCCATTGGCGAAGCAAGTGTTGTTTGGCATCAATCTTAGTTTGTAATCTTTAATTATGATCATTATGAAAACAAAATTTTATTATTATATAAGCATATTATTTCTTTGTTTATGTCATGTCTCTTGTGAAGACTTTCTAGAAGAAACTAATAAAAGTGGATTGACAACGGATCCATTTATGAAAACGAAAGTTGGAATAGAGAGTGCGTTGAATTCCTGTTATTCGGGTGCAAGGACATTTTATGGTCAGGAAGATGGTTTTGGTATGACAGAATCTGGTACTGATTTGTTTTTGCGTGGGGGAGATAATAAAGCAAATCAATTGGCTGATTATACTATTGACTTAAATGGCTCCCAATCAACTATCGGAAATGTTTGGAAAAATCTTTATTTGTCATTAAGCGCTTGTAATCAGACTATTTCTTTGTTGCCAAGTGAAGTATTGACCGAAGTTGAAAATAAGTCATTTGAAGGCCAGGCTAAGTTTTGGAGAGCCTTCTATTTGTGGTTGATAACAGAAACTTGGGGAGACGTGGTATTGAACACAGAACCTATAACGGGTGCTGTTACTGAAGCACACCGTTCGTCTGTAGAAGATTTTTATAAAGTTATTTTTGATGATTTAGATGTGGCTGTCAATCAACTGGCACCAGGCAAATCAACAGATGGTAGAATAACTCAGGATGTAGCTAAAGCTTTTAAAGCAAGAGCTTGTTTGACCAGAGCTTGTGCAACGGGCGAGGCTTCGCTTTATGCTGAGGCCGCTGTGTTGGCAAAGGATATTATCAATAGTCAACGCTATTCTTTCTATACTGATTATAGTGATATGTGGGATATTGCCAATTGTGATGGAGGTACAAACAAAGAAGCAATTTTTTCTATAAATTACACCAACTCAGAATTAGAAAATAATGCTTTTGATGCTACTGCTACTAATTCGGGTAATAAAGGGATTGTTGATTTTGTGATGAAATATGATAAGGAAGCCGGAATGGAACGCGATGTCTTGAATGCTCGTCCTTTCCAAAGATATATGCCGTCCAGGTATCTGCTGCAATTATATAATGAGAATATAGATCAGCGTTATAAAGTGACGTTTAAAGATGCCTGGTACGCTAACAAGAATCCGTTATCCGAGAGTGATTTAAAAGTTTATCCTTTAATGGCTACAGGAGATACGGCCATATATATCATGAAAACGGCTGCTACTGATTCACAAAAAGTATGGGCGTCAAAGCGGTATCGTTTGCTGGATGTTAATGACGTGTACACTTCGGAAGGTAAAGCTATCTTAAGGTCGCAATTTGTAGAAATGCATAAGTTTGCCGATCCTACGGCGGTTTATAATCAGGATTGGTGTCAACGGGATGCATTTGTCATTCGTTTGCCGGAAATGTATTTTATTGCAGCCGAAGCGATGCTGCAAACGAATAAACAGGAAGCGGTGGATTTGATGAATGAATTCTTGATGAAACGTGCAATACCAGGTAAAGAAAATGACATGAAAATTACTGAATCGGAACTGACTATCGATTTTATTTTAGATGAGAGGGCTAGGGAATTGTGTGGAGAACAAATACGTTGGTTTGATTTAAAACGAACTAAAAAGTTAGTTGAATACGTTAAGTTGCATAATATGGATGCAAAAGATAATATTCAAGAATATCATATGCTACGTCCGATACCCCAAAATCAATTGGATGCGGTGACTAATAAAGATGAATTCACTCAAAATCCCGGATATACAAAATAAAGTAATTTTGTAAAAGGAGTATATTGAAGTATTTCTTCTTAACATACTCCTTTTATAATATACCATAAAGAAAAATAGAGGTAAAATGAAATCAGCTATAAAAAAAATATTCGTTTTAGCGGGTTGTGTACTATTGTTTGTAACATCTATGAGAGCACAGAGGGCATGTCTCAATTTATCAGAAACTCTATGGAATATCACTCTTGATCGTTCGGCTGTATGGCAAAATGATTCTCTTTATGTTCCTCCTGTCAATATTCATGACCTCCCTGTTCATATACCTACCGGAGGCTGGAATTTGCTTGATACACCCGATAAGATAGGGGTGACACTTCCTGCTACCGTAGAGCAACACCTATGGGGATGGAATGGAGAAACATTTGGAGTTACCGGAAATTATGTAGGGGTTTCATGGTTTGATACAAAAATAAATGTACCTGCTGATTGGAGAAATAAACGGATAGTGATGAATGTTGCTTCTGTCCGTTTTAGAGCTGAGATTTTTGTTAATAAAAAATTGGTGGGATATGATTTGGTGAATAGTACGCCGTTTGCTGTAGATGTGACACCTTTTATTCTACCTGGTCAGGAAAATGTGATTGCTTTCCGCATTACTGATCCAAATGGTAATTTTAATTGGAAAGATTCCCAAGTCTATACATGGGGAGAGTATAGAACTAATCCTTCTCATGGTTTTGGCGGTATAACTGGAAAAGTGGAGTTGGTTGCTACGGATAAGTTATATATTGGAGATGTTTTTATTAAAAACCAACCGGACCCTCATTCTATTGAAGTTGAAGTGACGGCTTGTAATGAAACAAAGAACCCGATGAAGGCTCAGAAAATGCTTTTAACAGTAAAAGAACATAAAGGTGAGAAAGTACTTTACCGAAAAGAATACCCTGTTGAAAATCTTGTTGTCGGAGAGAATAAACAAACTTTTCATATTCATTTGCCAGCGGCAAAATTGTGGAGTACGGATTCTCCTCATCTTTATGATTTGTCTGTTTCAGTAGGTACGGATAATTATACGCAGCGTTTTGGATTCAGATGGTTTGAAGTGAAGGATATTCATGGAGATAAGCAATTTTTCTTGAATGGAAAAAGAATTGTTTTACGTACAGCTATTTCATGGAGTTTCTGGCCGGATAATGGGATCACTCCATCTGATGAGTTGGCTAGGAGACAAGTGGAGAGTGCTAAAAAGCTAGGACTTAACATGTTGAATTTTCACCGTACTATCGGGCATAGCAATGTCTTGGATTATGCTGATGAATTGGGACTATTATACTTTGAAGAACCGGGAGGCAATCAGTATCCTATCAGTCACTTTAATGATAATAACAAGCAAAGCAAGTTTTATTTTGCTTACCGGAATGAAAAATTGGCGCGAATGATTAAACGTGACCGTAACCATCCGTCTCTTGTTATTTATAATTTGCATAATGAACGGGGAGCTTGGCCACAGGTACAGGATTATGCGCAGATGCGTATGGCACATTCGTTGGATCCTACCCGTATCTTAACTTATAATTCCAGTAATGGAGAGAATCCGGAAAATGAGGCGAATGCCCGTTTTAAATTGCACTTGATGCCAAACGATACTACTTTTTATGATTATGGATGGTATGACAGGCATCATGCAGGTGGTCCGGGTTGCTATCATGATAATTTATATTTGGGTAAAGATAACTATCACCGTTTTTCAGATCATAAGGATGAGATTATTTATTGGGGGGAAGACGGGGCTATTGGTACTCCGCCGCGTCTTCAGCTCATTCGGGATGAAATCCTGCAATCTGGCACTACTTCTGGATGGGAAGCGATGGATTATATGAAGTGGTATGATGCATATGATTCGTTTCTTAAACACAATGGATTTGCCAAAGCATTTCCTACAGTGGATGATTTGACCCGTGCCATGGGGAATGTGGCTTTCTATTATCAAGGTAGGGTAATTGAGAATATTCGTATCAGTAATACGGTGGATGCTTATGCTGTAAATGGTTGGGAAAGTATGAAACTGGAAAATCACTCCGGCATTGTTGATAATTATCGTTATCCTAAAGGAGATGTGGAAGTAATGGCTCGTTATAACCAACCGTTATTTTTAGCTGTAAAAATGAATCGGAAAGTGCTGAATGTTGGAGATACGACTATAGTAGATACTTATATTGTAAATGAAAAGAATTTGAAGGGGAATTATTCTCTTCAATTGATCGCGAAAGATGCGGAAGGTACTGTATTGGCTACCCATGTATCTAGTGTACATGTTAAAGGGGGGAATGTATATGGTCAATGTTTACAGATCGGCTGGAATTTTGTTCCTCGGGCAACAGGCTATGTTTGTATTGAAGCAAAGTTGGTCAAAGGCAAAAAAACTTTTGCAACTGGAAACGATTCTTTGTTTGCTGTAAGTTTGAATACGAAAGGAATTACAGCTAATGGTTCTATTGCTGATACTACGGGCGTTCTGAGCAATTTTATGAAAACAGTTGGTTTTGATATTCCGGAATATAAAGAAGGAACACCTTCGGGAGATTATTTGTTGGTTGGCGCCTTTGAACCTACTCAATGGGGAAGTGGTATGAGTGATATTATGGAATGGGTTTACAAGGGACATACATTGATTATTGTGGATAATGCGGAAAGGTGGGCTGAGTTCTTAGCGGATAAAGAAGTTTTGGATTATCGTGGTTCAAAGAAACTAGGTACGGCTTGGTATGGTGGGAACTTTTTCAATAGAGAACATCCTATTTTTGATGGATTGCCTGTCAATTGTGTCTTTAATTGGGAATATCAATGCTTTGCTACTTACAACCGTCATCGTGTAGGGTTGCGTTGCTTTAATGGGGAAACATTGGTTGCTTGTGTTTCCGATCATAAAAAAGAAGTTTATTCTGCCTTGTCTGTTATTCCGGCAGGTCGTGGAAAAATAATTATTACTACATTGGATATTCCTGCATGTATAAAGGATGTCAAAGCTTATACAGTTCCTGTTGATCTTGATGGCATGAACGAGTCGATGAATACTTTTAATACCAAAAGCGAGAATAGGGCTAATGTAGTGGGCCAACAGTTATTATTGAATTTAATAAAAGAAAGTAATAGATAATTATGAAGAAGAGTATTATTGCCATAGCATTTTTGTTGTTATGTCCATTTTATGGGGTGAGAGCACAGGAGAGACCATTTTTTGATTTGTCAGGAAAAGGATGGCATTTATGGCAGGATAAAAATGCAGCTTGGCAGACAGAGGATATTTATTTGACATTGGAAGAGGCACGGAAAAGTCCTGTAATTGTTCCTACAGCGGGATGGGATATATTGACTTCTGCCCAGACTCTTTCGGTACAGGTTCCTGGAACAGCTGAAGAATATCTTCAAACTCAGTCCGGACCCGAAGGAGATATTACAGGAGTTACATGGTGGAGTCGTACAATGGATATTCCGGTATTGAAGAAAGGACAAAAAGTCTTTTTGAATTTTGGCTCTATACGTTCACGGGCGGAAATTTTTATTAATCAGAGATTAGTGGATTATCAGATTGTGGACAATGTTCCTTTTGAAACGGATATTACTCCTTATATAAAATCAGGAGAACAGGTACAATTGGCTGTACGTATAACGGATGCGGGTGGTAACCATGATTGGCGTGACTACAGAACTATTCCGTGGGGAGATAAAATGTTGCCTCCCGGTCATGGCTTTGGAGGAATAACAGGAAAAGTTAGTATGAAGGTATGTAATTCTGTTTATGTGGCAGATATTTATATGCAGAATACTCCTCAGATAACTACCGCCAACGCTATTCTGACATTACAGAATGAAAAAGGAAAGACTGCGAAGCAGGATCTTCGTATAACGGTGTACGAGTGGAAAAATAAAGAAAAAATAGTTTATTCTAAAGAGATAAAGGGTATCTCATTAAATAAAGGTATGAATGAACTGAAGATTCCTGTATCAGCTCCGGATGCGAAATTATGGAGTGTGGATGATCCTAATCTGTATGTATGTGAGGTGGAGTTGTCCGAAGGACAGAACTGGGTGGATAAAGATTCCCGCCGTTTTGGATTCCGTTGGTTCGAGGCTTCCGGTATAGGTGATGATGCTGTTTTTCGTTTAAATGGAAAACGTATCATGCTTCGCTCGGCCATCAGTTGGAGTTTTTGGCCAGTCAATGGTATTTTTCCGTCGGAAGAATTGGCTGAAAGGCAAATTCGCATAGCTAAGGAGTTAGGATTGAATATGCTGAATTTTCATCGTTTTATCGGTAATACTGACGTAATGAATTATGCTGATGAGTTGGGACTGCTCTATTTTGAAGAGCCTGGCGGTTTTCGTCTGGACGTAAGACAGCCGTTTATGAATGCTGTTTTGCATGAAAAGGTCATCCGTATGGTAAAGAGGGATCGCAGTCATCCCTGTCTGGTTATCTATAATATGATGAATGAATCGGGAAATGCTGCTCCTGAAAAGTTAGAATTGGAAATTCAAGCGATGAAGGATATGCGTGTATTGGATCCTTCCCGGTTGATTCTTCGTACCTCGGCTTGGGCTAAGGGAGATGATATAGAAGATCAGGCTAAAATTCATATTCGTCCTTACGATGAAAAAGTGTATTGGAGTGGCTGGTATGATTATCATCGTGCCGGAGGACCTGCTGTTTGGAATGAAGGTTTGTACAAAGGCCCTGAAGATTATTATAATGATACAAAGAATAAGCGTGAAATTGTATTCTTTGGTGAGGAAGGGGCTTTATCATCACCTCCTCGTTTGGAAAAGAATAAAGAAGATTTGGAAAAATATAGCTATAAAGGATGGGATGGTAGAGAGTTTCTACGTTGGTATGATGAATTCAATAAATTTCTGGATGCTAAACAGTTAAGGACTGTTTATCCTACCGTGGATGATTTGTGTGTGGCTATGGGAACTGTATCCTATGAACATCAGGGACGTAAAATAGAATCGGCCAGAATGAATAATTTGACGGATGCATACGTTGTTAATGGATGGGAATCGGAATTGACGGAGAATTATTCGGGAATTGTCGATTGTTTTCGTTATCCCAAATCAGATCCGGCTATCATAGCTCGTTATAATCAGCCTTTGTATGTAGCGGTAAAGACCAGGCAACAGGTTGCAGCCGCAGGGGGAAAGGTGACCGTTGATTTTTATCTGATTAATGAGAAGAATGTCCGGGGAAACCATCAATTGAAAATCTCGGTGACAGACTCTCAAGGAAAAGTGATGGAGGTAGGGACTTATGAAACGGAAGCTGCCGGAGGTGAGGTTTATGGTCAGTTGTTGGTGAAAGATGTAAAAATACCTGTTCCTACAGCTGGAGGACTTTGTAGGATTGAAGCAAAACTGTGTAAGGAAAATTCTGTTGTTACAACTGGGTATGATGATATATTGTCTGTAAATCTGGCATCCAATATGTTGGATGGTAAAGGGGCCGTTTGGGAAGATGGGAGTGCTTTACAGAATTTCTTGAAGGGAAAAACGAAAGAAGCGGTTGCAGCTTACGAGGATAATTTAGGAAAGTTGGATTGGATTATGGTGGCCCGTCCTCCTAGGAAAGATCAGTTGACAATGGTGCCGATGGAAGCGTTACGCTCTGCCGATGGCAAACCGGGATTGGATGTGGTCTATTATGAGGATATGGAATTTCAGAAGGAAGTTTATCATGAAGTGGCCAAGGTGGTTAATCTGAGTGCTATTGAGGGAGCTACACCAAGTCCTTTTGTGTATATGCTTGATGGTTATGGTATTAAATGGAGTGGTAAAGTACTTCCTTCTGTCAGTGGTGAATATACGATTATTCCTCAGAGTAATGATCGTAGTATGATTGAAGTCTTTGTCAATGGTAAGAAAATATATGAAATAACCAGGAAGAAAGAGCATTTGGGCGATGGAAAAGTCTATTTGGAAGGAGGCAAGTCTGCCGATATAGAGATCCGTTTCAGGCATCCTCGCAGTAACGCGCGTTGTCGTTTGGATTGGGCTGTTCCTAATGATAAGATGCCGGATGCACAGCGTTTAATGGAACGTGCCGTAAATGATGGAACCAAAATCTTTATTATTCAGAGTGCTGATGAATGGTCGGAATTTATAGCGGCTAATAGTAAAGCGGTGTTTAAGGACAAATTCTTTGTTGGAACCAACTGGCTGGGCGGGGTGATGTTTAATAAGCCACATGATATTTTCAAGGAACTTCCTGTCGGAAATGCTCTCAACTGGCCTTATCAGGCATTGATACATACAGGGGTGGAGCGTATGGGATTAGTGATGGAAGGTGAAGAATTGCTGGTCGGAGCCTATCATACTTATCCTATGGCTATCGGAACTGCTATGGGGATTGTACCTATGGGTAAGGGTAGTGTTTTGTTCTCTACATTGGATATCTATGGGAACATCATTAATGATTCGGCTGCCGGACTCGTAGCCAAAAAGCTGATTTTCAATATGATTGATTTTAAATAAAATAACAGATACCATGAAAAAACGAATCCTATGCTTTTGTTTATGCCTGTATTGTATAGGGCTATGGGCGGCCAATGCTTCTTTTAAGAAGGCAGGAAATGATTTGTTGTTTCTTCTGCCTCAGGGAAATGTGAAATTGGAATTTTGTACAGATGATATGTTCCGTGTACGTCATTCTCAAGGTACCGTGTTCGCTGAAAATGAGCAGTGGATGGTTCGGAAATATGATTTTACTCCTGTACACTATACAGTGGAAGATAAAGGTGCTGCATGGTTGATTACGACCGGAAAACTGATTATAGAGGCTACCAAGAATCCGTTCTGTCTGTCTGTTTCTGATAAAAACGGCAAACTGCTTTATACGGAACTTGCGGAACAACGTTTTTATAAGGATTCTGTCAAGACGAAAGCTGTTCTACAACCGGATGAGCATTTCTTTGGTTTTGGGGAACGTATGGATTTCATGGATCAGCGAGGGCGTAAGGTCTATCTGAATGTAGAGTTGGGAAGAGGGATAAAACCGGCTGTAGGAGGAAAAGATATTTTACGTGCCAATTATTGTCCCGTACCTTTTATGATGAGTACCAAAGGATATGGTTTATTCTTTCATACTCCGTTTGCTACCGAGTGGAATATGGGGTGGGATAGTAGTGATTATTATTCATTCAAAGCTTTTGGCGGTGATTTGGACTATTATTTTATTTATGGTCCCGATTTTTATACCATGGTTGACAGATATACGGAATTGACCGGAAAATCCCCCATGCTTCCTCGTTTTGCAATGGGGTTGCATGTCGGTACTTATTCCGGTGGAACCTGGAAGAATGAAGAGATGACTTCCGATAAATACCCGCCTGCTTTATGTAAACGTTTGCGTGAGGAAGAAGTGCCTTTTGATTTGCTTTGGCTGGATTCTACTTGGAGGCTGTTTAATACCACTTACGGAAATGGTGGTTGCTGTTTTGAATGGCGTAATACGTTCAAAGATCCGAAAGCCATGTTTGATAGTTGCTATGCGCAAAATGTAAAAATGGTGGGGCTTCATATCCGTTCTATATTAGATAATGGCCCTGAATATCATCTGTTGGATAAGGCGCGTGAACAGGGAAACGTGCTGTATCCCGGAGCAAAGATAGAAGGAGTGGTGAATTTCTTTGATCCGAAAGCTGTAGATTGGTGGTGGGAGAACGGAGTAATGAAAGTCGCTTCTATCGGGGCTAAGTTTGTGAAAACGGATGTCGGAGGAACGATGGACCTGAAAGGACTTCATAATATTTTTCCTTTAGCTTATGCGGAGGCCCCCTATCGTAAATTTCAGGAATATAATAATATGAGGGGGGTGACACATACCCGTGAAGGTTATGCGGGAATTCAGCGTTATCCTTATATCTGGGCTGGAGACTGGGGAAGTGAATGGCAGTGGTTTGAACCGGTGATACGTGCAGGACTTAATATTGGTATGAGTGGTGTGGGTAACTGGACTCATTGCATGGGAGGATTTGAACAATATTCTCCTTACGATACAGAATTATATACTCGTTGGGTACAGTTCGGTATGTTTTCACCTATCGCCATGGTGTTCGGTATGGACCATCCCCGTTACCATGAACCTTGGACTTATGGTCCGGAGGCTTTGGCCAATTTCATCAAATATGATAGTTTGCGTTATACATTGATTCCTTATATTTATAGTAATGCCTATCAGCTTTATAAAACGGCACGTCCCATGATGACTCCTTTAGTGATGGACTATCCTCAGGATGAGAATACTTATCAGCTGACACGTCAGTATATGTTCGGGCCATGGATGATGGTTTGTCCTGTCACTACCAAAGGTGCACTGAGCCAACATGTTTATTTTCCCGGTGGAGAATGGTTTGATTATGAAACCGGTGAGCGTTACGAGGGCCGTCAATATAAATCTTTTCTTACTCCGTTGGATGTGTTGCCTATCTATATAAAAGCCGGAGCTATTATTCCCATGCAACCTGTTATGCAGTGGGTAGATCAGCACCCTGTAGAGATGATAACATTGGATGTCTATCCGTCAGGCATTTCTTCTTATGAGATGTATGAAGATGATGGTATATCAATGGATTATCAAAAAGGGATTGGTTCATTGACCCGTTTTACCAGCAGGCTTGCTGATGATAGTTGGACGTTTACTGCAGATAAACCGGTAGGGAAGTACAAACCTGCCAAGCACACTTATCTAGTAAAGGCTTATTTGCAGAACGCTCCGCAATCTGTGATAGAAAATGGTAAATCGTTGCCCGTTCTTTCATCAGTTACAGATGCAGAGCGGAATACAGGCTGGTTTTATGATATAGAGCATAAACGTTTGTATGTGAAGACAGCCGGAGATAACCGTCAGAAAATTGAAATTGTGGTACAATAACTTAAAGGGATGATTCTATGAGAAAAATTATCGGTTTTCGCACTTTATGTGTAGGTTTGGGAATATGGGTGGGGACTGTTGTGGTTTCTGCTCAGGGGGAGTTCAAGGCATTACCTTGGAGTCAAAGTACTGCTTATAATTCTTATCTGATGCGTGATGTACATCGGCAGTTTGCATCCCGGCAGTCAGCCATTCAGCAAGCATTTACTTCTCCTGCCGGGATGCAGGAGTACCTGGAGGGTTGCCGTGAACGATATAAACAAATAGTAGGTACTTTTCCTGAAAAAGAGAATTTAAATGTTCAGGTGGTGGGGAAGATACAAGGTACCGGCTATTATATAGAGAAAATAATTTTTGAAAGCAAGCCTGGCCGCTATGTCACAGCACATCTTTATATGCCGGAGAACATGACTGTTCCTGTTCCGGCAACATTGGAACTTTGCGGACATGGATTGAATGGTAAAGGTTCTTCGTCTCATGCCGCTATGCTGATGGCATCCAATGGTATTGCTGTACTAGTGGTAGATCCCATAGGCCAGGGAGAACGGTTGCAACTTATTGATAGGGAAGGAAAACCGCTGACACGGGGGGCTACCACGGAACATACCTTACTGAATGCGGGCTTTAACTTGCTTGGTACTAGTTTGGCGGCACAGGAATATTGGGATAATCATCGGGCTTTGGACTATTTATTGACTCGTAAGGATATTGATTCGGAGCGTATCGGAGTATATGGATCTTCTGGTGGTGGTACTCAGACCGCTTATTATATAGGTTTGGATCCCCGTGTAAAGGTAGCGGCCATTTGTAGTTTCTTTTCTACCCGAGAACGTACTATGGAGTTGCAAGGTCCTTCCGATGGTTGCCAACATATACCATACGAAGGGCGTGAACAACTGGAAGTACCTGATTTTGCTTTAATGATGGCTCCACGGCCTTTATTGATTTTAAGCGGTAAATATGATTTTGTCGATTTATGGGGTGCACAACAAGGGTTTGCTGAATTACAACAGTGCTATAAAGTATTGGGAGTTCCCGAAAAGGTGGATATGCTGACAGTAGAAACAGGGCATGGACTTGGAACTGAAAAAAGGCAAAAGTTGGTCAGTTGGTTCAAGCGTTGGCTGAAAGATGATCAATCTCCGGTGAAGAAATCGGCACAAGACCGTTTCCGGTTGTCTGATATGCTTTGTACGACTAAAGGACAGGTGAATGTATCTATGCCTGGAGCACTCAGTATTATGCAGGAAAATGTGAATCAGCTGGATGAGTGGGCTTCCAAGCGTGAGGCGTTTCTTTCGAAAGGAAAGAAAACTGTCCAAGCAAAGATGCTGGATTTGTTAGGTCTTAAAGGTCTTCCTGACCATAAAATAAGAATTGAAGCAACCGGACATGATTCAATGCGTGAATATGAACAATATAAGTTTCAGCTTATAAGGGAAGGGGAGATGCCTGTTCCTTGTATTCTTATCATGCCGTCCAGAGCGAATGCTGATTCTCCTGTTGAGTTAAGGTTACAGGAAGAGGGAAAAGGAACTTATTTGAGTGAATATGCGAATTTTGCTGCTGCCTTGACGGAAGGAAAAATCTTGTTGTTGGCAGATTTGCGCGGATTTGGGGAAACAACGGATCCTGCATTCTATACGGATGCTAAATATTGGAACCGTGAGTATCGCAATGCAATGGTCAGTATGCATATAGGGCGTCCTATTATGGGACAACGTGTTGTCGATATTTTGACTTTGCTTGATTTTTGTTCAGAACACGAATTTCTGAAAGGACACCCCGTCAAGGTATTTGCCAATGGTATTTATGGTCCGGTTGCAATTCATGCTGCTTATTTGGATGAAAGAATCAACAGTGTGGAGATAAAACATAGCGTGAAGACTTGGAAGGAATACATTGAGAGGCCTATGCAGTGGGATATGTATTCTAATGTGTTGTATGGTGCTTTGAAATATTATGATTTACCGGATTTGATAAGGTTAAGCAATTGTCCCATTTGTTTTGCAGATTAAAAAATAGAATTCATTTCCACTGTAGGAGCATATTAAATGCCCAAAGGAGGGCACAGTAATCTGCTCCTGCAGTGGATGGAATATATGGCTTGTCTATTTCTTTTCCAGGAAATCAGCACGCATCGGACTGAAACAATCTATCAGCATACCCGGTTCCAGACATACACAACCATGCACAGCATCCGGTTCCTTATACAGACAGTCGCCGGCCGATACAATTTTTTTCACACCATTGATGATAAACTCAAATTTTCCACTTTCCACATAAGTCACTTGTGAATGGATATGATGGTGGACAGCTCCTACAGCTCCCTTTTCAAATTTTACTTTAACAACCATGATGTCATCATTGTAACCCATGATCTGGCGCACTACACCTTCGCCTGCAGGTTCCCATTCTTTGCCTTCTGCAAAAATGAAGTTTTCACTACCTGTTTTCATAACCTTTTTTTCAGTGTTTTTGTTTGTTTCTTCAGTACACTCTTTGTTGCTCTCTTTTTTTTCACTTTGTGCATTGCAGCTCTGCAATAGTAGTGGTGCCATCAAGGCGCAAGCATACAATGCGGTTCTTACCTTACGATTCATGATCTTGCATTTAATATAAAATGAATAACTAAAACTTTTCTTCAAATATACTTATAATATGGGGAGGGTAGTTCGTCGTGATTAAAATATACGAGGAAAAGACCAAATATTACAAATCCAAGCTCCGGAAAATGGCTTATTTTGCTTCATAATGATATTTAAACTTGAATCAAAACACTAAAACAACAATGAAAAGCACATTAAAGAAGAACTGGGAAAGAATTGTCCTTTGCCTGTGCATGGCAAATTTTGCTTGTATAGGTATAGCCCAAACTAATAAAAAATTAGATGACCAAGTTATAAATACGATGAAAACCGCCACTCGGTTTATGATGAACAAAGTGAGTTATAATGGTGGCTTCGTATGGAATTATTTGCCGGATATGTCCCGCTCATGGGGAGAAATGGAAGCCAAGAGGACAATGGTATGGATTCAGCCGCCGGGAACTCCTTCTGTCGGTCATTTGTTGCTTGACGCTTATCATGCTACAGGAGATGAGTATTATTATGAAGCTGCGAAAAAAGTGGCTAACACCTTGATTTGGGGACAGCTTGAATGTGGCGGATGGAATTATGTGTTCGATTTTGCAGGAGAGAACTCCTTAAAGTCCTGGTATGATACCGTTGGTAAAAATGGCTGGCGTCTGGAAGAATTTCAACATTATTATGGAAATGCGACTTACGATGATGCGGGTACTATGGAGGCTGCCAAATTTCTACTTCGTATGTATGTGGAAAAAAATGATCCTGCTTTCCGTCCGGCTTTGGAGAAAACCATTGATTTTGTCTTGAAAAGTCAATATCCGGTGGGTGGATGGCCTCAACGGTATCCTTTGATGTATGATCACCCTTTTCAAGGTAAGAAAGATTATTCGTCTTTTATTACTCTGAATGATGATGTGATTCCTGATGCGACCGAGTTTTTGATTCAATGCTATCAGGCAATGGGGTTGCAAGGGGTAAAGGAGCCTATTATGCGTGCTATGTACTTGATGATTTCCCTTCAACAAGGGGAACCTTATGCAGGCTGGGCGGACCAATATACAGTAGATGATTTGAAACCGGCTCATGCCCGTTCTTATGAACCGCGCAGTGTGAACACCGGTACTACCGTCCGTCTTGTTAATTTAATGATGGATTACTATAAACTTACAGCTGATACTCGTTTCCTGTCGGGGATTCCTGCTGCAATTCGTTTTTTGGAATCAATGAAATTACCGGAATCGGATGTGAAGAAATGGAAGAGTCAGTCGACTAATCCGGAAGCTATTTTGGTTCCTCGTTTTGTAGATCCTGATACTGGTAAACCACTGTATGTCCATCGTAAGGGAAGTAATGTGAAAAACGGTACTTATTATATAGATCAGAATATAGAAAATACAATAGCTCATTATAATTCGGCAACTTTTGTGAATCCTGGTGAACTGCGTCGTCGTTATGAGGAAGTGAAAAAACTTCCTGTATCCGAATTGGCGAAGAATTCACCTTTGCTGCAGGATCATTTGGTTCCTTTACCTAAATATTATACTCGTTTACGTGGAAAAGCTACGGAAGAAGTTGCCCGGAAATTGGTGAAATCACTGACTAAGGACGGTTGCTGGCTCTCTCCTTTAAAGTCAACCTCGAACCCGTATAAGCCATATACTGTTTCAGGACCTAGTGAGGAAACGAAATATATAGCTACCTTTGTAGGGGACGAGCACGATACATCACCTTATCCGTGTACCACCGGAGAATTGTGCATCTCTGTTGGAGATTATATTGATAATATGATAAAATTAATTAGTTACCTTGAAAAGTAAAGTTTGTTAGGTATAGGTTTATGAAGAATACTGTAATTTGTTTATTGTTGTTCGGGATAAGTCTGACGGCTTCTGCTCAAGAAAAGGTGGAAACAGTTTCTATGCGTTATGAAACGCAGAATGATATGCCGCTGTTCTATCAGAAGATGAAAGAAAACCTGACTTATCCTATGGCATGGGGGAACTCTGCTATCCGAAATTTCGAAAAGTGGCGTGAGGAAGCTCGAAAAACGTTATTGGATTGCATGTTGCCTGCTCCTCCTGCTACGGCTTTTGATAAGAAAGTGATAGATACCGAGCAACGGAATGGATATAGGGCGGAGAAGATTTTGTTCAGTGTTTCGGAATATTCTCGTGTTCCTGCTTATCTGTTGGTTCCTGACGGGAATGGCCCGTTCCCGGCAGTATTGCTGCTTCACGATCACGGTGCGCATTTTTCGATAGGGAAAGAGAAGATGGTACGTCCGTTCGGTGTGGAAGCATCTGTACTGGCCGATGCGGACGATTGGGCGGAAAAATGTTATGACAAACAGTATGTAGGTGATTATCTGGCAAGTCACGGATATGTAGTGCTTGCTGTGGATGCCTTGTTTTGGGGGGAACGGGGACGTAAGGAAGGAGTACGCTATGACTCACAGCAAGCGTTGGCGGCCAATATGTTACAGATGGGAATGTCTTGGGGAGCCTTGATAGCCTGGGATGATATTCGTAGCGCGGAATTTCTGGCCTCATTGCCCATGGTTCATAAGGAAAAGATAGGTACTATGGGATTTTCTATGGGAGCACATCGTGCCTGGATGGTCAGTGCCGCTACAGATGTGGTGAAGGCAGGCGCTGCTGTGTGCTGGATGAATACTACAGATAGCTTAATGACACTTACCAATAATCAGAACAAAGGTGGGTCTGCTTATTCCATGATTATTCCCGGAATACGGAATTGGATGGATTATCCTCATGTGGCATCTATCGCCTGTCCCAAACCGATGTTGTTCATCAATGGCTTGCGGGACAAACTTTTTCCTGTAAAGGGCGTTGAAAGCGCTTTCTCTACCATGCAGGATGTATGGAAGAGTCAATCGGTAGAAAATCTGTTGACCACCAAGTTCTATGATTTGCCCCATTTTTGCAGTAAGGAGATACAGGATGATATACTTGAGTTCTTTAATCAAAATTTAAAATAGAAAGCGATGAAAATTAAGATGTTGATGGCATTTGTTGCCTTGTTATTGTTTTCTGCTTTTACGGCAGACCGCACAATTACTATCTTTATGATAGGTGACTCGACTATGGCCAACAAACCCTTAGAGGGAGGTAATCAGGAACGTGGATGGGGCCATGTGCTGGGAGGATATTTCAGTGAGAATATTCGTGTGGAAAACCATGCTAGAAATGGTCGGAGTTCTAAAAGTTTTATTGATGAAGGATTGTGGGAGGTAGTAATTAATAAAGTAAAGCCGGGTGATTATGTTTTTATTCAGTTTGGGCATAATGATGAGAAGGCCGATGAGAAACGTCATACTGATCCCGGATCTACTTTTGATGCCAATCTACGCCGTTTTGTAAAAGAAACACGTGCTAAAGGGGGAATTCCCGTGTTGTTCAATGCCATTGTCCGTCGTAATTTCCGGAATAATAAAAATGCGGTAGCCGAAGATGATGTGCGCAAGGATTTGTCAAAGGGGAGTGTTTCTCAAGATGGAGAAGTGTTGATTGATACTCATGGAAAATATTTGGAGTCTCCGCGTAACGTGGCAAAAGAGTTGGATGTGCCTTTTGTGGATATGAACAAGATAACGCATGATTTGGTGCAGGAGATGGGGCCGGAGGCTTCAAAAAAATTGTTCATGTGGATTCCTGAAGGTGTGTGTGCAGCTTGTCCGAAAGGGCGTGAGGATAATACGCACCTGAATGTATATGGGGCGCGTACTATTGCTGGTTTGACGGTGGATGCTATAGCTAAAGAGGTTCCTGCATTGGCACCTTTTGTACGTCATTATGATTTTGTAGTGGCAAAAGATGGCAGTGGTGATTTCTTTACCATTCAGGAAGCGATTCATGCTGTCCCCGATTTTCGTAAAGCAGGACGCACTACTATTCTAGTCCGTAAAGGGGTATATAAAGAAAAAGTGGTTATTCCTGAAAGCAAGATTAGTGTTTCTTTGATAGGTGAGGACGGAGCAATTCTGACAAATGATGATTTTGCTTCTAAAAAGAACTATTTCGGAGAAGAAATGTCTACCTCCGGTTCATCAACCTGTTATATCTATGCTCCCGATTTCTATGCTGAGAATATCACTTTCGAGAATAGTGCCGGCAGAGTGGGGCAGGCAGTGGCCTGTTTTGTTAGTGGAGATCGCGCTTATTTCAAAAACTGTCGTTTTTGGGGAAATCAGGATACTTTGTACACTTATGGCAAAGACAGTCGTCAGTTTTATGACCATTGTTATATAGAGGGTACGGTGGATTTTATTTTTGGCTGGTCTACGGCATTGTTTAAGGATTGCACCATCCATAGTTTGGGTGATGGGTATGTTACCGCTCCTTCTACAGATCAAGGCAAAAAATATGGCTATGTTTTTATAGGCTGTAAATTGACGGGTGTGGCTGAGGCTCAGAAGGTGTATTTGTCCCGTCCTTGGCGTCCTTATGCACAGGCTGTTTATATTCATTGTGATTTGGGAAAGCATATTCTTCCGGTGGGTTGGAACAACTGGGGCAAAAAAGAAAATGAGGAAACCGTATTCTATGCTGAATACCGGAATACGGGAGAAGGGGCGGCTACCGCTTCGCGTGCTTCGTTTGGAAAGCAGCTGAACGATATCAGTAATTATAATGAAGCACAGATTTTGGCAGGTGATGACGGATGGAATCCGGTGGAAAATGGAAATGTGTTGTTGCAGAATTTAAAGAGATAAGCTGTTCTTTCTACCAGTAATAATACTTTGTCACTGTAGGGAGGAATTCTATTTGTTCCTATGGAAAGTGTCAGGGAAGAGTAGAATGATAAAGGGGGGATTTAACTTTTCCCCTTTTGTTTTTTTAGGAGCTTGTATATCAGTATCTCTCGTTTTTTATGTATTTTTGCCTATTATATATGAAAATCTACGAAATGAAAAGACACATTCTGTTTATACTTACTTTGCTGCTCTTTTTTCATGCAAAAAGTCAGCCTAATTGTATCTTTACTCATTATTCTTCGGAAAACGGCTTGTCTCAGAACTCCATCATGAGCATGGTACAAGACCATAATGGAGTTTTATGGTTCTCTACTTGGGATGGAATCAACCGGTTCAACGGTTATGACTTCAAAGTTTATAAAGCCAGACAAGGGAATAAAATTACTATGACTAACAACCGGGTAGACTTATTGGAAGTAGACCCTTATAATTATATTTGGCTGCAAACGTATGATTATCGTGTGTATCGTTTTGACCAAAGAACAGAGAAGTTCGAACAAATTCCTGCCGAAGGTGAAGAGGAGGGCATGCGTTTCTCTTCTATTAAAATATTGCCCGACAGTGTCATTTGGCTACTTTCTGAAAATGAGGGGGCTGTCCGTGTGAAAACAAACCCTAAAGATTACAGTATAACTACCCAAGTATATGCTACTCATAGTCGTGGAGGAAATGCCGTTCATATTAATCAGGTTTTTAGCGATGCTTACAATCAAGAGTGGTTGCTTACTGATAACGGTCTGCTGAAGATTACGAATGATAAAGAAGAGCCTGTCTCTTATTTTGTGAATATCCAGTCAGGCAAAGATGAACCCGTACAGGCCTTCTACTCTTTTTGCAGTTATGGTGACGAACTTTATTTTGGATCAGACAGAGGACGGATATGGTGCTATTCTTTGCAGAATGAAATCTTTCGTCTTTGGGAATTGCCGGTAAAGGATAAAGTGATTGCTATAAATGAAATAAAAGGTACGGGGCTGTTGATAACAACTGCCCATGAAGGATTGATATTGTACCATTCGGATACAAAAGAGTGTAAAGTCTATAATAAGTCCAATTGTCCCGAATTCCCGGCAGACGCTTTCCGTTCTGTTTATGTTGACAGTAAGCAGGAAGCATGGTTTGAGATGACCGAATGGGGAAAGGTTTGTCATTTCAATCCTTTGACAGAAGTATTTAAGCAAGAAAAGATGCAAGTGGAGCCTCGTGGTGCCGATCGTTCCTATCCCAGTTTTCATATTTGTGAAGACTTGAACGGTAATTTGTGGGTACATCCGCAAGGAGGAGGGCTTTCTTGGTATGACAGAGAGGCAAATCGGCTGTTACCTTTCTATAATGACCCCGATTCACCCGATTGGCACTTTTCCAATAAATTACATTCCATGTTATCCGATAAGCAAGGCAATCTTTGGTTATGTACTCATTCTAAGGGGTTGGAGAAGATTACTTTTTTAGGAAGCCAGTTCCATATTTATCCCCGCATGGGTCACAGTTATGACTTGAATTCCAATACGGTACGTGCGTTGTTTGAAGATAGCGAACATCGCATCTGGATGGGAAAACGGGATGGTCAGATTGAAATTTATTCTTCTGATTTAGATTTTCAGGGTATTCTGACCGAAGAGGGGGATATAGCCAAATCTGGCAGGTCGTTACGGGGAGTTCCTTATCATATCATGCAAGATTCTCACGGAAACATTTGGATTGCGACCAAAGGGGATGGTATTATTCTGGCAGAAAAGGAGGGGACCCGTTTTAAGTTTACTCGATTCAAATATGATGAAGATGATATTTATAGCCTGAGTCATAATAGTGTTTACTGGTTACATGAAGACAAGCATGGACGCATTTGGGTGGCAACTTTCGGTGGAGGGTTAAATTATATTCAGAAAACTCCTGAAGGGAAATATGTGTTTATTAGTTCTAGAAATAACCTGAAAGGTTTTCCGTATGACCGTTGTTACCGTGTACGCCATATCACTTCTGACAAGAAGGGGAATATATGGGTGGGGAGCAGTGATGGCGCGCTTAGTTTTAAAGAGGATTTTAAAGATCCGGAGTCGATTGTGTTCCATCTTTATGCACGTATCCCCGATGATATGAATTGTCTGAGCAACAATAACGTATATCGGATTGTCACCACTTCACAAGGAGAAGTTTATCTGGCTACATTTGGGGGAGGACTTAACCAGCTTGTTTCCATGAACGGGGAAGGGAAGGCGGTATTTAAATCCTATACCGTGAAGGATGGTTTGCCTTCAGATATCCTGTTGTCTGTAGAAGAGGATGACACGGGGAATCTGTGGATAAGTACGGAAAACGGATTGAGTAAATTTATTCCGTCCGAACAGCGTTTTGAAAATTATAATGAACGGGATTTTGGGGGCAAAATACGTTTTGAGGAGGGGACATCGCTGAATCTTAGTTCCAGTACCCTACTCTTTGGTACCAGTCGTGGTATGCTTTATTTTGAACCGGAACATATCAAGAAAAGCAATTATGTTCCATCCATTGTTTTCGGAACGTTGAAAATATCCAATCAGGAGGTGATTCCGGGTGTATCAGGCAGTTTGTTGCGACAGTCTCTTGATAATACAGAACACCTGGTACTTTCGCACAAGGAGAATATTGTAACTTTGTCCTTTGCAGCCTTGGATATGATTTATCCTGAAAATATCCGTTATGCTTATCGTTTGCATGGATTTGATAAGGAATGGAATTATGTGGATAAACAACGTACCGCTACATACACCAATCTGCCGAAAGGGGATTATGTATTTCAGGTTAAATCGACCAATAGTGATGGGGTTTGGGTAGAGAATGAGCGCAGTTTGAGAATCACCATTCAGCCTTCGTTTTGGGAAACGGCTTGGGCTATGGCAATTTATATTCTTGCTTTTCTGTTGATTCTGTTTTCAGGAGTATATATATTGTTTACTATTTATCGTCTGAAACATGAAGTGTCTGTGGAACAGCAGGTTTCTGATATAAAGCTTCGCTTTTTTACAAATATTTCTCACGAACTTCGCACTCCGCTGACATTGATTGCAGGTCCTGTGGAATATGTTCTGAAAAACAAGACTTTGCCGGATGATGTACGTGAGCAATTGCATGTAGTAGAACGTAATACCGACCGTATGCTTCGCTTGGTGAACCAAATTCTTGATTTCCGCAAAATACAGAAAAATAAGATGAAGTTGCGTATAGAGCAGATAGATATTGTTCCTTTTGTACGCCATATCATGGATAATTTTGAATCGCTGGCCGAAGAGCATCATATTGATTTTGTATTCGAAAGTGAAATGCCTTCCTTGAAACTGTGGGTAGATGCGGATAAGTTGGAAAAGATTGTCTTCAATCTGCTTTCCAATGCTTTCAAGTATACTCCACAGGGTAAGATGATTACGCTTTTCATTCATGAAAATGAACATAATGTGGCGATTGGTGTGCAGGATCAAGGTATAGGAATTTCTGAAAGCAAGAAAGCTTCCCTTTTTGTCCGTTTTGAAAATCTGTTGGACAAGAATTTGTTTAATCAGCAAAGTTCTGGTATCGGTCTTTCTTTGGTTAAGGAATTGGTGGAACTGCACAAAGCGACTATCCGTGTGGATAGTAAAGAGGGGGAGGGCAGTTGTTTCACGGTTGAGTTTTTGAAAGGCAAGGAGCACTATACGGAGAATGTAGAGTTCATTCTCTCTGATTCTGTCGAAATGAGGCCGGAAGAGGTGGAAGAATCTGTTCAGGGACATGAAGAGAAGAGGAATGAAAGCAAAACGATGTTGCTGGTTGAAGATAATTTGGAACTTCGTTTCTTTTTGCGTAGTATCTTCATCTCAAATTTCAACGTCATAGAGGCTGTCAATGGGGCTGAAGGTTTGGATAAGGCTTTGAAGTTTGTTCCGGATATTATTATTAGTGATATCATGATGCCGGAAAAGGATGGTATTACCATGACAGAAGATTTGCGTGCTAATATGGCGACCAGTCACATTCCAGTCGTTTTACTGACGGCTAAAACGGATATGGACAGTAAGTTGGAAGGTATGGAACTGGGAGTTGAGGATTATATAACGAAACCGTTCAGTGCTACTTACCTGAAGGCCAGGGTGGAGAATATTCTGACACAACGTGTCAAGTTGCAACAGTTGTATTGTGCGAATCTGATGAATATTCAGCCTGTTGCGGAGGAAGAACAGCAAACACAGCCTGAGATGTCTTCCCATGACCGTAAGTTTATGGAGAAACTGACGGAATTAATGGAGAAGAATATGGATAATGGCGATTTGATCGTGGATGATTTGGTACAGGAGCTTGCGGTGAGCCGTTCTGTCTTTTTCAAGAAACTGAAGACCCTGACAGGACTTGCCCCCATTGAGTTTATTAAAGAGATGCGTGTGAAACGTGCCGCACAATTGATAGAGAGTGGTGATTATAATATGACGCAGATTGCTTATATGGTAGGTATTAATGATCCTCGTTATTTCAGCAAATGTTTTAAACAACGTTTTGGTATGACACCTACCGAATATAAAGAGAATGCGAAAAATAAGCGATAACTTTTGCTGCTATTGGTTGGTTTTTGCAGCGTTTGTTTTTTTTGATTTCTTGAACGATATGTTTAAATGTAGGGTGTTTCTTTTGTTATGTGAGTGAGTTGCTCATGTTATTTTATTATTTTTCCGGATATGCAATGGGGGTTTTTCTGAATTTTTAGTCTTTTACATAGATAATGAACTAAAAAGAAGAAAAAGATGAAAAAAGTAATTTTATTTATGGCAGGTATTTTGGCGAGTATGATGTTGAACGCTCAGTCTCGTTGGAGTGTTACGCCGGAAGCCGGCTTGGTAGTGAATAAGGAAAATGAAGGGACATCAGTTACATTAGGTTTTAAAGCCGGTGCCGGTGTGTTGTATCAGTTAAAGGAAGGGGTGGGAAAGAAGCCTTCTTTTGGCTTGAAGTCCGGGGTTTATATCTTAATGCAGAAAGGTGGGTATCATCCTATGAGCTGGGGAAACATATCAACAGGGGGAGGATTTAGCATGGATTATGAAAAAACGAATGTTGAGTCCACGCGTTATTATTTGCAATTGCCTGTTATGGCTCATTGGGGTTTTAAACTTTGTGATGATGTGCGTCTTAAATTAGCAGTAGGACCTTATGTAGCTGTAGGAATTGGTGGACGTACTAATGCTTATGTTTCTTCCTCAAAATATAATATAGATGAAGAAACAGGTGTTGGACAGTACGAATACCGGAATGATTATTACCGGTTTGGCACATTTAAAGGAAAAACAGTAAATGAGGAATTTGGTTTTGAGGCGTCCCCTCGTTTGGATTGGGGAGGAACGGCTTCTGTCGGGATTGCTGTTAAACGGATTTCATTTACTATCGGGTATGATTTGGCTTGGGGAAAATATAATAAGGAACAGAATGATTTAAGGATACGGAATCATATGGTTAGCTTTACTTCAGGGTATAGTTTCTGATAAGAAAAGGATAAATGAAACAAACATACACAAAATTCTTTGTTTAAGATTGTTAAATGAAGAATTTTGTGTATGTTTGTTTTTTATAAACACGATAAAAGTTCAATCTATGAGGAAAATGCTATTCATTACCCTTTTAATGGGCGGTCTGTGTACGACAGTTTCTGTTGCAAAAGCGCAGGAACGCTTGCCGGAATATCTGCAGGCAGAGAAATACACACAAGAAAAATTGAACACCATGTTGTTTTCTACTGTGGTGGATCCGCATTGGTTCCAGAAAGGTAATAATTTCTGGTTCGAGTACAAAACAAGTGAAGGAACCTTTTGGTATGTGGTTGATCCGGCTGCCCGGACAAAGAAGCTTTTGTTTGATAGGGATGAATTAGCTTCCCAGCTTACCGAAATTGTAAAAGATCCCTTTGAGGCACGCCATTTGCCAATCACAAATCTGAAAGCGGAAGAAGATGGGCGTACCTTTACTTTTGAAGTAAAGTCTACAAAAGATGCGACACCAAAGAAAGATGGCAAGGATAAGAAGGACAAGAAGAATGAGAAGGAAATCTTTTATTTTTCTTATGACTATCCTACCCGTAAATTGACCCATCTGAAAGATAAAGAAGACGACCTGAAGAAAATCTATTGGGGATCGGTCTCTCCTGATGGTAAAACGGTGATTTATGCCAAGGATTTGAATTTGTATCGCATGAGTCGTGAAGATTATGAAAAGGCGAAAAAAAATGAAAAGGATAGTACGATCGTGGAAATCCAGCTTACTACAGATGGCATGAAGGATTTTGGCTATGGTATTCCCTATAGTATGTTGAATACAGATACTTTATGTAATGGCAAGCGTCGTCGTGTAGGTGGAGTGTGGTCTCCGGATTCACGTTATTTTGCTATGACAGTTTCTGACGATCGCGCTGTGAAAGAGTTATGGGTAATAAATTCGATGGCCCGTCCACGTCCCACATTGGAAACTTATAAATACCAGATGCCGGGAGAAAAGGAAGCTCCCATAGAACACCTGTACTTGTTTGACTTGGTTGATAATAAACGTAAGGAAATTAAAGTAGCAGCTTATAAAGATCAAAGCATTGGCCTGGAATACAAACCAATGATGCAAAAACAGCGTGATATGGAAGATCAGGCTGCCGTTTGGCAGGGTGATAACAACCGTTTCTTCCTGACCCGCAGCAGCCGTGATTTACATCGGATTGATGTTTGTTCCTATACGATAGGACAGGATTCTGTTGTACCAGTAATAAAGGAACGGATGAATACCTATCAGGAAACTCGTCCTTTAAGAGTCTTGAATGGTGGAAAGGAAATTATTCAATGGAGTGAGCGTGATGGTTGGGCACACCTTTATTTATATGATGATCAGGGTAATTTGAAAAATCGTATCACAAAAGGTCCCTGGCACGTGGAGGAAATCTTGAAAGTAGATGACAAGGCACGTGTGATTTATTTTACTGCCAATGGAATGAATGCGAAAGAACATCCTTATTATGAACATTTGTATCGTGTGAATCTGGATGGCAGCGGTTTGAAATTACTGACCAAAGGGGATTATTTCCATCGTGTGGAAGTGGATGATGATGCTCGTTTTGTGGTGGATAACTATTCGCGTGTAAATACGGTGCCCTGCGCCATCCTGCTGGATACTAATGGCAATAAGGTAATGGATATTCAGGAGAGTGATTTTTCACAGCTTTTTGCTGCCGGTTATAAATTTCCGGAAATATTTAAGGTAAAGGCGGCTGATGGCGTGACAGATCTGTATGGTGTGATGTATAAACCTTTTAATTTTGACTCAACTAAGGTTTATCCTATTGTGGATTATGTTTATCCTGGGCCACAGGTGGAAGGTGTTTATTATCCGTTTACCCGTATGAGCCCCCGTACCGACCGTTTGGCACAGGCCGGATTTATTGTTATTTCTGTGGGACAACGCGGCGGGCATCCTAGCCGCTCTAAATGGTATCATAATTATGGATATGGAAATATGCGTGATTATCCGCTGGCCGATCATAAATATGCTATCGAGCAATTGGCGCAGCGTCATCATTTTATAGATATAGATAAGGTTGGTATTCATGGACATTCGGGAGGTGGATTTATGAGTACGGCGGCTATGTGCCAATACCCGGATTTCTTCAAAGTGGCTGTTTCTTGTGCCGGAAATCATGATAACAATATCTATAACCGTTGGTGGAGTGAAACGCATCACGGCGTAAAAGAGGTGGTGAGTGAGAAAGGGGATACAACTTTCGTTTATAAGATTGCTACTAATCCTGAAATAGCGAAGCAATTGAAAGGAAATTTGTTACTGATTCATGGTGATATTGATAATAATGTGCATCCGGGCAATACCTTACGGGTAGTTGACGCCTTGATTCGTGCCGGGAAGCGTTTTGATATGCTGATTCTTCCTCAACAGCGTCATGGATTCGGTGATATGAATGAATATTTCTACTGGAAACTGGTTGATTACTTTTCCGAACATCTGAAAGGGAAAAGTGAAAAATCGGTAGATATACCGAAACGGTAGATTTAGGATCATTGCCGGACGAATATGAAAGGAGCACAGAGGTTCGTGTCATTAAGATACCTTTGTGCTCCTTGTTGTTTTTATATTATAGCAGACTGTTGATATAAGCCTTCATGTCCGGTGTAGCGGATTTTGCTTCCAGATACAGTTTATACTGCGCTTTGGTGCGTACCAGATTATGGTCTTTATACCGGGTTTGATAATACGTGTCTCCGTTTATATAATCTGCTAAAAAGCGTACAGCTTGCATATAGGGGAACAGGGTGGCAGCGTAAGGTAGCATTTCTATTTCGAGAGGAGTCAGGAAAGTCCGGGCCGATTCAATATAACCTTTGGTAAATGCTTTGAAGATTTCCATGTTGAACTTCACCTTATTTAAATCAGCCTCATCCTCCTTGCCGGTATTGGCTGCCGAACGGAGGAAATCACCGAAATCGGAGAAAATGAAACTGGGCATTACCGTGTCCAGGTCAATGACACACAACACTTTTCCGTTTTCATCAAATAACATGTTGCTTACTTTTGTGTCACAGTGGCAGATGCGTTTGGGCAATTTGCCTTCACGGTAAAAACGTTCAGCGCTGCACATCGTATCAGCATCTTTTTCTATAGCGTCCACTATGTCCTGTACTTCTGCCAAACGGCCGGATATGTTGGCGGATACGGCTTCACGTAATTGTTTTAAGCGGAATTCCATATTGTGGAAATCGGGGATGATTTCTCCGAGTTGTTCGGGCACATCAGCCAGCATGGCCTGGAATTCACCAAACTTCAGTCCTGCCAGATAGGAAGATTCCGGTGTAACTGTTTCCAATGTTTGTGAACGCGGAATAAATATTGAAATTCGCCAATAACCTTCTCCATCATAGAAATAGGTCTTGCCATTGGTGGAAGGTAGAAAATGGAGTACCTTACGTTCAATGTCCTCTTCGTGTCTGGCTTCCAGCTTTTGGCGGATGTGTCTGGTCACTACTTCTATATTGTGTTGCAGCATTTCAATATTGGTAAATATTAAATGGTTGATTCGTTGCAATACATAGTCAGGCTCTTCAGGAGATACCGATTTTACCAGATAAGTCTGATTGATGAGGCCGGATGTCAAAGCTTTGATTTCTTTCACTTCACCCACTTTGGGGAACTGTTTGATAATTTTTTTGAGGTTTTCCATAGGTTTGTTTAAATAATGTCTATATATACGAAACAAAGATAACTTCTTTCCTTCAATTGGAGGAAAGAAGTTATCTTAAAAAACATATAATAGGAATATAAATCTTTTTATTTTTTCAAATCAGTCTGGAACATACGGTCGGCGCGTAACAGATGACGCCAGTAGGAAACCAATTCTTGTGATTCCTGCAATACATTGAGGTACACCATGGAAGCTTTTACATTGACATCCCGTTCTTGTATGCGGTCCATCTGTTCTTTGCGCAAGGTAGAGATCTTGCCTTTCAGAAGGGCGCCTTCACGTAGCAAGGCATCAGTCTGATCGTAGGCCTTGTTGGCAAGTACTTCAGTAGCCTTGGTCATTAATGCGGTCATCTCATCGCGGATAGGGATGAACTCGTTAGTGGCACGTTCCGATAATGGGGTGAACTTATTGTCCACGTGTTCTTTACAAGGATCGCAGATACGTTTCAGACAGTAAAGCATTTGTTCACAACTGTTGCTTCCCAAGTGGAACCAAGTGTTTTTCTCGATAGCAGTAAAGTTGTCTATACGGCGCAGACCTAGTATTTCTTTACGGCGTATCTTTTTTAACATTTCTTTCTGATTGTCGGTATTGTTCACGGCCTTGCGCAGAGCTTTCAGATTTTCGTTGATGAAACCGTCGGTTATCTGCCGGTAGGTTTCATTGGTGAATGCCATTTCGGCTACCAATGTGTTATTTACATGCTGGCGGAGTAATCTCCAACGCTCTTCTTTGTCTTTACTGGCAATGAGGCGGGAGAATATGTCGTCTTTGCCTTTATCCTTCTGTTTCTTGCTGTAGTGTATGTTGCTGCGAACCAATAAGAAGATGGCAAGTGCAATAAGGGCCAACATGGCGAATGTGCCTCCATAATACATGATGAGCGTAACCACAAAACAGATAGTGAAAGCGGCTCCGGCAGTGATGAACCATCCACCGATAACAGAAAGCACACCGGTGATACGGTATACGGCACTGTCACGGCTCCAGGCACGGTCGGCTAATGAACTACCCATAGCTACCATGAAAGTTACGTAAGTGGTAGAAAGAGGGAGTTTCAAAGAGGTTCCCAAAGCTATGAGCAGACCGGCCAGTACCAAATTGACAGAAGCGCGTATCAAATCAAATGCTGCCCCGTTCTCCATAATCATCACATCTTTGTTAAAACGGCTGTCGGCCCATCGTTTCAGATTGTCGGGCAATATTTTGGCTATACTTTCCGAAGCGCTCATGGTAGAACGGACAATACTGCGTGCTACAGCGGAAGAACCAAACATTTCGTCACCTTCATCCTGACGCGAGAGATCTACCGAAGTCTTCACTACATTTTGCGCTTTTTTTGAAGTAATCAGCGCATATACCATAATGACGCCTGCTAAAAATAAAAAAAGAAATGGGGTTTTAGCCGGACCATTCAGTGAGTTCATCAAGTATCCCATTGGTTCACCGTTTCCATTAGCCATGAAGTCTGTATAAGCTGAGAAGCCTGCCAAGGGCACACCGATGAAGTTTACTAAGTCATTGCCTGCAAAAGCCATAGCTAAGGCAAAAGTACCTAACATTACCACCACCTTGAATACATTTATCTTGCACCAATGCAATATTTGCATCAGAATGGTGAAGAACACAAAACTGCAACTTACTAACATCAAGGTGTTTTCCTGAATCCAATGTTTGTTTTCGGTGGTCATGAAGGCGGAATCTTTCAGACCTTTTATCAACATGAAGTAGATTATGGCCGTAACAGCAATACCGCCGAACAGTCCGATAGTGTATTTCAGTTTCTTTGTATAATTAAATGTGAAGAGAAGACGGGAGAGATATTGTACTAATGTGCCGAAGAAGAAAGCTACTGCTACTGAGAGGAAGATACCTAAAATGACGGACAATGCCTTTTCCGTATTCAGCAGATCAGCAAATCCTAGCATTCCGGTTTCGTCTCCTGCTATTTTGATAAGAGCTAGAACGAAAGTACCTCCCAATAGTTCGAATACCATGGATACGGTAGTGGAGGTAGGCATTCCTAAGGAATTGAAAATATCCAATAGGACTACGTCTGTTACCATAACTGCTAGAAAGATACACATTAACTCCTGAAAATAAAATTGTTCAGGCCTGAAAATACCGTGCCGTGCGATTTCCATCATACCGTTGCTCAGTGTGGCGCCGATGAAGATACCGAAAGCGGCAATGGCGATGATGGTCTTGAATGACGCGGCTTTAGCACCGATGGCGGAATTCATAAAGTTCACTGCGTCGTTGCTGACGCCTACTACCAAATCGAATATGGCTAGCAGAAAAAGGAATACGACGATTCCCAAAAACATTGTTTCCATATAATTTTGTCTCTCTATTTTATTGGGCGCAAAGGTACGGGAGGTATATTATGATAAAATGTCATATATGTTACATTTGTGTTACAGGCGTTTTTTTTGTTCGCCACGGATTGCACGGATTCACACAACTTGATTTTTAATTTATTATTATCCATATTTAGTGGCGGATCTCTTCTTTTTTGAAACAAATATGAGTGGATAAATAATATTTCACGTTTATGTGTGGAATTTATAGAGTGAAAATTTATACCTTTGTAGCCCAAATACTTAATCTATAAAAAATGTCAGAGGCTAAGAGAATTAAAACCGCATTGGTGTCGGTTTATCACAAAGAAGGTTTGGACGAGATTATAACCAAACTACACGAAGAAGGAGTAGAGTTCCTGTCAACAGGAGGTACAAGACAGTTTATCGAATCTTTAGGTTTCCCTTGCAAAGCGGTGGAGGATCTTACTACTTATCCCTCTATTTTGGGCGGACGTGTGAAGACACTGCATCCTAAAGTCTTTGGAGGTATTTTATGCCGTCGTGGTTTGGAACAAGATATGCAACAGATAGAAAAATATGAAATACCCGAAATAGATTTGGTCATCGTTGACCTGTATCCGTTTGAGGCAACTGTGGCTTCGGGGGCCGAAGAACAAGCTATCATCGAAAAAATTGATATAGGTGGTATTTCTTTGATTCGTGCTGCTGCTAAGAACTTTAATGATGTGGTGATTATCGCTAGTCAGGCACAATATAAGCCGTTCCGTGATATGTTGCTGGAACATGGCGCTACTACTTCACGCGAGGAACGCCGTTGGTTCGCAAAAGAAGCGTTTGCTGTTTCTTCTCATTATGATTCTGCTATCTTTAACTATTTTGATGGTGGTGAAGGTTCGGCTTTCCGTTGCGCGGTGGAAGAACAAAAACAACTTCGTTATGGTGAAAATCCTCATCAGAAAGGTTATTTCTATGGAAATCTGGATGCGATGTTCGACCAGATTCATGGAAAAGAAATTTCCTATAACAATTTGTTGGATATCAATGCGGCCGTTGATTTGATTGATGAATTTGATGAGGTGACATTTGCCATTCTGAAGCATAATAATGCCTGTGGATTAGCTTCGCGCCCTACTGTGCTGGAAGCATGGAAAGATGCGTTGGCAGGCGATCCGGTGTCGGCTTTCGGCGGTGTGTTGGTTACTAATGCCGTGATTGATAAAGAAACAGCGGAAGAAATCAATAAACTGTTCTTTGAGGTAATTATTGCTCCGGATTATGATGTAGATGCATTAGAGATTCTGGGACAGAAGAAGAACCGTATTATTTTGGTTCGTAAGGAAGCTAAATTGCCGAAGAAACAATTCCGTTCTTTATTGAATGGGGTTTTGGTTCAGGAAAGAGACCTGGATGTGGAAACTCCTGCCGACTTGAAGCAGGTTACTGAAAAAGCTCCTACGGCGACTGAAATAGAAGATATGTTATTTGCAAATAAGATTGTGAAGAATAGTAAAAGTAATGCTATTGTACTGGTCAAGAACAAACAACTGCTGGCTAGCGGTGTAGGTCAGACTTCACGTGTGGATGCATTGAAACAAGCCATTGAAAAAGCAAAATCATTTGAGTTTGATTTGAATGGCGCAGTGATGGCCAGTGATGCTTTCTTCCCTTTCCCCGATTGTGTAGAGATAGCGGATAAGGAGGGTGTGAAAGCTGTTATCCAGCCGGGAGGCTCTGTAAAAGACGAGTTGACTTTCCAATACTGCAATGAACATGGCGTAGCTATGGTCATTACAGGGATTCGTCACTTTAAACACTAAGATCATTGCAATTTACCATTTGCGGCTACAATCGGACTGTTTATCCAGCATTGTTCAGGTAAATGGTAAATTGCAAATGTCAATTGTAAATTGCTAAATTGTAAATGAATTTATGGGATTATTCTCCTTTACACAAGAGATTGCGATGGACCTTGGCACTGCCAATACCATCATTTTAAATAACGGGAAGATTGTAGTGGACGAACCTTCGGTCGTTGCGCTTGATCGCCGTACCGACAAGATGATTGCCGTAGGCGAACGGGCTAAAATGATGTACGAGAAGGAAAATCCGAATATTCGTACTGTACGTCCGCTACGCGACGGGGTTATTGCCGACTTTAATGCCTGTGAACAGATGATGCGCGGTTTAATAAAGAAAGTGAACATGGGTAATCGTTTCTTTTCTCCTTCTTTGCGTATGGTGATCGGAGTTCCCTCGGGTAGCACTGAAGTAGAGCTTCGTGCGGTACGTGACAGTGCTGAGCATGCGGGAGGACGGGATGTTTATTTGATTTTTGAACCTATGGCCGCGGCTATTGGTATCGGTATTGATGTAGAGGCTCCTGAAGGTAATATGATTGTTGATATAGGTGGTGGTTCTACAGAAATTGCCGTGATTTCATTGGGTGGTATTGTTTCCAACAATTCGATACGTATTGCCGGTGACGATCTTACAGCCGATATTCAGGAATATATGAGCCGTCAGCACAATGTGAAGGTGAGTGAACGTATGGCCGAACGTATCAAGATACATGTAGGCGCTGCCTTGACTGATTTGGGAGATGATGCTCCCGAAGATTACATTGTACGCGGGCCTAACCGTATCACTGCTCTTCCTATGGAAGTTCCGGTGTGTTATCAGGAGGTGGCGCATTGTTTGGAAAAGAGTATTGCAAAAATTGAAACAGCTATCCTTAGTGCATTGGAACAGACTCCGCCTGAACTTTATGCTGATATTGTTTTGAACGGTATTTATTTGGCTGGTGGTGGTGCTTTGCTGCGCGGTTTGGACAAGCGTCTGACAGACAAAATCAATATTCCGTTCCATATAGCCGAAGATCCTTTGCTGAGTGTGGCGAAAGGTACCGGTATTGCACTGAAGAATGTAGATCGTTTCTCTTTTTTGATGCGGTAAATGATTTGCTAATGAGGCAGTTTGCTAATTTGCTAATGCCATGCGGTATGGATAGCGCAGTACATTGGCACATTGGCAAATTAGCACATTGAACAATTGGTATTAATGAAAAATCTGCTGAATTTCTTTTTAAAGTATAACTACTGGTTTCTCTTTGTTCTTTTGGAGATAATCAGTTTTGCTTTATTATTCCGCTTCAACAGTTATCAGGGGAGTGCGTTCTTTACATCTGCTAATTTTGTTTCGGGAGCTATGTATGATGCAGCCAATAATGTTACCGGATATTTTCATCTGAAAACGATCAACGATGAGTTGGTACAGAAAAATGTGGAACTGGAATTGCAGTTGGAGAGTATCCGTAAAGCTTTGATTGAAGCGACGGAAGACAGCAGTGGTGTAGAACAGCTTAAGCAGGAAGCACTGGCAGGATATGATATATTCAAGGCTAGCGTGATAAATAACAGTGTGACTCATGCTGATAACTATATTACACTTGACAAAGGAGAAGCGGATGGCATTCGTAGTGAGATGGGAGTGGTAAATGGAAGCGGTGTGGTTGGTATTGTTTATCTCACCTCTCCACATTACTCCATTGTCATTCCGGTATTGAATTCCAAAAGCAGTATTAGCTGTAAGATAAAACGGAGTGATTATTTCGGCTTCTTGAAATGGGATGGCGGTTCATCCGAATTTGCTTTTATAAAGGATATGCCCCGTCATTCATTATTTTCTTTAGGTGACACCATTGTAACCAGTGGACACAGTGCTGTTTTCCCTTCCGGCATTCCGGTGGGTACGGTAGATGATATCGCCGATAGTCACGATGGCTTGTCTTATTTGCTGCGGGTGAAACTATTTACGGACTTCGCCCGTTTGAATGATGTGCGCGTAATTGCCCAAAAAGGGCAGGAGGAACAATTGGAGTTGGAAAAGCAGGTAAAAACGACTAAGTAAGAAGGTTGATGTTGACTTATCTACAAAGAATAGAGTGGTTTATCGGACTGGTACTGTTGCAAGTGCTGGTGCTGAATCATATGCATATCAACGGGTATGCCACTCCTTTCTTTTTTATCTATTTTATTTTGAAGTACAATTCGGGAGTTAGCCGTAATGTCCTTATGATATGGGCATTCCTGTTGGGATTGACAGTCGATATATTAGGCAACACTCCGGGGATGAATGCGGCTGCGGCCACTGTACTGGCTTTTATGCGTGAACCTGTATTACGATTAGTCACGCTCCGCGATAGCGTCGAGGATTTTGAACCGGGTATCAAGAGTATGGGATTCTCGCCTTTCTTCCGGTATATCTTATTGTGTACTTTCTTATTTTGTACCATTTTACTTGTCATAGATACTTTTTCATTCTTCAACCTGCCTGTCTTATTGTTGAAAATATTGACAGATGCCTCAATAACCATCATTTGTATATTGTGTGCTGAGGCGATCAGGAGGAAAAAATAGTGGAAAGAGATTATAATCTGGAGAAGCGGAAATATGTAATCGGTGCATCGGTGATCGTTATTGTGCTGATTTACCTGATACGTCTTTTTACCTTGCAGATTATGAGTGAGGATTATAAAAAGAATGCCGATAGCAACGCTTTTCTGAACAAGACACAATACCCTAGCCGTGGGGTGATGTACGATCGGAACGGTAACCTGCTGGTGTATAACCAACCTGCCTATGACGTTACGATGGTGATGAAAGAGGTGCACAACCTTGATACGCTTGATTTATGTAAAACATTGAATATTACCCCCGACTATTTTAAAAAGCGTATCCGCGAGATAAAGGACAGACGTTCCAATCCGGGCTACTCTCCATATACTCATCAGGTATTTATGACCCAGCTTTCGGCAGAAGAGTGCGGAGTCTTCCAAGAAAAACTGTTCAAGTTTCCCGGTTTCTATATTCAGCGGCGTACTATCCGCCAGTATAATTACAATGCGGCTGCTCATGTTCTGGGAGATATTGCAGAAGTGTCCAAGGGGGATATTGAAGCCGATGATTACTATGTACGCGGTGACTTCATAGGGAAACAGGGGGTGGAACGCTCATACGAAAAACAGTTGAGGGGCGAGAAAGGAGTGGAGATATTACTGCGCGATGCCCGTGGACGTATTCAGGGACGGTATATGGACGGGAAATATGACAAGACTCCCGTTCCGGGGAAGAATCTGAAACTAGGTATAGACATAGAGCTTCAGATGTTGGGAGAGCGTCTGTTGGAAGGGAAGATAGGCAGTATAGTGGCTATCGAGCCATCCACAGGAGAAATACTTTGTATGGTATCTGCTCCCACTTTTGACCCAAGATTGATGGTGGGGCGCCAACGGGGTAAAAATCATCTGGAACTGGCGCGTGACAGTTGGAAACCATTGCTGAACCGTTCTATTATGGGGCAATTCCCACCGGGATCTACTTTCAAGACTACTCAGGCGTTGACTTTCCTGCAAGAGGGGATTATTACTCCTCAGACAGCCTATTCTTGCTATCATGGCTTTGTGTATGCCGGTCTTAGGGTGGGCTGCCACTCTCATGGGTCGCCCCTGCCTTTGGTGCCTGCCATTGCAACTTCCTGTAACGGTTATTTCTGTTGGGGGTTGTTTCACATGATAGGGGCGAAGAAGAAGTATGGTTCTGTACAGACTGCCATGAATACATGGCGTGATTATATGGTTTCTATGGGATTTGGTTATCCTTTGGGAGTAGACCTTCCGGGTGAGAAGCGTGGGATGATCCCGAATGCTGCTTATTATGATAAGAACTATCGGGGATCATGGAACGGACTGACGATTATTTCTATTTCCATCGGCCAGGGGGAAGTGACGGCTACTCCGTTGCAGATTGCTAACCTTGGGGCTACTATTGCTAACCGGGGCTATTATATTACTCCGCATGTAGTGAAAGAAGTGGAAGACGAGCCGTTGGATACCCTGTATACGACCAAACGTTATACTAAAGTAAGCCGTGAACATTATCAGACGGTAGTCGAAGGTATGCGTTCGGCAGTATTGGGAGGAACTTGCCGTAATGCGAATATTCCGGGAATTGAAGTGTGTGGCAAGACAGGTACGGCGCAAAACCGTGGAAAGGACCATTCTGCTTTTATGGGGTTTGCACCAATGAATGATCCTAAGATTGCCGTGGTAGTCTATGTAGAGAATGGAGGTTGGGGAGCAACCTATGGTGTACCTATCGGTGCATTGATGATGGAGAAATATTTAAAAGGCGAACTTTCACCGGAAAGTGAGGCGAAAGCGGCGGAAATACAAAACAGACGAATAGATTATGGCATACACGAACGATAGTATATGGAAATCAGTGGACTGGATGACTATCTGCATTTATCTGATGCTGGTTATCTTTGGATGGTTCAGCGTATGTGGAGCCAGCTATGATTATGGTGAGATTGATTTTTTTAGTTTCGACACTAGGGCAGGAAAACAGTTTGTATGGATCTGTTGCTCTTTGGGGCTCGGATTTATCCTGATGATGTTGGAGGATAAGTTGTATGATATGTTTGCTTACATTTTATATGGAGGCATGATGCTGCTGTTGTTGATAACACCTTTTCTGGCAGAGGATACTAAGGGATCTTACTCATGGATAAAATTCGGACCTGTAAGTTTGCAACCGGCGGAATTTGCTAAATTTGCCACGGCGCTGGCTTTGGCTAAATTTATGAATGTCTACGGGTTTACAATGAGTAAGTTAAAGTATTCATTGCCTGTGGTAGGGATGGTGTTGCTGCCCATGCTGCTTATTATTTTGCAACGGGAAACGGGGTCGGCTTTGGTTTATCTGGCTTTCTTTTTTATGTTGTACCGGGAGGGGATGCCGGGTTCTATTTTGTTTGCCGGGATTTGCGCCGTGGTCTATTTTGTAGTTGGAATCCGTTTTGGCAATGAATTGATGGCGGATGACTGTACTTCCATCGGTGAATTTTCTGTGTTGCTGCTGATAGTCATCCTTTCTGCTTTATTAGTTAATAGTTATTGCAAAAAAGCATCGGTAGTGTGGTATATCGGAGGGATTGGTGTTGGTGGTACCTTGCTGGCTTTATTATTTTCGTATTATGTTATCCCTTTTGACATTACTTGGTTCCAATATGGATTGTGCGTAGTTTTATTGTTCTATTTGATCTTCCTTTCTATGCATGAACGTATGCGTAATTATTTTTATATTGCTCTATTTGCGATAGGTTCGGTGGGATTTCTTTTTTCTGCCGATTATGTTTTCAATAATGTGCTGGAGCCACATCAGCAGATACGTATTAAAGTGGTGCTTGGTATGGAGGAAGACTTGGCGGGGGCAGGATACAATGTGAATCAGAGTAAGATTGCTATTGGTTCGGGAGGTTTATGGGGGAAAGGCTTTTTGAATGGTACACAGACTAAACTGAAGTATGTGCCTGAACAGGATACAGACTTTATCTTCTGTACGGTAGGGGAAGAAGAAGGCTTTATAGGTTCGGCGGCCGTATTGTTTCTTTTTACCGGACTTATTTTGCGTCTTATTGTGGTGGCGGAGCGTCAGCATACTCGTTTTGCCCGTGTTTATGGATATTCGGTATTAAGCATTTTCTTATTCCATCTGTTTATTAATATAGGTATGGTTTTAGGACTGACCCCCGTTATAGGCATACCACTGCCTTTTTTCAGTTATGGGGGATCTTCTTTGTGGGGATTTACGATCTTGCTTTTTGTATTCTTGCGTATTGATGCAGGGCGGGGAAAACGTTAGAGCTTATTGGTTTTCCGGTTTGCGCAACCGGATACCTATATCGCTGATTCCCGTCAACGGGTTGTCCGTCATGATATGGACGATGCGGAAAGTACGTGCGCTTCCTTCTGTACGGATAGGAATAGATGCTTTATAAGGCAGGTCACATTGATATAATCCACAAAGACCATTTCCTGTTTTATTTCCAGCTTCGTCAACCAGAAAAAGTTGTAAAGTGTCTGTGACGTAAGTCAAAGTATCCTTTGTGTTATGGCTGACTTCTAGCCAAATATCTCTGTAAGGATAAGATTCTTGATAACGGATACCGATTTCTGCTTCGTAATTTCCGGTAGGGATAGAATTGGGCAGGGTATAAACAAGAGTATCACTTTTATCCCATCCGTCAAGGGGGACGGGGGCGTAAGAGTGATAGATGATATTGTTTTGACAGGCTGCCAATATGAGTATTGGCAGCCATGTCAGTTTATTCTTTAGTTGATACAGGAGTTTGTGGCTTTTCATTCGGGATTTGGCTATTGTTTCCGTTGTTCTTGTTGTCATTTTCCTTTCCTCCTCCGTTATTCCGGTTTTCACTGCCTCCTTCATTATTACCATTATTGGGGCGGCGTTTATTGCGGTTCCGGTTTCCGTCTTCCCGATTTTCACGACTGCGTTCTTCCCGGTTGCGACTTTCCCTGTTGCGATTTTCTTCTTTAGGGCGGTTTCCGTTCTCTTCGCGTGGCTGCTGAGCCTTGTTTTCTTTAGGCTCTCTAGGTTGTTTGGGACGTCCTTCTCTAGGTGGCCGGTTTTCTTTGGGTTGTTGTGACCGGTTCTCTTTAGGTTGTTGCGGACGTCTGTTTTCATTGGGAGTACCTTCTCCGTTATTACCGTTATTTTCCGGCTTACGTTTTTTCTTTCGGTTGCTGTTGTTGCCTTTTCGTTTGTCGAATCGGGTTAAGCTTTCTTGTTCTACTAAATCAACGGGCTTTTGAGGTTCGTTCTTTTTGACAGATTCGGTTAAGCTTTCCGGTTTCTCACCCCGTCGGTTCATATTAATAATTTCAAAAGCACGGCGTGCGGTGATGGTTACAGCATTAGCTATGAAGTTTTTGTCAGTAGAGTACATGATAGTTCCCTTCAAAATATCCGCTTTGAAAAAATAGAATGTACCATCTGTCGTTTCTAAAGTCATTTCTTTGCTTGGAAGGCGTTTTTGGGACTCTACATAAGCGTCTACCTCATAGTTTAGGCAGCATTTCAGCTTGGCACATTGTCCGGCTAACTTTTGGGGATTCAGAGAAATATCTTGATAACGTGCCGCACTGGTAGATACAGATACAAAATTTGTCATCCAGGTAGCGCAGCACAATTCACGTCCGCAAGGTCCGATACCGCCAATGCGTCCGGCTTCTTGACGGGCGCCAATTTGTTTCATTTCTATACGTACACGGAAAGCTTCGGCCAGTACTTTGATCAGTTGGCGGAAGTCTACACGTTCGTCCGCGATGTAATAAAAGATAGCTTTGTTGCCATCGCCTTGATATTCCACATCACCGATCTTCATGTCCAGGTTCAGATTCTTGGCTATCTGGCGGGACCGGATCATTGTGTCATGTTCTTTGGCTTTTGCCTCCTCGTATTTTTCCATATCTACAGGTTTTGCCTTGCGGTAGATACGCTTGATTTCGGCATCGGGTTTGATGTTTGCCTTACGCATTTGCAAAGGTACCAATCTTCCCGTCAGGGTTACTGTACCGATATCGTGTCCGGGGCTTGCTTCTACAGCTACTATATCCCCTTTTTCCAGCTTCAGTTTGTTGCTGTTCTTATAATACCCTTTGCGGGTATTCTTGAATTGAACTTCAACCATTTCCTGTTCCTCGGTGTTGCCGGGAATATCAGCCAGCCAGTCGTAGGTGTTCAGCTGCTTATCCTGTCGTCCGCAGCCTTTGCAACACAAACAGCCGCTTCCGTTCTTTAATTTGAATTCATTGTCCATAATTCTGTTTTAATTGAGAATTGAAAATTGAGAACTAAGAAATAAATGCCATGCGGTTCTGTTATTTTTTAATGCTCAATTCTCAACTTTTAATTTTTCAATAGCACAATCATTTTTAAAGAGAAATCAAAGAACACCATTTTGGGATTCACATTCTGTCCTATATGTAATTGTGCTTCACTAAGTTCGTCCATTATGCCCATCACATTCCGCTCGTTGACAAACGGTGCGAAACGGGTGGAAAAATTTTGTTCTTCGGGATTCATATACACTAAATCACGTTGATGAAAGTTGTATATGAAGTTTTCTCGTATCATACGTTGGCAGTAGGCCAGAAAATTCTTCTGACGTTCACGCCCCATGGAGGCTACCGCATCGCTCCATTGTCTCATTTCGCGTATCTTCCGTTGATAGGAAAGGCGCATCAAATTTATAAAGAGTTCAAAGAACAGTTTGTTTTCCTCGCTCAGATGTATGGTTTCCAGTGCTTTCAGAAAATTGCCTTCTGAGCGGTGTGCTATATCGTCAGCATCTTCCGGTTGTAGTCCGTATTTGGTTTGCAATACTTTTGAGATTTCAGGTTCTTTGATCCCATGAATGTTAAATCGTTGGGTACGGCTTTGGATCGTTTGCAAAATGGCATCAGGCTCTTCGGATACTAATAAAAAGACAGTCATGGCAGGAGGCTCTTCCAGTAACTTCAGCAGTTTGTTGCTGCATTCCACGTTCATCTTTTCGGGAAGCCATATAATCATGATTTTGTAACCGCCTTGACTGGATTTCAAGCTGAGTTTTCGTACAATCTCATCGCTCTCTTTTACAAAGATTTGCGCCTGTTGGTTTTCTGCTCCCATCTCTTTCAGCCAATGGTTCAGATTAAAATATGGGTTCTGCAGGACAAAGTTGCGCCAGTCTGCTATGAAATCATCGCATACGGTATCCTTTCCGGCTTTTTTCTTGATAACAGGAAAAACGAAATGCAGGTCGGGATGTATCAGCTTATTGAATTTCACACAAGTGGGGCAAATTCCGCAGGCATCTTGTTCACCACGGTTTTCACAGCAGATGTAACGGGCATAAGCTATTGCCAAAGGCAACTTTCCTGTACCTTCGGGACCGCAAATCAGTTGTGCATGAGGGATTCTTCCTTCTTTTACCTCGGCTATGAGCCGCTGTTTTGCTTCCTCTTGTCCTATTACATCTTTAAATAACATTGCTTTTTATAGTCATTTATTTACTGTTTAATAAATTGCTTTTGCAACTTCCTTTACACTGTTCACGGCACTTACGGTATAGAAATGAATGCTGGGAACCCCACAGGCTATTAATTCACGGCACTGGTGTATGCACCATTCTATGCCAAGACTTTCCGCTTCTTCATCTGTTTGACATTTCATCGCTTCGCTTGCCAGTTCTTGCGGCAAGTCTATCTTGAACGTCTTGGGTATCATGTTCAGCTGGGATAATTTGCGGAAAGGCTTGATACCCGGAATAATAGGTACATTGATTCCTTCTTTTCTTACCCTTTCTACAAATTCGAAATATTTGCGGTTGTCATAGAACATCTGTGTCACAGCATATTCAGCTCCTGCTTCAATCTTTTTCTTCAGCCAATAAATATCTTGTTCCATATTGGGTGATTCCTCGTGTTTTTCAGGATAGCAGGCTACTCCATAACTGAACGGAGTTCCTGTTACCTTGATGGGGGAACCGTCTACAAATACGCCTTTATTGAAATCATTGATCTGCTCTTCCAGTTCTATGGCGTGGTTGTAACCGTTGTTTTCGGGTACGAAAGCTGATTCGTGCTTTGCCTTGTCACCACGCAGTACCAACAAGTCGGTGATGCCCAGGAATTGTAGATCTAACAATACATATTCTGTATCTTCGCGGGAAAAACCGCTGCACAGGATATGTGGCACTGTCGTTATATTGTATTTGTTCTGCAAAGCGGCGGCAACAGCAACTGTTCCGGGACGGCGGCGCTGGCGTGTACGTTGGTACAGCCCGTTTCCCAGCTCCTTGTACACATATTCGCTGCGGTGGGTTGTAATATTGATATATTTAGGGTCGAATTCGCGTAGCGTATCAACCGTTTTATACAGTTTTTCAATACCCGTTCCTTTCAGCGGAGGGAGAATTTCAAAAGAAAAAGCCGTATTGTCCGTGCTTTTTATTAAATCAACTACTCTCATCGTTCTGTCTCGTTCTCTTATGCCTTCTCGGGCGGAATTACATATTTGGGCAAAAATAAGAAAAATATCGTAGTTTATGGGGATGAAAAAGCGATTTATTTTATCTTTGTTCTATAATAAAGTGAAACATACGGAGAGAAAAGCGTTTCCTTGCAGCTAAGCCGTGGTTTTCCACACTTGTCAGGGATACCGTCCGTGATGGTGGAGTAACCTTTCTCCTGCTTACAGGCATTGCTCTCTTTGATGATGACCTGTCAAGCTTTACTGCATGGAGCATACTTGCGGATGGGATAAGCCCCGTCCTTGCAGGAAATGAAACAATCTGTAAACCTTTGTTTGGGGAAGTGGCAGAGGTTTATAGGAACGGAGTGAACAGATTGGCGAACCAACCGACGAAGCGTTTCCATCCGGAGCGTTTTTTATATTCTTCCTTGGTAAACAGGGTACTGTCCAGCTTGTCATGCTCGAACATGGTGCTCAGTTCATGTGTGGTTTCTTTGTCAAAAATGAAAGCGTTGACCTCATAGTCATAGCGTAGGCTGCGGCTGTTCAGATTCGTACTTCCCACAGTGCAGAACAGGCTGTCCACCATCATGATCTTAGAGTGGTGGAACCCGCCATTGTACACATAAATCTTTGCTCCTTTCTTACGCAGCTTGTTTGCTGTATAGAACGCGGCATCGGGGGTAAAAGGAATATCCGATTTGCCCGGTATCATGATTTCTACTTCAACGCCTCGCTTCAACGCACGTTTTATGGCTTTTTTAATGCTTGGAATGGGAGTGAAATAGGGATTCACTATTTGTATTTTATCCTGTGCGGCATCAATGGACTTGATATAAGTCTGCCTCATCAGTCTGGGTTCTTTTTTCGGAATGCGGTCTACAATGGCTACATTCTTATTTCCCTTGAAAGTAGAATCGTTTCGTAGGGGATAGTATTGGCTTCCGCTTACGTGTTGTTTGGTGCTTTTGTTCCACATGGCCAGGAAGATGTCCTGCAATTCGTTTACGGCATTTCCCTCTATACGGATATGCATGTCGCGCCAGTCGCCTATTTCCGGCAGACCCTTTATATAGTAATTGGCTATGTTCATGCCACCGGTATATCCTATTTTTCCGTCTATGACTACAATCTTGCGATGGTCTCTGTGCAGGGCATGATTGATATAGGGGAATTTGAAAGGGTCGAACTTGACAATTTCGATTCCTTTGTCACGGATTGCTTGTATGTGTTTCTTTTTCAATGGCTTGTTGTTTGACAAATTGCCGAAGGCATCAAACAAAGCTCTGACTTCCACTCCTTCTTTCACTTTTTCTCCCAATAAATCAAATAGTGCGTTCGCTATGGAATCGTTACGAAAATTGAAGTATTCTAAGTGGATATGATGTTTGGCATGCCGTATTTCTTCAAAGAGATCGATGAATTTGGCCCGACCGCTTTTTAATAATTTCAGTTTGCTGTTTTGGGTGATAGGAATGCCGGCATCCTTTAAGAAATTGATAACGGCAGAGTCGCTGGTATAGGTTGGCACCGTATCTGTCGCTGCTATATGGATGTTGGTAACTTCTTGTGATTGAGCTGTCTCTACAGTGAAAGATAAGATGAATAAAAGTATTAAATAAATATGTTTTTTTATATCAAACTTCATTGCTTTTTTTATTAAGGCTGCAAAGGTATTTATTATTCTAGGAATGAACAAGCCATCGGTATTATTTATGTTTAAAAGGGAGAAATAGAACAGTGTGGCCATTTGTTTGAACAGTTGGTAAATTGAGGTGGTAGAAATTTAATGAAGGCTGTTTTTATTGTTCCATTCATCTCTTTTTTCAGGCTCGGTATAAACATCTGTAGTGTGTGTGAAAGAAGTTTGTCGGTCCGGTTTTTCTGCTGTTGTGACATTCAAGAGGAGGAGATACGGAAAAATAATAATCCGTCGGCGGGATTAAAAGAATGCATATCGCATCCAGCCCTGTTGCATAAGCCTTTTCTATCTCCAGATTAATCCTTTTTATGCGGATGTATTCTATCTCCATAGCCTTGGGAGATAACTCCAAAGCTTATGGAGATAACTCCAAAGGCTTGCGGAGATAAAACAGACGGGAAGAAAACCTTTAATCATACGGCGGGAAAGGTTTGGGGATACAGGTAAAATCTTTTAGTGATGAATCCGGTGTATGTACAGGGTTATACATATATTATATTCATTCTTATATGTATGTATATGAACTTCCATACGTTCAGAATGAAAATCCACATCAGGGCAGGGGTGTTTTTTATCTCTGCCGATGGATCGTAAGCCGTCATTCCTTGGAGGTACAAATCTTTTATGGTGCTTTTTCATTGAAAAAGATTTGGAATGCTCTACTTTGTGTCAAGCTGGAATAGTTTATAAAAAAGAGAGTATATGATTGATAAACAGTATGCTATGTGAAATTTTCCTTGAAAATGTAGTGAGGGCATGAGGGTATGAGTGAGAGCAAGTATTTTTACCATTGGCGCATAAATGGTTTATAGTTAGCTTGTTATGTTTGCAGTGAGGGTATGAGGGCATAAATGCTTCGAACTTTCTAGTGGGAGCTGAAGGGAAAGGCTGATACGCCAAGAATATTTTGGAAAACTGATCCGGAAAATCCATTCTTGGTTTAACTCTCGGTTTAACTGAACCATGTAAACCGGCGCGTTTAAGGCATAAAAAAAGAGAGTTACTTTGGTGTAACTCTCTGATTCTTTGGTGATCCGCTTGGATTTTGTACCTTTCGGTTATTTCCTTGCGTTATCTGTTTCTTTTCCAAGGCCCTATGCCCTGTCATAAAAGGGTTCATTATTAGGATGTAACACATTAATTAACTCGCATGTGGTTTCGATGTTATTCCTAACCACAATGCAAAGGTACAAAATAAATTCTACTCATGAGCAACAAATGGAATAAAACATCTACAAATGCAATAAATGTTTTATTTGATGAACATTTTAGTAATTATTCTGTTAACCAGATATAATATTAACTTTTAAAAAGAATAGATATGCCAAACTGGAACAAAATCTTAACAGAGGTTGAAGCCTCAAACCAAGTAAATGCCCTTGATAGAATGCGTAAAGAGTATTTCGAGATTATTCATCGTGAGACTGGCCGTAATGTGATTTCTTATTATTCTGGGTGGCTGAAACAACCTACAGTTCATACCATGATTGATGAATTGGATAAAAATGCTTTTATGTCTATAACTCATTCATTAGACAAAGGTATGGGTTTAGACATAATAATACATACACCCGGAGGTGATTTGGCTGTAATGGAAAATTTAATTAATTATCTACATAAAATTTTTAATGGAGATATTCGTGTTATTATTCCACAAATTGCAATGTCTGCAGGAACTATGATTGCATTATTTTCTAAAGCAATACTAATGGGAGAACAATCTTGCTTGGGGCCTGTTGATCCTCAATATAACGGTGTCGCATGCCAAGCCATTATTGATGAGTTTGAAAAAGCAAAAGAAGAAATTGCAGAAAATCCAAATACCATAGGTTTGTGGCAAACTCTCATTGCAAAATATCCAGGTGCTACGATTATTCATGAATGTGAAAATGCGATTAGGTGGTCTAATGAATTAATGGATAAATGGATTCCCAAGGTATATCCAAATATAGATATAGAAAAAATTAGAGACAAGTTTTTAAATCATAAAACGACCTGCTCTCATGCAAGACGATTATCAAAAGATGATTGTAAAGAAGTCGGTTTAAATATTATTGATTTGGAAGACTTCCCTTCATTAAACGATGCAGTTTTGAGTCTTCATAGTTGTTATACGATTATGATAGATAAATACTCTTATTCTAAAATTGTCGAAAATCAAAATGGGGAAACCTATTTTTATAGAGACCCTTGCAATAATTGAATTGCATATTAAAAGTAATAATCGAACCAATCTCAAACGGCTGTTTGGGGTTGGTTCATTGTTTTACGAGTATGAAATAAGAGTATGATTTTTCGCCCAAACACAATAAAACCTAAATTCTGACTGATTTTCTTTTGTACTTTCGTCCATTTGTGTCTTCGTCTGTAACTTCGCAACACAAAATTTCAAAAATTAAGCGTATGAAGACATTGACGAAGAAACAAAAAGAAGCGAATGGAGAGAATTTCTCTCGCATTGTAGATGATGCTGCCATCCTTTTACAACGGAAGGCAGATTACGTGATGAATATAAAACAGGTTGCCGATTATCTTGGCATATCTACAGATGCCGTGCGCAAGCGATGTCAACGGGGACAGCTTCCATTTCATAGAAGTGCCAGTCGGTTGTACTTTAGTCGGATGGAGATTGACGATACAATTCTTGACCGTGAACTGTTGACAAAGTTTGCATAAAAGAGGGTCTGCTTATGACGTATATTGACTACATGAACCAATTTTGGCGACTGGCGGCCTACGAATCCTTTGCTGCAAGCGAAGTCGCTCTTTATGCCTTTCTTGTCAACGAGTGCAACAAGTTTCATTGGAAAATGCCTTTTTCTTGCCCTACCTTTCATGTTTGCAACCGACTTCGGATGTCGAAACAAACATTGGTAACAGCCAGAGAACGATTGGCGAAAAGAAAACTGATAAGTTTTACCAATGGAACAACTCGCTTTCAACCGTCCAAATATTTGCTACTTGAATTGACGGAGGACTTGTCTGTACACTTGACGGAAGACTTGACCCTCAATAATAAAGAAGTAGATATAGACAAAGAAGTTATAAGTCAACGCACACACGAAGAACATTCTATGCTTTCTATTGAAGAATTGGAAGAAGTGCTTTCGCTTGATATGGAATGGAAGGGAAAAGTAAAAGAATACTTGTCTGGTAAAAATATGGTTGCATCATCAACCGATATGGCAACCTTGTTGGCACAATTCTTTCGTTATCTTCACGCAAGTGGTGTCAATCGAAAAACAGAGGAAGACACCAAACGGCATTTCGTTAATTGGGTATGCAAACAAGGAAACTGTAAGCCGTCTATGTCGCTGCGTAAAAACACGTCGCAACAGGGACTTATACTTGCAGATGATTCATTAGATAAATACAAACCTATCGAACAATGGCAATGATGAGATTGACAAGAGAAGATTTTCAACATGCTATTTCAGAGGCACGGAAGAATGATGATGACTATGCATCAATACCTTTTCGTTTTGGAATCCCTAATGCCAAAGAAGCTTTAATTGCTGGACTTGAAGAAGTCATGCACCACAAAGTGGAATGGCTTGCTGATTATGACCAAATAGTAAATTGGCTAACTGACAATCAAGGAAAAGGTCTATTGCTGATTGGTCCACCAGGAGTCGGGAAATCCGAAATCTGTATGAAAGTTATCCCTTTAATATTCCGAATGGCATTACACAAAGTCTTTTCACGATACCAAGCAACAGAACTTTGCAACGAAGCGACATATCGTAGTTCTTTGCGTCAACGATTCATTGCCATAGACGATTTCGGTATTGAAGGAACATTCTACGATTATGGAAATTCTCACATCGTTTTTTCCGAAATTGTCGATGGCATAGAGAAACACGGGACTCTACTTGTTACCAATACCAACCTGACTTTGGAAGAAATCAAAACCAAATACGGACTTCGCACCTTTGACCGTCTAAGAGCCAACATGCATGTTGTGGTTATTCGAGAGAAGTCGTTGAGGGGGAAGTATGAGAAGGATATAAACATAGATATTCAATAAAATGATACTTCAAATATAACATATTCTCTCATTTCTTCTTTTTATCGCATTATTTTTCATATTTTTGCATTCACAAATAAGTAATAAATATGAATCGGATAAAAGAAGTACTTGAAGAAAAAGGCATTAAACAAACTTGGCTGGCAGAAAAGATAGGCAAAAGTTTTAGCCAGACCAATGCCTATGTCTGTAATCGCAGACAGCCAAGTATTGAATTATTGTATGAGATTGCTTCCCTTTTAGGGGTTGAAGCGAAGGATTTATTGGTTGATAATATTGAATTGAAGAAATAATTATGATAGAAGTCAACCAAATCATTAAGAATCTGATACCAACTGAGCCTGTAACTGTCATTAAAGTACAGGCACTGGGAAACATGTATTCTATCAAATACACGGGTGTTACTACCAACAAGACTAGTACCAAAGTGATTACCAAAGAGCAGTTCGAGTATTTGGAAGTATTGACATCCGAAGGGGAATTTAACTTTAAGGGTAATCCTGAAAAATTTGTGATGTTTGCTGAGGCCGAGCGTATACATTCAGCATATCAGTTCGACCCGTTGTTTGCCATCAACTGTAGTGTGGTTGACCCTCTTCCCCATCAGGTGGAAGCTGTTTACAAGTTCTTGTTACCCCAGCCTAAGATTCGTTTCCTGTTGGCTGACGATACCGGTGCAGGAAAAACGATTATGACAGGCCTTCTTTTGAAGGAACTTATCATGCGTGGTATTGTTGAACGTATTCTGATTATTACTCCTGGTGGCTTGACCAAACAATGGCAGGAAGACGAAATGGGTGTCAAGTTCAATATACCTTTCACACTTGTCAATCGCAGTCTGTTTACTGCTGATCCTAATATTTTCCGTACAGCCAACAAAATCGTTACTTCTATCGACTTTATCAGTCGGGAGGATGTACTTTCTGTAGTAAGCAATACCAGTTGGGATATGGTTATCTTTGATGAGTCGCACAAATTGTCGGCTTACGAATATGGACAGAAAACCTATAAATCCAAACGCTACGAAGCTGCTTACGTACTTTCTCAACAATGCGAGCACATGTTGTTGCTGACTGCTACTCCACACCGAGGACGTACCGATACGTTCAAAAAGTTACTTCAGTTATTGGATGAAGATATATTTGCTACAGACGATGTGGCAACAGAACGTGTAAAGGAACTTAGCAAGGATGGACTGAACAAGTTCTTCATTCGTCGTTTGAAGGAGGATATGAAAGACTGGAATGGTAATCCGCTTTATAAGAATCGTTTTACCAAAACCATTTCTTACCAACTGACTCCCGAAGAGAAATACCTGTATGACCAAGTGACCAATTACTTGACACAACGCAAGGAAGAAGCCACCGAGGAAAAGAATATTCATGTAACTTTGGCCTTGGCCGTGATGCAACGCCGTTTGGTCAGTTCCATCTTTGCCATCAAAAACACACTTTTCAAACGTTGGAATGCGTTGCAGGGTATTGTGGATGAAGTCAACAAGAATCCGAACATTTGGAAGCAGCGTCAGAAGTTGGAATTGGTGGATGTGGATAACATGGACCAGTACGATGACTTGGAAGATGATGAAAAGGATGCACTTGACAACATTCTTTCTGATCCGAAGAAGTTCAAACTCTTTACGACATCAAAGAGTTTGATTGAGATAGCCAATGAAGCCCAAGAGGTTAAACGTCTGTATGATATTGCCAACCAACTTTACAATCAGAATCAAGAAGAAAAGAAATATATTCAACTCAAAGAGTTGCTGAAAAGTCAAGGTGTCATTGACGGACAGAAACTCGTTATCTTTACAGAGCATAAAGATACGCTACTCTATTTGCAAGAACGCCTCACCAATAACGGCTACAAGGTGGCAGTCATTCATGGAGGTTTGTCGGTCGATGACCGCCGTGCCGCACAATGGCAGTTCATGGCACCCGATACTCAGATATTGATTGCAACCGATGCTGCCGGCGAAGGTATCAACTTGCAATTCTGTCGATTGCTTATCAACTGGGATATACCATGGAATCCCAACCGTTTGGAGCAGCGTATGGGACGTATCCATCGTTATGGACAAAAGGAGGATGTGCTTGTATTCAATATGGTTGCAGACAATACACGCGAAGGTCAAGTGCTCTCCAAGTTGCTTACCAAGCTGGATGTTATCCGTGAGAGTATGGGAGATGACCGTGTGTATGATGTGATTCAAGATGTATTGAAAGATGTAAGCCTTGAAGCTATCATTTCTTCTGTATTCGATGGTAAGGAGTCCGACCTCGACCTATTCCTGAATCAGAACAATCAACAATTGGAATCTGAGTTCAAGAATCGCATCGAAGAGCAACAGAATGCCATAGCACATAGTGAAGTCGATTACAAGGATGCCCGCATACTGAAAGAGGATTCTGATGAAAAACGGTTGCAACCTATCTACATCCAATTGTTCTTTGAACGGGCATTCTGCTATTTAGGTGGTCAATACGAAGCTGTGCAAAAAGGAATCTACAAGATAACATCCATTCCTGACATCTTGAGCAAACAGTTGAAGGAAAGTTACAATATATTGGCCGATAATCTCAGCCAGCTGCTATTCTGTTTCGACAAACAGATATTCCTTGACTATCAGAATACGGCTGCCATCTTGGGCAAAGTACATTACATCAATCCAGGTAATGCTCTATTTGATGCTTTGGTGGATTGTGTGCGTAAGGAATTCAAGGAAGAGATGCTGAAAGGTACCATATTGGTGTCACCGGAAGACACCGAAGAGTATTTTGCCTTCTTTGTCAAGAACCAGATTACAGACAATCGTCCCAACAAGGGAGACGACAGTATTGCCAACGAACTGTTAAGCTTCATTTATCAGACGACTGACGGTTCTTACCATAGCACTTCTCCGGCCAAGTTCCTCGATTTGCATGCTCCATCGCAATTTGCCAAGGAGATATTGCCACCCGAAACAGTACAAAGTCATGAAGTGATGAGTTGGGCGTTCGAGAATATTACCTTACCTTTGTTTGAAGAAACGAAAGTGAAGGTTGGGGAAGACTCAGCCAAACGTCAGGAATACCTCCGAACGGCTTTCAGTCAAATCATCATGGACTTGGATATTGCCATCAATGAAATGCAGATGAAGGCATTCATGGGGGATATGAAGTTGCAAGAAAAGTTACAGCATAAGATTGAGCGGAAAAAGGAGTTGATGCACAAACGGGAAGAGCGTATTGCGGAAATGGGTCAGATGACCGAGGTATCACCCAAAGAACCTGAAATTATTGGATGTGCCTACGTGGTGCCGCTTTCGCAAGTGGAATACGAACAACATTTCCACATGAAGCGTGATGAAGAGGTAGAAGCTATTGCCATGCAATTTGCGATGGAATATGAAACGAGTCAAGGACGTACTCCCGAAGATGTGTCGGAACAGAATTTGGGCTACGACATCAAGAGCATCGATGCTTACGAAATGAAACGCTACATCGAGGTGAAAGGTCGTGCAACTACCGATGGTGTCATGCTTTCTGAAAATGAATGGAACCGTTTGGCTCAATTGGGAAACAAAGCATGGCTCTACATTGTCGTGAATTGCAAAACCACTCCTACACTATATCGCATACAGAACCCGGCCGAACGTCTATCGTTTGAAAAGATGTCGAAGGGAGTTCAATATTACTTGCCATTGGAAGAGTGGCAACAAAAATACATAAAGGAATAAAAGAAAAACATCATACTATGACAAAAGCCAAAAAACTCATAGAAGTTGCCTTGCCGATTAAGGAAATCTCGGCAGAGAGCGTGCGAGACAAATCTATCCGTCACGGACATATATCAACTTTGCACCTGTGGTGGGCACGCCGTCCACTGCCTGTATGTCGTGCGGTCATATTTGCCAGCTTGGTACCCGACCCTTTGGACGCCAACTGTCCGAAAGCTTTTTGTGATGCCGTACAAGATATGTTGGCAAACAATTTGCTCTATGCACCTTATCCTGATATTCCTTATACTGCCATCTATGACCCGATGCCGGATACACTTCGCAACCGTCTATTGATGTTTATTGGTAAGTTCTCACACCAGTGTCAACTGAATATGTTGGCTGGAAAATCAACACCATCCAAAGACCAAATACAAGAAGGCTGTTTGATCAAATGGGAAAGCAAGAACGACCCAGTTGTGCTTCGCTTGGCCCGTTTGCTGATATGGGTGGCTTATAATGCCGAGCGTCATCCGGAGGCATCTTACAAAGAACTGGCCACAGAGTTTGATTTGGCTTTCAATGCTATCAAAGAAGCTGAAAATAATTTGTATAACACCCCTAACCGTCATCTTGCTTCGGCAGATGTAGAAGTTAAAGAAACGGCCTTGCAAGCCGCTATAGAGAGTTTCCAAAATCGGATGCCAAGCGTATTCGACCCCTTTGCTGGCGGTGGTGCCATCCCATTGGAAGCAGCCCGACTGGGATGTTGTTCGTATGGTAACGACATTAATCCGGTGGCACATATCATAGAGAAAGGTTCTGTAGAATTCCCGCAAAAGTATGGCAAGCCCATCACTTATACCCACGAAGAGTTTATGGCTCTTTACGGTAAGGAAGGAGTAAAGCTTTATACAGAGAAGTTTGGCGTTATGCCTACAGGTAATGTGGAAATACCAAACCGCCTTTCGTTTGATGTGGAATTTTATGCCAAGAAATTATTGGCTACGACAGAGGCTGAAGTAGGTCATCTTTATCCTGCAGATGAAAAGGGTAATAAACCTGTCGCTTATTATTGGGCACGTACTGCTACTTGCTCCAATCCATCTTGTAGGGCAGAGGTGCCTCTTTTGAAACAATTCTATTTGGCCAATACCAAGTCAAAAAAGGTATATCTGAATCCTATTATCAATGGAACGGACATTCAATTTGAAATAAAGCATGGGAAATATGATGAGAAAAATTTACCTGGATGGAATAATCGTTGTGTTTTAACTTGTCCTTGCTGTGGAAGTGTTACTACAACGGAACAATTGAAAGAACAGTTCAAGGCAAAAAAGACACGTGAAAGACTTCTTGCCGTTATAACTGAATCACCAATAGGAAAAGATTATCGTTTGCCTAACAGAGCGGAATTTGAATCTCTAGAGTACGTTCCTAAGAACCAAGAACGGCCAACAGAACGTATGGAGGTTGGTAATAATCGAAACTTTAATACTCCTGGTTGGGGAATTGAATTGTATGGTGAAATGTTTTCTGAAAGACAAATATTTTTCTTGAACAATTTAGTTCGTCAAATAAAACTATTATCCATACAGAGAAACACATCTTACGATAAAGCTTTAGCCACTCTATTAGCAATTCTTGTAGATAGAATAGCTATAGCCAACACATCTTTTGGTGTGTGGCATATAGGAGGTGAAAAATTAGAACGTCCAATGGGAAGACAAGCTATTCCAATGGTTTTTGATTATCCAGAATCAAATCCTTTTTGTTCTAGTTCTGGAAGTGCATTGAATCAATTAGAATGGTTAACACGTTATATTGAATCTGAGTGTGATTATCCTTTTGCCGCTATTTTGAAAAATGCATCTAGTGGAGAGAAATCACAATTTGAGAAAAAATCATTAAATGCAGTCGTAACTGATCCGCCTTATTACGATGCGATAGCATACGCTGATATATCAGAATTTTTCTATGTATGGCTTAAAAGAACATTAGGAACTTTGTATCCTTTAAATTTTGCAACTCCTCAGACTCCCAAAACCGATGAATGTACGGCCTTAAAGCATCATCACGGTAATAGCATTGACAAGGCAAAAGAACATTTTGAAAGGAAACTGACGGATATATTTAGAACTATAGAATATCAAACGAATGATATTGTGAGCATTATGTTTGCTCATCAAAGTACGGAAGCATGGACAACTTTATGTAATTCCATCATTGGTTCTCAGATGAATATAACGGGAAGTTGGCCTATGGACACAGAAATGACAGGAGCATTAAAATCGCAAATGGCTTATCTGGAAAGTTCTGTCACGGTTTCATGTCGTCCTTCTGAACGCAATGGCTTTGAAAGTTTTAAACGAGTAAAAAAAGCTATTGAAGCCAAAGTTACCGAAGAAGTAAATGCACTTTATGAACTTGGTTTCCGTGGTGCAGACTTGCTTACCGCTTGCTTTGGTCAAGCTGTAAGCGAATTTGGTAAATATGAAACAGTAGAAAAAGCTGACGGCAGTGAAGTTACAGTGGGTGAGTTATTAGAACTTGCTAAATTATCCGCTTTCAATGCTCTTTTGCGAGGTTTCGAAGGTTTGGATGAATACACCCGTTTCTACATCGGTTGGCTACAGATGAATGGCATGGGCGATACAGATTTTGACGATGCCGCCAAATTTGCTCGTGTGGGAATGAGCGTAAATATCAGCGACATCTTTGACAAGCATCTACTTATCCGTACAGGCAACAAGCAACATTTAGCAACCTACAAAGAGCGTGTAGTGAAAGACAAACTCGGTATAGAAGCCAGCGACCCATTGATTGACCAAGTACACCGGGCTATGGACAATTGGCATAGTGGTGACCGAGGCAAAATATTACGACACATCAAGATAGTTGGCAGCGAAGCAAGCAGTCCTTTCTGGCGAGTATTGGCATCATTGAAAGAACTGCTTCCCGAAGGTGATGATTTGACACAAGTACAAGGATTGATTTCCAACTCTGCCGACTTGATACAGCATTGTAGTGACGAAATAACCTATACCCAAGGAACATTATTTGAATAACCCGTTAATACCTGAAAGTTATGAATGACAAGATACATAAAGCATTAGGCATATTTTTGGATGCCATGCGTCCATTTGTGGTAAGTTTCTTACAGCAACATTTCCCTAATGAACCATGGGAAGGATTGTTTTTTGCCAGATTAAAACCGGCAAGACAAACTACTTGGAACCAAGCCATGAGAGCACAAGGCGAAAACCAATCGTGCATGTATTTCATTGACTACAACAACTTGCCGGATTTCGCCATTGGATTCAAACGGGAATTAGGATTGGAATTTGAAAATCTCGACAAAGCCAACAAGTTCATCAGCTATTTGCAAGAACTAAAGGACATCCGTAACAAGTGTAACCATTACCAAGCCTTGGACAACGAAGAGATAGAAGGTGCCTATCTCTACATCAAACAAGCCGCCAAGTTAATGAAGATGGACGAACTGGTGACGGAGATAGATAACATCAAGGGACAGACACAAACGATAGTCCAACCAACCGCGACTATACCTCAACCTGTCACCAACATACAGGTAAATGCATTGCGTGAGGATGCACCTATCCCAGCCTGGTTTACCAACGTATATCCTCACTATGATATTCGTAACAGTGCTTTGGATGAATCGGTATTTGCAGCAAACCTGAGCGAAGTGGCCTTGGGAATCGGTCAGGAAGTCTATAGCAATCCTACGATGTTCTTTGAAAAGACTTACGTTACAGCCGGACTTCGCGATATTGCAAACCGGGTTATTCGCGCTTTGAATGGTGAAGAAAGTGAAAACCGGGTTGTATCACTCCAAACGGGTTTTGGTGGTGGTAAGACACATACCTTGATTTCACTCTTTCATATAGCCAATGCAGGACGTTCATTGCTGAATTCGGCCTATACTGCCAATTTGTTGCAAGAGGGTGTAGTTCCCAATTTTGATAACGCCAAGGTTGCTGTATTCACGAACAATACAACCGACGTAGTACAAGGGCGCACTACCAACGAAGGTATCACCATCTATACCCTATGGGGAGAACTCGCCTATCAGTTGGGAGGAGTGGAAGGATATAATAAGGTACGTGCCAATGATGAAAGCAGGACGGCTCCGACATCTTCCATTTTCAAACCTATCCTAGAACAGCATACTCCTTCGCTGATATTGGTGGATGAGCTGGCCGACTATTGCAACAAAGCCAATGGAACGATTGTGGGCAAAGGAACACTTTATACACAGACTGTAAGTTTCTTGCAGACATTGACCGAATCGGTTGCAGCAGTTCCCAAATGTGTATTAATAGCAACCCTGCCAGCCAGTGCAACTGAAGTGGCATCATCAGAAATCGGACAACAAATTCTTTCGTCCCTTGAAAACCGCATTGTACGTGTGGGTACTGGTATAAAACCTGTAGATGACGAAGAAATCTTTGAAGTGGTTCGCCGTCGCCTATTTGAAAACGTTGGTAATCCAGAGGTGATAGAACAGGTATTGACACGATATAAGAATACGTATCATAACAGACGTTCGGACTTACCAGTCGAAGCAGACCGCACGGATTACATCAACAAAATGCGCAAGGCATACCCGTTCCATCCCGAACTGATAGATATGTTCCGCTTGAAATGGGGTAACGACTCGCGCTTCCAACGAACTCGTGGTGTGTTGCGCTTGTTGGCGTCTATCATCAAAGACCTTTGGAATCGCAGAGGTTCATTGAGTGGTTCACAAGCATTGATACATACTTCTGATGTCAACTTGACCAATCTGCCTACATTGACGAGTACAATTACCAGCTTGATGGGAAGCCAGTGGGAAACGGTGATGCATGCTGATATCATCGGAACATCAAGCAATGCGTATAAAATTGACAATGAAGATCCACAAAGCAATACTTTCAAATACAATTTAGCACAAGGTATCGCAACAACACTATTAATGGGCAGCATCGGTGGCTCACAAAGCAAAGGATTAAGCATCGAACAATTAAAACTTTGTATGCTTCGTCCATCAGCATTCCAGCATAGTGAAATTAATAATGCACTCAACAAATTGGAGCGAGTCGCTTATTATTTATATGCCACAAACGTTGGCACTAAGAGCTATTGGTTCCAAGCCAAGCCTAACATTAATATATTAATTAATAGTGCCAAGTCAGAAGTTTCTGCCAACGATGTAAAGGCCGAAATACTGAAACGCTTGAATAGCCAAATCAATGGAAACAGTCAACTTCGAGTATTGATAAATCCGTCCAGTGATGTTCCTGAACAGAAGACGTTGACATTGGTCATATTGAGTCCTGACTATGCCACACAAGCGACTTCCATCAGCAAGAAGGTTGAAAACCATGTAGAGCAGATAGCTACGAAGAAAGGTACAAGTCAACGTATTTTCCGCAACACCATTTTCTATTTGACTTGTTCGGAAAGCCAACTTGGATTGTTGCAATCCAAGCTGACAGAGTATTTGGCTTGTGAACGGGTGCAACACGAATACAGTGGTCAGTTGGATACAGATCAGAAACGGGACATTGCAGATAAGAAGAACGAAGCCAATGCACAAGCCAATGCACAGCTCATCTCTGTCTATAACATAGCCATGCGCTACTCAGTGACAGACGGATTGGAAGCTGTTGAATTGCGTGACTTTGCTCGCGATATGCAAACGCAAATCACTGAAAAATTGCTGGATGCCATTATTGAAGAAGAATGGCTGATACGTTCTATAGGTATAGGAACACTGAAAACGAATCGTCTGTATCCGACTATCGACAGCCCAATCAATGTAACAGCATTGTACGAAGCATTCCTGCAATACGATGATAAACCAATGATAACAAGTCGTGATGCTGTTGTCAACACGATTCAAAAGTATTGTTACAATGGGGAATTCAACGTAGCATTCGGTGAAGAAGGAAACTATTCACGCATCTATCATCGTGAAGATGTCTTTGGATTGAATATTGAAGACCGTCAATATTGGTTGGTGGATAAATCCGTTATGCCTAAGCATGAAGAATTATCTAACACTGAGGCTGACACTTCTACGGGTAGTGAAATACCCGCAACTGATACTGCGGAAGGACAATCAGGCGAGACGCCAGTTCCTATTGTTCGCAAGTTCAAATCTATCAAAGTTTCCGGTAAAGTACCTGTTGAGCAATGGACGCAGCTATTCTCTAGTTTTGTTGTTCCATTAAGCCAAAATAATTTGGAAATAGAAGTTTCATTTAAAGCAAAATCAACTTCATCCAAACCGCTCGATGAATCTGCACAGATTTATAAAGTAGTGAAGGAATCTGCCCAACAATTGGGGTTGAAGTTGGAGGAGGAATAAAAACGTTAATAAAATGAGCGAACTATTGTCTAAAATATCGTCTTATAATTTATACAATTATCTTCTTGTAGGTTTTGTATACAATATGTTATTATGCCATTATACCCAACTTGGATATGTGGACGAGAGTATTTTAAAGACTCTCATTGTGTGCTATGTGATGGGATTATTTATTGCCAAATTAGCATCTCTTTTTTTGGAACCACTTCTTATTCGGCTTCATTGGAATAATAAGAAGTTCTTAAAATGGAGAAATAAAAATGAATATTTGGAAGCATCATTTAAAGATGCAAAAATACCTATTCTTTTGGAGGAAGCTAATGTTTGTAGAAATATTGCTATGGCCATATTCGTGTTTTTCATATGTCTCTTATATGATAAATACGTTTCAATATATATATCTATGATAGTTGCAGAATGTTTGTTTTATGTCATAGCTTTTTTCATTTGTATTTTTTCCTATAAAAAGAAAATTCGACAAATTAGTGACCGAATAGATAAAAGCCGCTCTGCATAGTTTAGAGCGGCTTTACAAATTACGATAAAAAACGATTTATAACATCAGTTATATCAGTTAGCACCTCAACATCACCATTCTCGTTTATGTAAATATGACCATTACTAGTCTTTCTTTGATAAACAGGTTTATCTTTAGTAGATAGATTATTGTTACCTTTACAATATTCAGAAGTACTATAGCGACTATCAACTGTTCTTACATCATCGCTTGACAGAGACTTTTCGGGGATGATATTCAATTTATTTGTTTTTCCATCCTTCATCGATGAAAACAAATCAACAGAAAAGGATGATTTCAAACCATGATGAGGGCAAATAAGAAAATCTACTCCATTTGCTAACTCTGTTCTAATGGATTCTGCATAAGAATTTCTTATGGATGTTTTTTTATTAAGAAATTCACCCATTGCCAACTTCTGCAAATCTCCAGGTAAGAAAACACGATAATTCCCGAATGACAAGAAGGATACTATACTTACGTTATTTGTATAACTCTCATTGAGAAGTTCTGAGTTGTTTTCAACATCTAATGGCCATAAATAACCTATTTTAAGATGTTCACTATCAAAACTTCTTAACGGTAAATTTCTTCCTATCTTCATTCGTTTTAAATATTTCACATCAGGATCGTCAGGAGTTGTAATTTTTCTCCAATTAATATTTTGAGGATTTCCATTCGGTGATTTAGAATTGGGCGTTGTCAACAAATGTGCATAAAAATTTTTATCAAATTCCTGTATATCAGAAATATGATCTTTGTGTGGATGACTAACAATTAATTGACTAATACCATATCTATTATTTCTATTTTTCAATCTATGCTCTCCTCTTTTTTTATATAAAGGTAAAAGAAAATCATTAACTGGTGAAAAGTTATTTCCTTTCCCAATATCAAATACTATTCGAGTTGTTTGATGTTCCGCATAAACACAAAGTGCGCTTCCGACATTAAATACTACTAATTTCATATATTTACTCTCTTGGTGGAAACGGATCATTGCCATAAGAATCCTTTTGGCGAATACGACCATCTTTTCCATGAATTACTAACTCTGATTGCATATTCCGTGCAATCGTACGGGCTACAACCATAGCTTCTCTCTGAGTATCGGTAACCTTTGTATATCGAGAATTACCCTCCCCTTTCACTCCCCATTTAGTACCAACGGGGACAACATGCTGATTTTTCTTTATCATAAGAAAACTTTTAGCATTAATAAATTGTTAATGAAATACGGCGACAAGAACTTGCCGGAGGGTTGTAGATAGGCAACAAAGGAGGCTGAAATTTGTAAAAACCAAATAAAAGCCTTACCTTTGCAGCGTATTTGTAAGAACGACAGGTGACTATTCTGTCGGAAAATATTACAACCATATTAAATTTTCTGGAAGGAGAGGTTACTTGGCGGTGCTTTCTCCTTCTTTTTTATAGTCACAGTACTACTATTTCATCGGCCTAATCTATATTTACGTTCAACAATGTTTCAAGTTCACTCAATGCTGATTTGCGGCATTTGCGGATTGGTGTAAAATCCATTTCTCCAACAAATCCTTTTATACTTATGCCTTTCAAGTAAACTTTGTTAGCCCGTTTGAACAGAGTTTGGATTTTGTTAAAGGCATTATCACCTGATAACTTTGGAACTTCATTCAGTTTCAAATATCTGGAAAGTCCTGCTATGTCATCCAAAATCCAGTCCTCTATCATACGTTCCACTTTAATCTGGCAGAAGTTCTGTATCTTCAATGCTTTTACTTCACGTTCCACCTTCTTCCAATCAACGATGGGGCGTTCTGCAAATTCAAAGACATCGGTGTCGTAGCTGCAACAAACTGCTTTCACTTCCATACCTTTCTTGCGAGCCTTAGGACAAATCTCATTTTTAAGCTTGCCTATAACCTTGCTTGTATATCGGGACACACCTTTTAAATTCTTCACTTCACATGAATGAACGGGAGTAGAAGAATGATTCCGATAGTATTCCAACAGGCCTTCGAAGAATATCTGGTCCGTGTCTCCTTCGACGAATATAACTATATGTGATTTTGATTGTCCTTTTCCCATTACTTGAAATATTCGTTAATCAACTCATCGTTACAATCCATGTCAAGTAACATCTCAAACATATATTCACCCACAGAGACTTCTTCCGCTGATGCATTCTTCAATACCTTGGCTACCTTATTGGGTTTGAGGCTTCGAAAATCGGCAACCCCCAATTCGGTAGGAATACCAAATTTCATCTTAGTCGGCTCCAAATACTTAATCAAATAAGGTGAATGGCTTGTAATCAGCACTTTGGTATCGCCCGCTAATTGCACAATTGCCGTTAACAGGTTCTGCAATAGTCTTGGATGTACGGAATTCTCCAACTCTTCCAACAAAAGCAATGGAATCTTATTTATTTCCGCAGCTATCACCAAAGTTAGGATAAAGAATATTTTCTTTGACCCTGAAGAAATGCGACTGATGGAAGTATATTGGTTATTGTATCTTTCCTTTACACGAACATCGTAAAAGGTTTCCGGTAAACGGAAAGGCAAATCTTTCGTTTCCTCCTCTTCTACATCTTTACGTAAATCTATTTGTACAGGTTCAAAATCCTCAATTGTTACCAATAGTCCCGTTACTACATCTTTCAGTAATTCGTATTTATTGGGAGCAAGTTTTTTCAAACTATTTAGATAATAGCCAACTTTGGACTCACGAGGATAATCCAAACTTAACTCATTCACATCATCGTCCGGTGCTATCATGTTAAACAAGCTATCCGGATGTTGCAAAGTGCCTATTTCCCGAACATCCAATCTGTTCAATTGACGAATAGAGTCAATATAGAAAAGGTCATCAAAATTAGCCAATTTATTTAATGCCAATATATTGTTATCGACAAGAAGTTGTTTGGAACAACGGCCAGTTGGTGAAGCCAAATAATAAGCAACATTCGTATCTTCACGATTGATATAACTTCTGAACTTCAAGTCATCATCTGATTTCATTCTTAAGTATTCACCTATAATTCTGGCGCCATCATCTTTTGAGGTCTTCCACCACTCAAAAGAATAGCCGTAAACAAAGCTGAATGTTTTCTCTCCATTAGAAAATTCTCCTTCCAATTCAAAAGAAAACGGAGTACCTTCCAAAGCTGTATTAATGGGTATGAGAGAACGATTGCGCATCAATGATAACTTTCTCTTTAAAGAAGCCTCCATAAAAAAGACACCGAAATCAATGGCACGAAGCACATTACTTTTGCCATAATTGTTAGGCGCAATCAATGCACTTAAATCATCCAAAGATATTTCGACATCCTTCAGATTGAAAATACCCGAAATTTTTATTTTATTGAGTTTCATGCTTCACTTATTTTAAGTTTGTGCAAAGATAGATATATTTTTCAACACAACAAATAATATGGTAAATTTCTTTTCGTTTTTTATTTTATTTAGAGCTAATCACAAAATATCTGCCTTTTTCAAGAAACATTTCTTTGCGTAATAACACACATCGATTTTACATGAAAAGATTTCAGAACTTGAATATAGAACGGATGGTTTACTTGTTTAGATTACATTCGAACGACCTAATGCATCTGCTAACTTAGTCACCAACTTAGGCACTAACTCAGACACCAACTTAGACACTACCCAGAAAACTACCCAGAAACTTTCCAAGATGCAGAAAGATATTTTGGCTTACTTGGCGATAAATCCTGCTGCATCTCGTAAAGATTTGGCCTTACATATAGATAATTCAACAGAGGATGGTATCAAGTATAATCTTGATCGCTTAAAGAAATTAGGACTTATACAACGTGAGGGTGCTGCCAAAGGTGGACATTGGAAAATTGTAAATGGTAATGAGTGATTGCTGAAAATAAGCAAGATTAAAAAAGGTCACAAAAAAAGGTCACAGTGATGACCTTTTTTATGACCTTCTTTTCGATGTTTATAGATGGTTTGTCTACATAATCCTCTACTCAGCTTGCTGATTCCAGTGTACACTCCACCCGTGTGATTTATCACTTCGGGGAATTAGGCTACCCAACTATGTTTTTGTGTGGATAACGGGCAAGCCCGAACGTAGAAATGGGATGGAAAAAGAGATACCGCATTGACCTCTCGTTTCAGGTGGTGCAATGCGGCTTTTCTTACGCTTAATAGGAAGTGTTATCCCCAAATATGGAAAAGCTTTTTGTCAAGATTACGGGTGACGAACTCCATGGGAAGCTTGGCATAGAGTTCGGTTGTTCTGATGGAAGAATGTCCCATCATTACCTGCAAAACTTCCTTAGGGATTCCTTCGCCTAAACTGATGGTACAGGCAAAGGTGTGGCGGCCGGTATAAGTAATATTTAGAAATGCAATAAAAAACAGAATGACGATAATTAAACGTAAAACGTTTATAATTAAGCATTTTGCAAGATTTGCAGAACAGACAGACCTGCAAAAGAAAACAAAATATTGCGACGTTTCAGTTACCAGACTGTTAGCCGCCTGTTTCGAAAACAACGGCAGGTAACCGAATTTTTACCGATAGGAACAAAGCAGATTTGTATTCACTGTTTATCAATGTTTTGCATGCCAAAGGACGCTTTTCAAAGGAGTATTTTTACAACCTAAAAAAGAGCGTTATGAAAGTGGAAAAATTCAAGGTGCTGCTCTACCTGAAAAAGAGCGAGCCGGACAAGACCGGCAAGGCCCCGATCATGGGACGGATCACCCTCAACCGCACGATGGCGCAGTTCAGCTGCAAGCTCTCCTGTACCCCCGGGCTATGGAACGCGCGTGAGAGCCGATTGAATGGCAAGAGCCGGGAAGCGGTGGAGACCAATGAAAAAATAGAGAGGCTGCTGCTTGCCGTACACTCGGCCTTCAATTCCCTCATGGAAAGGAAAAAGGATTTCGATGCCGCCGCGGTCAGGGACATGTTCCAGGGTAACGCGGGCATGCAGATGACCCTGCTCAAACTTCTCGACCGGCACAATGAGGAGATGAAGGCCCGTGTCGGCGTGGACCGTGCACCGACGACAATGTCGACCTACGTGTACACCCGGCGCACCCTTGCCGAATTCATCAAAACGGAATTCAAGGTCTCGGACCTCGCCTTCGGACAGCTCAACGAGCAGTTCATCCGTGACTATCAGGATTTCTGCCTGGAAAAGAAGAAACTGGCAATGGAGACGGTGCGCCATTACCTGTCCATCCTGAAAAAGATCTGCCGCATCGCCTACAAGGAGGGGCACTCGGAGAAATACCATTTCTGCCACTTCAAGCTGCCCAAGCAGAAGGAGACAACACCGAAAGCACTCAGCCGGGAGAATTTCGAGAAGCTACGCGATCTGGAGATACCGGAAAAACGCAGGTCACATGTCATCACCCGGGACCTCTTCCTCTTCGCCTGTTACACCGGCACCGCCTATGCCGATGCGGTAAGCATCACCCGGGAGAACCTCTTCCAGGATGACGAGGGCAGCCTCTGGCTGAAATACCGGCGGAAGAAGACCGACTACCTCGGACGCGTCAAGTTGCTGCCGGAAGCACTCGCGTTGATCGGGAAGTATCGTGACGATACCCGCATCACCCTCTTCCCGCCGCAGGACTACCATACGCTCAGGGCCAACATGAAATCCCTGCGCCTGATGGCGGGGCTGAGCCAGGACCTTGTCTACCACATGGGAAGGCATTCTTTCGCCTCATTGGTCACGCTCGAGGAGGGAGTGCCGATCGAGACCATCAGCAAAATGCTGGGACACTCCAACATAAAGACCACCCAGATATATGCCCGTGTAACTCCGAAGCGACTGTTCGAGGACATGGACAGGTTCGTCGAGGCAACCCGCGATTTGAAACTTATTCTTTAATCCTTAAACAATTAAACAATCATTATCATGCGCAGTACATTTAAGCTTTTATTCTACATCAACCGTAACAAGGTAAAATCGGACGGCACGACCGCCGTCCTCTGCCGGATCAGCATCGACGGAAAGAAATCGGCTGTCACGACAGGCATCTATTGCAAACCCGGAGACTGGGACAGCAAGAAGTGTGAAATCAAAACAGCCAGGGAGAACAACCGCCTTACCGCCTTCCGAGGCCGGCTGGAAGAGGCGTACGGGAACCTGCTGAGGAACCAGGGAGTGGTCACGGCAGAGCTGCTCAAGACCACCGTATCCGGTGCCAATTCCGTGCCGGAATACCTCCTGCAGGCCGGAGAGGTGGAACGCGAACGGCTCAGGGTCCGCTCCAAGGAGATCAATTCCACCTCCACCTACCGCCAGTCGAAGACCACGCAGCTTAACCTCAGGCAGTTCATCGAATCCCGCGGGATGAAGGACATCGCCTTTTCGGACATCACCGAAGAGTTCGCCGAATCGTTCAAGGTCTTTCTCAAGAAAGAGCTGGGACACAGGAACGGACACGTGAACCACTGCCTGTGCTGGCTCAACCGGCTCATCTACATCGCCGTGGACCGGGAAGTATTGCGTGCCAACCCGATAGAGGACGTGGCATACGAGAGGAAAGAAGCGCCTAAACTAAGGCATATCAGCCGCAGTGAACTGAAGCGGATGATGGAAACCCCGCTGCCCGACCCGATGATGGAGCTGGCGCGCAGGACGTTCATCTTCTCCTCGCTGACCGGTCTGGCCTACGCGGATACGAGGGCTCTCCATCCCCGTCACATCGGAACGACCTCGGAAGGAAGAAGGTATATCCGCATCCGCCGCGCCAAAACGGACGTGGAGGCGTTCATCCCGCTGCATCCCATAGCCGGACAGATACTGGATCTTTACAACACCACGGATGACGACAGGCCGGTATTCCCGCTGCCGGTCCGCGATGTCCTCTGGTACGAGGTACATGGAATGGGTGTGGCATTAGGCATGAAAGAGAACCTGTCCTACCACATGGCCCGGCATTCGTTCGGGACCCTGACACTGACCGCGGGCATTCCGATAGAGAGCATCGCCAGGATGATGGGCCATACGAATATCGACAGCACGCAGGTCTACGCCCAGGTCACCGACCGGAAGATATCCTCGGACATGGACCGGCTGATGGAAAGAAGAAAGCCTGCGGCCGGCAAGGAAGCCGCAGGCTAAATAAAAATTGCCGTCGGAATCGTAAATGCAATTCCGGCGGCAATCCTTAAACTTGAATACGATATTATACCAATGCAGCGTGATAGTTCTCCTCCAGCAGCTTCTCGATGTCCGATTGCCTGTACAGGATCTTCCCGCCAAGCTGGATATAGGGAATCCGTCCTTGGTCCCTGTAATCCTGCAGGCACCTGCGGCTGATCTTCAACGTCCCGGAAAGCTCCCTGTCGGTCAGGAACCGTTCCCCGTTGAAGGGAGGACGGTTGTCACGGGCAAGACGTTCCACTTTTTTCTCCATGTTGTCCAGCAGGGCAAAGAACCTGCGGGCACGTTCGTTCTCCTTGTCGATAATGCCTTCCATCTCTTCCGCTCTTTAAAGGTTTCCGTTCTTTCTTCCCTCTCTCACAGCCTTCTCCTTGCGTCTGATGCCGACGTAGGTTATCAGCCTCTCCACGTCTTCGGGCTTGTAATAGAACTTGCGCTGGAGGCGGGTGAACGCCAGCCGTCCGGTATCGCGGAGGGTCTGCAGGGTACGCGGCGAGATGTCAAGGCGCAGGCAGACATCCTGGCCGTCCAGTCACTCTCCGGGTTCCTTACGGCGGTTTCTCTCATACAATCTGTCCACATGTGCGGACAGGTTCTCGGCGCGTGCCAGCATCCTCTCAAGGACACCGGCCTCGATGTAGCATATTTCCATAATTTCAACTTGTTTAAATGTCAGTGCGAATATAAGGGAAGAAACCATGAGAGGCAAGCGCGACCGGTACACTGGCAGGAATAGTCATGGATAGTCGGTTTTTGTCATATGGCGCGGGAAAAATACTCCGTAGCCGGTCGGTTTTCACGACCCCCTTTGGAAAACCTGAAGGACGGGTGCGTCACGGCGATGAAAAAAGAAAAATCCCCACCGGAAGTGAAGCGACCCCAAACCGGCAGGGAGTGTAATAATAAAGGAACGGACTGTTCAGCCCTTGATGTAACCGTACTTTTTCAGGTCGTCCATGAAATGCTCCGGCGTGTCGGTCCTCACCGTCACCCCGTGCAGTTCCCTGTACCGCCCGGAGAAATTCACCATGTACTCCCCGTCGGTGCACCCGCTGTCAAACCAGCTGCCCTCACGCAGGACGCGTACAAACTCGGAAGGGCCGGAGGCGGCAATCCTGCCGCCATCCGCCAAAATACCTGATCTCGTTTTTTTTATTATCGGTATTTCAAATGTCTCAAAAGCCTCTTTGACAGGTTACCATCCGGGATGATCGCCTGAATTCGCATGTACCGGATTTTCTATTTACCAGATTCCATAATGGTTCCTGCCATCCGTTTTTTCTCTGCGGCTGTCGCTTTTTTCCTCGTGGCATCATGGTCTGTTACCGGATGGGAAAAGCCATCTCCATCACAACCATGAATTATAGTGTAGCCATATTTGTATATAGCCGTATGATACGCTATCCGGATAATGCTATCACAGAATTGCGATATAGCCGGATATCAAAATAGGGATAGCCGGGAGCGAAGGGAGCACGCATCCTTCCGGATATAGATATCTCAAAATCTCCATTTGCAGAAGTGTATAAATATCAATCCATTAATGGAGATTATAAAGAAAAAACATAAGTCACACACGACTACCTGTCATTCTCCATTTGCGGATGTGTAGAAGTAGCAATCCATTAATGGAGACGATGAAGAAAAACAATAAGGCGTATACGGCTACCTGTTATTCTCCATTTACAGATGTGTAGAAGTATCAATCCATTAATGGAGACGATGAAAAAACAATAAGGCGTATACGGTTACCTGTTATTCTCCATTTGCAGAAGTGTAGAAGTAGCAATCCATTAATGGACAATAGGGCATGTAAAGGGCAGATTTTCCGTATATTCGCCTCCTTATCCCCGAATTATGGGCGTAAGTCACATGGTCATGGAGATATATCTATCCTTTAATGGGGAGAACAGCCGGCAAATATCTGATGGAAAAGCCCCACAAACCACAGGAAAATAGCCACACAATGGTCTGATACACAATAATTATTGGAGAAACATGGTCCGCCCCTGCGGACAGCAAGTTGTGTTTTCGTTAAACGAAAATCGTACGGTTTAACGGCAACCTGCCGCCAAACCGTCCCTACCCCCTGATGCTCCGGAGTCGTGGGGGATAAGCTACCGGCATGTTCCATGTCCCTTTGGCATGGGATCCTGCGGATGAATCCGGGCACAGAAAGGCGATTTTCGCATAATTTTTCACAAGGTAGTTCCAGAAAAAACTGGTAGCAAGACTTTGCTGGAAGGACTAAACAAGAAGGTGAAAGGAGTGATGTACACCCGCAATGCCCTTGTCCTTTTTCGACTGGGATGCATAAAGGAAGCGAAATATTTTATAAGTGGTTTCTTTCCACCAACCCTTCTGGTTGGTGGAAGCAGATTACCATTCAGTAGATACCAGTTCTGAAAGATGTAAACAACTTGTTTCTTAGATAGCCTTATAAATATGCTACTACTTATTACAGTTCATTTGGAAATGTTATTCTCACTTTTATTCCTCCGCTTTTTCACTTGCTCCACTGCTTCAGATATGATTCCCTTGTTTTCAAAACGCTGCGTGTAATTGGTATAATCCGGATGAATACGTTCGTAAGTTGGGTCAGTGAATAAAGGACTCGTAATAATGTGGTCCGCAGTCGAACGGTTACAGCAGAAAACAATATTTTCAACTCCAGCCAGTCTGGTCAATGCTTTCACATCCGTATCGTGCGGCTGTAGTGTCATCGGATCTGTAAAAAAGAACAGATAGTCTATTTCTCCTTCTACGATCCGCGAACCAATTTGCTGGTCACCTCCTAAAGGACCAGATTTCAGGATTGTGATATCCCATTTGATTTCAGGATGTTTTTCTTCAAGGGCTTTTTTAATTAGTGTACCGGTTGTACCCGTACAATAGAATTTATGTCCTATCAGACGTTCCGAGTTCCAGAGAACCCACTCTATCATGTCTTTTTTCATTGCATCGTGTGCAACAAGCCCAATTCTTCGAACAATTGTTTTCATAAAGCTAAATTATTTTTATATGATAAATTATAATAACAAGAAAAAACTAATTCTATTGAAGGCCGGAGGATGACCGGATAAGTCTGAGCAATTCTTTGTTTGCCCGGCTATCCATGATGGTTTCCCGTTTTTCTTCAAAAAGATTGAGTGTTGTGGAGCATTCCCCACAGATGTCAATGCCCACTACCTGTTCTTTCTGAAGAATAACAGCCAGCAGTTTCTCCAATTCCCATAAGCTGAGAGAACCTTGATCCCAGTTTGTTGCTGCCGAAGCCGGATTCAAGACATCCTTGTCTATGGAAATGTAAACCGGCCCGTTGATATGTCCGGAAGAAAAGTCCTGCCAACCCTCTTCGTGCATGAGCGTAGTTTCACTGTAAAACCGGACTTGTCTTTCATATCCTTTCGGCACAGCCTGTATCAGTTTGTCTGAAGCACCTACGATAATTACTTTCTTGCAGTTGTTGTTATGGTCCAATATATCCTTTACCCAACTTCCGCAAGAAAGTATGTTGTCAAACAACGGTGGCTGCATATCGGGATGGTGGTCGAACACAATCAGCGAAAACGGAGTTTCGAGTTTGTCTGTCCAGAATTTAGTCAAATAATGATAATTGCCTGAATCGATGAAATGGACTCCCTCCGCCGGATAATCAGCAATCATCCGCTTCAAAGCCAAAGTACCATCCCTGTCACAGTAGCCCTCTGTACCATAAAGATGACGACAGTCCAGCCATATAAACTTATTGTTCCGGGCAAACGCCTCGTAGTCATACACTCCCGTGAAGTTCATGATGATGATCGGCCATGCTATCCGTTTATCTGTTTTTTGATTTTGCCCGCTCATACGTTGTTTTTGCATATCCTTTTACTGTTCATTAAAACCATCGTACATAACAGAAATCTTGCCGGTGAGGTAACAAAGCATTCTTGGGATACATACGGAAGGCCTGCTTGAAGCTTCCGGCGTTGAAAATGCCGGATGTCGCCTTAAAGGTATATAAATTCCCATTCTTGGAAACTGACGAAAGGGGAATTACCTCATATATGTGATCCTGACCGCCTTCATGCCTGATAATGACCGATTCTATTCCGATTGCGTCATCCAGGCCTTTCTCATCAACGACAACCGTCACCTCATATTCCTTTCCGGCTTCAACCGTGGCATTCAGCCCATTCCCAGCCTCTATGGATTTGATTTCTATGGCATCCCATCTGCTCCGGACGTTTGCTTTCCAGTCAGCCATCATTTTCGCCTTCGCAAAGTTGTCGGCTGCCAGAATATGGAAATGCTCTGACAGCTTGTTATAGAACCTGTCATAGTAGTCGTCCAACTGTCTTTTCATGGTAAAATGGGGAGCGATTTGTGCGATTGAGTTCTTGATATACTTGACCCAGTTTTCCGAATAGTTCTTCCCCCCATGCTCGTAATATAGTGGCAGGATGTCATGCTCCAACAAATAATAGATGGCTTCGGCATCCAGCTGGTTTTGGTACTGTTCATTCTGATAAGTACTTTTATCGGTCAGTGCCCATCCGGCATCCTTGCGGTATCCTTCATACCACCAACCGTCCAGCACGGAGAAATTAAGCACACCGTTCATCAATGCCTTCTCGCCCGACGTACCCGAAGCTTCTGCCAACCGCGTAGGGGTATTCATCCAGATATCCACACCCGAGATAAGATGGCGCGCCAGGTCCATGTCGTAATTCTCCAAGAATATGATTTTACCTAAAAATTCCGGGCGCCGGGATATTTCCACGATTTGCTTGATCAGTCCCTGCCCGGCACCGTCATTGGGATGGGCTTTGCCTGCAAAGATGAACTGTACCGGATATTTCGGATTATTCACGATCCTAGCAAGTCGGTCTATATCCGTGAACAGAAGATGAGCCCTCTTATATGTAGCAAAACGGCGTCCGAAACCTATTAGAAGGGCATCGGGATTGAATCTCTCAAAAATGGAAACGCTCAATGCCGGATCAACCTGACTCCTGAGCCAGTCCTTGCTGCATTTGCTTTTGATATAGTCCAGCAATTTTGCTTTCTGTTTTAACCGGGTATTCCATATCTCTTCATCTGGGATGCCATAGACAGCCTCCCAGATTTTCTGATTGGACTGGTCACAGAAAAAGTTCTCATCAAAATTGTCCTTGAAAAGCTTTTTCCATTCTGCCGCACACCAGGTAGGCAGATGTACCCCGTTGGTTACATAACCCACATGGTTCTCTTCCGGGAAGTATCCCTTCCAGATCGGCGCAAACATTTGCTGGGATACCGATTTATGTAACTTGCTGACGCCGTTTACCTCCTGGCAGGTCTTGCAGGCGAAGACAGACATGCAGAAACGTTCCTCCTTGTCTCCCGGATTGTGACGCCCGAGATCCATCAGGTTATCCCAGGTTATACCCAACTTGCCAGGATATCCCTTCATATATTTATTGAAAAGCCCTTCGTCAAAATAATCATGACCAGCGGGTACGGGAGTATGTACGGTATAAAGTGAGGAAGCACGTACCAGCTCCATGGCCTGCCCAAAATTCAAGCCGCCATTTATGTAATCACAAAGCCGCTGGATATTGATCAATGCGGCATGCCCCTCATTACAGTGATATACATCCTTCGTTATACCCAAAGCTTTCAGCGTCATCATCCCGCCTATGCCAAGCAGAATTTCCTGTTTTAGCCGATTCTCCCAGTCACCTCCATACAGATGGTGAGTGATAGGGCGGTCAAACTCGCTGTTGAGTTCATTGTCCGTATCCAGCAGATAAAGGGGGATACGCCCCACACTGGCTTTCCAAACATTGGCATGTACCACAAAACTGTCGGCATAGGGGACGTGGATTACCAGTTGTTTCCCATCCGGTTGCATTACCTTTTCAATCGGGAGCTGCCCGAAATTCTGCGCTTTATAATTGACTGTCTGCTGGCCGTCCATGGAAAGCGACTGGTCAAAATAACCGTAACGGTACAAAAGTCCTATGGCACAAAGGTCCACATTGCTGTCCGACGCCTCTTTCAGGTAATCCCCCGCCAACATTCCCAAACCACCGGAATATATCTTAAGAACTTCATCCAAGCCGTATTCCATGCTGAAATAAGCTATTGACGGGCGCTGGTGGTCCGGTTCCACATCGATGTATTTTTTGAAGGCGGAATAGACGGCATCCATTTTATAGACAAAGTTCTCATCATGTGCCAGCGCTACCAGCTTTTCATAATTTATCCGCTCCAGAAACAATACCGGATTCTGTTCCACCTCTTTCCAAAGTCCCGGGTCCAAATCACAATACAGTTTCTTTACGTCATCATTCCATGTCCACCAGAGATTATGTGCGATTTCTGCAAGCTTCCGCAGTTCTGCAGGAAGATGTGAACCTACTGTAATCTCCCTCCATTGAGGGGTATTTACATTATAACTTGAATATTCCATGACATTTTATATTAAATTAAATAAGTTCTAATCTTTATTCAATCCTTTTATTATTTTTCGTTTACCGACAATCCATACCGTATCATTCTCCTTGAAAATTGTATCAGGGTCTGGATTCATAATATTCACGGTACTTCTCTCTATTCCGATAATGATGCTATCCGATATGTCTGCCTCCCGGATCGTCTTTCCGATCAATGGTGAACCTCCTTCGACAGGAAATTGCCCTATTTCCATCTCATCCTGCGAGGATGTTCCGTTCCCGTTCCTTTCTACCTTCTTTTGCTCCATGGATGTCCGGAAGCTTTCCAACTGCCGGTCCGTACCTACGACCGTAACCTTGTCATATGGATAGAGATGCTCTTCCCCTTGTGGTATATCCAGGCGTTTTTCTCCACGGGTGATTGAAATCACATTTATCTGAAACAAGGTGCGCAGGCTGCTTTCTTTTAATGTTCTGCCCACATATATGGAATCAGGGGATACTGTGAAATCCGCCAAATGTAATTCCTTGAACGGGATATTGCTGCCAAGGGTGGAGCCTGTATCACTTTCTGTAGAAAGTCCATTCCCATCCGTCCCTTGAAAGTTTGCCATAAATTGTCTCTCTATAGTCAGCGACCGTTTCTTGATCCGCTTGGAGAAATAAATGACGGCAATGATAAGGGAAGAAACTACCAGCCCGGCTCCCAAGGCAACATTGAAAAGATGGGTAATGATACTCATCATGATAATCGTGCAAATCAGTATTTTGACAAGTACGATTGATACCAAAGGCCCTCTGTTGAACTTGTTGTCCGTCCAGAGTTTACGGAACTCGGCTGAATTGTTCTTTTTCATGATGATGGCCCATAGAAACGGGGATATGACAAGAAAGATGATGATGAAGCCCAACAAGTTCCCTTCCATTCCCGGCAGACTTTTCCTAATCAAAGGATGCACATAGGAAAAATATAAAGTGATGAAAAAAACGCATACGACCAGATAGAGTGTGACAGACACCAGCATAGACCGGATCAGTTTATGCCAAGTGCCCTGGTGTTTTACAGTCATTGCCCCGGACGTATAGTGTACGAGATAATCTTTCAGGAATCCAGGCATGTGGATGTCTATAAACCGGTATGCCGGTTCCGAAAGCCGTATCATATAGGGGGTAAGAAAAGTCGTTATGACAGATACGGCCACTATAACCGGATAGAGATACTTGTCCGTGACATTCAGACTGACGCCTAAAGATGCGATGATGAATGCGAACTCACCGACCTGTGTCAGTGAAAAGCCGGACTGTATGGCAATTTTCAACGGCTGGCCGGAAAGCAGGACACCAAAGCTCCCGAACAGGACCTGACCGGACAGTACCAGCAATGTCAGGATAAGAATAGGGACGGCATATTCCCACATCATGGCAGGATCGATCATCATTCCCACCGACACGAAAAATATGGAAGCGAACAGGTCTTTTACCGGCTGTACGATATGTGCGATTTTTTCCGCTTCAACGGTCTCTGCCAGCAGGGACCCCATGACAAAGGCTCCCAATGCGGCAGAAAATCCCGCTTTTGTCGCAATCATCACCATTCCCAGGCAAAGTCCCAGAGAGGTTATCAATAAAATCTCGTTGCTGGTGAAACGGCGTATCTTCTTCAGCAGGGTAGGTATCAGATAGATACCCAATGCCGACCAGAAAATCAGGAAAGCGGCCAGCTTCAATATACTTTCCAGCATCTCCTTCCCTTCAAAATGTTTGCCTACCGCCAACGTGGAAAGAATAACCATCATCACTACCGCCACCAGATCTTCGATGACAAGAATCCCCAAGACAATGCCGGTGAATTTCTGTTGGAGAAGTCCCATGTCATTGAAGGCCTTGAATACGATGGCCGTGGACGACATGGACAACATTCCACCCAGAAAAATACTGCTCATGTGGGAGAACCCCATTGCATTCCCCGCTGTATAGCCTATGAACATCATGCCACATACAATAGTGACAGTGGCAACGATAGCCGTAATGCCCACATTTATCAATTTCTTGAACGAAAAGTCCAGTCCCATCGCGAACAGCAGAAAAATGACACCGATGTCCGCCCATATTTTGATATTGGCAGGATCGGAAACAGTCGGGACCAGGGAAACGGAAGGACCCGCCATAATACCGGCTACAATGTAGCCCAATATGACCGGTTGCTTCAGCCACTTGAAAATGACGGTTACAATACCGGCAATAATCAGAATTATGGCAAGATCCGATATTAAAGGAGCAACTTCTGACATATTAACGGTTATTTTAGATCGATAATTCGTTAAGGACCCGGATCAGGCTTTTGTCAATAGGCTTGTCCTTTTTGATTGCCTGGACAAAAGGAACATAAACAATCTCGTTGTTCCGTATGCCTATCATAACATTTCGCTGGCCTTCCATTAAGGCCTGGATTGCGGCTTCACCCAGCCGGCTTGCCAGTATGCGGTCATTGGCACTCGGAGCGCCACCCCGTTGCAGATGGCCCAGGATAGAAACCCTGACATCATATCCGGGATATTCCTTCTTTACCCGGTCGGCGTAATACATGGCACCTCCATTCTTGTTTTCAGGACTTTCGGTCACAATTACGATGCTGCTGTTTTTCGTCTTTCTGAATCCACGTCCGATGAATGTTTCCAACTGGTCCACGTCCGTCCGGTCTTCCGGAATGATGGCCGCTTCAGCACCGGAAGCTATTGCGCTGTTTTGTGCCAGGAAGCCCGCATCACGCCCCATCACCTCGACAAAGAAAATGCGGTCGTGCGAGGTGGCCGTATCCCGGATTTTGTCCACACACTCCACGATGGTGTTCAGGGCCGTATCATATCCTATGGTAAAATCGGTGCCGTACAGATCATTGTCAATGGTGCCGGGCAATCCTATGCACGTCACATCATACTCCTCCGCAAAGATCCGGGCTCCCGTCAGGGAACCGTCTCCACCGATAATTATCAATGCATTGATGTTCTCTTTCTGTATGATCTCATAAGCTTTCTTGCGTCCTTCGGGAGTGATGAAAGTCTCGGAGCGGGCTGTTTTCAGTATGGTACCTCCCCTCTGGATAATGCTGCTTACGTCTTCCGTAGTGAGTTCTTTCACTTCACCGGCAATCAGCCCCTCGTAACCTCTATAAATTCCTTTCACTTTAAATCCGTTAAAAATAGCGGCGCGGGTCACGGCACGGATAGCCGCGTTCATTCCGGAAGCGTCCCCTCCGGAAGTCAGAATTCCTATATATTCATCTTTTTTCATCTATCTCAGTTCTTGTTTTGTTTCATTCTGCCAATATAGCTTTCAGTTTTTTCCGGCAGTGAAAAATACGGCTCTTTATAGTTCCCAAACTCACGCCGGTTCTTTCCGTTATCTCACGGTATTTGAATCCTGACAGGTACATCTCAAAAGGTATGAAATGTGACTCCGGTACACTTTTGATGGCATTACGTATCTTTTCCAGGTCATAGTTCTTGTCCACCTCCTCTGTACGGGACTCGTCCATGATCCGCGAATAATATGCAGGATCGGAGGATATGTACAGGCGGGTATGACCGACCTCCGCCCGGTAACCGTTGATAAACGTGTTGCGCATGATGATAAACAGCCACCCTTTGAAATTCGTGTTCTTGTTGTAACTTTCTTTGTGAAGCATTGCCTTGAGCAGGGTATCCTGCAACAGGTCTTCCGCCTTCTCCCTGTTAGCTGTCAGTTTGTACGCAAAACGGAACAGTTCGTCCTGTACGCCAAGTAGTTCTTTTTCAAAATTGAATTCCTTCATCGGTTGTGCCGGTTCCCTGTTCCGGAAGTGTCTGTTAAAGGTCGGACGGCTTTTCCGAACAAGAAAAGCCTGTCCGACCTTACGACATTCCAGATCTGGAATTATTTAACCTCGATAGCCTTGAAAGTTTTTTGTTTTTCTTCCTCCTTCATTTTCGGGATTTCAATGGACAGAATCCCGTGTTCGACTTTTGCGGAGATCTTATCCTTCTCCACATTTTCAGGCAGCAGGATGGTCTGCTGGAACTTGGAATATGAGAATTCGCGGCGGAGATACTTCTTGTCTTTCTTCTCCTCCTTCTTCTCTTCTTTCTTTTCCATGCAGATTGTCAGGTTGTTGTTCTCGTCAACATTCACCTTGAAATCATCCTTTGTCATTCCGGGAGCCGCCATTTCAACCTTGTAGTCCTTGTCATTCTCAATGACATTGATGGCAGGAGCCGTAACTCCCGTTTTTGCCAGCCACTCATTCTCGAAGAAATCGTTAAAAATACTCGGCAACCAGTTTGAGTTTGTTTTTACAGGTACCATTTTTACCTCCTTTTTTAATTGTTAATAAATAAAATATTCAAAAAGACAATACAATCCAGTCTGATTGACTGACTTTTATCGTCTGATCATACCTTGTTCGGCTACAGCCTTTGTCCGTTTCCGTATCTCTTCCGGGTTTCCAAGGTAGTAGTCCTTGACAAGAACCAGTCTGTCGTCAAATTCAAAGACATAAGGAACCGCCGTAGGCAGGTTCAGGTTGGAAATATCCGTATCGGAAATCCCTTTGAGATGCTTGATGATTCCGCGCAGGCTGTTGCCATGGGCGACTACCAGCAGGCTGTCCTTATACATCAATGCGGGAAAGATGATGCATTCCCAGTAAGGCATGACACGCCCAATAGCATCTTTCAGGGATTCCGTACGGGGAAGTTCCCTATCTGGCACACCGGCATAGCGGATATCCATGCCCGGATTACGGGGATCATCTTTGCCTACCGGAGCGGGAGCCACGTCATAGCTTCTTCGCCAGATGTGTACTTGTTCTTCACCATATTGGACCGTCGTCTCACTCTTATTCAGTCCTTGAAGCATGCCGTAATGCTTCTCGTTCAGCCGCCAGGTCTTTTCAACCGGAATCCAGTCTTCATCCAGCCGGTCCAGGACACAGTTCAACGTTTTTACGGCACGTTTCAAGTAAGAAGTGTAAGCTGCCTCAAAAGAAAATCCGGCCTCCCGTAATGCATCGCCTGCCTTGCAGGCTTCTTCGACTCCTTTCTCGCTTAAATCCACGTCCGTCCATCCGGTAAAACGGTTTTCTTTGTTCCATAGGCTTTCGCCATGACGTAATAACACTATTCTTTTCATGGATACTTCTCCTTTATGCAATGGTTATTGAAGAATCCAGATATACGTCCTGAATGGTGTTCAGAAGTTGAACTCCGTCTTTCATCGGTTTCTGGAAAGCCTTACGACCGCTGATCAGCCCCATACCACCTGCACGCTTGTTTACTACTGCCGTTACGACGGCATCATGCAGGTCGGATTCCCCATGGGATTCCCCGCCCGAGTTGATCAATCCGACACGTCCCATATAGCCATTCGCCACCTGATAACGACAAAGGTCTATCGGATGGTCAGTGGTCAGTTCCGAATACATACGCTCGTTTGTCTTTCCGAATCCGATAGCCTTGAAACCGCCGTTATTGGATGGGAGCTTCTGCTTCACGATATCGGCTTTGATGGTAACCCCGATATGGTTGGCTTGTCCTGTTAAATCGGCAGCGGCATGATAGTCGGTTTCATCCTTTTTGAAGCTGCTGTTTCTCAAATAGCACCATAAAATAGTAGCCATTCCCAGTTCGTGGGCATATTCAAAAGCCTGTGACACTTCTACTATCTGGCGGCGGCTTTGTTCCGAACCGAAATAAATGGTAGCGCCGACAGCTACAGCACCCATGTTCCATGCCTCTTTTACCGTACCGAACATTACCTGGTCGTAGCTGTTCGGATAAGTCAACAGCTCGTTATGGTTCAACTTCACGATGAAAGGAATCTTATGGGCGTACTTACGTGCCACAGCTCCCAGAACTCCGAATGTGGATGCCACGGCGTTGCATCCTCCTTCAATGGCCAGCTTTATGATGTTTTCGGGATCGAAATAAAGCGGATTGGGGGCGAAAGACGCTCCTGCAGAATGTTCTATCCCCTGATCCACCGGCAGGATGGAGACATACCCGGTATTGGCCAAACGCCCGTGCCCGTACAGGGCTTGTAGGCTCTCCAAGGTGCGTATATTCCTGTCGGAATTCATCCATACCTTATCTATCATATCCGGTCCCGGAATATGGATAAGTTGTTTGTCTATCGTCTTACATGTATGGTTCAGGTAGTACTCAGCCTGTCCTCCCAATAAATCTACTATTTTCATCTTATTTATTTTTATTGATTATTCTGGTTTATGACTCCCGTTCACCCAGTTTTGCATCCATAAAAAGGATAGCACTGTCTCCGGCTTTCCTTAGCCGACTAACAATATTGAGTACATTCGCTTCTTCTTCTACCTGCTCACGAACAAATTGCCACAAGAAGTTCTGAGTGGCATTGTCTTTCTCTTCGGATGCTACCTGTACCAATTCATCAATCAGTTTGGAAACATGTTTTTCATGCTCCAAAGCATGTTCGAATACTTCAACAGGGTTACCCCAACCTTGTGGAACCACATCGACCTTGTCCACTTTCGGGGTTGCCTCACGCTTAATCATGTACTCAGCAATGGCATATGCATGCCCGATCTCTTCTGCAGATTGTTTCTGCATCCAGCGAGCCATTCCGGAAAAGCCCTCTCTTTCCAGATAAAAAGACATCGATAAATACAGGTTGGCAGACCATAATTCTGCTGTGATTTGCTCATTCAGGGCATTTTGCAATTTTTCAGTCATGACGAATCAAACTTTTAATGTTAATAATAAATCCAAATTATCTCTCTTCTTTAAGAACAAGCATGGGCTTGTTTCAAAATTTCAATTAATACCGGACGTATCCCGCTGATAAAACATTCCACGGCGATCACCATCAGAATAAGTCCCATCAGTCTCATCATTACATTGTTTCCCGTCTCTCCCAAGATTTTTAAAAGCTGGGTGGACGCGCACAGAATAAAGAATGAAAGAATGCAGACCAAAGCGATTACGCCAAGCAATACTATTTTGAAAGTATATTCCGAAGCATCTTCCATCAATGTTATTCCACTGGAAATCGCTCCCGGACCGCATAACATCGGAATGGCAAGAGGTGTGATGGTTATATCTTTGGAATATTCTTTTCGTTCAGTTTCATTCAGTTTCACATGGGTGAAATGTGCCTGCAACATATCATATCCGATTTTAAAGATGATGATACCTCCCACAATCCGGAATCCGTCTGTTGAGATGCCGAAAAAATGAAACAGGAACCTGCCCGATAATGTAAAAAGGACTAATATGATAAATGCAATGGTACATGCTTTCAAGGCGATACATCTGCGTTCTTTCGTATCCATTCCATCAGTCATTTGCAGGAATACCGGCATCACTCCAAGCGGGTCCATCAAGGTGAATAGCGAAGTGAAACACAATGTTATATATACAAATATATCCATGATGACATATATTTTATTGTCGATTATTATATCGCAAAAAACATACCAGATAGCATTCTGCAATATTAAATTTTGCAGAATATCAATCTTAAATCCATACCGTCAAAAATAAGGTAGTCTCCGTTCGTTTTCCTTGGCGAGGATACGTAATAATTCCATAAATACCGTACTTACATATATACGGTCTGCATACAGCCCGCTGATGAAAGAATGGAAGGACATGTTCACATTCCGGCATAATATGAGAAATGTGTTTACCTGACATGATATGTACTGCTCGTGTTCAAGCAATTCATTCAGGGCATTCAATGGCGTTGTCCATTCATGTGTATCCCGTTTCATTTCATTGATTGCAACACATCCTCCATCATGGCATATCCGATTCATCATCTGATAAACCTTGTTCATATTGTCCTGTGCTTGGGAGTTTAGCCAGGAGCTAAGTATTGGAAGCCGTTCATCTTCAAAATAGACCTGCAATGACAGGTATAAACCGGTTGACCATATTTCTGTATTGATCAACTCATTCATGGCGTTTTCTATTCGTTTATCCATTATCACTCTGAATATTGAAAATCCATTACTAATATTATGTGTTATTCCCTGTATATAAAAATTCCATTCGATTGTGGGTAACCCATAAAACGGAATTCTTAAACGAGGCTTAAATAATAGGATACTTATCCGCATAGACAAATTGTCACAAAAATAGTGCTATGGTGTCTTTTTGTCTTGTCTTCCTTGCAGAATATCCAATAAGATATCCAGTTCTCTTTCTATTCCTTCAATCTTATCGGAAATACAGTCCAAAGTATTATGGTGCAGACTAGCTTTACAGTCCTGCAACTCTCTTGATAGAGAAAGTACCTGCAACCAAAGTTCTTCCTCTGTGTGACAGGGGGAGTTACTATTATCTAGTACCATAGAAGGAGAAGGCAGAAAAGTGTCTTGGCATGTAATTTGTATGATTATGATAATGAACGGTATGTCCCGAAAGAGACAGGATGGAAATGAAAGGATAGAATATTCCACAAAAGACAGTAACAAACGAAGGGGGGGAAGTCGTTGGAGACAGTTGTCTCGCTTTTAAAACAAGTTGCTTTCATAATGTTTATAATAAGCCAACCCTGTTCCCTGGAGTTGTGTTTATATAAAGTTAAGCGTGGGAACTTTGGTATTACCGTTCAGAAGTATCCCCATACTCAACAACATATAATACACAAAGCCCCACGCCTATATATAACAAAAATCTATATAAATAGTACGTGGAGCGTCCAATGTATTATCCAATTGTTGTTTCGAAATTGGGGATTTCCTGAACTTGGATAATGCCTTAACGCTTTACTATAAATCTTCTATTTTTAAAAGACTAATACAAATGTAATAAAAGAAATGAATTCTTTCAAAGGAAATATCTCCTTTTTTAAGGGGTGGCTTAATTTTTCTTCATTAAAAGTCTTAGAATTACTGCCTGCCAAAGCCCGTCACAATTTTTTTGAAATCCTCAAGCTGTACATTAAGCTCTATATAGTACAAGCAGAAAAACAGACCATGATGCCGCAGGCAGTATAGGCCATAACCCACTCTTCCGTGAGTATCTTATCTATTTGACAATAATAAAAATGTAAAGGAGGATAATGGCATGGACAATATTCGTATCCCAATACATATAGGTTAACATATAAGGGAAAATGGTCACGGAGCCCACAAACCGTAGAATGAAAAAATATATTTCCATCGTGCACGGTTTATGCCTCTATCCGGATATTTGGCCGGTGCCGCAAAATGCACAATGTATACTCCATAAAAAACACCAGGGAGGAAAAATAAGTCATACTGAACAACGCCTGTCTGTAATGGGTCATGGATACAAATGGACTACAGATAATGGCTGCAATGGATATAACGATACAATCAAGCACAAAATAATGTACGAACGTGCCTATCAGTTGCATTTGGATGAAGCAGTACCACTTCATGCGATGTTTGGTTAGATTGAGTATGGATATAGGGGCTTAAAAATTAGACAGATACAAATTTACTAAAAAAGGAGAGGCTGTCTCAAAAGAGGTGTTTACAAACTTACTTTTGAAGATTTCATCCTTTCAAACTGCTTTTTCGTTGCCATAAGCCTCCTAAGAGGCTACTTTTGCAAGATTATATGCTATGGCTAGCAGGGCGAACTCAATTTCAACCTTCTTAAATCCACGAAGATGGAACCTCTTGAAGTGCTTGTTGTTCTTGAGGTTTCCAAATACGGCTTCCACATCCTGTGGTCGCTGACTGCGATATTTCAGACCTTCATCAGAGAGTAGCTTTTCACGTTCTCTTTCCTTGATTTTCCTCAGACGGTGATTTACCTGTACAATCCTTTCCGAGCGGCTTCTGTAGCACCGGCATCTTAACGGGCAGTCCTTATAGTTACGTGCCTTGTATCTTGATATGGTCTGCACAAAACCGTTGTTTGTTACCCGCCTTGCATCGGAGAGTCTTTCCATTCTCTGTCCCGTAGGACAATACATGCCGTCGGTTTCTTCGTTATGAAAATAATTGTACTTTATAAAGGTTTCAATGCCATGTCTGAAAGCATACAGATAGTTCTCTTCACTTCCGTATCCGGCATCACAGACAGACACGTCAGGGTATCTGCCGTAGAGGGAATGGAAATCATCCATATGCAGAGGATAGGTGGAGGTATCGCCCAACACTGATGGATGGTATAGTTCAGAATGAACTGTTTATTGGTACTGAACTGGGGATTGTATCCGGGTTTGAGTTGTCTGTTCTTCATATGGTCATCTTTCATGCGCATGAAAGTAGCATCATTGTCTGTCTTTGAGTAGCTGTTACGTCCGTCAAGTATCTTTCCCTGCGATTCATATTTCTTGAGCTGTTCAGGCCATGACTTCCTTACACGTCTTACCTTCGCTTTCATCTTCTTGTCAGCATCCACTCCATTCAGGGCATCATCTATCTGCCCGAGTGCCTTTTCCACTTTCTCCGGGGTGATATCCTGATAGGCAACCGGAGCGGAATCACGCAGTTCCTGCTTGGTGAGGGACTCGGCGTATTGCCATATCTCCTCAAGCTGTTCCGCGATTCTGGATATGCGGGTATGTATAGATTTGCCCCCCAGACGAACGTATAACGGTTGGCGTTCACCTCCATCTTCGTCCCGTCAGTACAGGCCACATCCAGACTTACAAAACCTTCCGCCACGAGAAACTTTACAATGGTTGCAAATATCGTCTTCAGCACATCCTTTAGCCGGCTGCTGCGGAAACGGTTGATGGTATTATGGTCAGGAGTTACATTGCCGGTAAGCCACATGAAGCGTATGTCATTACGACAGAACTCTTCTATGCGACGGCTGGAATAGATATTACGCAAATGCATAGACAAGAATCTGAAGCATCATGCGTGGGTGGTACGCAGAACAGCCTTTAGGGGAATACTTACGGTAAAGTGCTTCAAGGTTTATCTGTTCAATGATGCGGTGAACAACCCGGACCGGATCGTTCCGGGGAATAAAATCGCCTAAACATGGAGGTAAAAGCAGATTATCGTTGGATGTGTAACTTTTAAACATTATCTTTGGGATATCTTACTTGATGCCCTAAGATACAAAAAATTAGGGAGATGGGCAAGTTCTGGCTGAGCGAAGTTAGGGCTTACCCGATTTTTTGCAGACACAAAAAAGGCCATCCCAAAGTTTATTTGAGACAGCCTTGTTTATTTTATGTGCAAATGTAACTGTTATCCTAAATAACCATTCAGAATTATTTCAGCATTTCACCTTTTTCGTTGAAAAACACAACGCTTTCGGTTCCGACGGCATCAACCAAAGTTACTTTATAAGTCTTTACGCCATCTTCTGCCACTTCTACGGCTGCTTCCTTAATGGTGGATTCAGCATAGTCTTTCTTGATGGCGTCCTGAACTGCCTGCGGGAGTTCCTTTATATCAATCGGTTTAAACTCGTTCACCATTGCAACGATTTCAACATCTGATGCCATGTTGTTAGCGAATGCTACTGAACTACCTAATCCCATTACCAGTGCTACTGCAAACAATACCTTTTTCATAATGCTAATTATTAAATTGTTAAACATCTTATCGTCTTACGCTAAAGAATAGACAATCACCGTGCCAAATAAATGGATATTTATCATATTGCTGTAAAACAGACCCTTATGAATTATTCATATTGCATAATGCAAATGTCTGATGGGCATTTTTTCTACAATGATGTGGAATGCGATACACATGGCTACACATGGTCTAACGACTGTGAATAAGAGAGTTGAGACGTTAAAATCATGCAGACGGCATGCGAAAGGAGTCGTAACGAAAGTAATCTCTCCATTACGGCTCCTGGTTATTATCCTTCTACTGTTAAAAAGTAATATCCAATTTCACCATGAATGTTATCGAACGATAGCCGCACTCCTTGCTCAACAGGTTGTTCACCATAAACTGGAAAGCGACTCCCTTTGTCACTTTCACGCCGAAGTAATTGCGTATATGTTCGTAAAGGAGATAGCCCATTCGCTGGGATTTGAAAATACGGCGTTCTTCACCCAATTCTTTAAACGGTTCACCGGCTCTACTCCGCAGGAATATAGAAAACATTAATCTGCCAGATACCTTTTCATTCGCGGCGAGTACTCTGTCCGGTAGTTTCCGCAACTGTCCGTATAGATAATGAAATTGTCAATTTCCGGATGCTCTTTCTACAACTGACGGGCTTTGCGGCTCCCCAACGTCATAAAGGCCGTTGCATAGGCATCAGCAAGCATGCACTGATGGGCAATAATTGTAGCACTCAATATATCCTTTTGAACCGGATATCCTGTTATCGGATTGATGGCATGAGCGTATTTCCTTCCATCTTTCAGATAGAAATTACGGTAGTTGCCGGAAGTTGCGAGTCCCAGCCGTTCCGACAGTTGCACAATTTGTTCAAGCTCGGAGTTTGTTCCGGTACTGTCATCCTTCGGTCTGACAATGCCAATGCACCAATTCCACCCTTGCGGGTTCTTTCCTTTCGCTATCATTTCGCCGCCGATGTCTATCATATAGTTCGATATGCCTTTGCGGTCGAACAAACACGCGATTATGTTACAGATAGTACCGCCGCCGAGCACCGAGAAATTGAGCAGGATGCGGGGATCGTCTTTCATCACACGGTTGCCCTGTAAACGCACTTTTCGGAAGCCTACAAAGTGGCGGATACTGTCTACGAGTTGCGGAGTGATGCTGTCAAACTTTGTAAAGCCAAATCCCCACAGGTTGATAAGCGGTGCACAAGTTACGTCAAATATCCCGCCTGTTTGTTCCGACGCTTGCATGGCTGTGCGGAAAGGATTGCATCAAGTTATATATCTTACGATGTTTTTTGTGCCAAGTGTATCTCTATGTAGAATACATTTCTAATTAGCTAAGCGATATATGAAACTAATCTTATCGAAAATTTTGTCCGTATCTTCTCCGACCTTTGGGTTAATCAGTTCAGCATATATCTGCATAGAAAAGATTGATTTTGTGTCCTAATACTTTTGTAAAGTTTCTTATGGCACGCCTTTTAATATACCCGAAACAACAAAGGTATAATGTCCGATATGAAAAAAACTGGATTTTTATTGAAGCGAATCAATTCTTTTATTATTTTTACCTTTCCTTCCATAACCAACGTGGTGCGCCGTTGCGCCCTGCAGCTGCTCATGTCGAAACAGAAAACACTGGACAAGCAGACGCTGAAGGAAGCCTTACAGAAAGAAACACAGAAAATGTGAAATTATTACGTGGACTCCGACGGACCGCCCTGCTTGTGTTACCGGCTGCCTTGCCCGGGATGAACCTTTGAGATGCAACCGCCAGACAAAGGGGAAGAGGAACACTTCCATACCCGTAACCCGGCAGGACAGTCTTATGCCAGGGACACAACTATAGAAAAAAGGACAGACCTGATAGTAAGATGCGTTTGGCAAAAAAGGAAATGATGAATATTAATAATAGAAAAAGACATTTGTTCCGCAAAGCATACGCGGATATGTACATAAAAGAAGAGAAATATCTTCAAAAGGAGGATTGTTTTCCAGCCCCCCATTATTGGTAGTTTTTAGGAGATAAAGCCTAAGGATATTTTGTTCTTCTCACTTGAAAACCTTATTTTTGCATAACAAAAACGTCCTTTGAATGTATGCAAGATGAAACAAGCCGCTGAATTTCGCTCGTTTCTAAATAGTTACCTATTAAATAAAAATAACAAGAGAACTATTTAATTTTCAGTTAGATAGCAAAAGCATTGTGTTTCGCCACATGGGTGGTCAAAAGAAAACTGCAACCGAGAGCCAAACCGACACCTTTCAGGAATTGGTTGTACTTTTGGTTGGAAGTGATGTGAAGTTTGTAGTCGTTCCGTTCCAAAATCTTTTGGGTATAGGGAAGGATTGGGGTGATGAATTCCTCTCCTGTTTTCATTCGATGCCCATCAATGTAAGCATGCCCATCTACCGTGATGATGTGCTGGGTATAGTCGAACGACTTGGCATCGCTATACGCCATGCCCGTAAAAATTTGGAAGAGGAAGAAGTCAAGGTATTTATTGGCTACTCTGTCTGCAGACTCTTCACGAATGGCAATCAACCGTTTTATCTGGTCTTTGGTGAGATGTGGGCGTTTGCCCTTCTCACCACGTTTGTCTTGGAAGCGGTTGTATGGATTCTCTTTGATAAGCCCCAAACGGAAGGCTTCGCTGACGTAACTCTTGAATCGTTTGTGATAATTGTGGATGGCTGCCTGACTACGTTCAATGAGCTTGCCTGTAGATGTGTAAGTCTCTTCTTCACGAATGAACATATCAAATTCATAGATGTGAGTAAGGGTTACATCATCGAATGTCTTGAATTTGCCGAAACGCTGAAGGGCTTTATAAGTGGTCAAATGTCCCTTGCGCGTTCCTTCTCTCATTTTGCGGGATTGAATACGTTCGCGCATCCATGCCATGAAGTTGCGTCGGTTGCTGCCATCTGATGACAGATAGGTTTTGAATTGTTGGGTGGTCATATCGTCACCATTTACTTCCATAGCAATGATGATACGTTCAAACTCCGTTACCTTCTTTTGAATCTGTTCGTTGAAAATGGCTGCCTTGGGCTGGTTGATTACCTTACCATCCAGCCATTGAGTGGCATTCAGAAAGATACCGATTGAAAAGTAGAAACGTTCACGACCCAGACAGACAACGATTTCTACGGCTGCACAAGTGGTATCACTTGCTTGTTTTCGTCTGTTGAAAACTGTTCGAACTCTATTGTTCATAGTGTAACACATTTGTGAGAAGTGTAACACAACTGCTGTAACACAAAAACCGTCCTAAAGTGGCTTTTTATGTCCAACGGTGTCACCTTTTCTCTTTTTTTTATTGGTGCCACACTCTAAGTGAAAAACCTGATTCTGATTTCTAACCCTTTGATAGTCAAAGGCGATGAGGAGTTTGGAAAAAGAAAGGGACTTTTTCAAGTCCCTTCTTTCAGTGATCCGCTTGGGGCTCGAACTATAAGTTTTATCCAGCTAATAATCAATTATTTATCAAATAGTCCTAATCTTAGTCCACCTATTTCGTCTGAAATTGGTTTCTATGTTTTACACAAATAGAACTCTTGTTTTTATATGCCAAAGATACGATTTTTCTTTGGAACTTCAACAATGATGAACCGGAAAAATCGTATCCTTGAATCTTTCATTCTTCGTATTGCAATGGATTTTCTATTTAAAAGCTTCTTGCCTGTTTCTCTCCAGAAGCTCCTCTATATCGGATTCCCGGTACAGAATCTTGCCTCCTATCTGGTAGTAAGGCACAAGTCCATTGTTCCTGTACTCCTGTAAGGTTCTTCTTGACAGTTTCAGATATTGGCTTAATTCTGCATCAGTCATATACCGTTGTCCGTTCAACAGGGGTCGTTTCTCTTTAAGAGCTGATTCCAGTGCAACTAAAGTTTCTTTTAGCCTTTGGTAGAACTGAACGATGCGTTCATTGTCTCCGGTGATTAACTTGCTCATCTTTTTACGCAGTGTTTATCTATATACTTTTGGATATCTTCTCGCTTGTAATAAACTTTCCGTTCCAGCTGGGTATATGCGATTTGTCCGGTGTCTCTCAGATTTTGCAGTGTCCGGAGAGAAACGTTCAATATCAGGCATGCCTCTTGATTATCGATCCATTCACCGATGGCTTTTGGGGACGTACTTTCCAGCAGACGGTCAATCCTGTCCAGAAATTGATTCAATTCCCGGATACTCTTCTCGTAAGCATTTGCTTCCATACCTATGATTTCCATATAAATCGATTTTTGGGGTTTGATACAAATGTAACAAATTATTGCAGCTGATACAAACCTGCGTCATCAGATGGCATCAGCTGTCTTCAGATGTCAGGAAGGCTGTAAACCGGTTTACAGAAAGGGTTTACAAGATTTACACTTTTCCTTTACACCCGGATTTCTGTTCTGAATTGTATTTCATTGATATTCAGTAATATGGTTTAAAAAAAAAGGATAATATCGTCCGTGTTGGCACGAGATTTTCACATATAAGGGTATATACTCTTCAAGTGCGCACAACGAGGGTATCGATTTATTCACTTTTAAACGCATGGATTATGTCATACATTGATAATGAGATACTCGAAAAACTGATCGGGACAATGGTGGAAGGCTTTGCCCGTATTGAGAAGAAACTGGATCAGATGAACCGTCTGAAGGAATGCATGAACGGTGACAGGCTGCTGGACAACGTGGATCTGGCTGAACTGCTGGGTGTGTCGCAGCGTACACTGGCCCGTTATCGGAAGGAGGGCAAGATCAAATATTATTCCGTGGAGAAGAACGGAAAATCCTTCTATTTGGCCTCTGAAATACAGGAATTCCTGCTCCTTCGCGGCAAGAGGACATAACTGAAGCATCCGAAAGTTTCAGACAGTTGCCCCGGACCAGGATGACTGACCATTCAACTTTTTCAAGGGAAAGCCAGTCCGGTCTGGGGCTTCATACCGGAATCCCTGTTGTCTTCAACGTGTCCAGGTTCACATAGGCACCCCGATAGGCAGTTTTCCCTTCCTTGAACATCTTCCATAACAGATTGCAGCCGATGTGTGCCAGTGTAGAATTGATGAACAGGTCCTGCTTGCCGAGTGCTTCCGTCAGGGAACAGCTGGGACCGGAATCCACCTCACGTACCTGTGAATAGTCCACCTCTTCCGTAATGACATTCATTCTGGGAACGGGTATGTATTCCTGGGAAGAAGGCTGGACAATCTTATCCCGCAGTGTGCCTACAAGCACCTGTCCCTTTGTCTGGCTGTTTCCGAAGTCCATCCAGTACAGGGGAGTCCGGTGATCGACAGGTCTCTTTCCGCTGAGGCCTTTCAGGAACTTCCACAGGGCCAGCCGGGAGCGTACATTGTCGGTGCAGGTGATAAACAGGTTGGCCGTTTCCATTTCCTCCTTCTGCCGGACATCCGGATAGCGTTTTGCTTCTGCCGACCAGCTATAGCCGAAGAAATGGTTGATACGTGTGACCAGGGCCGTTGCCTTGTTCAGTCCCAGTTCCGTCTCGTTGAAAAGCTGGCGCCCGATGTTGGCTGTACTCACTGTATCCGGATCGAATACAGTCACATGCAGTCCCGGATGCCCCAATGCCCGGAGCGCCATGCTCATGCGTGCCAGGTTGGTGATGACCTGCGAACCGGTCCCTCCCGCTCCGATGACGAAGACGGTGACCGGATGGTGGGGATTCAGCAGGTAGTTTTCGGTAAAATGTACTTTTTTCATGGCAGGATATCTTTTAGCTGTTTGTTGAACGGTCTCAGTTCGTTCATGTCAAAAGGTTGGTTTCTCGCATTTTCTGTCACCGTGACCAGATTCGACACGGTAGGATTTTGTCTGCCGCCCAGATGGACGAATTCCGTCAGCCAGAACCGTTTCTCCCAATATTCCAACAGGGAAAGAAAGGACGGGTTCTGCGGCTTTTCCAACGAACAGGAACCCAGACATACGCTGGAACCCGTCACATTGAAGAAAGGGGCCAGGTACAGAGGTGTCTTTCCGGTCGGCTTCTTTCCCTTGAAGGCATAGACGTCCATCCGCTCGCTGCGGATGTGGTAGATGATTCCCGGCACATGGAACACACCGTCCGGGATGTTCAGCTGCTTGTGGAAGAACATCTGTCTTTTGCCCGGCGGGTTGTACCAGATGTATTCCTCCTGTCCTTTTCTCGGATTGCAGGCCAGCAGGTTCTCGGGAAGGACGCCTGCCGGTATTCCGCTCATTTCTTCCGTATAGGATTCCATCAGGGCGTTCATGAACTCATAGGTCACCGGCATCCCGGCTCCCATCTGTCCGTTTTTGTGGATGGGACGGAGTTCCAGGAAATATTCCGTACTGTTTGTTCTACATTCGTCACACCGATAGGCAATGAGCGCCGCTTTCGGTGTGAGGATGCGTTGTATCTTTTGAGTCAGTTCATTCATGGTTCAGTCATTTAGTCGGTTGGCAATATAATCCATGAAACGGGAAAGCCACTTTGCGAAGCGTTCCGGAAAATCATCCGGTGGAAGCGGCTTTTCAGTTTGGGGTGTGATTAGCAGACTGGATACCGGAGTGAGACAGTAGGTCTCCTGGCTGTCCGAGGTGAAATAGCTTTCCAGCTCATCCGTCAGTTCGTCCTCATTGGAATAGGTCAGCAGAATCTGGTATCCCATCGGAATCGGCATGAAGTCCGGCTCTTCCTCGCTGTGCCAGTCGTATTCATAATCCATGATGCACGGACTGGAAGCGGCGATGAAAGGCAGGCCCTCCCGGACCAGTTCCAGTAACCCGCTTTCTGCTTTTGTAGCCGGGACATACTGCCGTACCTGTTCTTTGAGGTTGCGGCAGAAAGCACGGGACCGCATCCGCTTCAGGCACCGGCTGATCTTCCCTTCGTTGTAGGAACGGAAAATCCGGCTCTTTTCCCGCTGTCGTTTCAGTTCGTCCCGGTCCATTATCTCTTCCAGGTAGCAGTCCAGACCGCATTCGGCCATTTCAAAATAGGGTGTATCCGTAATGTCCTGCATCCGGTGGTGACGGATGAACCGTCTGATGAATTCCAGCACAATCCTTTTCAATGTCCCGTGCAGCTTTTCCGTAAAGTTCACCGGCAGCCAGAACAAGGTATAGTCCGGCCAGGAATGGTACCGGTAGATGCAGAACCGGAGCTGTCCCTTCCGTACCTCCAGATTGACATGGTCGGTCAGGGAAGCATCCAGCACCTGGTACAGCCGGCAGATCTTTTCCCTCGGGGAAGCTTTCGACGGCGGAGTGTATGGCAGCTCCATTTCCAGGAGCTGCACATAGTTCAATGCCGAACGGTAGAGATAGTCAAAGCTCTCTTCCGTGGTCAGGTTCACTCTTCCGCGGTAGGTTTCCGTATACAGGTCCGGAGCGATGGGCTGCAGTGTCCTGTTCAGAAAACCGTAAGGCTTCCGGCGGGCGGGAGCTTTCTGCGTCCGGACTGTCTGATGCCCCGGCTTATGTCCGCCTTTCCCAGTTCCGACAGGATAAGGGAAGCGAGATTCTGCATGGCCTGCGCTGTAAGTGGTGTACATGGTCGTCTGTTTTTGGATGGTTTCGTTTTCATGGCTTATCCCTTTACTCCGATGGTGGTCTTGAATTCATAGATCGCCCGGTCGTCCTCAATTTCCGGTCCGTGTACCGATGCGGTGGTCAGTTCCGGATAGTTCATGGAATAGAAATCCATCACTTCCGCCGGTGACAGGTTGCTGTCCGGGTCATCCAGCAGCAGTTTGTTGCCGTTCTTTTTCATCTTGAACACTCTGTTCATTCCTTTAATTTCAAGTGCCATATCCTTTATCGTTTTATGTTAGACATTTGTTCAGCAATACACCATTTCAGCCTGCTGCGCCTGGTCTCTCATCCTGTATTCTTCCGGAAAATCCAGGTATTCCGCATAGGGGTCTTCCCTGAGCAGTTCCCGGTCATCCTCCTCTTCAGGGTCAAAACCGAAACTGTCAAAAGACTGCTGCCCGTTGGCATACGGGTAATTCTCTCCGGCGAAAACCGTTTCAGCCGTAACCGGTTGCAGGCCATTTGCACGGGGCTGGCTGGTCATGCCCGGCTGCCGGTTCACGCCATGCTGCTCCGCTGCCGGATGGGGCTGTTGGGGAGGAAAGATTGCGGGCTGAACCGTCGGTTGTCTGAAACCGCTTCTGTCTGTTGTCCGTACGGCCGGTTGGGATGGTTCCGGCTGGTTATAGGCTGTAGAGGAAACAGCCTGTTGGGGAGCCGGTTGTATTCCATTTTCCGGCTGGCTTGTCAGGGTTGCCGTCGGTTGCGCTTCCGGTGACATTCCCGCAAACAGGCTGCCTTCATCCGCCTTTTTCTGTACCTCTTTCATCCGGCTGTCGATTTCGCCCTGCTTCTCACCGGGAGCCAGTGCCTGGGCCTGCCGGAGCCAGGTAAGCGTTTCCTGGTATCTGGCGTTCTTGAAGGCATCGTCCGCCTTGGCCAGCAGCTTCTCCATCTTTTCCCTCTTTTCACGGGCTTCCTTGCTTTCCGCAGACGCACTGCCCTTGCCGTTTTTACCGCTTGCCGCAGCCTGGGCTGCCTGCTTCTCGAAATTCTCTGCATTGACCAGCAGCCCCTGCACCTTCTGTAAGGGCTGCATGATGGCCTGCAGGAAAGCGCTGTCCAGCTCGTACGGATTTCCGCTCAGCACCAGCGGTACCATTTTTTGTTGAAAATCCTCTTTCAGGCTGTTCCGTCTCGGCATGACAGCCACACTCAGTTTATCCTCCACTTTGCGGATGTGGATGCTCAGGTCTGTACCCGGAGTCATCATCTGATAAATCGTTTGAAAAAACATACTGTAAAATTGTTTAGAAATTATACATAGGTTTCCTTGAAGAACTCTCTCAGAACGGCTTCCCGGTCCGGACGGCTGGCGATGCCGCGCAGTCCTTCCAAGTAATAGCCGATGCTTTTGGGTTCGTCCACTGAACGTGGAACACGTCTTTTGACCGGTCTGCTGCTGTCATTTTGGGGCCATAGAGCCGGAGCGGCCGGAGCTTGCGGGGTGAAGCGGATCGTTTCCATACTTGCATAGATTGAATGTTAATGAAAAAGCAGCCCAAGCACAGCCAGGACTGCCATGAATTTAACTACTAGGAACAGAAGGCTGAACAGCAGGTCTATGAAACCTCCCGTCAGCAACAGCAGGGCGATCAGTCCGATAGGGACAATCCCCTTGTTGGCCAGCAGGCAGATTCCGGTTATCAGGAACAGCGTCACGGCCTGTTTGCCTGTCTTTTCGATACGTGCTACTTTCATCGTTTTTCTTTTTAAATGAATAATCCCATCGGGATGTGTTTTCCCGATTTTATAGGCCCCTGCCTTTTGGATTGCCGTTTTGCGCAAGGCCCGGACGGAAAAAATACCGGAGCAGAGCGAGGATGATTTTTTCCGTCCGGCCAGCCCGCAGGGCCGCCTTGCAGCAAAAGAGCCGGCAATCCAATACCTTTGCCGCCTAAAAGCGGAAAAACAGCGCTGCTTTCAGACACAAAAAAATGCAGACCCTTTCAGGCCTGCATTCCCGTTCCTTTTCGGAATTTTATTCTCCGAAAGGCGCATAGGTTTGGAAGATGTCGTCCACCAGCAGGGTGGCCAGGTCTCTTACCCGTTCCAGGAAGCCGGATTCCTCTTCCTGCCCCGTTTCCACTCCTGCCAGCAGGGCTTCCCAGTCCCTTGTCAGTTCCGTATCCGCAATCTTCTTGCCGCGGATGGTCTCGTAAGTGAACATGCCCTTCGGGGTTGGTACAATGTATTTCCCCGCATAGCGGATATAGTTGCGGTTCAGCAAGGTCCGGATGATGGAAGTACGGGATGCCACCGTGCCCAACCCCTTTCTTTCCATGTACTCCACCAGTTCGGCATCGGTGAACGGATGGACCGGAAGGTCTCTTTTCCGGATCAGGTTGCAGCTGCAGACATCCGGTGTCTCACCTTCTTCCAGCATCGGCAGTCCGTCGGGGTTTTCCGGTACGGGCAGGACACCGGGGCGCTGGAATAGGGCGTGCCAGCCTTCTTCCAGGATACGGACACCGGTGGTCTGGAAGACCTGTGCGGCACAGACCGCCTTGACAAAGGTCGTCTCTGTCCGGCAGGAAGGCAGGAAAGCCTCCAGCATTCGGCCTGCAATCAGCCGGTACACCTCCTGTTCCTTGGGAGTGAGACCTTCCGGACGGATGCCGGTAACGGTGATGGCCGGATGGATATGGACCTGCTTTTCATCGACCACGCTTCGTGACAGACCGGACAGCATCCCTTCGGACAGGTCGGTATCCAGTTCGAACAGGTTCCACGAAACCAGTCTCCGGAGAATGGCAGGAAGCGTGCTGTACACATCCTCCGTGAGGTATCTGCTGGACGTGCGCGGATAGGAAATCAGCTTTTTTTCATAGAGCGTCTGCGTGATGTCGTACACTTCCAACAGGGTAAGCCCCAGATACCGGCTTGCTTCTTTCTGCAGCTGTGTCAGGTTGAACAGGGCGGGCGGCTGGATTTCCTGCACGCTGCGGCTCACTTCCGTAATCTGTGCCTTGGAAGCCAGCTTGCAGTCCTGGTAGAACAGTTCGGCCGATTCCGGGTCGGTGATCGCATCCCTGCGTTTCAGCTTGAAGATCTGTCCGTCCTTGTGCAGGCTGATGTAGATCGGCCACGAATCCGTCGGGATATGGTTTTCCTTCTCGCGGTACCGTCTGGCGATGGCTGCCAGGATGGGTGTCTGCACCCTGCCCAGGGAATTGTTGCCCAGCCCCGTGGCCATGCACATGGCATAGCTGGCATTGATGCCCAGGATCCAGTCCGCCTTGTTCCGGCAATCCGCCGAAGTGAAGAGACTGTCGTAGCAGCTGTCCGGTTTCAGGTTTTCCATCCCTTTGCGGATGGCTTCATCCGTCAGGGAGGCTGTCCACAGGCGCAGGCAGGGCTGCGTGCATTTCAGGTAGGTGTACACATAGCGGAAGGTCATTTCCCCCTCACGGCTGGCATCCGTGGCCGCAATGATGGTGTCACAGCAGCGGAGCACCTTTTCCACGACCTTCAGCTGCAGGACCGCCTGGATGTCCGGAATCCATCCGTTTTCGGTGCGGACATGCTGCACCGTCAGCTGGAAGTCCGAAGGGATGAAGGGAAAGTCCTCGCGGCTCAGCTTCCGGACTCCATAATCCTTGGGCATGGCCAGCGAAAGCGTGTTACCGAATGTCCAGGTGACGAGATATCCGTTTCCTTCCAGGTATCCGTTTTTTGTTCGGGTGGCACCTACCACTCTTCCTATTACTTTTCCTACGTTGGGTTTGTCTGTCAATATGGCAATCATGATCTGTTGAGTTTTATAGCTGTCCATACGGCTTTTACCGTATGGACAGCCGGTGATACATTGTAATATAGGTTATTCTTCCGTCGGTCGGATGCCGTTGATGCCGATGACCGGTCGGCCGTCCGGTTCCACCTCCAGCTTGAGGGTGGCATCCATGGTGAGTGAGAAGACCGGGGTTTTCAGGTTCAGCGTGGTCACTTCGGTCTCTGCCCCTTGGAGGAGCAGGTCCAGGTTTCCGTCCTTTTCGAGTTCCTTCCGGCGTATGCCGACAACTTCCAGCTTTTCCCAGTCAAGCTGTTCGGCCTTGAAAATGATGGGGTTGTTCGGATTCATATACATATCGGTTGAGGTGAGTAAGATTTCTTTGTACATTCAGGGACAATCTCAGACAGCTTGGCGGGCATTTCTTTTCTGCTCCTGCTGCTGGCCGTTGTCCGTCTGTGCGGCTTGGCGGGCCGTGTTTCTCCGGATATCGGGATTTTCCTGGAAATACTGGAGTTGGCCGGTATTGGCGTTCACTTTCAGGTAAGAATCGAATGGCTTGCCGTTCGGACCTTTCATGCCGGTGACCAGAATGGCTTTTCCGTCCTGAAGGTTGGCCCTTTCCTGTGCCGAAAGCAGGTGCCCGTACACTTCAGCTGGAATGGCCGGAGCCTGTCGTTCGTTGAAGCCGTCCGGTGTCCGCGAGTACTGCGGTCTTCCGCTGGCCATGTCCAGCCTGACGAAGGAAGAGAATTCTTCCCCTTTGCGGTTGATCATGTTTTCCAGAAAGACAGGTTGTCCCTTGCGGAGCACCTCTTTATCTTCCGGTGTCAGCTGGACCGAGCAGATTTCCTTCGGGATGTAGATCTCGCCTGTTTCCGGGTTGTGGCGGGTGTATTGCAGACCGCCCGTTACCTTGTCCATGGTGACAAAGGAAGAGAACTGTTCTCCGTTTTTTCGCTTCATGTCCTCTACCAGGATGGTATGCCCTTCGTTCAGCGCCTTGAGTTGCATGGGGGAAAGTGGCACGCCGCCCAGCGTCTGCTGGTTGAAGGCCTGGTCCTTGGAAAAGATGAACTCGATGCCCCTTCTTTCTGCGCTGTATTGCAGATGGGCGTTGAATTCCTTTCCCTGGTTGGACTTCATGCCGTCCACGAAAATCTGTTCTCCGTTTTTCAGCTTCTGGATTTCATCCGGAGTCAGGGTCACTCCCTTGATCTCATTCGGGATGTAGACATGTTCCTGTCGGACGGCCACCAGTTCGTTGGTGTTCTTGTCGATGGAAATGAGGCACGGCTCGGTTGAGTTGCCGCGCAGGTTCAGGTCTGCCACCCGACCCATGTTTCCGCTTTCGCGCAGGTTTTTCTTGTCCTCTTCGGTAAAGATGTGCCCGAAGTACGGACGGTCCAGTTCCGGCTCCTTTCTTACCCCGTGGATGCCCAGCATCACCTGTCCGCCGTTGGACATGAACGACAGCCTTGCATCCAGTTTGGCGGTCAGTACGCCGGGAATGTTGAGCGTCAGCGGGATGGTCTTGTTGGTCTTGTAGCCTTTCAGCATACTGTCCAGCTGTCCGGACTGCTCCAACATTTCCTTGGATACCCCGAACTTGCCCAGTTCTTCCCAGTTGATCATGTTCTCGTTGTACCGGTAGGTTGGAGTCTGCTGCTGGGGAACCTGCTGTTCGCGTCCCTGCGCAGCCGCTTCCACTTGCGTCACCTGTTCCGGTTGCACCTGAGGTGTCTGTTCTTGTTTTTTTGCCATTGCTTTTTCCTCCTCTTTGGTTTGGACATTGCCTTGTTGGTTGTTCTTCGGCACGATTTCGTACCGTTTCAGGAACTCTTTCACCGCATCGGTTTCTTTTCCCGAAGCCAGGTCCTTGAGAGCCTGCCTGTTCTGCTTGTAGTCATGGAAAGTCATGCGGATCAGCCGGAAATGGGTAGGTTCCTTCAGCTGGCTCCAGAAGTTCTTGATGAAGTTTTCGAGGATGCTCGAATTCTTGTCGAACTTCAGAAACGAGTTTTCATTCTTTTCCTCCGGTGGAACTGTCCGATAGTTACCTTTCTCGTCCGCCTGGCTGACCACACCGATTCCCTCTTTCGGGTCATTCTTGTTGTGGACCAGCAGCAGCTCGTCAATCTGTTCCACATAAGGCTTTTCCGGTTTTTTATTCCGGCCTTGCTTTCCTTTGTTCGGACTGTTGTTCTGTGCCATAATTTTCTGTTTTGAGTGATTGTTTGATTGGTTTCACAGTCCAAATGTAAGGGCTTTCTATTTACAATCCGCTGATTTTCAAAAAGCTGGCATCAGATGTCGTCAGATGGCATCAAATGGCAACCTATAGAAGGTCTGGCACGAAGAAAAAGGAAGGAAAAGGAGGTATTGGAAGTATGGCGTGTGGAAGGTGAAGGAGAAAACGAGAAGGTGCAGACAGTAGGATGTGTAGAACACATGAGGCAGCGGAACTATGCAGAACAGAGGGAGCTGAAATCCCTGTCTTATTTCGGGATAGGATGAAACAGGCACAGCTTAATGATGGGGAACGGATGCTTTCACGGTTCTTTCAAGGCATCGGGAAATATAAGGACAGCCGCCTGTACTGAAACGGCTATGCGTCACGTCGGTCGCAGTTTATCCCTGTAATCATGCAACAATCCCTCCGGATGTTTGACGCCGCATTCTTTTTCGGGAGAATTTTCATGGCGAAGCCATAAAAGAAAAATCTCCCGAAAAAAGGTGCAAATGCGGCTGTTAAACGAGGAAGGGATTACCTTTGATGGAAGAGGACAACTGCCCTCTTATCAGAATTTTTTGTTATTCTGCATGGAATCAACAAAATAGAAATCTTATGGCTAGTGTAAAAGTGAAATTCCGTCCTTCAACGGTCAACGGCAAAGAAGGAACCCTACATTATCAGATTATCCATCGACGCAAGATAAGACAGGTACATACCGGTTACAAACTCTTTCCCTACGAATGGTCATCCTCCTTGGGAATTATCCAGGTGTCAGCTGGATGTGATGAGGACCGTAGAGAATATCTGTCAACGGTGAAGAGGCATATGGATGATGACCTGCTGCGAATCCGTAAATGCATCTGTCGTCTGGAACAGAACCATGCATCCTTTGAGGTCGGTCAGATTGTAGCCTTATATGTTACTCCGGTCAGTGAGATTACCTTCCTGTCGTTTACCGAAGAACTTCTTGCAGACTTGACTTGCTCCGGAAAAGTGCGAACGGCGGCCACCTACCGGACTGCCATCCGTGGCTTTGTGCGTTTTCTGAATGAGCGGATGGATATTCCCTTGAACGAGCTGGACTCCAATCTGATGGTCCAGTACGAAAGTTGGATGAAAGAACGCGGTATCTGTCCCAACACCAGTTCGTTTTACCTGCGTAATCTCCGGGCCATCTACAACCGGGCAGTGGATCAGGGGCTTGTCGTAGTGCAGCAGAACCCTTTCAAACACGTCTATACCGGCATAGAAAAAACACAGAAACGGGCCATACCCTTGAAGATGATACGCAAGATACGGGATTTGGAGTTGAAGAACGAATCACAGGCTTTTGCAAGGGATATTTTCCTGTTCAGTTTCTATACCCGAGGGATGTCTTTTGTGGATATGGCATACCTCAAGAAGAAAGACCTCCGCAATGGGATTCTGAGCTACCGCAGAAACAAAACCCACCAGCAACTCTTCATCAAATGGGAAAAGCCGATGCAAGAACTGGTTGACAAGTATGATACAGGTGATTCCCCTTATCTGTTGCCGATTATCCGGGAAGCCGGTGTGGATGAAAGACGGCAATACCTGAATGAAGTACATCGCATCAACCGCAACTTGAAGCTCATAGGAGAACAGATTGGACTGAGCATTCCGCTTACCACTTATGTGGCCCGCCATTCTTGGGCCAGCATTGCTCATAGCAAGAACGTATCACTTTCGGTCATCAGTGAAGCCTTGGGGCATGATTCAGAGAAAACCACGCGAATTTATCTAGCATCCTTGGATACCAGTCAAGTTGACAAAGCGAATAGCCTTATATTGACTTCACTATTATAAGGTATTATGTTAGGGATTTTGCGGAGAAAGTGTTCAACTCTACATAAGAGATGTATATTTCGGTGCAAATTTAAGAAAAAATCTTAAGAATCAAGTAGTAAATGAACCTTTTTTCAGAAACAGATTCAAAGAAAAATCAAACAAGAAAGCAAAATGATAAACATTTTACGAGCAATTTTCGCTGATTTAAATCGTAATCAGTTCATTTTCAAAGACAACATCTTCTACCTGCCTCATATCTTCATCTCTTATGTAGATAAGTATATCTCACTAGGAATAAAACTAGCTATTTATAGCATAGCCATGCAAGGGAACAAAAATGGAGTGAAAACTCCGAACTTTTTGGAAATACGTTGTAACTGCTTGATTTTAAATAATTAATACAATCAAGCAGGATTGGTAACATTTGTTTCAACTGAAGGTACTTTCCATGAAAGACGATGAACGAACGCAGTGGTTTGTGATGCGAGATTTGAAACGCCGCAATGCCAAACTCCCGGCCTTCAAGCTACTTCAGGATTTAGGTATGGAAGTATTCGTACCTATGATGTGGCAGGTCACGCTGCGTAAAGGTATCAAAGTCCGTGAAGAGGTTCCTTTCCTGCAAGATTTACTTTTCGTACACAATTCCCGCCTTACCCTTGACCCTATCGTCGAGCGCAACGAAACTCTCCAGTACCGTTGGCTACGTAACACCTACCGACAACCCATGACAGTATCCGATTTTGAGATGGAACGTTTCATGACTGCCGTCAGATGCTCCGATTCCCCTAAATACTATTTGCCGGAAGAAATTACCCCGCAAATGTACGGACGGAAAATCCGTATTGTCGGGGGACCGCTGGATGGATATGAGGGTTGTTTGCTGAAAATGCGGGGCAGCAAGGTGAAACGCCTGCTGGTAGAACTGAAAGGTCATCTTACCCTGGGTGTGGAGGTTCAACCTGAGTATATCCAATTTATATGATACAATCATTCTATGACTACAATTATTCATGCAACTGACAGCTTGAGTGCTTTCTGGATTATCAATTCCTTGTTTGTTTTTGTGTTGAGCGTTTTTTGCGCCGGTGTATTGATACCGCAAATCCTATTGATTTCCTTTCGCAAGAGATTGTTTGATGTCCCTGATGAACGAAAGATTCACCAAGGTGTAGTTCCCCGTTTGGGAGGGATCGCGTTCAAGCCGGTGGTCTTTTTCTCGGTGGCACTTGCTTTGGGACTCAGTATGTTGTTGGGTTACGGTCAGTTTCTTGGTAATATCGGCAGTGAAAGCCGTCCGTTGGCATTCGGTTTCTGTACCATTATGATGCTTTATCTGGTTGGGATGGCCGATGACCTGATTGGTATCCGTTACCGTGCCAAGTTTGGCATACAGATTATTTGTGGGGTACTGGTCATTGCAGGCGGGCTGTGGGTCAATGACCTGCACGGTTTGCTGTTTATTCACGCTCTTCCTGAATGGATTGGATATCCCATTACCGTATTCGCTGTGGTATTTATCATCAATGCCATCAACCTGATTGATGGAATAGACGGGTTGGCTTCCGGGTTGTGTGGCGTAGCCATGCTGTTTTATGGGTTGGTGTTTTTTATAATAGGTGCATACATTTATGCCCTGCTCGCTTTCGCCACGCTGGGAGTGCTCGTCCCCTTTTTCTATTATAACGTATTTGGAGATCCTGCCAAAAAGAACAAGATATTCATGGGTGATACCGGCAGCTTGACGATTGGTATGATGATTTGCATTTTAAGTCTGAAACTGCTTGACGGGTTTCCGGCAAATCCCGCAGTGCAACAGCCTAATGCTTTCTTTTTAGCCTATTCACCGCTCATCATTCCCTGCTTTGATGTGGTACGGGTCTATCTGCACCGTGTAAGAAACGGAAAGAATCCTTTCCTGCCGGACAAGAATCATATCCATCACAAGTTGTTGGCTATTGGCATGCAGCAGCGTACGGCTATGGTTACGATTGTAACTGTATCAGTTTGCTTTACCTTGTGCAATATACTCCTTTCGCGCTATGTAGATGCCACTGTCCTTTTGGTTTCCGATATTCTGATTTGGACATTGGCTAATCTTTGGCTTACGCGAAAAATACTTCATCATTCGAAACTATAGTTTTTAAATACCTATGAATCTTTGCAAGAATTTACTGTTGGCAGCATCTATCATCTTGTTAGGTGCCTGCTCTACTTCCAAAAACATTACCTATTTTCAAGACCTCCGTCCGGGTGAAAGTGAACTGACGTTGGCAGCACCGGTAGAGATTAAAATCCAGCCTAAAGATAAATTGTCTATTCTGGTCAATAGCCAGGACCCGCGCCTGACCAACCTTTTCAATCTGCCTATTTTTACACAGCAGATTGGACAAGAAGGTAATACCGGCTCCAGCCGTGGCGTATCCGGCTACACGGTAGATACGGATGGCAACATTGATTTTCCGGTGTTGGGACAACTTCACATTGCCGGTATGACCCGTGAAGAGGTGGCTGCCTATATTAAAAAGGAACTGCAATCCCATGATTTGATTAAGGATCCGGTAGTTATTGTGGAATATATGAATTTAAGCATTTCTGTGATGGGAGAAGTAAACCGTCCGGGAAGATATAATATAGAGAAAGACGAATTAACCATTTTGGATGCCTTGAGTCAGGCCGGAGACTTGACCATTTTCGGAAAAAGAGAGAAGGTGTTAGTGTTGCGTAAGGAAAATGGCAAGCAACGTGTGTATGGCATCAATCTTTGTTCCGGTGAACACCTTTATACCTCACCGGTCTATTACTTGCAACAGAATGACGTGGTCTATGTAGAACCGAATGAAACTAAATCTCGTCAATCCACAGTCAATGGAAACAATGTGCGAAGCACCTCCTTTTGGATTTCATTGGCTTCTTTGCTGACCTCTATCGCTGTACTGATTGCTAAATAACGAATGACATGGCTACGAATCAACTTAAATCGAATGTGCAAAGCACGCAGGACTTTATCTCTATCCAAGACCTGTTTTATCTCTGTTTGAACAAATGGCACTGGTTTGTCATTTCGTTGGTATTATGTTTGGGAACTGCGACTTTTTATCTGCTGAAAACCCCATCGGTATATGTCAGAACTGCCTCTATTTTAATTAAGGATGATTCCAAAGGGAAATCCTCTTCTGCGGATATGGAGTCTTTTTCCGATTTGGGACTGTTCACGACCAACACCAATGTCTATAATGAGATAGGAACTTTGAAGTCCCCCGACATCATGCGTGAAGTGGTGTCCCGATTGCATCTGGAAATGAATTATCAGACAGACGGTAGTTTCCATAGGCAGACGGTGTATGGAACCCAACTTCCTGTCCAGGTGTTGATTCCAACCCTTTCCGAGAATGAATCTGCCACTTTTGAACTTCATCTGACGAAGGATGGGTCAGTGGAATTATCCTCTTTTACACGGAATGGAACTGAAACAGGGAACAATGATATTGTGAAAGGTGGTTTGAATGACAGCATCCAGAGTCCCATAGGACCTATTGTCGTTGTTCCATCGGTAGCTTATTCAGATAAAACAGAAAGCACAATTTATATAACCCGGCAGTCTTTGTCGGCTGCATCAGCAGGTTACTCTGCTCGCTTGACTATCTCTCAAAGCGATGAAAAGTCCAATATCATTACCCTTTCTATCCAGGATGTATCCACTCAGCGGGCAGAAGATGTCCTTAATACGCTGATTGCTGTCTATAATGAAAACTGGGTGAAAGACAAGAACCAGATTGCGGTCAGCACTTCGATGTTCATCAACGAACGCTTGGGTGTAATCGAAGGGGAGTTGGGCAATGTGGATGATGACATCTCCTCTTTCAAGAGCGAGCATCTGTTGCCGGACGTGCAGGCGGCTGCCAGCATGTATATGGCTCAGGCCAACGAAGCCCAAGCCGCCATCCGTGGATTGAACAACCAGGTCTATATGGCCCGCTACATCAAAGGATATCTGACCAATGAGAACAACAGATTCCAGCTGTTGCCGACCAATTCCGGTATCGAAAATGCCAGTTTGTCTACCCAATTGAATGAATATAACAACAAATTGTTGGAACGCAACAGCCTGGTGGCTCACAGTAGTACCAAGAATCCTTTGGTAAGGGAAATGGATAAATCGTTGGGTGATATGCGAAGTGCTTTAATCACCTCCATCGACAACCAGATGGTAGCTTTGCGTGCCCAGATTAAAAGTCTGGAAGCCATTGGTGGGCAGGCTACTTCACAGATTGCTTCCAACCCGAAGCAGTCCAAATACTTGCTTAGTGTGGAACGTCAACAAAAGGTGAAGGAGTCACTTTACCTGTATTTGTTGCAGAAACGTGAAGAGAATGAACTTTCACAGGCGTTTACGGCTTACAATACCCGCATTATCACCAAGCCCGGCGGTAGCATGATACCTACCGCTCCGGTCAAGAAGAATATCCTGCTGGTGGCATTCGCCCTGGGAATGCTGATACCTGTGGTTATCATCTTTATGAAAGAAAACATGAATACGGTGGTTCGCGGGCGCAAAGATTTGGAGAACCTTACTGTTCCGTTCGTGGGCGAAATACCGCTTGCTTTCCGTAAGAATAAGAAATTCTCCCGGCAGACACAGGAAAAGGAATGTGCGGTAGTGGTTAAGGAGAAAAGTCGCAATGTCATCAACGAGGCGTTCCGCGTAGTACGTACCAACTTGGAATTCATGCAAAACAAGGGAAGCGAATCCCACGTCATCATGATTACTTCCGCCAATCCGGGCAGCGGAAAAACCTTTATCTCCTTTAACCTCGCTACCAGTTTAGGCATCAAGGGCAAAAGGATTATAGCGATAGACCTTGACCTGCGCAAAGCTTCTTTGAGCCAATACGCAGGCAGACCAATGAAGGGCATTTCCGACTATTTGGCAGGAGATGTGAAAGATATCAAGGATGTGATTGTCAAACCATCAGGAGATGCCAAGATAGATCTTATTCCGGTTGGCACAGTTCCTCCAAATCCGACAGAATTGCTCTTTTCCGAACGCCTGGAACAACTGATAACCGACCTCCGTGCGGAATATGATTATATTTTCATCGACTGCTCGCCGGTTGAAATTGTGGCAGATGCCGCCATCATCAATAAACTGGTGGACATGACCCTATTCATTGTACGTGCCGGATTGCTTGACCGCAGCATGTTGCCGGAGATAGAGAAATTCTATGCCGATAAGAAATACAAGAACATGTCCGTTATTCTCAATGGGACGGATGGTGGCAGTGGGCGGTATGGCTATAAATATGGCTATAAGTATGGGTACAAGTATGGCTATGCAGGATACGGAAAAAATGAAGAGTGAAGAAAAAAGGATACAAGATGTGGCCCTTTAGAAAACGGGTAAGTTTGAAGGATAGCGGCATCTTCCGGGGATTTACCGACTGGCACTGCCACCTGCTTCCCGGTGTGGATGACGGTGTGCAGACGATGCAGGAATCTCTGCAAGTTCTCTCCCATTATGAGGAGTTGGGTATCAGCGAGGTTTGGCTGACCCCCCACATCATGGAGGACATTCCGAACCGTACGGAGGATTTAAAACAACGGTTTATGGAACTGAATGCCGCCTATCAAGGGAACATCACTCTTCACCTTGCTGCGGAAAACATGCTCGACAACCTGTTTGAGGAGCGGCTCGCGAAGAACGACCTGCTTCCTTTGGGGAAGGAAGGGAAACACCTGTTGGTGGAAACCTCTTATTTTAACCCTCCGATGGGGTTGGACAACATCCTGCTCCGCATCAAGTCGAAAGGCTATGTCCCCGTACTGGCACATCCCGAACGGTATGTGTATATGGATGAAAGTGATTACCGGCAACTGAAAGGGATGAACGTACTCTTCCAGCTCAATTTGTCTAGCATCGTTGGCGGCTACGGGTCGGAAGTCAAAAAGAAAGCCGGATGGCTGCTGAAGAACGGTTTCTATGACTTGACAGGCAGCGACACCCATTGTCTTGCAGCTTGGGAAACAACCATAGCGGGGAAGTCAGCTAAAACCGAAGACTTGCCACTGAAAAACAGGGGCATGCTTTCGTAGGTTCCAAATCGTGATGGCCCACAATCAACGCTTTAGGGTATCTGCGGTGCAAGTCCGCAAGCAACCGTTCCAAAGCCTTCTTTTGGGCAGGTGTCCGGGTGTCCGTGGGAGTTTTGCCATCGGCAGCCAAACCACCGATATAGCATACCCCGATGGAATGACGGTTATGGTTCTTGCAATGTGCTCCAATCATTTCTTCGGGTCTGCCCGCTTCGATGGTGCCGTCTGTAGGAATCACATAATGGTAGCCGCAGCCCAGCAAACCAAGGGAGCGATGGTAGCGGTCGATGTCTGCCATGCGGAGTGCGCTGTCCGCCTTATTGGCGGAACAATGCACGATAATCAGGGTGATGGTTCTCATAAAAATGAAATCCCATCCCTATTCCACGGATTATATAGACCGACTGGTCGATGGGAGCGACAATGTGCTGATTGAGGAATTGGCATGTGACCGCCAGGCATGGCTCAACTTCGTGAATATGGCTACTGCGGACGGATGCTCTACAGAAGATCTGCTCCAGTTCCATCTATGGTTTTTCGTTGTGTTCTGCGCCATGGATTTCAATCAATCCATCTTGTCGCAGTACCGTCCGGCCCTTCGTGTCCACTACCAATACGATGGCAAGCGTGTTGTCTTGCGGCATAACGCATTCAAGGTGCTGCTTCGGCAATACAGTCCCGAAGTGTACCATCAAATCAGACACCAGTACCTTGAATTGAACAAAGGACTGGAAGCCATCTTCCGTACCGCCACTCTCGGCATCTACAACTATCAAGAGGATTTCATCCGTCTCCATGCGCTTTATCAGGCAAGAAAGGCAGATCCTGTCCTCCCCGATATGCGTGCGATACGCCAATTGGAAGCGGAAATGGAGGTCGTTGTCAAGGACTTGTAGAGGGGGCGAAAGAACAAAAGCGGCTTCAACAGGTGTTGAAAGCGGCTTCGCAGACCAACGAAAGCGGCTTCATCAGGCATCGAAGCCTATTTGGGGAAAGACGCACTTGCCAACCGCAAATAACGAGTGCAGATGTAATATCTAAAAGGTTTATTTAGAACGCTAAAAAATATAATGCATTAAGAAAAGAAATGGCATGACTTAAAATAAATTCACTAATCTAATCACGAAAGCTGCTGCTTGAATGACACAGGAAAACTTTTCATGAAATATTAAGCGAATCTGGATACTTATAAAATAATCGTATACAATCATTTCTTGCTTTCAACAATGAATAATTCAAAAATAGATAACACATCCGTTAGGAAACAACGTTTGGATAATTTGTCGATAATTCGTGGCATATCCATTATTGTAGTTGTGGCCTTTCATGCATACGGTATGATGTATGTGTATTTTGATGATGCTACCAATCAGATGTATTCACAAATATATGAGAAATTCAATCAATCGGTACTGATATGTATAGCCATGCCTATGTTTGTTTTTGTGTCAGGATTCCTATTCTCATACCTTCTTTCATTAGGTAAATACAATACATGGAAAGAGCTTGTTAGAAAAAAGGTGTATCGCATTTTGCTTCCTTTCCTTGTTTTCAGTTGGTTTTTCATGATTACTACTGGTGATTGGCGACCACTAGACCCTATTATACAAGGTACATACTGGCATCTTTGGTTTTTACCAATGCTTTTTTGGTGCTTTATCATATACTATGGCTTATATCGTTATGGCTTTATGAAAAAATTGTGGCTAACAATTCCTTTGTTAATGATTACACTGGGGTGTGCAAGCTTACCAAAGTTTGTACCAATGTATATAGGTTTGCACAATATTCATAAATGGTTCTTTTGGTTTTATCTTGGAGGTTTGGTGTGTCAATATCATAATGTAATTTGTAACATACTGTCAAAATATCGTTTATTTTTACTGCTAGTTTCACTATACATTATTTATGCAATGGTAGATATTAGAGCTTATGGCGAAGATACGTGGTATTCTACGCTTGGCAACGCCTCTATGGTCATTGCACTTTGGTTTCTTTCCACCAAAATAGATTGCACCAATCAGCGGGTCTCAAATTGCATAATCAGCTTTTCAACCTATAGTTTTGGTATCTATATTTTCCATAATTGGGTAGAATTACAGCTGTTAAGCAATACGTCAAAGCGTATTTTCCATTTCGATATTTTAGCTGCAAATCATGAGATACTTTTTCCGCTTGGATTTTTTCTCATAGCACTTTTTATCTCATGGATTCTCACAAGACTCCTTATGATGACAAAAGTAGGCAAGTTCTTAATCGGTTGATGATATTTTATGGCGGAAACGGATTCACGAGTTAAGAAATCCTTGCTCAACGCACGGGTTAATCTTATCTTCTATTTCATTATACTTGTTCTATCTTTCTTTTCTAGAAAGATATTTCTCAATACCCTTGGAGCTGATTTTGTTGGCTTTACGGGTGCTCTCCAGAACCTGCTCGGTTTTCTCAACCTTGCAGAACTGGGCATAGCGACAGCTATCGGTTATGTACTCTACAAGCCACTCTTTGACCATGACAGACAGAAAATTAACGAGGTTGTATCCGTTCTTGGCTACCTCTATCGTTGGATAGGTATCATTATTTTCGTGGTTGGTCTAATATTGTCTGCATTTCTTCCGTTAATATTCCCCCATACAAATTTTGATTTTGCTCTCATATATTTTGCCTACTATTCTTTTCTGGCATCTACACTTATTGGTTATTTCATCAATTATCGACAGAATCTTCTTGGGGCAGACCAAAGGAACTATGTGGTTGTCAGTTATTTTCAGACTTCAAATATCATCAAGATATTGGTTCAGATGGTATCAGCCTATTATACTGGCAGCTACTATCTTTGGGTTGCCTTTGAATTAGGCTTTGGAATCGTATATTCGTTTATCCTTAATTGGAAGATTAGCCAAACCTATCCATGGCTAAAAACAGAATTGAAGGAAGGTCATCGACTGTTTAAAAAGTATCCTGAAGTTATAAAATATACCAAACAACTGTTTATACAGAAAATTAGCGGTATCGTACAGTGGCAGACTGTACCTTTTTTAATTTATGCATTTGCAAGTTTGCAGATGGTAGCCTTTTACGGCAACTATACCATCATAACTGACAAGCTCGCCCAGTTCATCAATACCTTTCTTGAAAGTACTGGTGCCGGTGTTGGCAACCTCATTGCAGAAGGGAACAAGAACAACATCAAGAAAGTCTTTTGGGAGCTTCTGTCAATACGTTATTTCATTGGTGGAGTCATCTCATTTTGCATTTACATGCTCATTGATCCGTTTATCAGGCTTTGGTTAGGCGACCAATACATATTAGACAGCACTGTTGTCTTCCTCATTGTGGTCAATGTATTCATCAGCTATACACGTGGTGGCATCATGCAATTCAATTATGGTTATGGTCTTTTCTGGGATGTTTGGGCTCCTATTGCCGAGATTGTCATTAATTTAGGGGTAGCATGTGGTTGTGGCACTTTATGGGGACTTCCCGGTGTCTTGATGGGTGGTATTATAAGTCAGCTCCTTATTGTAAATATTTGGAAACCATATCTTCTATACCATTGGGGGTTTAAAGATAGTATTTGGGAATATATCCGGGGAGTTCTTCGTCTTTATTCCATTATACTTCTCCCCATGACGATTGTATATTTTGCAAGCCATATTTTTGTTCCTTTCCAGAACAACACATCGTTTTTGAGTTGGATTACATATAGTGTGATTATTGCGGGTTCGTATTCGTTGATTACATTCATGTTAATGTACACTTGCGTACCGCAGTTTAAAAACGTTGTACACAGATTTAAATAAGAAAATTCATATTATGTGGGTACGTCATGTTATCAGGGCTCTGGGGCATATCAGAATTTATAAATTCAAGATGAACTTTTGTAAGACTATTTTCTATTCAATAAAGTTCAAAGGTTGTTGCGTGATAGGAAATGCTATAATATCCGGTAAGGGGGGGTAAAATTTGCAACACCTAAAAGTGTATTAGTAGTTGGTGTACAAGGAACGACAAATGTTCCTGCTCAGTTTCTATTAAATGGAACCCTTGTCGTAGATGGATGTGTTGATTTTTACAAGGGGATTAAAGCTGTAGTAAAGTCTAATGCTTCACTATCAATCCAAAATGGAACATATATTAACGAATACTCTCGCATCTTTTGTGCAAAAAAAATAACTATAGGTAGAGAAGTCGCTATATCATGGCACGTCAACATTATGGATACGGACATGCATCAAATATTTGATAATGATAAGCAAATCAATTGCGATCAAGAAATACATATAGGCAACCATGTATGGATAGGAGCAAACTCATTTATAGGTAAAAAAGCCAATATTTCCGATAATACAATTATCGGTTCTGGTTCATTTGTAAAAGGAACAATAAAAAGAAGCGGGTATATATATGCAGGATTTCCTGTATCTCCCATCAAACAATTTACTAAATGGTTATAATTGAATTAAAAGAACATGAATATTAGTGGTAAGTTATTGCGTAAGTTTATACCATATCGTTGGTACAAGCTACTTGCTAATGGATTTATCGTTGTCCCCAAATACTACAAAAATGCAATTGAAGAGTTGGAGCAATGTTTTGATTTATCTCTTGAAGATCACATCAACAAGGATTTGATGCTGATGCGAAAGTTCGGTCATATTATAGACAAGGGACTCCATCGTGAAGATGCAGCCCCAGGTCACAGCAAAGTATATTACAATGACCTTAAAGAGCTTGTTAAGAAAGTTCAGCATACAGAGTATGCCAATGACCCCACAGTCCTTTGGGCAGCAGAAAAAATATCTAAATATGAGACTTTGCAGTCACATCCAGAACAGTTCACACCTTTTCGTCAAGAGTCCCCTATAAGTCAGATTAGCTTTGAACAACTTGAGCAACTTGTCAAGGAAAGACGCTCTAATCGCTGTTTTACTGATAAAGCAGTTACCGATGAGGTTGTCACACAACTTAAGGATGTAGCTAACTGGGCTGCTAACAGTTGCAACAAACAGCCTATACGTATTTTTGTTGCTAACGAACAGAATCTGGCAAAAGAGTGTTTGAAATGCTGTGCGGGAGGTACGGGGTTTGGAAATAACATTCCTTCTTTCTGGTGTTTTACTGCTAATGTTCGCGGCTATGTGTGGCCGTCAGAGATGTATCTTCCTTCTATAGACACAAGTCTAGGGGCACAAAATGTATTTCTTGCGGCACAAACAATTGGCATCACTGGTACAGTGTTAACTTGGGGGCAACATACACCACAAGACGACAAAGTTCTTAGACGACTTCTCAATATACCTAATGATTATGCAATTATTTTTTGTGCAGTCATGGGTTATGCCGAATATGGTTATTTGACTCCTGCACGTAAGAAAAGTTAAAGATGAAAAGAATAGGAATACTGACATATCATTGTGTCATAAATTTTGGGGCTCAATTGCAGACTCTTTCGTCAATTGGGTATTTCAGGAATAACGGGTATGAACCAATCGTATTGAATTGGTATCCTCATGATTTGGAAGAGTTTTATCGTACAGAAGTTCCTTCTTGCCAATACGATGAACAGTTTTCTTTCTCACAGTCTCAAATGCCAGTTTCACGTCTTTGCCGTACAGTAGAGGATGTGGCTAAAGAAATACAAAGATTGAATATAGAAGCTGTATTTATAGGAAGCGATGCCCTTTTCGATTACTCGCCCCAGAAAAACAGAAAGCATTTGGACATCAAGTCAATGAGGTTCGTCTCTAATGGTCCTGTTGGTGCTACACATGATCTACCCAATGCTTTTTGGGGTAGTTTCAATGATTTTCTCCCCAAGCCAATACCATGTGTTGGATTTTCAATTTCCTCTCAGAATGCACCATATTTTCGATATAACCATGCGGAGCTTAATGAGCTAAAACGTCTTTTGGGGAATTTTAGTTTTTTAAGTCTCCGGGATGATTGGACTTGTAATATGGTTAAGTACATTTGCGGTCGTCAGGATGTAACAGTAACTCCTGACCCAGTATTCGCTTTCAATATAAATACCTCTTACTCTGTTCTTAAAGCAGATTTACTTAAAAAGTATAAATTACCCAAGAATTATATTTTGATAAGTTTCTGTCATGATTATCTTTCTTGCGATTATGTTAACCGCATCATCACTCAAGTGGAAGATGCTACTGGTTGCTCATGTGTTTCTTTCCCAATGCCGAGAAAACTAAAAGAATATAATACAAAATATTCTGTTTCATTACCACTTCCTACGCTTGATTGGTATTACCTTATCAAGTATTCTCAGGGTTATATCGGAGAACTTATGCATCCAATAATAGTCAGTTTACACAATTCAGTGCCTTTCTATTGCTTTGACCAATATGGTACTTTTAAAACCGTAATACCAATGATTTGGCATAAGAAAATCCCCGAATCAAGTAAAATCTATGATATTTTGAAACGAGGTGATTTCCTATCTAATGTTTACGCATATAATCAAAATAATATTCCAGAGGTCAAAGATGTAGTAAATGCATTCTTACATTTTGATAAGGATAAATGTAAGAAATTTGCGGCAACGATGCTAGCCAAATATAAATCCGCAATGAAAGAAATAGAACACATATTAAAATAATTCATATAAAACATGAAGATTACATTGTTGTTAAGGGTCCCATTTCTTGACAAAATACCGAACTTAAAAACTCTTATAGTTGATTTTGCCAAAAAAGGTGTTGACATTACTATCATCTCAGCTGTTAACGAGAATTATCCGGTTTCTGATTTGAGTCGTTTCTCGAATGTTAAAATGGTGCTTGTCAAACAGCGTACTAAGAGGTTTGAACTGCCTACTTCAGCTAAACTTTTACTCGCTACGATAAAGAATATACTTTTTAGTAAATCCAATTATTATATAGGAGGTGATAATTACGCAAGTCATTTATTGATGATATTAAAGAAGCATTTTTCATTCACATACATCAACTTTATATTGGAATATCCCGATATAAATAAAACTGTCGAATTGAATGAAATAGAAGCTGCAAATTACATAATCACACACGACCATTGGCATGCTGAATTTATTAGCAAATATTGCAAGTTAAGAAATGGTCAGATACTGTTCCTGCCGAATGCATCTTATACAGATGAACATAGAGTACATGACAATTATCTTGCCGAGTGCCTGCAAATCCCATCCGACAAGAACATCATTCTACATTCTGGTGGTTTAGGAAAGTGGTTCTGTAGCAAAGAGCTGGCTGAGGCTGCAATGCAATGGTCAGAGGATAATGTATTGGTTTTTCACACCAGTCATATTGTCGATCATGATTCTTATTTCCAGTCCGTAAAGAGTCTGGTTTCAGATAGTGAAAAAGTTTTCTTTTCAACGAAACCGGTTTCTAATGAAGAACTTGACAGACTTGTTGCTTCAGCAAAGATAGGTATTGCACTATATTCTTTGGCAGAACTTGGATACAGGGCAGAAAATATGGGTCTTGCCGCAGGTAAGATTGGTAATTATTTAAAGTGTGGAATTCCTGTAATTGCAACAAAAGTACACTCTCTATCCTATCTTGAAGATTATCAGTGCGGTATATTGATTGACGACCCTGCCCAAATAAATGACGCAATAAATGATATTGTGCATGATTACGACAACTATGCTAAAAACTCATATACATGCTACGAGACTCTGTGGCATCCAAAGAAGTATCTTGATAAAATATACGAAACGTTTATTAACAAATGAAGTTTATAATTGATTTTATCCGAAGAATTCGCATACAGACCATTCGTCTGTTAATCTCGCATAAGTCTTTGTTTCCCTTGCCCGAAACCGCCATTATTTTCGCCCCGCATCCTGACGATGAAGTATTTGGCTGCTGTGGGTTGATGCAGCGGATGCTGGCGAAGGGAAAGCGGGTGGAGCTGATTGTGATGACTGGCGGCGGAAAAAGTCACAGCGGTTGTTGCACTTTGGACGAAGCGACTCTCATCGCACGGCGACGGAATCTGACGGTCAAGGCAGCGGTTCTATATGGGCTGGGCAAGGAGCATATCCACTTTCTGGACTTTCCCGACGGGGAAATCTCAGTAGAGCACCCTGAGTTGGCTCGGCTGAGAGCTTTGCTGGATGCTCTTCTGAAAGAATGTCGGGATGCAGTGGTATATTATCCCCATCGCCAAGGGGAAGGATGGTCCGATCATGTTCATACGGCGGAGATTGCAGCGGCCTTGTGCAACTCTCATCACACCCAAATCACGCAATACGAATACTGTGTATGGTTTTGGTTTTACAACTGTTGGAAGATAGGCTGGTGCAACGCGCGCATTTTGCGTATGGACAAGCGGGAGTACTGCTGCAAGCAGGAAGCTATCAATGCCTATATTCTCCCACAAGCACCCTGCGGCATGCCCTGGAGCGGCATCTTGCCCGAGGTGTTCGTGAAGGCCAACCGATGGAATAAGGAATTGTATTTTGAAGTTAGATGAAGAAAGTGATTATTATAGGAGATTCCACGCACAATACACTCAGTGCCGTTCGCAGCTTTGGTGAGGGTAAAGTTCCTTTTACATTGATTTTAGTTTGTCAGCAGGATAACTGCTACGTGAGGTACAGCAAATACCTTAGGCATGGCAACCTCTATGTAATTAGCGAATTGGATGAATGCACAGTGGTGCTTCGACAGTTGGCTGCGGAGAAGGGACAGCTTCTGATGACTACCTTCGATGCGGCAGCAGAATGGGTGGATGCACGAGAATTTCAACTCAGTGAGTTCTTCCTCACTCCTTGTAGGGGCAAACAACTGGGAGTACTCTTCAATAAGGAAGCGCAATGCAAACTAGCTGAAGAATGTGGGCTGATTGTTCCTCACTCTATTGTTTATCATCGTGGAAAACGTATACCAGAGGATTTACTCTACCCTGTAATTACTAAACCACTGGTAAGCAGCAAAGGGGAAAAAAGCGACATACATATCTGCCATTCCAAGAATGAACTGGCATATGCTTTGGGGCAGGTGAGTCGCAGCGATTATCTGATTATTCAAGAGTTTGTTGAGAAGGAATATGAGATTGATGCTGTTGGTGTCAGTACTGAGCAGGGCGTGATAATGGGTGGCGCCATTCACAAGTACCGCCACTGGCCACGATTGGTAGGTGCCGGAGCATTTGGTGTGTTTGAATGTATGAATCAATTTAACGTAGATATAGCTGCTATCAGTCGATTTATCAAGAAGTCAGGCTATCATGGCCCATTCAGCGTGGAGTTTCTCCACACTAAAGAAGGAAAAAACTATTTCATGGAAGTGAATTTCCGCAACGAGGGTCTGGCCTATGCTTCCACCTGTGCAGGTGCCAACCTGCATGCTCTTTATGCAGATTCATCACATAAAATAGACTGGAGCAAGTTTCGTCGTACCTATATAATGAACTATAGTATCGACCTGCTCTATGTTAAAGGGGGCGATATCTCCCTATGGCATTGGTTGAAAGATTTCCTAAAGACACGTTGCTTCATCAATATCTGCCTTACTGACCTCGGGCCGACATTGGCATATTACAAACATAAGATTTTCAATAAATGAAAGTATTGGTATGTATTCCGTGCCTGCTGACAGGTGGTACTGAGATACAGACACTGAATCTGGTGCAAGCCTTGGTGGATGGTGGACACGAGGTGACGACAGTTTGTTACTTTGAATTTTCGCCTGACATGGTACAGCGCTATGAACAGGCTGGTAGCAAGGTGAAGCTGCTGAGTTCCGATGGCACACGACCTTTCGGAGTATGGCATACATTGACGTTCCTGTTCAAAGGACTCGGGCGAGTAGTAAAATCATGCTGTCCCGATGTGGTACATGTGCAGTACATGGCACCGGGCGCCATCCCTATTATCATATTACGTCTGTTAGGTATCAAGCGCATAGTAGCGACGGCTCATACGGCTGCCGACATCTATCTTTCTTTGCGATTATTACACTTCGTTTTGCGATATATACTTACAGCATTTCAATGTATTACAGAACGAGCAGAGAAATCGTTCTTCGGAAATTCGCAAATGTATAAAGCTGAAATGAAGTTAACCCGACATGGCAATCATTTTACCATTTACAATAACTTGCCACCTTCTATTTCCATAGCCAATAAAGAACAACGAATCGGCAAAGTGATAACCATAGGAGTTATAAGCCGCCTGGAGCCTATCAAGGGAATGGACTTGGTAGTACCTGCTTTTGCAAAAATTCATGTCAAGAATCCAAATACACGCTTGCTGGTAGTGGGTGATGGCTCGCTACGTCCACTAATGGAGCAACAGAAGAATGATGCCGGATTGAATGAAGTCGTTAAGTTTGCAGGCGTACAACCACAGGAGGCTTTGCAAGCGTATTATGACAGCATAGACATACTGTTGATGCCTTCGCGCAGCGAAGGATTCGGACTGACTGCAATAGAAGGAATGGCACGGGGATGTGTAGTGGTTGCGGCAAATACCGGAGGATTACCGGAAGTGGTAAGTGATGGTAAGGTAGGTTTGTTGCATGAACCGGAATCATCGGATTCGCTTGCAGAAAAAGCCATACGGCTTGTAAATGACAGGGAATTGCTTATGACCATGAAACAGAATGCCATCGGTCATGTAGCAAGATTTTCATTTGCACATTATTCTGAATTAATCAATAACTTGTATTCGAAATTGTAATTATGGCTATTGTCATTAACGCAATAATCACGGTCATACTTCTGTACTATGCCTATAAGTATGCTTCCGGTGGCACAATGATCATAAAACACCCATTTAAGGTTGGCGAATATTATGAATGCAACAACAATTTGTCGTTTATGATATTCAGTGTAATGACGGCAATGGTGTTTTTAGGACCACTATCACTGGTGAAATATGCTATATGGATATTCTTCATGTTGTTGATGTCACGCCGATGGGTCAAGAAATGGGATGGTGTGATGACGATATACCTGATTTTCATATTATGGAATCTATATACGCTTACCTATTCTCACTATGTCTCTCAAGGCTGGATGATGATTGTCAAATTTTGCCTACCGATACTCTATTTTTGGATGGGATATAATGCCATTGAAGATAGTCTGGACTTATGGATATTTCTGAAGCGTACAGTACTAATCTGTGTAATCTATTCATTTCTGATAGGTGGAGTATCTGCTAAGTTGATAAGTCCACTTTATGGGTTTCTTTGTTTTGGAACCGGAGGAACATTCGTTGCATACGCTTCTTTGGCAGACTTTTATGCAATACTGATAGGCATTCCCGTAATGCTGTATATTTTTACGTCTGAAAGGAAATTTTTATATGCAGCAGGCCTGTTGTTTTTATCATCGATATTGGAGAGTGTGCGAACAGGCATCGGTGCATCCATTCTTGGTCTTTCACTTCTGTTTTTAGCCTATAAAAAAGGACGGGCTGTTCCAGCCGTGATGCTTTTGATAGCACTCTTTGTTGGCTCCGTATTCTTTGTCAAACCCGTAAAAGAGAAAATGTTTGGCAAACAGGCTGAAACCGTTACAATCAGTAATGTAGGCAAGGCTAAAATCGAAACTAGCGGACGCGAATACATGTGGAAAAGGATAATGAATCACTGCTACAATCCAAATCCCACGTTCGGTAGTGGCTGTGGTGGAGCCTTGGGATGGCTGAAGGACATAAACAGTAAGGGAGGATTGGTTCTTATTCATTCTGATTGGGTGCAGATGATGTCGGAATCAGGCAATATCGGTTTGTGTCTCTATATTTTGTTTGCCGTATTCATGTTGTTTAAAGTGCTGGCCATCACATGGAGGTATAGGAACAATAAGATGTTGACACTCTTGGGCGGCACAACCGCAGGAGCCTTTGCCGCCTGTTTCTTTTGCATGGGATTTGACAATGTCATCACATACGCCCAACAAGGCTATGTACTGCCGTTTATGCTGTTCGGCATATTCCTTAAGACAATTGACTTGACTGAAAACGGAGAATTTGAAGAAGAAATAATTCCATAATATTTTGAATTAATGATATCTGTTGTTATACCTTTATATAATAAGGAAAAGAGCATTGCGCAGACACTGGAATGCATGCTCAATCAGACGTACAAGGATTTTGAGGTAATTGTAGTGGATGATGGCAGTAAGGATAATAGCGCTGCTATTGTGGAGGCATTCAATGACGAAAGAATAAGATTAGTGAGGCAGAAGAATGGCGGTGTGAGTGCTGCGCGTAATCGTGGCACAGCAGAGGCACGTGGTGAGTATGTGGCTTTTCTTGATGCTGATGATATATGGAAACAGAATCATCTGGAATCTATTGCAAATCTGATACATCAATTTCCTAAGAGCAGAGCGTGGGCTACGTGCTATGTCAATAACCTAAATGGAGAGAATCATCGGATTATTCTTAACAAGCTGCCTTTCAATGGAGATACAGGTTTGTTAACCAATTATTTTGAAGTATGTAGTTGCTCCCATCCCCCCGTATGGAGTAGTGCCGTGTGTGTTGAGAAGTCCTTGCTACAAGAGATTGGCGGTTTTCCTGTGGGGGTTACTTCAGGTGAAGACTTGCTGACTTGGGCCAGAATTGCAATAAAAACCGACTGGGCATATACAAAGAAAGCGACAGCTGTTTATATGATGCCAGCTACAAATTCATTTACAGAAAGGCCAACTCGCCCAAATGATGAAGGAGACCCTGTTTGCGATGGGCTGAAATTATTACTGAAAACGGAGTATTCAAGAAAACATGAATTGAGGCATTTCATAGGTCGTTTCTACAAAATGAAGGCTAGTACGAACTTGCGGTATGGTGACAGGTGGAAGACCATTTGTGAGTGTATGAAGTCACTTGTTTATAGGCCGTTTGCGAAAGAAACTTATCCTATATTGCTTCTTGCCTTGATGCCAGGATTTATTCAGAGAAGGATTTTCACCATCCATTCTTATGATAAAGTAGCTGATATTAAAGATGTAAAAAAACTAATAGGGAGGTAAACATGGGCTTTTCGCATTTAGTTATTCATTGTCTGAATACAATGGAATTAATGTTTTAAAATGAGATAAACGATTAGTATAAAATATGAGCTACATGAACAGAATAGGTTATTATGTATTTCGTTGGTATGCTGTAGCAATAAAACTGATTAGCCAGAAGGGGTATGACAAATGGATTGTAAGAGCCCATAAGAAAGCGGGTGTCATTTTTATTGGAAGTCCGGAATACATTGACTCACATTCGCATTTAGACCCATCTGGAGGATTGACCATAATGGGGGGGTAGTTATTTCTACTAATGTGATAATCCTTACACATGATTGGTCTTTTCTAAAAGGGTTGATAGCTATCAATAAGGTTAATGAATGTATTTCTTCATTTCATGCTCTTGCTTATAATGGCGTCAGCATTGGAGAAAATAGTTTCATCGGTGCTGGAGCCGTGATTTTACCTGGTACCAAGATTGGAAAATTTTGTATCATTGGAGCCGGATCTGTTGTGAAAGGGAATATTCCTGATTATTCTATTGTGGTCGGTAATCCTTGCAAGATTATCAATGACACGCGAAAGTTTGGGGAAAAATTTTTAGTTCGGTCGAAAGAATCATGAATATCTATTTTAAATATTTACTGTCTTTGCCCAAATCATTATGGTTTAACTTCCGCCACCTGCCACTGAGACAGGCGCTGAAGCTACCGTTTTATGTCCGCTATGGAACACGCGTCAGCGTTAAAGGACGAATAATAATTGAAGATGATAATCATATAGGTATGGCTATGATTGTCATTGGATCCCATGAAGCTGATGTCTCGGACCCCAAGCATACCACTTGCTTGACGGTGGAAAGAGGCGGAGAATTGGTATTTCAGCACACTGCACACATCGGACTTGGAACGAAGATATTCGTTAAGCATGGAGCAAGGATGTATCTTGGCGATAACTTTGCTGTAAGTGCCAACTCGCAGTTTGTATGTTACAAAAGCATCATTATGGGGCGTGACATACAGTTTGCCTGGAATTGTTTGGTAATGGATAGTGACACACATTCCATCTATAGTGACAAGGGGTGTATCCAAAAAATGAATCTCGACAAAGAGGTTCGTATTGGGGATAAAGTATGGATAGGCTGCAGAGTAACTATCTTGAAAGGCTCGCATGTGCCGAGTAATTGCGTTATTGGTGCAACAAGTTTTGTATCGGGAAGCAAGTTTGAATCCAATAGTCTGATTGTTGGCTCACCAGCTAAGTCGGTCAAACCTATTGCAGGATGGGAATTATAGATTAGAGGATTTCTATCTTTGTTAATAGTTATAAGTTATTTAGGTATTATGTTGGAAAATAATGCAAAGATTCTGTTTGTTTGTCCCTTGCCGCCGCCAGTACATGGCTCGTCAATGGTGAGCCAGAGCATCAAGGAGAGTAGCGTGCTGAACGATGAGTTTGAGATGGACTTTGTGAATCTTTCCACTTCGCGCACGATGGAGGAGATTGACAAAAGGTCGTGGTCGCTGTATGCACGCAAGGCGGTGAGGTTCATCGGGGCTTATGCCAAGACGCTTTGGCTGTTGACTACGCGCAAGTACGACCTGTGCTATCTTGCCATCACTTGCCATGGAGTAGGCTTTCTGAAGGATGCTCCGTTTGTACTGCTGTGCAAACTTTTTAGGCATAAAGTGGTGATACACCAACATAACAAGGGGATGGCTAAAGATGTGGATAGGCATATTTACCGATGGTTGCTGCCTATGGTATACCGGAACACGAAGGTTATATTGCTGTCGTGGCGACTGTATGCTGATATAGAAAAGGTTGTGAAACGTGAGCAGGTGATGATTTGCCCTAATGGGATCCCCGATACGAATAGCAAAATAACTTCTGCGGAAAGGCATAATGATGTACCGCACATTCTGTTCTTGTCTAACTTGATAGTTTCCAAGGGAGTGTTGGTCCTACTCGATGCGCTGAAAACATTAAAAGAAAGGGGATGCAGATTCGTTTGCGACTTTGTTGGAGGAGAAACAAAAGAACTGGATGGTCGGAGATTTGCACTGGAGATTGAAGCAAGGGGATTGGATGATATCGCCGTGTATCATGGCAGGAAATATGGCAAAGATAAGGAGGCGTTTTTGCAAACGGCTGATATTTTCGTTTTTCCAACTTTCTATTTCAACGAATGTTTCCCTTTGGTCATCATAGAGGCTATGATGAATGGACTGCCGGTAATCTCTACCGACGAGGGCGGAATAAGGGATGAGGTGAAGGACGGAAAAAATGGATTTGTGGTGAAACCGCAGGATTCCAAAGTTCTTGCTGATGCGATACAACGATTGTTGGATGATAAGAATGCAAGGCATACAATGGGAGCAGAAGGAAGACGGATGTTCAAGGAGCGATTTACAATGGTGTATTTTGAAAACAACATAAAAGGTATTTTGATTGACTGCATTGAGGCCAATGACAAATAGCTTATGAGTACGCTTTGAGATGGAGTCTCCGAGGTACTTTGTGAATTGGAGCCATGTGAGAAATAGTCTAATAATTAATTCTATTTTGTAATGTGCGATTTTTGGCAAGATAATTATGAATGGTTATTATCGGGCATAATTCCTACCTTGATAACGGCAATCTTTGGTATAATTAAATATAGAAAGAACATAAGGAACAAGGACGTATCTCAAGAAAAGAATATCCAAACTAATACTATTTATGCCAATAACAATTCAGGTCATATAACTAACAACAACCACCAGAATATCAATATTGGAGACACGAAGAATACCGCTGAAAGGAGATATAAGAATGCCATTGAAATCGTAAAGAATGAATTATTAGATAATTATCGTGATTTATGTGTGTTGATAAATGGAATTGAAGAACGAGTTCCTCAGAAATTCTGGGATGTACGCAAACCCAATGAATCGGAAGATACATTTCAGGAACGGGCAAAAAACTTTCATAAGGAATATCAAACAGGAATTTTTCAACTGATTCAGACTTTTAAAATAAAAGAAGAGATATACAACATATCCAAACAAGACTTGTCTTTCAATTGTAACAATGCAAACTGCATAAAAAACATATACTATTGGCAAAAAGATGTGTATGACACGCTAAATAATTTTTCATCCACATTATCGCACTACATATCTCTTAATTACAGAAATTACGAACTTTATTTGAAAAACAAATCGCTCCATGAGGATAAGGTGCTTAAATCAAAAATATCACTGTTGCAATCGTTAAGAGAATTCATACATGTATATCCAGGGGAGGAAGACAGCCTCTTTATCCATATCAGTGAAATGGGATTTGACCATATAACAGAAGGTATGGACATAAACATCCAAAATCTAAACATTGAATTGAAAGAGTTATATACGAAAAGGTCGGATATATTAAAAAAAGAAATTCCAACGCCTCTCAGAACGTTAGAAATCGAAAGGATTATGCGAGATCCCTTTTTGATGCTTTTGCGTAAAAGTGCAGGATTGACAGAAGAATTAACCCCTGCTGAATATAGTGCGTTGTTGAATAAAGAAATTCAAACAGAGGTGACTGATCCTCAGAAGTTAATTTCACTTGCAATAGCGTCATACACAGAATCTGACGGAAGAGGGGCAATCTATTATTACAGAAAGGCTTTGGATTGCAAAGAGCTACCCTCAAACATCAGGGTCTTTATAGAACAATCATTGTCAAGATTGCTGAATCCAGACATTTATGATGGTGGAATTGGGCTGATTATTTTAGAAATTCAAGAAAATAGCATGTTATCTGAAAGATTGAATATCGGCGATGTCATTTTCAAAATCAATGGAAATGTCCTCTTAGAACCAGCTGAAATTTTATCTACAATGGCAACTGTCAGTAAGGAAGAGAATATATTATTAGAAGTATATACGAAAGAACAAAAAAGAATTTCGATATCTCTTTCTGGAAGAACTCATTTGGAATGTATAGTCAGTCAATCCGTAATGCTAAACTTATTTTTTATATAAACATCATCACATGAATACATATTTCAACATCAGTTACGAGTTTGACAAGAAGCTCGTTTGGAATCGTATTGCCTTACAGGTAAAAGAGGAAAGGCCTGACTATATCTGCGTGGCGGACGGGGTAATTCTGAACATTGCCAACCGTAAACCAGAATATCTGAGGGTGATTAACGGTGGAATGTTCTCTATTTGCGATAGCGGGTATGTGCCGCTCTACCTGAAATGGATTTACGGCGTGAGGTATGAGCAATACTGCGGGGCTCAGATATTCAAGGACATCGTCAGTTCAAGGAAATACCGCATGATGTTCATGGGTACATCACAACGGACATTGGATGGGCTGAAAAATACTATTAAGGTATGGAATCCAGATGTACTTACGATGACATTCTATGAACTACCGTTCTGTAATGTGAATGAGTTTAACTATGAAGATATAGCACGGCGTGTGGAGGAATCAGAGGCTGACATCATTTGGGTAGCTCTCGGTGCTCCGAAACAGGAGATATTCATGTCGAAATTGAAGCCTCATCTGAAACGTGGGGTGATGATCGCCGTAGGAGCAGCATTCAAGTTTTACAGCGGTACAGATGAGAGGCGTGCTCCGCAGTGGATGCTGAAAACGCATTTGGAGTGGGTCTTTCGTATTATGTGCAATCCGAAGAAGCAATTGAAACGGTGCTCGATGATTATCTTGACCTTACCACGACTGCTAATAGAAGAAATCAAGCGGAAGCACAATAAAAAGCATAATGACACTATTAACACTATATACAAATGAAAACAGCATTGATTACCGGTATCACCGGACAAGACGGTTCGTTTCTTGCCGAATTTCTTTTGAGTAAAGGATATGACGTACACGGCACTATCCGTCGTTCGTCAGTGGATTATAGAGAACGCATCGCCCATCTGGAGGGGCATTCGAACTTTCACTTGCATTATGCTGACCTCGGCGATTCGATGAGCATCTTGCAAGTGGTAAAGAAAGTGAAACCTACGGAGATATATAACCTTGCCGCACAGAGCCATGTGCAGGTATCGTTTGATGCACCCGAGTTTACGGCAGACGTGGATGCTACGGGCGTATTGCGCATATTGGAAGCCGTGCGCCAATGCGACCTGATTGATACATGCCGCATCTATCAGGCATCCACCTCCGAACTTTACGGCAAGGTGGAGGAAGTGCCGCAAAACGAGAAGACGCCTTTCCATCCTTACAGTCCATATGCCGTGGCGAAACTCTATGGCTACTGGATTGTGAAAGAATACCGTGAGGCATATAACATGTTCTGCTGTTCGGGCATCCTGTTCAACCATGAGAGCGAACGGCGTGGAGAGACTTTCGTGACACGCAAAATCACGCTGGCTGCCGCACGCATCGCACAGGGCAAGCAAGATTGCCTCTATTTGGGTAACTTGGACTCCCTGCGTGACTGGGGCTATGCCAAGGATTATGTGGAATGTATGTGGCTGATACTGCAACATGACACCCCGGAGGATTTCGTGATTGCCACCGGCGTGCAGCACACGGTGCGTGAATTTGCCACGCTCGCCTTCCGTTATGCAGGCATCGAACTTCGCTGGGAAGGTGAAGGCATACAGGAGAAAGGCATTGACGTGAAGACAGGGAAAACTGTAGTGGCGGTGAGCGAGGACTTCTACCGTCCGACGGATGTAGTTAACCTCTGGGGAGACCCGACCAAAGCAAAGAACGAGTTAGGATGGAATCCGCAGAGTACCTCCTTTGAGGAACTGGTTCGCATCATGGTGACGCACGATATGCAGAAAGTGGCAGCGGAACATGTTACCAGCGTAATGCGGACGAACTTGGCTGAATATTTGGAGAAAGGAATCGTGAAATGATGGAGAAAGACGTAAAAATCTATGTGGCGGGACACCGGGGTATGGTTGGTTCTGCCATTGTCCGTGAACTGAAACGACAGGGTTACACGAATATCATTACCCGTACACATAAGGAATTGGATTTGACCCATCAAGAAGCGGTGGAAAAGTTCTTTGCGGAGGAGAAACCGGAATATGTGTTCCTTGCCGCAGCCAAAGTGGGCGGTATCGTAGCCAACCAGTCGGCATTGGCGGATTTTATGTATGAGAACATGATATTGGAAATGAACGTTATCCATGCGGCATGGCAGAACGGGTGCAAAAAACTGGAGTTTTTAGGTTCATCGTGTATTTATCCACGCATGGCACCCCAACCGATGCCGGAATCATGTTTGTTAACGTCGGAATTAGAAAAGACGAATGAGGCCTATGCTTTAGCTAAAATATCCGGTCTGAAATATTGTGAGTTTTTGAATCGGCAGTATGGTACAGATTTTATTAGCGTGATGCCGACCAATCTATATGGTCCCAATGATAATTACCACCCCGAACACAGCCACGTGTTACCGGCGCTTATCCGTCGTTTTCATGAGGCAAAGGAAGCAGGTCTGAAAGAAGTGGTCTGTTGGGGTGACGGAAGTCCGTTACGTGAGTTTCTCTATGTTGACGACTTGGCCAACCTATGTGTATTCCTGATGAATAACTACTCGGGAAATGAGACGGTAAATGCCGGAACAGGGAAGGAAATCACCATTAAAGCCCTCGCAGAATTGGTGGCTAAGGTTGTAGGATTTACAGGCTTAATCAAATGGGATACCTCACGACCGAATGGTACTCCCCGAAAGCTTTTGGATGTATCGAAAGCGACTTCGTTCGGATGGACTTACAAGACGGAACTGGAAGAAGGCATACGCCTTTCTTACGAGGATTTCCTGAATAATCCTATGAGGGCTGAACGATAACATAACCAAATACCCATTAGATGGTGATTATAGCGACAGGGAATACACCTCTTCCCATTCCGAACAGAGAAGTGAAGACTGTTTGCGCCGATGGTACTGCAATTTGCGGAAGAGTAGGTAATTGCCAAAGAGAGATCAACTAAGTTTAACTTAAAACGAATTAATATGAATTTTATATGTAAAATTTAGAACAGCCTCTCTCAATGGAAGACGAGGCTGCCAAATTGGATAGTAATAATACTTCTTTTTCTTGCCACTGCACAAACGCTAGGCAACGTTCATCAGTCATATATTGCATAGACAAGTGCAGAGCGGTTCGCTGCTGAGTTAACGGTATATGGATTATACGACAACTTATTGAGCAAACAGAAACAGGATGAATTACTGGAAGTTTTGAAAATCTAATCTTCCAACAGGTTGAGGGTTCCTGTCAAAACCCTCTTTTTTATTCTTAACTTATTGCATTTACTGAACCATTATCATGCAAATTATTTTATTATCCGGAGGTTCCGGAAAGCGGTTATGGCCTCTGTCAAACAATGCCCGGTCAAAACAGTTCATAAAGTTGCTCGATGCTCCCGATGGGCAAAAAGAGTCGATGTTGCAGCGTGTAGTTCGTCAATTGGGGGAATCAGATTTGAAAGGACATGTTACCATAGCCACCAGTATCTCGCAGGCTGATGTTATTGTCAATCAGTTGGGGGACCACATTGATGTAGTGACGGAACCGGAAAGACGTGATACATTTCCGGCCATTGCTTTAGCCGCTTCCTACTTAAAGTTTGAAAAATCGTGTGCCGACAATGAAGCCGTTGTTGTCATGCCCTGCGATCCTTTTACGGAAGCTGGATATTTCAAGGTTATAGAGCAGATGGTACATGCAGTGGATGACAATGTGGCCGAATTGGTTCTTATGGGGATTACCCCTACCTATCCATCTGCCAAATACGGCTATGTAGTGCCAAATCATGTGAAGTTGAAAGAAGGTATCTTTTCAGTTAAACGGTTCACGGAAAAGCCGGATGTGGCAACAGCTGAAAAGCTTATAGAAGAAAATGCGCTTTGGAATGGTGGGGTGTTCGCTTTCAGATTAGGATATATGATGGATATTGTATCACGATATATTGAAGCAGCGACATTTTCAGAAATACGGGATAGGTATAGTGAATTTCCCAAAATAAGTTTTGATTATGAAGTTGCAGAGAAAGCCCAATCGGTGGCAGTCGTTCCTTTTTCCGGGGAATGGAAAGATTTAGGAACCTGGAATACATTGACGGATGAATTGAAAACACAGACTGTAGGCAATGTAATTACAGATGGAGAAACCGGCCATACACATATTATTAATGAGTTGGACCTTCCTATCATGTGTATAGGGGCCGATAATTTAGTGATAGCCGCATCGAATGACGGTATTCTGGTTTCTGATAAAAGCCAAAGCGAAAATATCAAGAAATATGCTGACCAATTGCAATGCAGACCTATGTTTGAAGAAAGACGCTGGGGTGAATATAAGATAATCCATACTATTCAATGCCCGGACGGTTTTCAATCTTTGACCAAGCAATTGATTGTTAAAGCAGGGAAAAGCATCACATATCAATCCCATCATCTGCGGAAAGAGATATGGACTGTTGTTGACGGAGAAGGGATGTTGGTCATGGAAGGGAGTGTGTCCACGCTTAAACGGGGAGATACAGTTTGTATTTCCCAAGATTTACGACATGGTCTGAAAGCAAAGAGCGACCTGATATTGATAGAGATACAAATAGGAAAACCTCTTCTTGAAGAAGATGTGGAACGGTTTGATTGGGAGTGGTAAAAGCTATTTGTGTTATCCAAAATCTCTTCACAATTAAAAGTTTTTTAATGGAACCCTAAATATAAAACGATGAGTGCAAATGAATTACAACCCAATTCAACCGATTTTTCGGATGATTACAAAGAAGTGGATTACAACCATGAAGATTACGAAAGTATCAAGAACTATATGCAATCTCAAGGTGGAGAGTGCTCTGTGAAAAATATCAAGAAATGCTCCGGTGCTCATCCACTGAGGATTTATCCGGTTTTATTTCGGATGGAAAAGGAAAACGAACTTGAAGTGATTGAGCAGACATTGTTTGGAGCACCTCTTCAAGTCCGTTTGAAAAAATAAAGAGGTTGTTGAGTCAGTAGACCCCAAAAGGCAAGAGAATCATCAACAGCTCCGGTCGTTTTATATCCAGTAGAGTCGGTACCTTGGATGCAGTGAAGTTTTTTAGCGGTGTTAGAGTACAGTCCGACGAGAATATCGGAAAGGTATCATGCAGGACAAAAGAATAGCCTGCCTACGCAAGACAGGCTTCTTGACTTAATTGTATTATCAATTGGATTATGGGATATATGTGCTTGAGATTCAAGATATTTATCGGTTATCTTGTCCTTATTGTCTTTTTGGTTTTCACCATTTATTCATTCAGGAAAGAACAGATGATCCGGAACCGGCTGCAAGATGGTGAAAAGGAACTTCTTCATGTCCGTCGATTGGCTGAACAGACCTATGCCAGCCTGCTTGAACTGTCCACGCAAAGTGAAACAGTTTCTGTATGGGATGAAGAAGATTTCCTAGCCTATCGGAACAAACGCCGTGAAGTATGCCTTCATCTGAAGGAAATGCAAGGCTATATCCAATCCTCCAGGGGACAGGCCCGCATCGATTCGCTCTGCACCCTGTTGGTACAGAAGGAAAATCTGCTGGATACCGTCATGCAAACTTTTGATCGTCTGCAGGAGGTCAGCGAATTCATCAACCGGAAGATCCCCCTGATTGTCTCCAATGTACATGATGGTACCGAGGATCAAGACGCAGTTTGTACGACTGATTCCATGGAAACAGATTCGAAAGTGAAGAAGACCTTTTGGGTTAGGCTGTTCGGCAAAAGAGACCGGAAATCAGCTTATTTTGAACAGTGGGAACAAAGACAGAAATCTGCCGTATTGAATCAGCAAAGAGCAAAGGCTGCGGGCATGCTACATTCCCTGAAAAAAGAGGTGTTCGCCCATCAGGAAAGAAAGAAGGAAGAGCTGCTTTCCCAAATGGACAACCTGTATCTGAACAACCTCAAACTTAACAGACGTCTACATTGTATCATCAAGAATTTTGAAAAGGAAGAAACCTCTCGTCTGGAGAACCGTTATAAACAATTTGTAGCAGAACGTGACGAATCGTTTCATTTGCTGTCCTTGCTTGCGATCTCCATATTTCTGCTGTCCGTCATCCTTTATCTGATAGTCCACCGTGACTTGAAGCACAAGTACAGGTACCAATGTGAACTGGAAACTTCCAACCGGGAAAAACAGGAATTATTACAGTCCAGGCAGAATATGATGCAATCCATTGCACATGACCTGCGTTCTCCCCTTGCCACTATCAGCGGTTCACTTGAATTGTATGAGAAGGCGGAGGAAACAGACCGAACCGGACATATAGACAATATTCGTTATGCATCGGGATATATGCTTTCCTTGGTTGACACCCTGATGGAATATTACCAGCTTGATACCGGTCTGTTGCATCTGCATCCTTCCATTTTCCATTTGGAAACCCTTTTCTGTGAAATAGCCGACAGCCATATTCCTGCAGCCCGGAAAAAGGATATCCGCCTTTTCACTTCCTTTACAGGCATGGATTCCGTTGCAGTTGGAGACAAACGCTATCTCCAGCAGATTGTAAACAACTTGTTGTCCAATGCTGTCAAGTTTACCGAGAAAGGGACTGTCAGACTGAGAGCGGAATTCGGGAATGAACGGTTGTCTTTTGAGGTTGAAGACACCGGCATCGGAATTCACGAGGAAGACCTTGGAAGAATATTTACAGCTTTCGAGCAGCTGGAAAACAGCCCTACCGAATCGGGATTTGGTTTGGGACTTGCTATCGTATCCCGGTTGGTATCGGAAATGAAAGGTGACATTCAGGTGGAAAGCAAGCCTGGAAAAGGTAGCCGATTTACCGTCCGGATACCGTTACCCGCTGGTTTTGAATCGTTCCGGATACAAGACAAACGTATATCAGACAGTCTGTCACTGAATAACCTGCATGTTCTTCTGATGGATGATGACCCGAGGCAATTGGGCATTGCCATGGAAATGTTTCGTCAATGCCATGCGGCATGTGATTGCTGTATGGACAGCCGCGGTCTGATAGGCTTGTTGAGGGAGAAAGACTATGATGTTTTGTTGACAGATATACAGATGCCTGAAATGAACGGCTATGCAGTCTTGGAACTGTTACGCTCATCCAACATACCCCAGGGAGCCAATATTCCTGTAATTGCACTGACTGCACGCATGGATGATGAAAAAGAATACCTGCGACGTGGCTTTTCCGCTTGCATCCGTAAGCCGTTTTCAAAGGAAAGCCTTGCTCATGGAGTAACAGCTGTCGTTGGTACGGCAAGAGGCAGTGAGTGGAAACCGGATTTTTCCCTAATTCTTGCAGGTGAGGAAAACCGACAGGAAATGCTGGCTGTTTTTGTCATGGAAAGCCGTAAAGACCTACGTGAGTTGCATGCTGCCATGCAGGAAAACAACCGTTCCGTCATTTGGGAGATTCTGCACAAGAATCTGCCGCTTTGGGAAACTGTCCGCTTGGATTATCCAATGGACAGGCTCCGACAGATAGTTGTGTGTAGTCCAGAGGAATGGAAGGATGATGACCTGATGCAGATCGATGAAATAGAACGGGCTGCAGAAAGGCTTGTTGAATATGCAGAACGTTCAATGTTGGAACTATGAAAAGGAATATCCTGATAATAGAAGATGATGTGGTCTTCGGCCGTAGCATGGGCAACTGGCTGAAGAAAAACCATATGGACAGTGTTTGTGTAACAAGGCTGTCAGTGGCCAGGAAGGAACTCCTCAGCAAGGAATATGATTTGGTGCTAGCAGATCTGCGCCTGCCGGACGGGAACAGCACGGAACTGCTCAGGTGGATGAATGAAGAACGCCTGGTGGTACCTTTTCTGATTCTTACTAGCTACGGACAGGTGGAAAATGCGGTCGAAGCCATGCAGCTTGGAGCGTTCCATTATCTATGCAAGCCGGTACATCCGGATATATTGTTGGAAACCATTGACAAAGTGTTCGTTCATGTAAAACACGACGTGAATGAATTTTATCGGGGCGAGAGTGACAAGGCCCGTGAAATGTACCGGCAGATAGGTCTGGTAGCCTTGCCGGATATTTCCGTACTTATACGGGGTGCGTCTGGAACTGGCAAGGAGCACATTGCACGTGAGTTGCACGAACAAAGTCGCAGAAGGAACAAACCTTATGTCCCGGTAGATTGCGGTGCCATATCGGAAGAACTGGCAGCGTCTGAGTTCTTCGGACACCGGAAAGGTTCTTTTACAGGTGCGATAAGTGATAAGACAGGCTTGTTTCAGGAGGCAGATGGAGGCACTCTTTTTCTGGATGAGATAGGGAATCTTTCTACCAAGACCCAGATGCTTCTTTTGCGTGCTTTACAGGAAAAACGTTACAAGCCGGTAGGTTCAACCAAGGAACGCAGTTTTGACATCCGTCTGTTGGCTGCGACCAATGAGAATCTGGAAAAAGCCATTCATGAAAGACGTTTCCGGGAAGACTTGTTCCATCGACTGAATGAGTTTACCATTGAAGTTCCCTTATTGTCCGAATGCAGAGACGACATCTTACCTTTAGCCGGTTTCTTTCTGGAACGTTTTACAAAGGAATACCGACTGCCGACCAAAAGCTTTGACCAATCGGCTGTTGATTCAATGCGGCAATACCATTGGCCCGGCAATATACGTGAACTGAAAAATGCAGTACGTCGTGCTCTGCTGCTTTCGGGAGACGGCAGCATTACTGCAAAACATCTCAATCTGAATAGCCAGATGGAGTCTGATGATCAATCAGTACTATCCAATGAAGAAAAGGAACGCAAGCTTCTGCTTGAAATGTTGGAAAAGACAGGCAATAATCGGACGAAAACCGCCAAGATGCTTGATATGAGCCGGACGGCTCTATATGAGAAGTTACGTAAATATGGAATTATATAAACAGGACAGGTATCTCGATTACGATTCGTATCCAGATTCTGCCGGCTGTTCGACCTTAACTATTCATTAACCCTAGAAAGAGAAAGTTGTATGTTGTGGAAAATTGGTTTAGCCCTATTGGGGATTGTTGTATTGACTTTGGTGGTTATGGTATTCAAACTGGTAAAGATGGATGCCAAAGATGAAGTGAGTGACATAGAGAAGTTATCGAAAAAATGACAGGATCATTGTGTCTGTTTCGTCTGGCTGGCTGTATCCGGCGTGATAACAACAAAAATCACAACAAAAGCCGTTGGAATTAAGTCTAGCGGCTTTTGTTGTAGTTATAGGTTTGTGATTTTAATTTTTAACAAGGAAAGGTATCAGTCTGTCCATTTCGTTTATATGTTATTCAGCTTCTTGGTTTGACTTATCTATTCCCAGCCGTTCGCACAGTTCGGGGTCATTCATTATCCGTTCCATTTCTTCGTTGATGATGGCTTGGGCATCCGCCTTGATCTGGTCGTAATTGCGCTGAATCTGTTCAAGCATAATGTCATTCCCCTCTTTATCCTTGAAGGAGTTGATAACCGGTATTCTCTTGTATGCCTTCTCTTCGGCGCTTACTTTGGCATGGTCTACGATAATTTCCGCATGGAAAATCTTCTGGTCAATTTTCTCCCCGAAATTGTCCGATACAGAACCTACAAAGGAACCTTGTGACAGGTTGGAAATCTTGGAAGCCGGAATCAGGGAGTCCAGCTGGGTATTGATGGAGGTGGAAACATCCTGGCGGTTGATGGAAACGGACTGCCGTTTCTGAAGAATCTTTCCGAAACGTTCCGAAAGCGTCTTGGCCGTTTCGCCGACCACCTGTCCGCTGAAAATGTTGCCGACCGTATTTTGGATTACCTTACTCTCCTTTTCACCATAGTCTCGGTTCAATTGGGAGAAGTCCTGGAAACCCAGACAAACTGCTACTTTGTTGGATCGTGCCGTTGCAATCAGGTTGTCCAGTCCACGGAAATAGATGGTGGGCAGCTCGTCGATGATGACTGTACTTTTAAGCTGTCCCTTCTTGTTGATGAGTTTCACGATGCGCGAATTGTAGAGACCCAATGCGGCGGAATAGATGTTCTGACGGTCCGGATTATTGCCCACACACAAAATTTTAGGTTCGGCCGGATTGTTGATATCCAATGAAAAATCATTACCGGTCATCACCCAATAAAGCTGCGGGGAAATCATCCGGGTAAGTGGGATTTTCGCGGAAGCTATCTGGCCCTGCAACTGGTCCTGAGCTCCTGATTTCCAGGCATCCATAAAAGGAGAAAGATAGTTTTCCAGCTCCGGATAGGAGGTCAATATGGTAAACAACTCGGAATAAGGTTTGTTCAGCAGCTCCACGGCATGAGGGAAGCTGCAATAGATACCGTTCTTGTAAATTTTGAGATACCAGATGATGGCTGCCAACAGGATAATCGGCGATTCTACAAAGAAGTCTCCCTGTTTTTCAATCCAGGTTTTGTTCAAATTCAGCATGATGGTATAGCTTGCTTCGTAGGCATCGGATATGTCTGTCATGAACTCCGGATTGATGGGATTGCAGCGGTGTGAGCGGTGCGGATCATCAAAATTGATGACGTAGAAATGGGGCTTCACCTTGTATTTGTCCATGTTGTGCAACAAGGTGTTGTAGGCAATGGTGGAGAGGTCATCGAATTTGTAATCATAGATATAGGTACTATAACCTTTGGAAATCATCTGTTTGATATAGTTATTCACCACTGCATAGGATTTGCCGGACCCCGGCGTTCCCAATACGATGGTGGCACGGAACGGGTTCACCACATTGATCCATCCGTCATTGAACTTGCCGCCATACTGGAACCGGGTAGGCAAGTTGACGGAATACTCATTCTCCATCAGCCTTGTCTCCTGCATGAAGGATTCATTTTCCATGTTGAACACATCCTCCATCAGGTTATGCCGGTAAAGGCGGCTGATCCACAGACCGGCCATGAGCAGGCAAAGATAGCCTGCTGCCAGCGTCACCACATACAGGGAGGTGACCGCCTCGTGCGGAAAAGGCAAATCCAGCAGCCACCAGTTCATGAAGAAGAGAACTGCCCCCGTTGTCAGGACCATCCAGATACGTTGCCAGGTAATCGTTTCCCCTTTCACACCGATGGTGCCCACGCAGGAAATGGCCAGCAGAAGCACGGACAGGAGCTTGGTCCAAAGGATGCAGCCGAATATGCCGGTTGTCCGGTCAAAGTTCATGAGTATCCGGTCGATGACCTCCAGGTTCAGATGCCAGGCAGTCATGCTCGGGTAGCAGTACACATAGACGTGGACTACCAAAATGAAAATACTGACAGCCCTGCCGAATTCCATGATTTTGGCCAGGGCTCTCAAATCGTCTTCCTGTTGCATAGTAAAGTAGCATTTGAGGGGGACATGGTCCCCCGGGTTGATAATGATTGTGTCAGATGCCGCGCGACTTGCGTTTCTGCGGTTTCTTTTTGCGTTTCATGCGACGACGGAACGCTTCTTCCTCGTAATCGACGGCCGGATTGGTATCCATAGAGAAGATGCCTGCCGCCTGTTCAAGCGCACTGCCATCCTCCACAGAGTGACCGTACCGTTTCCAAAGCTCCGGTCCGCTGAATGACTCTTTTTCTTGCCGGGGAATACCGTCCCACCATTTGACCAGGTCGTTGAATACATTGGCTGAAAATTCTTTTCCCATCCGTGAACCGTTGAATACTTCGCGTCTGTCATGATCCATGAAAGTAACGCCATAGATGCGTCCTGAGTCGTTTTTCCGGAATACCACATCCAATTGTCCCTGTTTCAACAATTCCTTGAACTCCTGTTCAGACCTGGCATCCCGCATCGCACGGGCGACTTTGCCGGCTATGGCCGGTCCCCATTTGCCTTCCTTGAAATCCCGGACATGCCGCATCATCCGTTCGGACAAGCCGGCATCTCCGAACCGTTTGCCGAACCGGGCACTTTTTACAGGTGGGCTGACCACCTTTCCCCTGTCATCGGTTGCCGAATAGATGATTCCCGTGTACGCTGTTCCTTTAAATTCGCCGCGCACCTGTCTCGCTTCTATATTCAGTGTGGAAAGTAAGGCAGCATATTCACCGAAGGTCTGGAAACGGTAACTTTCCAGAACCGCCTTTAAAGTGTTGCCAATCTGGTGACGTACATCCCCCTTGGAGACATTCACTTTTTTCAGTTCCGCTTTCGGATTCTGTCTTTCCGCATCGGCCCCGTTACGCAACCCGAATTCCTGTTCCAGTTCCCGGCAGGCAGCCATCGAGCGCCGGTGCTCATAGGAATCCTTGATTTTCCTGCCGTCATCATCAATGCAGACACTGACAATATGCACGTGTGTGTTGCAGGTATCGTTGTGCCTGTACACGATAAACGGCTGCTGTCCGTACCCCATCTTGTCCATGTATTTTTCGGCCAGTTCCATCAACCGGGCATTGTCCAGCCTGTCTTCCGGAGCCGGACTGAGCGAAATGTGCAGGACAGGCTTTTCGGTTCGGCGGTTTGCTATCAGATGGTTTTCGAACGAAAGGAGCACCAGCCGGAGGTCTTGGCTCGGCAGGCCCGGCCGGTCGGATATCATCCGGTGTCCCGACAGGATTTCCGCCGAACCTTTGAGAACCTTTTCGTGATTGTAGGCCAGTGCCCCGTAAAGGCTGGCCCCATGACTTATCTTGGCAACCATTTCTCTTCGTATTCCCGGGTCAATGACATGATCTGCTTGCTGAGCAGGATGAGTTCCAGCGTTGCCTTTTCAAGCCTGTAGAGCAGGGACCGTGCCCTTTGCTCCCCGAAGTTCTTCTGTACGGCCCTTACAACCTGGTTATAGTTGTTTCCTACAGCCTGGAACTGGCGGTGGAATTCCCCGAGCCGGATGTAATAGTCCATGGATACCTTGTCTACCTTGATCACCTTGAGTTGCCCTGAAAAGAGCGACTTCTTGATGAAGACCGTGCGGTCCCTGGCTCCCGATTCCAGGAACAGCCTCTCGAACCTTCCATTCTCTTCCGCATTCAGACGGAAGCTGTACTTGTAATCCGCCGGATCCGTTTTCGGTTTCCGGCCTGTTCTTGTCCCTTGCTTTTTCTCCATGCTTTGCTACATTTGGGTTGTTTTGCATTCTCTGTCAGATTTTCCGACTTTGGAGGAAAATCTCCCGACCGCGAGGGAGGGCAAGTTGGTCTTTGTCGGGCAGAATACTTTCTGTCGGACAAAGACACAACTTGCTCTGTTCGTTTGAACAGAGAATCCACCTCCGGCGGATTGCTGCGCGACGCTTGCGGCGTGCTGTGGTCCGTTGGAGCATCTTTCCTGCCGTTTCTCGGTTCTGACTTTGCAAAATTACACCGACATATCCATCTGTAAAACATGCTGTTGTGCGACATTTGATGACATCTGATGCTGTCTGATGCCACAAGGATGGAGTATCGCATCCAAACCGCTTGAAAGACCTTATTTTTGACGCAGATTTTAGATTGCAATAACATAATCATGCATCCATGCAATGACATCGTATTGCAACCTTATATCGATGCATCCATGCAATGACATCGTATTGCAACCTTATATCGATGTATCCATGCAATGACATCGTATTGCAATCGTATATCGATGCATCCATGCAATGACGTCGTATTGCAATCATATATTGATTCATCCATGCAATGACGTCGTATTGCAATCGTATATCGATGCATCCATGCAATGACATCGTATTGCAATCGTATATCGATGCATCCATGCAATGACATCGTATTGCAATCATATATTGATGCAACCATGCAATACATGAAGGATTTTGAATGTGTTTGCTTCATGGTTCTATACGAGATTACCGGGTAGTACATGTGGAGTAACAAAAAGAGAGAAAGTGAATATTAACCCCAAAAACGAAAAGGAATGAACAAACGTCCGATTCTTGTCGCCTTCAGTAACCAGAAAGGCGGTGTGGGCAAGTCCACGGTAACGATAGTACTTGCCAGTTATTTCAATTATGTAAAAGGGTTGAATGTTGCAGTTGTTGACTGTGACTATCCCCAGTTTAGCCTGGACAAACTACGGGGAAGGGATTTGAAGAACCTGGAAAAGAGCGAGTATCACCAGCGGCTTTTCTGCCGCCAGTTTGAGAACAGCACTCGCAAGGCCTATCCGATAGTTACTTCTACTCCGGAAGAGGCCGCAAAGATTCCCGGCAGGCTGGAAGGTGATTATGACCTGATATTCTTCGACCTTCCCGGTACGGTCAATTCCCGTGGAGTGTTCGAGTCCGTCATGAACATGGATTTTATTTTCACCCCCATCGTGAAAGACCGGATGGTCATGCAGAGCAGTCTTTCCTTTGTTTCGACCGTGCAGGATTTCATTGGCCAGCATCCGAATGCTCCCTTGAAAGACATACATCTGTTTTGGAACCGCATGGACAGCCGCACGTCCAAGGAGCTCTTTGTGATGTACAATACCATCATATCCCGCATGGGATTGAAGGTGTTTGAGACCGTGCTTCCTGACCTTGAGCGATTTAACAAGGAGATGACTCCTTTGTCGAGGCAGCATTTCCGCTGCACTTTGCTTCCTCCTTCTGAAATTCTCCTAAAAGACAGCAGACTGGAAGCATTTGCGCAGGAAATGGAACGTATCATTTTTCCCGGATAAAAACTATGGCAAAGAAAAGAGAAATATTCAAGGTGAATGAAGATGCCCTGAAGGACATGATGGCCAGTGAGTCCATCTCATGTGCCAAACCAGAGACAGGCAGCATTGAAAATCTACCTTCCAGAGAAGCAGAAAATGAAGTGCAAGAGGTGGAAAAACGTGAGCAGAAGAAGTTACGCAAAGCGGTACACACCGACCCGAATATGGATGAAAGGCTGGACCTGTATCGGACGCAGTTTTTGGAACGAAAAAAAACTGTCCAAAAGCGGCAGACCTATATCAGTTACGAAATCTATCAAAGATTGGCCCGTGCACTTCCCATTTTTAATGCAGATATGACTATACCCGCTTTTCTGGACAATGTGCTGACGCATCATCTGGATACTTATAGTGAAGAACTTGACGAGCTATTTCGTCGCAATACCCAAAAATCATTCTGATATGGAAGAACTGATATACCTGTGTGTCCGGATTGTATGCATCGTTTATCTGCTGTACAGCGTGTATTGCTGGCGGACACGTATCGAAACCGTCTGCACCCTGCTTTATGGAAAGCCACCCGTGAAAAAAGAAAAGCCGGAAGCCTCCGGAACGGGGGCTGTAGCTTCTGAGGATGAGGTGATGGGAAGCACCCGTTACGTCTACCTGGACGAGAATGCCGGCAAGACGGCTGCCCCTTTCATGAGCCAGCCCCTTGAAAAGAACTTCATCGGGGAAGAGGAGAATGTGGAACAGGAAGAGGTAGAATGCAATCTTGCCCTTGAAAAGATGAAACTCCTGCAGCAAGAGCAGGAAGAGCTGGATGCCGGGAACCCCGATGTGGAATCCGTTTCGCCGGTCCTTTCGAGCAGGGATATGGAAACGCTGGGGGAATACCTGGCCCGCAAGGGAGAGGTCGGTGAGGAAAAGGCCCTGCAGGCAGCCCGTATTGTATTCTCCATCCAGCAGAGCAACCTGATTGACATTTTCACGTCCAATGCGGAAAACGCAAAAATGGTGGACGAACTTCTGGACAGGTATCTGGATGAAGACGGAAATCCCAAGCCGCTTCCCCCGAAAGAAAACGAAAACCCTGCGGACGGATGGCGGAAATATATCTGACCATGCGCCATCTGATGCCATCCGGTGCCATCTAATGACACACCTGTCCAACCGCTTTCCTTTACTGATATATTTGTCACCGAAATCAAATTTATGTCAAACCTCAAAAACGATTCTACCATGAGAAAAAGAATCCTCTTATCCGTATTCAGCGTGCTGTTCACAGCCGGTCTTTTTGCACAGGGCCAGGGTCTGGCCGGCATCAACGAGGCCACCAGCCTCATGACTTCGTATTTCGACCCCGCCACCAAGCTCTGCTATGCCATCGGTGCCGTTCTCGGTCTGGTGGGCGGCATCAAGACCTACGGCAAGTTCAGCAGCGGTGATCCGGATACGTCCAAGACGGCGGCAAGCTGGTTCTTCGCCTGCATCTTCCTGATTGTGGCAGCCACCATTCTCCGCTCATTCTTCCTTTAATCCATGGAGTACCGCATCAACAAGGGCGCCGGACGCCCGATTGAGTTCAAGGGACTGAAGTCACAGTACCTGTTCATTTTTGCCGGCGGTCTTGTATCGGTCTTTCTGGTGGTGGTCATCCTCTATATGGCCGGTGTCAGCCAGTGGGTCTGCCTCACGTTCGGGGCCTTCTCCGGTTCGCTGACCGTATGGATGACCTTCCGCCTGAATGCCCGGTACGGGGAACACGGACTGATGAAGGCGCTGGCCGAAAAAAGCCATCCCCGCTACCTGACTGTCCGCCGCCGGATAAGAAGCCTATTAACCCCCAAGAAGAAAAAGAAGAAATGAGAAGCGTATTGAAAATCGCTGAGTTGGAAAGCCGCTTTCCGATCCTAGCCGTGGAGAACAACTGCATCGTCAGCAAGGATGGCGACATTACGGTGGCCTATGAAGTGGAGCTGCCCGAACTCTATACCGTGACATCCGCCGAGTACGAGGCCATGCACGGCACCTGGGTGAAGGCCATCAAGGTGCTTCCCGCCTTTTCGGTCGTGTACAAGCAGGACTGGTTCACGCGGGAAAGCTACTCTGCGGAGGGAGACGTTGCGGAAAGCTTCCTGTCCCGGAGCTATGCCGGCCATTTCAACGAGCGCCCCTATCTGCGGCACCGCTGTTTCCTGTACCTGACCAAGACCACGCGTGAGCGGACCCGCCGCCGGAGCGACTTCAGCACCCTGTGCCGGGGATACATTCTCCCCAAGGAAATCACGGACTGGGATGCCGTGGTGAAGTTCCTCGAAGCCGTGGAGCAGTTCGAACGTATCATGAACGATTCCGGTCATGTCCGGATGAAACGGTTGAGGACGGAAGAGCTGGTCGGTACGGAAGACGCTCCCGGGCTGTTCGAAAAGTACCTGGCTCTGGAAATGGAAGACAGACCTCCCGTATTACAGGACATCTGCCTTGATCCGGAACGTATGCGCATCGGTGACAAACGTCTTTGCCTGCATGTGCTTTCCGATACGGAAGACCTTCCCGGCAGTGTGGGCACGGACATGCGTTATGAGCGCTTGTCCACGGACCGTAGCGACTGCCGTCTTTCGTTTGCGGCTCCGGTAGGACTTCTGCTTTCATGCAACCATGTCTATTCGCAGTACGTGTTCATCGATGACGCGCAGGAAATCCTGCAACGCATGGAAAAGACTTCACGCAACATGCTGTCCCTGTCCAGGTACAGCCGGAGCAATGCCGTCAACCATGAATGGACGGAAATGTTTCTGGACGAAGCCCATACCCAAGGACTGCTTCCCGTACGCTGCCACTGCAACGTGCTGGCCTGGGCGGATGACGGCGAGGAACTCCGGCGCATCAAGAACGATACCGGAAGCCAGCTTGCCCTGATGGGCTGCGTCCCCCGTCACAACACGGTTGACACCCCCGTACTCTACTGGTCGGGCATTCCCGGAAATGCCGGTGACTTTCCGGCCGAGGAAAGTTTCCATACCTTCCTGGAGCAGGCCGTCTGCCTGTTTGCCTCAGAGACGAATTACCGCAGCTCTCCCAGTCCGTTCGGCATCCGCATGGCAGACCGCCGGAGCGGTGTTCCGGTCCACCTGGACATCAGCGACCTGCCCATGCGGAAGGGAATCATCACCAACCGCAACAAGTTCATACTCGGACCTTCGGGAAGCGGCAAGTCCTTCTTCACGAACCACCTTGTCCGGCAATATTACGAACAAGGATCCCATATCCTGCTGGTGGATACCGGAAACAGCTACCAGGGACTCTGTAACCTGATCCACAACCGGACCCGTGGGGAGGACGGCATCTACCTGACCTATGAGGAAGACAAGCCCATCGCCTTCAATCCGTTCTATTCGGAAACCCGGCAGTATGACGTGGAAAAGCGTGAGAGCATCCAGACCCTGATACTTACGCTCTGGAAGCGTGAGGATGAAACCCCGAAACGTTCGGAAGAGGTGGCGCTCTCGGGTGCGGTCAATGCCTATATCCGCAGGATTGCCGAAGACCGGACGCTGAAACCCGATTTCAACGGCTTCTATGAATTCGTGCGGGATGATTACCGCCGGATGATTGAGGAAAAGAAAGTGCGTGAAAAGGATTTTGACATAGACGGTTTCCTGAACGTACTGGAACCCTTCTACCGGGGCGGTGACTACGATTTCCTGCTGAATTCGGAAGAGGAACTGGACCTGACCGAAAAGCGCTTCATCGTATTCGAGTTGGACAACATCAGCAGCCACAAGGTTCTTTTGCCAGTGGTCACACTCATCATCATGGAAACCTTCATCGCCAAGATGCGCCGTCTGAAAGGCATCCGTAAGATGATATTGATTGAAGAGTGTTGGAAGGCGCTGATGTCCGCCAATATGAGCAATTACATCCGCTATCTTTTCAAGACCGTCAGAAAGTATTTCGGTGAGGCAGTGGTGGTTACGCAGGAAGTGGACGATATCATCAGTTCGCCCGTCGTGAAGGAAGCCATCATCAACAACAGCGACTGCAAGATCCTGCTGGACCAGCGGAAATACATGAACAAGTTCGACCATATCCAGAAACTCCTGGGGCTGACCGACAAGGAACGGGGGCAGATCCTGTCCATCAACCAGGCCAACCACCCCGGACGTATCTACCGTGAAGTATGGATCGGACTGGGTGGTACCCATTCGGCCGTATATGCCACCGAGGTCAGCGAGGAGGAATACGCCATCTATACGACGGAAGAATCGGAAAAGCTGGAACTTCAGAAGCTGACGGAAGAACTGGACGGCAATCTGCAGCTGGCTGTCAGGCAGCTAGCCAACCGTAGGAAAGCCGCCAGAAACAGTAACCTGTTAAACCAAGACAACCATGAATGACCCTTTTGAAACCGACCCGCAGAAACGCAGCGAAATTGTGGAGTGCTTCTACTGGTCCCTGATGAACGGCTGGGATATTCCGCAGGATATCCGTGAACACTACGGCTTTTCCAAAGACTACGAACTGTACCTGCAGCTGGAGGACATGGATCCGGAGGAATACAGGCAGCAGAGGCGGAAAGGTTCCGTGCCCGATATCCTTGAAGTGGATGCCAGGCTGACCCGGGCCGTAGAGCAGGTCTTCGAACGCCTCTGTACCCGTCCGCCCGCTGCGTATCTGGATCGGCTGCATGAAGAATGGATGAAACTGAAGACACTGGAAGCCGATCCCGGACATGTGGAAAACCCGTTTGTGACACCTTCTTTTCTGGTCAGGTACGGTATAGACCGGAGTGCTTCCGACACCGTCAGACAAAAGCAGGCGCAGACAGCCTGCAGGAAACTGGAGGAACGGATGGCGGGGATGACTGGCAAAAAGCAAACCCGGGAAACGGAGCCGGCTTCACGTCCGTTACGCAACCGGCAGCCTTGCCGGAAAGCCCATATACCGGTTGTCGCCAAACCGAAAGGACGCGGGAAGGGACTCTGAACAGATGGCAAAACAAGAACAACATCATGAAAAGACAAGACATGAAAAACAGACAGTTGTACAGACTGGCCGCCTGCCTGGTCGGGGCGGCAACGCTGCTGCTCCAGAGCTGCAGCGGAAACAGGAACTGCGACCGCCTTTGCGGTTCATGGAGCAGTGTGGAAGGCAAGCCGGACGTCCTTATCTATAAGGAAGGGGATGCCTACAAGGTGACGGTGTTTTCCCGAAGCGGCAGGACGAGAAGACTGAAGCCGGAAACCTACCTGCTGGTGGAAGAGGACGGGAACCTGTTCATCAACACCGGCTACCGCATCGATGTCGCCTACAACGAGGCGGCCGACATACTGACCTTCTCCCCGAACGGGGACTATGTAAGGAAGGAGGTGAAGCCATGAGAAGAGCGGTTCTCCTGCTGGGCATGGGAGCCCTGCTGCTTGCCGGAGAAGTCCGGGCGCAATGGGTGGTGACTGATCCGGGTAATCTGGCCCAGAGCATCATCAACATGTCGGACAACATCGTGCACACTTCCGCAACGGCCACCAATACCGCACAGAACTTTGCGGAAACAGTGAAGATCTACCAGCAGTACAAGAAATACTACGATGCGCTGAAATCCGTGAACAACCTGGTGAAGGATGCCCGCAAGGTCAGTGAAATCATCCTGATGGTCGGCGATGTGTCGGAAATCTATGTGACGAACTTCCGGAAGATGCTGGGCGACGAGAATTTTTCCCCGCAGGAACTGGACGCCATCGCCTTCGGGTACACCCGGCTGCTGGAAGAGAGCAACGGCGTGCTGCAGGACCTGAGACAGGTCATCAATGTCAGTACCCTCTCGATGACGGACAAGGACCGGATGGATGTGGTGGACGGCTGTCATGCCAGCATGCGCCGCTACCGCAACTTGGTGAACTATTATACGAACCGGAACATTGCCGTGAGTATCCTCCGTGCCCGGAAGAAGAACGATCTGGACCGCGTACTGGCACTCTACGGAAGTGAAACCTCCAAATACTGGTAGCCTATGGTTTTGTTATCCGTTGATTTTTCCAATCTCCATACCATACTGGAAAGCCTGTATCAGGAGATGATGCCCTTGTGCGGGGACATGATGGCGGTAGGTAAAGGTCTGGCCGGACTCGGTGCCCTGTTCTATGTGGCCGTGCGGGTCTGGCAGTCACTCGCCCGTGCCGAACCCGTGGATGTCTATCCGCTGCTGCGTCCGTTTGCCATCGGCATCTGCATCATGCTCTTCCCGACGCTGGTGCTCGGAACGATGAATACGGTACTGAGTCCGATCGTGCAGGGAACCCACAGGATGCTGGAGGGGCAGACGATGGACATGCAGCAGTACCGGGAACAGAAGGACCGGTTGGAACGGGAAGCCATGCTGCGGAATCCGGAAACGGCCTACCTGGTGAGCGATGAGGAGTTCGACCGTCAGATAGACGAACTCGGCTGGTCTCCCGATGCCATGGCCACCCGGATGGGCATGTACATGGAAGTGGGCATGTACAGTCTGGAAAAGAGCATCCGCGACGGCTTCCGCAGCCTACTTGAGCTGCTGTTTGCAGCCGCTTCCCTGCTGATAGACACGATCCGTACCTTCTTTCTGGTGGTTCTCTCCATCCTCGGTCCGGTGGCTTTCGCCTTCAGCGTGTGGGACGGCTTCCAGTCCACGCTCAGCCAGTGGTTCACCCGTTACATATCCGTCTATCTGTGGCTCCCGGTGAGTGACCTGTTCAGCTGTATGCTGGCCAAGATACAGGTGCTGATGCTTCAGAACGACATCCTGGAGCTCCAGAACAACCCCAACTATTCGCTGGACAACTCCAATTCCGTGTATGTGATCTTCATGCTCATCGGCATCATCGGCTACTTTACCGTACCGACCGTGGCCGGCTGGATTGTACAGGCCGGTGGAGCGGGCAACTACAGCCGCAACATCAACCGTACCGCAACCAAGGCCGGAGGATTTGCCGCGGGCGCAGCCGGCTCAGCATTGGGCAACATCGGAGGACGCCTGCGTGGAAAATAACCGAAAAACAATCATGAACAGATGGAATTCAAGTCATTGACCAATATCGAAAGCAGTTTCAGACGGATACGTCTGATGCTGGCAGCCTTTGTAGCATGTTGCACGCTCGTGACCGTCTTCGCCCTGTGGCACTCCTACCGCTTTGCGGAGAAGCAGCGCGAGAAGATCTATGTGCTGGACGGCGGCAAGTCGCTCATGCTGGCCCTCTCGCAGGATCTGGCGCAGAACCGTCCGGCCGAAGCCCGGGAGCATGTGCGCAGGTTCCATGAACTCTTCTTCGGCCTGTCACCGCAGAAAGACGCCATCGAGCACAACATCAACCGTGCGCTCCAACTGGCCGACAAGAGTGCCTACCACTATTATGTGGATTTTGCCGAAAAGGGGTATTACAACCGTCTTATATCCGGCAACATCAACCAGGCGGTGCGGGTGGACAGCGTCCTCTGCGACTTTTCCGCCTACCCCTACAAGGCCCGTACCTATGCCCGGCAGATGATCATCCGGCAGAGCAACGTGACGGAGCGTTCGCTGGTCACCGAATGCCAGCTCCAGAACACTTCCCGTTCGGATGACAACCCCAACGGATTCATCATCGAACACCTGACCATTCTTGAGAACAAGGACCTGAGGAGTGTGGAGCGATGAGAAGGAATCCAATCAGGCAGGCAGACCTGGCACTCAGGCTGTTCTGCCGCCGGCTGGGCCGGAAACAGCGAAAGATTGTCCTGGGCATCCTGTTCGTCCCGTTTGCCCTTTCCTGTATCTGTACGGCCGTTGCCCCTCTGACAGACGGCAGGAACCGTGATACGGAATATCTGTGGATGAGACAGGACACACTCCGGAAACATTTTATTCAAACGATAACCGAAGATGCAGAAAGAAGAAATCAAGAAACAGCTGGAACGGCTGCTCAAGCCGTTCAGGATTCCGTTCCGCAGGGACGGGGAACCGCTGACTGAGGAACAGAAGCGCCGTCGTGCCCGCTTCGTGGTATATCCGCTCATGGGCCTGCTGTGCCTGGGCAGCCTTTACCTGATATTTTCTCCTTCGAAGGAGGAAGAGACCAGACAGAACCGGGGGAAAGGGTTCAATACCGAAATCCCTTCCCCCGAGGACAAGGAACTGGAAGGCAACAAGAAGGATGCTTATGAGAAGGCATTGCTGGAACAGGAAAGCCGGAAACGGAAAACCTTCTTTGATACGGCCGAATCCATGTTCCGGAACGAACAGCCGAAGGACAGTGTCCGTTTGCCGGATACCTTTCCCAAGGAACCGGATGCAGACCCGGAAAGGATGGAAGGGCCTGCCGGAGCGGTCACTTCCTCCGCCGGAGCATACCGGCAGATGAACCGTACCCTCGGGAGCATCTATGAACCGGCGGCGGATCCAGAAAAGGAGAAGCTGCTGGAAAGGATCGAAGAGCTGGAACGGCAGCAGGCGGACAGACAGGAAACATCCCCGAGAATGGAAGAGAAAATGGCCCTCATGGAAAAGTCATATGAACTGGCCGCCAGGTACAACAGCCGGCAGGCAGCCCCGTCCGCCATGCCTGCTGCAAAAGCGGAAGACCGTCCGGCCATGCCGGTCAAGCGGCTGCAGAACCAGGTGGTGTCCAGCCTTTCCGCACCCCTGACGGAAGAGGAGTTCCTTTCCGTCTATGCCGGTGAACGGAATACCGGATTCCACACCCCCGTCGGCAGGAAGACCGTGACAACCGGAAATACCATTGCCGCCTGTGTGCATGGTACGCAGACCGTATCCGACGGGCAGGCTCTCCGGCTCCGGCTTACGGAACCCATGGCCGTGGCAGACCGGTTCATCCCGAAAGGGACCGTGCTGGTCGGTGCAACCCGGATCCAGGGGGAACGGCTGGAAATCATCATCCATACCCTGGAAGCGGGCGGCAGCATCCTTCCCGTGGAACTGGAAGTCTATGATACGGACGGGCAGCAGGGAATCCTGATTCCCCATTCGCTGGAGTATGATGCCGCACGGGAAATTGCAGCCAACATGGGCAGTTCGATGAACAGCAGCATCAACATCTCCACCGATGCCGGAGCCCAGATTGCTTCGGATGTGGGGAAAGGAGTGCTGCAGGGCGTCTCGCAGTATATCACCAAAAGGATGCGTACGGTCAAGGTCACGCTCAAGGCCGGACACCGGGTGCTGCTCCATTCCCCGGAACAATAAGAAACAATGAACATCAAAACAATCGTTAAACCCAAGCACATGAAGAAGATTCTGATGGTATTTGCCCTCCTGACGGGCATGCTGGCTGCCATGGCGCAGCAGAGCAACGGAGATCTGTATGAAGGACTGACCCGGAAAATCGGTTTCAGCCGGATGATTCCACCCCACGGGCTGGAAATCACGTACGACAAGACCGTCCACGTCATTTTCCCCGCACCGGTGAGATACGTGGACCTGGGGTCACCCAACCTGATTGCCGGCAAGGCTGACGGTGCCGAGAATGTCATCCGCGTGAAAGCCACGACCCGCCATTTCCGGCAGGAGACCAACATGTCGGTCATTACCGAAGACGGAAATTTTTACACCTTCAATGTCAAGTATGCCGATGAGCCCCTGCTGCTGAATGTGGAGATGTGTGACTTCATCCATGACGGGGAATCGGTGAACCGTCCGAACAACGCCATGGAAATCTACCTGACAGAACTTGACAACGAGTCCCCCCGGCTGGTCCGGCTGATCATGAAGTCTGTCCATGAGAATGACAAGCGCCGTATCCGCCACATCGGCAGCAAGCGTTTCGGGGTCCAGTTCCTGCTGAAGGGAATGTATACCCACAGCGACCTGCTCTATTTCCATACCCAGGTGAAGAACACCTCGCACGTACCGTTCGATGTGGACTTCATCACCTTCAAGATCGTGGACAAGAAAGTGGTGAAGCGGACCGCCATGCAGGAGCAGGTGATTTATCCGTTGCGTGCCTATAATTATGTGACACGTGTAAACGGCAGGGACTCGGAATGTACGGTATTCGCCCTTCCCAAGTTTACGATACCGGACGACAAGAAACTGGTGGTCGAGATGCTTGAGAAGCAGGGTGGCCGTCACCAGCGTTTTGAAGTGGTCAATGAAGACCTTGTCCGTGCAGAAACCGTCAACGAACTGAAAGTACGATGAAGAGAAAGTGGATGTGTATGCTGGTCTGCCTGCTTGCCCTCTCCGTAGGGCAGGCTGCTGCCCAGCGCTGCCTGCCCGGGATGCAGGCCGTGGAAATGCGTGGAGGCATGGCTCCTTCAGCAGGTTATTTTGCCGGCTTGGGTGTGACCACCCATGCCAAGGGCGGCAACAGATGGGTGTTCGGTGCGGAATACCTCTACCGGAAGCATGATTACCGGACGGTCACCTTGCCGTCTGCGCAGTTTACCGCTGAAGGGGGCTATTATCTCCAACTACTATCCGATGCAGGGAAAACCCTCTTCTTTCATGCGGGAGTGTCCGCATTGGCCGGATACGAAACGCTGAACTGGTCGGAACGGACACTGTATGACGGGGCCCGGCTGAAGAACGGGGATGCCTTTGTCTATGGCGGTGCCCTGACCCTGGAAATGGAAGTTTACCTCAGTGACCGGATTGCCTTGACCGCCTCCGTGCGGGAACGCTTCCTGTGGGGTGGCAGCCTGGACCGTTGCCAGTTGCAGTGCGGTGCCGGATTCCGATTTTATCTGGATTGATGCAGGATGGAGATAGAACAGCTCAGGCAGGTGCCTTTGGTCGACCTGCTCACCCGGTTGGGGTTTGCTCCCGCTTACCGGAGAGGACAGGATGTATGGTACAGGTCTCCGCTGCGGGAAGAGCGGACTGCCTCGTTCAAGGTGAATACAGACCGGAATGTCTGGTTCGATTTTGGGCTCGGCAAAGGTGGTGACATATTCCACCTTGCCGGAGAACTGACGGGAAGTACGGACTTCAGCAGGCAGGTGGATTTTCTCTCGGGTCAATCGGAACACTTGCCGTTGGCTCCTCGGCCAAGGTCTGCCCGGCAGCCATCGGCATCCTGTTTCGAACAGGTGAAGGTAGCCGGCCTGTCCCATCCGGCCTTGAAGGATTACTTGGAGAAAAGGGCAATACCACCGTTTCTGGCCCAAACGCACTGCCGGGAAATATCCTACAGTATCCGTGGAAAGCGGTATTTTGCCATCGGCTTTGCCAACCGGAGCGGTGGCTACGAGGTACGCAATCCCGGGTTTAAGGGATGCATCTCTCCCAAGGACCTGTCCTTGGTCCCTCTTTCAGATCACAAGCAGGACAAGTGCTGCGTGTTTGAAGGAGTGATGGATTTCCTTTCAGCCTTGGTCCTGGGACTGGCAGGGAAAGAAGACTGTCTGGTCTTGAACTCCGTGTCGAATCTGGAAAGGTCGTATGCCTTGCTGGACAGCTACCGGGAAATCCGGTGCTACCTGGACAGGGATGCTGCCGGGCAGTCAGCGTTGAACAAATTGCTCCAACGATACGGAAGCCGCCTTTCTGACGGATCCGGAGTCTATGAAGGAAGCAAGGATTTGAATGAACATCTGATAAAAGTGAAAGAAAACACATGAAGACAACAAGTATGAAAAACGAAAGAAGAATGGCCGGCTGGCTGGTTTTGTGGTGTATGGGATTACTGGCGATGGCGGTTTCCTCCTGTGATTCGGAGTTGGATGTGCAGCAGCAGTACCCGTTTACGGTGGAAACCATGCCGGTCCCCAAACAGCTGGCCAATGGTGAAACGGCGGAAATACGCTGTGAAGTGAAGAGTGAAGGGGATTTTGACGGAACAGTCTATACCATCCGGTATTTTCAGTACGATGGAACGGGTTCCTTGAAATTGGAGAACGGGACGGTATTCAAACCGAATGACCGCTATCTGCTGGAAGATACCAAATTCCGGCTGTATTATACTTCCCAGTGTAATGAAGCGCAGAATCTGGTTGTGGTGGTAGAGAACAACTGGGGAGATTGGGTGGAGATGGAATTCGATTTCAACCATGCCGATGGGGAGTCTGAGGATGACACGGAAAGTCCGCAGCCGGATAAAGAAGGAGGTGCATGACAAGACAGACTAAACGACGCAGTATGCTTTGGGCACTCTTTCTGACTATCCTTGCAGGAAGATTGAATGCCCAGGGAAATGCGGTCAATCCGCTTTGGGAATCGGCTGTTGAATGTATCATGAAATACGAAAGTTGGCATGGTCCGGAACATTATCCCTATGTGGCATTTGGTCATCGTATCCGTCCGGGCGAACGGTTTCCATCCCGTTTGACGAGAAAGGAAGGGGAACAGCTTTTAAGAAAGGATCTGAAGGAACTGTGTGCCCTCTTTCGCCATTTGGGAAAAGATTCATTGATCATAGCTTGCCTTGCTTATCAGGTGGGTCCATACCGGCTTCTCGGCTATGGAAAGATGCCCAAAAGTACATTGGTCAGAAAGCTGGAATCCGGTAACAGGGATATCTATGCGGACTTTGTGAAATATTGCCATTACAAAGGAAAGAAGATTCCGTCCATAGAAAGAAGAAGGAAAGAAGAATACGAACGGTTGTTCGTACCCTGAATGTAGTGCCAGCCGTGAAGCATCATGCAGTTCACGGCTGGCGCTTTACAATGTCCGGTTCAGAAGGATGGACAGGGGATAGATGAACCGGTTGTATTGTTTCAGTGCCTCCAAATCCAACGTCGCGTTTCTGTACGGATTAGATTCCTCCGAGTAGAAATAGACGTCCGTAGTATGGTTCCCGTTTTGGACAAATATGCCGTTCAAAGGAATCTCATTGACATCTTCAAAACTCTCCAAGGGAAGTTTTTCAATGGAGCCGGTTTCTCTGTTGCCAAGCGTATTGGCATAACGGTTGAAAAGAACAAATCCCTTTTGAGCATAATCAATCCGCATTCCATAGGGCCGGTTGCAATAAAAACCGATCTTGGCTTTTTCCTGTAAGTCATTCATTATACATACGGTTTTGTTTTGTTGCTGAATTCTGTTTCTGATTTTCTTTTGTTTTCTTTCCAAATTTGACTTCACACAATAATCATACGCTTCCTTACGGAATGCTTCACGTTGCCGGGTACCGGTTTTGCCGAACTCGGCATCCATGAGGTCATCTATGCTGGTCAAGGGCTTGTTTGTTGTTTCCATCATGCTGTTTTGGGTTAATCACGTCTTTTTGAATTTCATACACAGTCAAAGATTGGCTGTTTCGATGCTGTCATACTGGATCTGGACAGCCAGGATTCCTTTCAACAGGTTCATAATGATTGTTCTCATCAAAGCAATGTGCACAGGTACCCGGAAAATCGGTAATCAGCCGGTGTCTGATAGAGTCTATACCTTTGAACACGGTAAACCAGATGGACCATTGTCCGTTACAATGGGCATAGTCTATTACATCATCTTCTGCTATAGCACCTTTCAGGTAGAGTTCTTTGTATCTGGATGCCTTGTTCCATGCTTCAAAGCGATATTTCCATCGGAAGTCTTTCGGAGAAGGAGACTTGTCAGTTCCAGGGTATCTTTGAAGCTGTATCAGGTCCAACAAATTCTGGGCTTTCTTCCTTGACAGTTCCGACATATTGCCATTGACATGAACTCTCCCTGTTTCATCATAGATAAGACTATAATAAGTATTGTTCAAATGAGGCCAGTGACAATCGGCATCCACTTTTGTGCCTTTATTGCTGTTGCAGACTTTACAGCACAACAGGAAATTATCCCATGCTGTCTCAGCTCCACCTTTACTTTTAGCGGCAAGATGTTCCACATCCAGCGTGGGGATTTTTTCACATCCCTCGCAATAGGAACAAAAAGCACCGATGTTGGCACTCAAAGGGAACTTGGCATCACCATAATCAGGATAATGTTCCTTTATCCGATGTTCTATCTTTTGGTTGTTCGAATCCGTGTAACAGATCAGTTCTCCGGGTCGTTTTTTCTCAACAGGTCTCATAATTGTTTCTGCCTTGCTTTAAGTTCCGTCTTGACCAGCGCAAGATAGGCCGGGTCATCGCTGAATTCCGCTTCGATTTCGTTAAGGCGAGCCTTTAGCTCATCTCTGTCCGCACTTCCCTTATCGGTTGCTTCAAACAAGCGTGATGCAACTTCCACCATTTCATTGAAGCGTCTGCTCCGGATATCTTGCTGCAATCCCATACGTTCTGAAGTGATATCCTCCAGCCCTTCCCGGAAGGGTTCTCCAGAGGTCAGGACATTTGGGTCAAAGCTTACAAGTTGTCCTTCCTGAAGACTTTGAACAATGAAAGGGCTATGCGTGGATACGATGAACTGTATCATGGGAAAGGCATTTGTCAGATCCTGCAAGACATGTTTCTGCCAGTGCGGGTGCAAATACAGGTCTATTTCGTCAATCATGACAATTCCGGGAGTCATCTTGATTGCATGCTGTCCTAGAAAACCGTTCAGTTCAATACAGCGGTGAGCGATTTCAGCGACAATGTTGATCATGGACTGAAGTCCGTCACTCATGTAGGAAAAGTGATGACGGGATGGGGTATGTCCGGTAACGCTGACCACGGCTTCAATCTCTCCGTTGTCGAAATCTATCTCAGACAAGGCTGGAATGGCCAGCTGCAAAGCTTCAAAAAAAGCCTCTCTTGTGCCTTCAAATTCTTTCCTGTCTTTGATATTCTTGTCGTAGTGCTTCAACCACTCCATGGCTCCCTCGAAATCCACTTTGTCATGCAAGGCAAATTTGTAGGCTTTTTCAATTCGGGATGCCCTTTCTTTGACTGTAGACTTGCTTTTGGCCTGAGCATCACTGGTCCTTTTAGCTCCAAAGGAAAGGACTAACGGATAAATGGAGTTTTCTTTCTCTTCATTCCTTAAATGTTCCATACGGTGAACCGCATCAATCAGTTCACCTGCCGAAACGCGTGTATGTGTGGTGTAATTGCCTGCATATTCCCTGTACCAACGGATGGGTATAAATGACACTTCAGGACAATGCCCATCCGAAGATGTGGTTATCGGAAAATCGGCATGGATGGTTATTCTGGGCTTCTCTGTATTGGGAACATAATCTCTCAGCTCCTGGTCAAATCTCATGAATTTGTCGAGTGAACTGAAATTGCGGCGATAGGAAGTTCCACCGGGAAGCGTTTTCAGGCTCTGCAGATAAGCTCCCAAACCCACTTGAAGCGCTTTCAGCAAGGTGGTCTTACCGGCCGTGTTGTTTCCGATGACAACCGTAAGGTTTCCATTGAAAGTGACTGTCTCGTTCTGGAAACCTTTGAAATTGACTATATTGACCTCTTTGATTCTCATATGCTTTGAATGTTTTTATGCGATCCTATTGTCCCATATTAAACAAAACGGTTCAATCAACAATAAGTTCGCTTCTTTTTACATCAAGTAATTTGGAAATTTGATTGATGGTCTGCAAATCCGGCTGCGTTTTTTGCGAGCACCATTTGCTGACAGTGCAGGTTGACTTTCCCAACTGCTCTGCCAGCCATTTGCTGGTAACATGCTTTTCTGCCAAAACAGCCTTGATCCTATTCAGATTTTTATCTTTATCCATATACAAAATTAAACTTCAGCGCAAAGTTATATAATTTATTCTACATTGCATTCTGATTCATAATTTTCTTTGGATATCCGGTTTTGAATATCTGCGGTCATCAGTCCCATAAAGAAGGCGGCAGGTTCTTTTCCAGATATTCCAGTTCTTTTGCAGCATTCAACAGATGCCGTATCTGATTGTCCGCTGTATGATTGTCAGCATATTCTTCCTTGCTGATGCGTCGGATGGAAGGCAGACCGCTGAATTGCAGGGTCGGATTGACTTTCCATCCGTCCGTAAACTTGTCCGGCATGAGGCTGTCGTGACAGATGACCTCACCGACACACCCGTGAATCAGCATGTTGCATACGGTCATCATGCAGCAGGTCCGGCTGATGTCTTCACCGACCAGGTAATTGCCCGGAAAATGTACATGGTAGGCCAGCAGCAGCCTTCCGCTTCCGCAGGTCGGGTCACTGATGCGTTTGCCCGTAGTGCCTTTCTCAGTCCTTGTACATTGGACCATCAGCTCGCAGATGGAAGCCGGGGTGAAAAACTGGCCGAGATACTGCTGCCCGCTTTTTGAACAGTAGGCCATGTGAAGCTCCCCGAATGCATCGAACCAGCCGGACAGGGCAGTCTGCCGTTGCATGATGCCGACCCATTCCCGGGTCATCTCCAGGAATGCCATATTCTGCTGCCGCTTGTATTTCCAGTCCTTCAGGGGTGGAGCACCCGGTGAGAATCCGTGTATGATATACCGCAGCAGGTCATTGAACACCTGCTGGACTTCGTAGCCGCATTCTCCGGCCAACCGGCTGATGATTCGGTCGAGCGGCTTGACTTCGTTGGATAATTCAAATTTTGCCATATGCTTGTTGTTATAGGTGATTGTTTTCCGTGTATGCTTCCCGGTTCTGTACATACCGCTCCACTTGCTGGGCGACCATGTCACAGAACTTCTGTCCTTTGTCCTCCTCTCCTCTGAAATAGGCTATCATGCCCAACAGGTTCTTTTCGTAGAAGTGGACCCATTTCTCGTAGTAGTGTGCACCCGGCACGGAACCGAAGGTTTCCTGAAACAGCTCCCGCGTCAGTTCTTCATCCGGATACCGGTTGTATTCCCAGAAAGCCAGTTTCAGCCATTCGTTATAGTTCAGTTTCATCAGACAAATGATTTTAATGGTGATATATATATAAGGTAAGAGGCATACAGGTGGAGATGATGTTCCTCTCCTGTATGCCTCATGCCGCGGTTTACGTATGGATGCTCCATCCGTGGAAACGGTCCAGGGTTACGGCAAACGACCGGTCCGGGCTGCCGTGATACAGCAGTCCGCCCACAATGCCGATTTTTCCGTCCGCATACCGTTCGCAGAATCCGAACGAATAAGGGGCTGAGTCATAATAAAGTTCGATTTCACAGCCTTGTCCGTTCTTTTCCCATTGCTGGAGACGTTCCAGGCAGTTCTGCAATGTCCGGTCCTGGATGGAGTTGGCATACTGTACGACCTTGTCGTAATGTTCTTGTGAACAACAGATTTTCATGATGATAGAATTTTAAAAGTGAATGAATCGTTTGATATTCAGTCTATCCAGAATGTGCCGCAATGAGGGCAGCGGCATCCGGCCGGATAGTTGTTGGAGTAGCGTACGTCACGGTGACGCTTGTAGTTCATGTCTCCGAATGTGCATCGTTCGCTGCGGAAAGTCCTTTCATAAGCCTCTTCCTGCTGTTGGTATCCGGTCATCCGGCTTTTCCGGATGGAACCGTTGAAGGGCCGCATGTCCGTCTCCCACCGGGTGGCCTGGCACCAGTCGTGGCTCATGCCGCAGATCTCAACCGCATAGGAATAATGTACCTGTGAATCCACAAACAGATTCTCCCGGCAGAACGGCAGGGTGATGTCCAAGGGAATGTGTACGTGATAACCTGAACCGTTGCGGCTGTCAACGATGGCCACCACCACATTTCCGCTGAAGCGGATACGTTGGAAATCCTCCTTCTTTCCGGGACTGATGAGTCTGTCAAACCGGGCATTGAAGTAAATCCGTAGTTCTCCGCCGTATGAAGCGTTTTCAACGAGTTCTTTAACCGGTCCGTCAAATTTTCCTTTGGGAAGGCGGAGTGCACGCCGTACCTTGTAGCATGCCATGGATACCGATTCACCCCGTTCCGGGCAGCCTGTGCTGTAACCGTCTATTTCTACTCCGAGGGAATAGAACAGATTGGTGTCGCAGGAATTCCGTATCAGGTCCTTTGCCGGATTCGAATCATTCCGCTCATAGATGAGGTCACGGATCTGTTCCTCGTGTTCTTTAAACAATCCGGACAGACCCGCTTTCTCCATATTTCTGCGTGTCTCATCCATATATTCCTCCAGATTCTCCTGTTCCTGGCTTTCATACCATTCGAAACTCTTTTCATACAGACTTTCCAGGCTGTTGGACCGGAGACATTTCTCCTGAATATCTTCATGTTCATCCAGACTGTCCCGGTAATCCACATAAAATAGGCAGACATATCTGGGCAGAAACTCCGTAATTTGCGATATAGGGTTCATAGGATTGGATATTTTAAGTTATACCATTTTGTTTTTCAGTTTTCGGCTGTCAGTTCATCTTCATATACTTCCAGCTCCAGGCCGCTCTCGACCACCCGTACCAGCCAGCGGTAAGGCAGTCTCTCAATCAGTTCAACGGCACGGTATCCCCTGTAGGGGCGTTTCAGAAATACAATGTCTCCTTCTTTCATTACAGGATAGCTTTTAAGGTGGATGAATCGGAAATGTTTTCCATGCAATTCTCTCTTTTGACCGTCCTCAGCCGCTTCAGCAGATAGAGGAAGTAGTCCCGGTCGTAGATACGGAACAGGAACTCTTCTCCGGTCTCCTTGACCTGCCCGAAGAAAGTGGCGGATTCCCGGTTGGTGGGATACTGGAAAAAGCAGCCGCCGGAAATGATGGTAAGATCTTCCTGGAACGCACGGTCCATCAGGCAGTCCGGTGTTTCATAGGTACCTTTTCCCCAACAGTACCGGTAATGGCTGTTCCGCAGGCTTTTCAGGGTATGGGTCATATCTGTCCTTGCCTGCCGGCGGTCATCCCGGTAGACAAGGTTGCACAGGAAAACCGGTGCTTTGCCGTCCACTGAAAAGGAATAAGGTGTCATATGCCAGAGGTCCGTGTCGTTATCACCGACCGGTGTATCCTTCCCTTTGAGGAGGAAAGCCTTCCGCCGTATCAGTTCCATGTGCCGGTCCACTTCCTTGTCCAGTATGGCTTGCGGTGTGCAGACGGACCGGATTCCCTTGAAGAACCGGTTTTCCCGTGTAAAGCAGAATTCGGCCAGTTCCCCGTAATAGGGCTCGGACAGGAAGAAGGAGTCCTCCCGCTTCCGTATCGGTGGAAGCACGTTCAGCCGTTCAAGATATTCCTTCTTCGTGATTTCCTCGAAGGGGGCACACAGTGCCTGCCGGTAAAGGCGCATCCGCTTTTCCATCTGGCGGGGTGACAGGGCCGTGATGTACGGATTGTCTTTCCGGATGCGCAGCTCTTCCAGCGTTTCTCCGCTACTGTCGCTGTGCAGTCCGTCTGACATGATTGTCAGGCAGACCCCGCTGAAACAGCGGGAATCTGCAATGAATCGGGTTCGGCTGTCCATGGCTACAGCGAGTTGAGGTTCAACACACGTTGGGCGGCAAGCACCGCATTCTGCGTCAGCTGGCGCTGCCAGGCCTGCTGCCTGGGAGACCACTTGAATCCGGAAGCCTTCAGCTCCTTGCGCATCCCGTCGTTGGGAATGTTTTCGAAGAGAATCTGCAGCCGGTCGGCTTCGTAGTTCCAGACCAGCGTTCCCCCTTCAAACGCCACTTCCCGTTTTTCCTTCTCCCGGATTTCTTTCAGTTTCAGCCGGTTCTGGCGGGCCACTTCCGGCAGCTGGAAGAAACGGTTGCGTGCCGTGATGACCGGCTTGCCGCTGCGGGCATTGTACTCCCGGATCAGGTCCACCGCCTTCTCCACGATTTCCACTTCACCCTTGCCGGCATAGGTGCTTACCTTGTTCAGGATGCTGCTGACGAACAGGGCACGGCTGTACCCTCTGGCTCGTCCTGCATCAATTTCATGGATGGTGTGTGCGCTGCTGGAAATGTCCCGTTTCAAGCGGTTCCATGACTCTTCCTGATGTTTTTCCAGATTGGAAACATCCTTCATTCTTTCATTTTCTTTCATGTCTCATTGATTTTTAGGTGAAACTTCCGGTTCCGTGGAACCGGTATTTGATTTGATTGTATATCCTTTTGTCCGTTCATGCATCTGTTTCATGGCAGGACAGGAATCCGTAGTCAGCCGAGTCATCCGGCACATCGTCCCATACCAGCCGGTAATCCTCGTAGATCCGGCTCCAGTCCTCTGCAGACAGGCGCGGAAAGGAGGGGGAATACAGGCTGCGGAGGTCTTCCAGCGACAGGGACGGGTGCCGGTGCAGGATGTCGTGAATCTCCTCCTCGCACTCGAAGAAGGAATCATAGAGTGCATCCGTCCCCTGATGGACATAGACGGCTGTGCAGTCCTCAATGAGATGCTCCACGAAGTCCAGACATTTCTGCAGGTCCTTCTTGACGGTGATTTCCTCGTCCGTATGGGCATTGTAATAACCGCAGCTGACATTGGCACAGCTCACTTCCAGCCCGTTCTCCTTCAGCGTGAGGACATCCGTCATCAGTCCGTTGTTCTCCGCATAGCCCCACCTTTCGGGAGCAGCCTCCCGGATGAACTCTCCGGAACACAGCTCCGTGAAGCTGATGGCCGTAATCAGGTCGGAATTCCCTTTCCGGTCGGGCTGGACGACAAACCGCACGTCGTCAAAGAACGGCATGTATGCCCGGGAACTGCCCCTGCACCCAGTTTCCTCCTCACGGAAGAACACGACCTTGAGGACATCGTATTTCCGCAGGCATTCCAGACAGATGAAGATGCCGTTCTTGTCATCGGCCCCCAGGTTCTCGAATCTCCGCTTTGACGGGGAATAGCCGAAGAGGATGCCTTTGGCTTCGACGGCCCTAAAGTCCTTTGAATGCCTGCAATGGGACACCTGGTCCAGATGGCTCACCAGGCAGGGATAGGACTCGCCGCTTCCCTTGGTTACATACAGGTTCCCGAAGCTGTCCTTTTCCAGGCTGATTTCTCCGGGAAGCCCGTTGATGTAGGAACAGAGGAAGCGGACCATCTTCTGTTCCTTTCCGCTCGGGCTGTATATGCTATACAGCTTCTTCAACAGTTGCGTATTCATGTTCTTCTTCATAAGCGTTCGTATCATCGGAATAATTCAGTGGAAGGCCGGTTTCCGGATCCAGCAGGTCGTAGTATTCATCTTCGAAACAGCCCGCCTGCCCGTTCTCCAGCAGACTTTCCACGGTATCCACATGGATGGTCTGGGACCGGTAATCTTCTTCCTGCGGGTTCCAGATATGGATGTCCGTCAGTTCGTCCGCATCTTCAAACCAGGCCTTGTCATATTCGGAGTAATGCCAGTAGTTTTCCTTGTGGCTGCTTTCGGCATCCTCCCGGCATTGTTCGCAGCAATAGTATTCTTCGGTGATTTCCGAGTAGACGGAGTGGTCTGTCAGGCAGTAGCCTTCGCACCAGTCACAGCAGACCGTATCATCGTGATGGTAATAATCACCGCAGGAGGATATGTAGTTGAAATCCTCCAGGTCGTCCACATCCACTTCGATTTCCCGTCCCTGCATGTAGCAGACCCGGGTTTCCGTGCAGTAGCGCTGGTGGTATTCATCCCATGCCTCGTCGCTTTCGTCGTCATCGCCGTTCAGGTTCCGGTCGGTCGTGTCCAGCAGGTAGTCATCTTCCGAATGCTTGTAGTTGTAGGCCTTCCTTTCATCGTAGTCGTACCACTTGAAGGAATCCTGATAGGAAAGCGTATTGTCCATGCCCAGGTCGCAGTCTATCTCAAACCGGCGGTCAAAAAGCGAACTTCCGTCAATGCCGACAAATGCGTTCGCTTCATGGCAGGACGCCCCCACAATCTTGTATCCGTCGATGCGGTTTTCCTGGATCAGCTTGTTGACCAGCATGTATTTCAGCATCTCGTCCTCACCGGTGGTATACTGGCGCTCCAGCAGCCTCCACCGTCTGTTGTCCTGGTCGGTCACTTCGGTGAACAGGACAGCCCTTGCTACAATCTTTCCTTCCTCGTCCTTGAGATAGGCCGCTTTGGCCTTCACCGAGTCCAGATAGAAGAAATGTCTGTCCTTGTCCGTCATGCAGGAGTTGAAGTCTCCCTTGCACCGGTAGCTGTCATAGATGGCCTCGAAGTTGTTGTCCACATGCAGCTCCATATTGGACGTACAGCCCAGGGTGAACGTGTACCACTGCTTGGTGAACACGTCCCCGCACAGCCAGTTCACGACACTCGGGGAAAGGACCTTTCCTACGGAGGTCTCCAGCATGACGGCTCTCAGGAACTTGGCCGACTTCATCTTGAACACCCTGCTGCGTTCCATATTGACATAGCGGATGGAACCGTAGTCACCGTCTTCACAGATACCGCGAGATTCATCCGTGCGGTACTGCCCGGACCAGTAGGTGCATCCGATCAGCTCCACCTTGTGGGGAAGCGAATCATCTCGCTTGCCGGAACTGCATACGGTATCGGTGACAGACTGCTGCAGTTGAGCCATGTCCTTGATGTCAAGCAAGGTGAAATCATTCCTTTCCCGGCAATATTTCAGCAGGGCTGCATTCTTCAGATGGCTGAGCAGGATCTTGTTCTTTCTGACCTCTGCGCCGTTGCTTCTTTTTTCCACTGCGAAAATTTCCTTGAACTCTTCGTAGTTCCTGAACCGATAGTACAACATAGGCTAAAGGGTTGTGGCGTTAATGACTGGGTTATTTCCAAATGGCGGAATTGACCGGTCCGCCTGTTCTTCCCTGCCGGTATAGGCACATCCGCTTTCCGGTACGTATTCCGGAAAACCTTTCCAAGACTGGTATCTTTTCATGATTCTTGATGGATTAAATTTGACATGACCGGCTCCTTGGAGCGCGGTATTCCTGTTTCTTACATGCCCCGTCCTGTTTTTTGCCTTGTCCAAAGCAAGGCTTGGCGGAAAAAATACCGGAACGGAGTGAGGATGATTTTTTCCTGCCAACCAGCCCGCAAGGGCCGCCTTGCCTGCGACAAGGCAAAAAGCTATCTTTGCAGGGAAGAATCAGGAATATCTGCGGATGGATACTTGAAGAACCGCTGTCTGTTTGAGGGAATAAAAAAACGGGAATAACCTTGGATGGCTACTCCCGTTGTTGAGGTGAGGGTGGTTTTTACCGTTATGGATGGGTTGGCAATGCAAATTTGTCCTGTAAGGTCTGCATTTCAAATGCGATGGTGGAATTCATGATTTTTGCATAGATTCGGGTGGTACGTATATCCGTATGCCCCAGCATCTTGGCAATGGACTCCAATGAAACCTTGTTCGCTATGGCCAAGGAAGCGAATGTATGGCGTGCGATATGTGTGGACAGTTTCTTCTTGATGTGACAGATGTCGGCTATTTCTTTCAGGTACCCGTTCATGCGCTGGTTGGAAGGGACCGGCAGCAGGAATCCCCTTTCAGAGTAGCCCGGTCTCGACTTGTATTTTTCCAGAATCAGTCGGGGGATATCCAGAAGGGGGATGTCGCACATGTTGTCCGTTTTTTCCCTGGCCTTGCGGATCCACCAACGTCCGTCGTCAGCCTGCACGATGTGTTCAGCCTTCAGGTGCTTTACATCCGTAAAGGCGAGTCCGGTGAAAGAACAGAAGATGAAAATGTCCCGTACGGTTTGCAGACGCTCGATGTCGATGTCTTTGGCAATAATGCGGCGAAGTTCAGATTCATTCAGAAAGTCCCGGTTGGTCTTGGTCTGCTTGAAATGGATGTCGGCAAACGGGTCTTCATTGATCCACTTTTTCAAAATGGCGGTCTTGGTGATTTTTTTCAGGTTCTTCAGGTATTTGACCGTAGCATTTTGGGCACATCCCTTTTGGGTCTTGATGAAATGTTCGAATTTGGTGATGAACTCATAATTGATGGATTTGAGAGGAATGTCGGCGCAGTTGTACTGTTCGCGCATGAATTCCACCAGGTAACGGACCGTCCGTTCATAACGCAGTACCGTCCCTTTTGCATATTCCTTGTCCATCAGTTCCCGGTACTCCTGATTATGCTCATTGAATGTTTCAATCAGCATTTTGGGTGAGTCATACCCTCCATAGAAGATGTTCTTGATGGTTACGGCAGTAATGGGCTTGCCGTCCGCCTCCAGTTGTCGGTGTATTTGGAAAACCCTGTTTCTAACCGTTTCAAGATAGAGGTTGATTTCCTGGTGTTTCCTGTCCTTTCCGACAGCACATCCTTTCAAGTGGTTCCATTTGTCCGGTTCCACACTCCGTTTGACTTGTACTTCAGCGCGTTTGCTGTTCACTGTAATACGCATACAGATGGGTGCCTCTCCATTTTTTAGAAGCTTGGATTTCTTGATGAAGAACAGCACCGAAAATGAGTTGTTTTGCATGGCCATACTCTTTGTTTTTGACGTTGTAAAATTACTGTTTTTAACGCGAGTTGGATTTATGCAAAATACAGATATTCAATGAAATAGAACCTAAAAAGGTGGACTTTTTTAGACCGGAAATCAAGTCCACCTTTTCGTCCACCTCGTAAATGCCGTAAAGTGCCTCAATTTGCCGTTTTGTAGAAAAGAAAAACCGCTGACAATGTTTGATTATCAGCGGTTTACGTTAAATTGCTTTTTGTTTGAGTGATCCGCCTGGGGCTCGAACCCAGGACCCCAACATTAAAAGTGTTGTGCTCTACCTGCTGAGCTAGCGAATCAATCCTTTGTTATTGCTATTCTTCCGAATTGCGAGTGCAAAGGTAGACGTTTTAGATGAAATATGCAAATATATTATCTGATTTTTTTGAATTATTTTTCGCTTGAATTCTCTTTGTGCTGAAAATCAGTGTGTTTTATCCCTCCGGAAAATTCTTTTTCTTTTATTCGTATGTATCTTTGATAGTAAGAAAGCATCAAGCTGGTACAAGGCAAAGCGATAATCATACCTACAATTCCCATTAATGCCCCCCAGACGGAGAGGGATAATAAAATGATAGCAGGATTCAATCCTGTGATTTTTCCCATAACTTTCGGTACAATCAGACCGTCTTGTATAATTTGTACGATGCAGAACACAAGGAAGGCGCAAAATAATATCCACCAGAAATTCTCTCCTGTATCCGCAGCCTTCAGTAAGGCTAATAAGACTGTGGGAATAAAAGCGATAAGCTGAAGGTAGGGAACCATATTGAGAAGCCCGATAAACAATCCGAAACCGATGGCTAACGGGAAATCAATAATAAGAAACCCTATGCTGAACAGAATCCCTACACAAAAAGCGACAAACGCCTGCCCGCGGAAATATTTGTTCATGCCGTCCTGTACATCCGTGACAATATGTACTGTCATTTCACGGTGTCTGGCAGGGATCAGTTTTATCCATCCCCGTGCAATGGCTTCATAATCTAATAGAATGAAGAAAGTGTACAGCAGGATGATGAATGAGGTGAATACACTGAATACAATATTGACAGATTGGGTCAGCAATGCCCATACTTGGGGAAGAACATTACGCATGGTATTCGCAAAATTGCTTTCGTTCAGCGCTTCGTGTATTTTCAACATATCTATGTGCTCTTTTATGAAATTGGCCACTGTGCCGGGAATAGCTGCTTGCTTGGATCCTTCGATAAAATAGGCGGTGAGCAATTCTTTCAGTTTGCCGAATTCTTCAATGATTGGTGGTACAAGTCCTACAAATGCTAAAGTGATAATGGACAGTAATACCAGCAAAACAACCAATATGGAGATTACCCGGTTCCTCAGACGCAATTTGTTCTGAAAGAAAATGACCATCGGATAGGTAAGATAGGCTATCAGCCATGCTATGAAGAAAGGAAGCAGCACTCCGCTGAGTCGGTTGACCAGATATAGAATGCCGATAATGACCATCGCTGTCAATATTCCGCGGATAAAACTATCGAATGTTATTTTTTTCTGTATCATAAAGTGTGTGTTATTTATTTTCAGTTTCCTCTTTCAAAGCTTCCATATAGCAGGTCCGGCAAAGAGGCTCATAGTCTGCCTTTTCCCCTAGTAGGACCCGTTTTTCGCTTTTGGTGATTCGGTGGGTGGCATAGGCCAAGTTCCCACATTTCACACAAATGGCATGAACTTTGGTTACTTCGTCTGCAATAGCCAGCAAGGCAGGTATAGGTCCGAAAGGAACTCTCCTGAAATCCATGTCCAATCCGGCGACAATGACTCTTATCCCGTTGTCAGCCAGCTTGTTGCAGACATCAACCAAACCTTCGTCAAAAAATTGCGCTTCGTCTATACCCACTACATCCTTGTCTGAGGAGAAAAGCAAGATGCTGGCAGAAGAATCAATAGGGGTGGAGGCAATAGAGTTGCTGTCATGTGATACAACTTCTTCTTCCGAATAGCGTGTATCTATGGCCGGTTTGAATATTTCAACCCGTTGACGGGCAAACTTCGCTCTTTTCAAACGGCGGATTAGTTCCTCGGTTTTACCTGAGAACATTGAGCCGCATATTACTTCTATTCTTCCTCTTCTACGTGTTTCCTGGATGTGGTCTTCTGAAAAAACTACCATAATTTAGTTATAACAATTAGATTAATTCTGAGTGCAAATGTACGACTTGTACCCCGAAAAAGGATTATTTTCACTTGGAAATTTATTAATAAAAGATATAATGTTAAACAAAAGTGCAACATCTGTTAAATAATTGGGACAATTAACTTTATGCATTTAAATTCTTTCTACATTTGTTCCAGTATAACAGAATGCAATTGTTTTATGGGAAAACTGTATGTCGTACCTACTCCAGTAGGAAATTTAGAGGATATGACTTTCCGTGCCATCCGTGTGTTGAAAGAGGCTGATTTGATATTGGCGGAAGACACGCGTACTTCGGGTATTCTTTTGAAACATTTTGAAATTAAAAACGCCATGCAGTCTCATCATAAGTTTAATGAGCATAAAACAGTGGAAGGTATTGTGAATCGCATCAAAGCGGGCGAAACTGTTGCTTTAATATCTGATGCCGGAACTCCTGGTATTTCTGATCCCGGATTTTTAATAGTGCGTGAGTGTGTGAAGAGTGGCATTGAGGTGCAATGTTTGCCTGGAGCTACTGCTTTTGTACCTGCGCTGGTGGCGTCGGGATTGCCTGATGAACGTTTCTGCTTTGAAGGATTCCTGCCACAAAAAAAAGGAAGAGTGACCCGTTTGACCTCTTTGCAAGAAGAAAAACGGACGATGATATTTTATGAATCACCCTACCGTTTGGTGAAAACCTTAACTCAATTTGCCGAGTTTTTCGGTGCCGAAAGGCCTGTTTCCGTATGTCGTGAGATTTCAAAAATTCACGAAGAAAGTGTTCGGGGCACATTAACTGAAGTTATAGCGCATTTCACTCAAAACGAGCCGCGAGGTGAAATCGTAATCGTACTCGGTGGGAAAGAGGACTAAAAATGAATAAACTTAAAATGTAAAGCAAATGAAAAAACTAGTATTTTTATCGTTGTTATCTGTAGCTTTATTGACTTCATGCGGTAATGGAGCTCAGAAAGATGCCTTGAAGGCTCAAAATGATTCTTTGATGGTAGAACTGTCAAACAGAAATGCTGAATTGGACGATATCATGGGTGCTTTCAATGAAGTACAGGAAGGTTTTCGTCAGATAAATGAAGCTGAGAATCGTGTAGACTTACAGAGTGGTTCTATTCGTGAGAATAGTGCTGATAAGATAAAAGAAGATATTCGCTTCATCAGTGAAAAATTACAGTCAAACCGTGAGCAGATTGCGAAACTGGAGAAGCAATTGAAGAATAGTCAGTATAATTCCGCTCAGTTGAAGAAAGCTGTAGCCAACCTGACGAAGGAGTTGGAAGCTAAACAGCAGCAGATTGAGACTTTGCAGGCTGAATTGGCTTCAAAAAATATTCGTATCGCTGAGTTGGACGATGCTGTGGCCGGTTTAAGCCAGAATGTAAGTGAACTGACCGCTGAAAATGAGGCGAAGGCTGCAACTGTAGCCAGCCAGGATAAAGCTTTGAATGCTGCTTGGTTTGTTTTTGGTACAAAATCTGAATTGAAGGACCAGAAAATTCTTGAAAAAGGTGATGTCCTGAAAAGTGCGGATTTTAATAAGGATTATTTTACTCAGATTGATATTCGTACTGATAAGGAAATCAAGTTGTATTCTAAACGCGCCGAATTGCTGACTACACATCCGGCTGGTTCATATGAACTGGTGAAAGATGCGAAAGGCCAGCTGACTTTGAAGATTACAAATCCTACTGAATTCTGGAGCGTATCACGCTATCTTGTTATTCAGGTGAAATAAGGAATTTAAATTATTGTTCTGTGAAAGGGTTGTGCCGTGAGTGACGCAACCCTTTTTTAATCTGCTTTATGTTGTATGTATAGAAGTATATTTATTGATTTGGATGATACGGTATGGGCTTTTACTGAAAACGCTCGTGATACATTCCAAGACATGTATGATAAATATCATTTTGATCGTTATTTTCGTTCTTTTTCGCATTTTTATACTTTGTATAGCGGGAAGAATGAGGAGTTGTGGAATGAATATGGTGCTGGTAGGATTACAAAAGATGAGTTGAATGAGCAAAGATTTGCCTATCCGTTGTTGCAGGTAGGCGTTGCAGATAAAGCGTTGGTAAAAGCCTATTCGGATAATTTTTTTGATGATATAGTTTACAAGAAGAAACTGATGCCTCATGCAAGAGAGGCTTTGGAATATTTGGCATCCGCTTATAATCTGTATATTTTGTCCAATGGATTTAGGGAATTGCAAGAGCAGAAGATGCGTTCTGCCGGTGTGGAAGGATATTTTAAGAAAATAGTTTTGTCAGAGGATATAGGAGTACATAAACCGTTTCCGGAGATTTTTTATTTTGCCATGTCGGCTACGCAGTCCGAGCTGCATACTTCTTTAATGATTGGAGATAATTGGAAGAATGACGTTGAAGGTGCGAAAAACGTAGGGATGGGAAATGTTTATTATAATATAAAAGGTGAGAAGAGCTTGCCTTTTCAACCTGGTTTTGATATGAGGGATTGGCGGGAAATCGCTTCTTTCTTATAAAATTGAATGGAAGATGTTGATGGATAAGTCTGTTGGCACAAACAATGTATTTGCATAAGGAATGCCCGATATTTGTTTTAAAGGGATGCTCCTGTGTATTGGGGCATCCCTTGAAAAGCATTTTTCTTTCAAAATAAAAAATGTGATTATTTATTTTGGAAGAGTATTTGTCCAATTGTTCTGAGTTACTCCGAATCCAGCGTTGATTTCTGCACTAGGAATAGGAAATACTAAATTTGATATTTCGTAATTAGTATAAGTAAATTTGATGGCTGGAGCACTGTTGGCATATACACTGACTCTTTCATTCCAGCGACGCAAATCATATAGACGCATACCTTCTTGGAATAACTCACGAGCACGTTCGTCTTTTATAAAACTCATAAGATTTTCTTTTTCGCTCGGTAAATCGTTTGTTGATTTTATATCTAAATTACGCTTGGCTACTACTAATAAAGCTTCTTTGGCTTCATTCAATTTGTTTAATTGTACATTTGCTTCAGCCTTAATTAAATACATTTCCGGAGCATTTACAATATAATTAGTTCCACGAGCAGGGTTACCTGACGAAAAGTGAGCAATTTTACCACCTGTGTAAACAGGTTCAGATTCTGTAGAAGTTTTATCTCTTCCATCAATAAGAATTTTACGGCAATCGTTAGTTGCATACATTGAAATTAGTTTAGGACTAGGACTAAAGTTGTATGTAGACCACAAAGTTCCATATGAATTAGCTGACCAGTTTGTTGTATTAGTAATAGCTAAAGCAAACATACTTTCGGAATTTGATGTTTCACTATTATAAAGAGCTTTGTATGCATTAGCATCGTTGGTTAAAGTAGTAATACCCGCTATTTTTAGTGCTTGTTCTGCATAGTTTCTTGCTTCATCCCAATTTTCTAAATATAGGTAGGTACGGGCCAATAAACCATTAGTAGCAGCTTTTCCTAAATATTGGAGTTCTCCTCTGTCTTTACCAGCTGCTTCAAAATGGGATAATGCATTTTTTAGGTCATTGATGATGGCTTCATAGCTTTCGCCAACAGTAGAACGGCTGATTTTAGTCAATGCTTCTTTGGGTTGGTCAATTATGACGATTCCTAGTTCGGAAGAAAAATCTTGTCCATTCACTTTTATTTGGTGCCCATAAATATTAGTAAGCAATAATTGTGCATAACCTCTTAGAGCATAAGCTTCAGCCATATACATATTAAGTTCTGTTTTTTCATCATCGCTTGCATTGTTATATAGTGCTTGAGAAGCTTGAATTACACGTGCTGCATTATCAGCTGTTTTATAACCATACTCCCAAATACTTTTTAAATAAGTATCTGTATCTGTAAAAGTATAGGTATAAATACCATCAAAATGTCCGGTTTTAGTATTCCAATAAGTAATATCTGTAGGAATATCACCAATAGCTAAAGCATAGTTACCAGCAAATGCATAATAAAATAATTGATAATAAGTTCCATTTAATGCTGTACTAACGTTAGTTACAGTGTTGAGCCCTCCTTCTAGGTCCACTCCTTTATAGTTGTCAGTTTCAAGAGAACTGTCACCACATGAGGAAAGTCCTGTTGCAAATGTAAAAATGGCAATTGCATTTAAAATATATTTTTTCATATCTTTCCTTTATTAAATTTTACCTTATTTAAAAACTTAATTGAATACCTCCGATGAATGTACGGGTTGCTGGATATTGCCACGCAATTACACCATTGGAATAGGTTTCAGGATTATATCCAACAAAATCATTGGATGTAAATGTATATAAATTATCAATGGATATATAAGCTCGTAATTTTTGAATGAATATTTTCTTTGTTAGATTTACGGGCACAGTGTAACCTAAGGTCATGTTACTGATACGTAAGAAATTACTGCTATATAAGAATCTAGAAGAAGTTTGAGTTGCTTTATTGGGATCTCCATAAATATATTGTGGATATTTGGCATCTTTATTTTCTTCTGTCCATGAATTTAATGCAACGTCTTTCAACGGAGTACGATTGGCCATACCAAATCCGGTGAATGAAGCTCCGGAATCGAAAACTTTTCCCCCTAATCTATAGGTAAAGTTCATGTTAAAGTCAAATCCTTTCCAACTTAAATTTGTACCGAATCCACCTAAAACTTTGGGGTCAGCATCGCCTACATAACGTTTGGCTGCTGCATTGTAGTCGGAGGTCGTTTCGTTGCCTTCTTCATTCAGATACCATAATGGTTTACCATTTTCGCGGTCAACGCCTGCATATTCTTTCATATAGAATTGGCGATAGGGGCGTCCTTCTTCAATAATTTGATAAGTATATTCTATGGGTTCATCTGTAGATAGTTTGATGATCTTATTTTTGTTCCATGTCATATTTGCATAAATATTCCATGTAAGATTATTGTTGTTGATAACAGATGCATTGATAGATGCTTCAATACCACGGTTGCGGATTGCACCAATATTTTGGTATACTGTAGACATACCTGTAGTCATGGACAATGGTACTTCAAACAATGCGTCACTCGTCTCTTCATTATAATAATCGAAAGTAAGATGGATACGATTAATTAAAGATAAATCAAAACCTATATCAAATTTTTTTGAAGTTTCCCATGTCAAATCTGAATTAGAGATGCTAGTGGGAGTCATACCAGGCTTTTCGTTATAATTGTATCCGGAAGAATAGAAACCACGTGCTGCATACCAATCGATATCTTGATTACCTACGGTTCCGTAAGAGGCCCGAAGAGTGGCATTGGTAATAATAGAATTATCTTTAAGAAATTCTTCTCCACTTACACGCCATTTTCCACCAACAGACCAAAAGTTACCCCAACGATGATTTGAACCGAAAACAGAGGAACCGTCACGGCGGAATGAACCAGATACATAATATTTATCCTCGTAAGAGTAGTGTGCATCCATAAAATATGATGCCAATCGAGCTTCTTTCTTATAATATTCCGATCCTTGAGGAGTTCCAGCAGTAGAAAGGTCGGTTTTTCCATCAGCTGCAAATGGGAAATCAGAGCCTGAATAATATTCATAGAAATAATTCTTTCGTTGCATCTCTTGACCTAATAACAAGTTAATATTGTGTTTGTCAAAAGTATAGTTCCAACCTAATACATTGTTCCACGTAATTGTTGTATAACGAGAATTGTACTGTTGACCTAATCCATTATAATCAACAGCTTGTGGATTATATAATGCACTCCAATATTGATATTGACGTAAATCAGCAATATTTACACCTAAGGTAGTTTTTGCATAAATACCTTTTCCGAGATCAATCTGCAAATATGGGTTGAAGTTCAATGTTTGATTATTGTTTTCATTGATTTCACCAGCTTTTTCATCATATAAAGCTAGAGGATTATAATTACTGATATTGGCATAACTTCCATCTTCATTATAGAAAGGCATCATAGGATTCATAGAACTTATAGCTGCTACAGTAGCGCTGGACATAGAGCCACTTGTAGCTTGTGAAAAGCCGTTTTGGGTAGAATTACTGTATGAAGCGTTGACACCGATAGTAAAGCAACTGAACTTAGAGTCTAGGTTCAAACGTCCTGAATAACGTTTCATGTCAGAACCAATAATCAATCCTTCAGTATCTAAATAACCTAAACTAACATAATAACCAGTAGAACCAGAACGTCCTTGGAGGTTTACATTGTAGTCTTGGTAGTATCCTTTACGGGTGATAGCATCCATCCAATCGTAGGATGAAACACCATCCCAACCATAACCTTGATATACTTTTTTCAAATAATCATAGCTCTCATCATAGGTGTTACCATAAGCAACAGAACGTCCGTGAGCAAATAGATTCATAGATTCTTGAGCATTGGCGTAATCCATATTATGATTTCCCATTGAAACAAATCCTTGTTTAATGTCTAAGTTGATGCTCATTTTTCCCTCTTTTCCTTTTTTAGTAGTGATTACAATAACGCCATTAGCTGCGCGTGAACCATAAATGGCTGTAGCCGCAGCATCTTTTAGAACTGTAACACTTTCAATATCAGAAGGGTTGATTGCGGCCATCGGATCAAAATTATTATTTGTAGTCGTACTCATACCATCTGTTTCAGAGTTGACAGGCATTCCATCTATTACATATAATGGCTGAGTGCCTGAATTCAAAGAACCACGTCCACGAACATAAATCTCGCTCCAAACACCAGGCATACTGGTAGAGTTGCTCATTTGTACGCCTGGTACAGCTCCTTCTAGTGCTTTCACAAAATTAGCATCAGATTTTTTGGCTATAACATCTTCACCAATAATAGCAGCAGCACCAGTAAATGAAGCTTTGCGTTGAACTCCATATCCTGTTACTACCACTTCTTCAAGCACTTCGGCATCCGACTTTAACGTGATGCTAACATTCTGTTTGATAGAAACCTCTTGACTAGCCATTCCGATAAAGGAAACTACCAAAGTCTTTGCGGAACTTGGAACATTTGATAATGTAAATTTACCATCCATGTCAGTAACTGTACCTACAGTAGTACCTTTTACTAAAATAGAGGCGCCAACTACGGGTAATCCGTCCTCCTCCGAAATAACAGTACCTGTTACCTTCGTGATCTGAGCGGTTACCAAACCTATACCTACAAAAAGGCAGGTCAATAACAGCATTAATTTTCTTTTCATAAAATTCTCTCTTAAAGTTTAACTTTACATTAATATAAATTCATTCACTCTAACAAATGACAAAGGTATGAATAAAATTGTAATATCAAACAAATTATTGTAAAAAACATACTAAACTGCTATATTTTTATGCTTTTAGGCATTTAAAACTCACAAAAGACGAAAATAAACCTCATATTTATTCTTTTTTTTAAGTCATTAAAAAGAGAAACTTTCAATTTATAAGTGATCAGGTAAACATACATTAACCTATAAATGTTAACGAATCGTCTAATAAATATAAAGATGAGAACAAAATAGTAGGATAATGCTTTTCTACTTTTCTTTATTGCGTCTTATTATAGAATTTCAATTAAAGAATTAAATTATGAGGAAAATCAGTTATCGTTTCGTTTACAATCGAAAAAAAAGTTTAAATGACAGAGGGACCGCTTTGGTCCAAGTTGAAGCCTACTTGAATAAAAAGAAAGTGTATTTTTCCACACATGTTTATTTACGGCCAGAACAATGGGATGTAAAAAGGAAAATCATCAAAGATCATCCTAACCAAGATGCGCTGAATGGCATGCTTAATGAATTTATTATTGAATTAGAGAAAAAAGAATTAAGTTTGTGGAGGCAAGGAAAGACAATAACCTTAAGCCTCATAAAAGAAGAGTTCAAATCGAATACAGATGCTTCATTCTTAGGGTTTGCGCGTAAAGAAATAATGTCTTCTCAGCTAAAAGATAGCACTAAGCGCAACCATTTAACAACAATATCCCTTTTACAATCGTTCAAACCGACAATTGAGTTTGAAGACTTAACCTATAATTTCGTTACGGATTTTGAAAAATTTCTTTATGAATCTGGATATCAAACAAATACAGTAGCCAAGCATATGAAGCATTTGAAATCTTTTGTTAATGCTGCAATTAATAAAGGATACATTGATCCCAATAACTATGCCTTCAGAAGATATAAAATTAAAATGAAGGAAGGAAAACATGTTTTTTTATTACCGGAAGAAATGAAAAAATTGGAAGAAGTGTCTTTGACAGGAAGAAATAGTTGTCTGGAACATACTCTTGATGCATTTTTATTTTGCTGCTATACGGGATTGCGGTATTCTGATTTTGTGAATTTGAATGAGAAAAATATCGTAAAAATGGATGGAAAATTATGGCTAATCTTTGACTCTGTCAAAACAGGTACAGAAGTGAAATTGCCTTTAAACTTGCTGTTTGAAGGTAAGGCTTTAACTTTATTACAAAAATACCAGGGAAAATGGAGTTCGTTTTTTTCAATTAAAAATAACTCAAGTGTAAATAAAGAGCTGATACGAATTGGCAAATTAGCAAAAATAAGCAAACACTTTTCATTCCATTCTGCAAGGCATACTAATGCTACTTTATTGATATATAAAGGTGCTAATATAACAACCGTGCAAAAATTATTAGGACATAAAAACCTTGCTACAACACAAATTTATGGAGAAGTTATGGGAAGTACAATTATACGGACTTGAAAAAATGTCAAAAAAGATAATTAACTCTATTGTCTATACATTATCTCTTATAAAGATGAAGAAGAATCATTTTCAAAAGTGAATATAGCCTTATCTTCTTAATAAAGTTTATCGTTTTGTGAACATGATAATTTTTTGTTGTGATTGCAATACGATAAACTAAAAGAAATAAAATGTGACAATATTTCCATCTCAGCCTAACCGGGTAGAAAATAGGTATCAAGGTTATTGAATTTCTGCAAAATTCATATATGTGTATCATATAATATGCGCATATAAAATTCTATATCAGAAAATGATAATAATAGTTTGCTAATTTACTTCATGTCCTACTATCTTCTTTTGTAATCTAAAGTGCAAACAATCTTTGGAAGTTTTGAAATATTTAAAAAGTTGAGAAATATCAATCTTAGTACTTCAGGTATTTTATGAACAGAGTAACAACGAACAGGAATGCTGCAAGTCAATTCTTTTTTCAGTAGAAGAAAGGTAGAAAATTATTATTATCATACTCTTTAAACGGCTTAAATCAAGGAAAACGAATAAGAGATTCAGTAATACATATGCTGGTTATCAATTATTTACATAAATAATTAGTTCCGCAAAGACTTTGGTAGTTTCCTTTATCGGAATGAAGAGTCAAGAATTGGATGTCAAGTCTAATTTACATATTAGTTTGAAACCCGATACTGAAACTCTTGATGAAGTTGTGGTGGTTGCGTATGGTGCTGCTAAGAAAAATTCATTAACAGGTTCGGTAGCTACTGTGAAATCGGATGCTTTAGAGAAAGTCCCAACTGCTTCTTTTGAGAAAGCGTTACAAGGATTATCCGCAGGCGTACAAGTAGAAAGTCAATCAGGTCAACCTGGTTCAGTAAGCCAAGTACGTATCCGCGGTATTGGGTCTATGTCCGCATCCAGCCAGCCTTTGTATGTTATTGATGGCGTTCCTGTTTCATCAAAGAATATATCAAAAGTCGCAGATGAAGATAGTTATGGAACTTCTGTAAATCCATTATCCAATTTGAATCCTAATGACATAGAATCCATATCGGTTCTGAAAGATGCGTCTGCCGCTTCATTATATGGTTCGCGTGCTGCTAACGGGGTTGTCATGATAACTACAAAGCAAGGTGCTTCCGGACAAGCAAAGATCGAATTTAAAGCTCAAGTAAGTTCTTCACATTTACCTTCCAATGGCTATGATTTAATGAGTTCTACAGAACATTATAAGACTTGTTACAAAGGATTCTATACTCAAAACATAAGCGACGGAATGACTTCCGAAGCAGCTAGTATTGCAGCTAATGCATCTGTACAAGATATGTATAAAGCCAATCCTTTTAATATGGCTAATCCTTTTACTGGAGAGGGTATTTTGGCAAGTGGTGCAAAAGCTATGATAAATACAGACTATTTAGACGAACTGTTTAAGACAGCAACTACCCAGCAATATGATTTAAGCATCAGTGGTGGTAGTGACAAATCTAAATATTTTATATCTTTGGGATATATGGACCAAGATGGTTTGGCCGTTGGTTCGGATTTATCACGTTATTCTGCCCGCATTAATGTCAGCAGTAAAATTAAGCCTTGGGCAGAAATCGGTGTAACATCCACAATGTCAGTCAATGAGCAAAACACCCCTCCGGGCGGTGGAGGTGGTTCATCACCTTTAACCAATGCTTTTTTTGTCCCTAATGCTATCTCGCTCTATAAATTGGATAATGATTTTAATAAAATCTATGATGAAAAAGGCAATCCTGTTTATAACTATGTGAACCCTGTGTTCAATGACATGAACACACTGGCTTTTTCGAAAATGGATATCTACAATACTAAAACGCATCGGGCATTAATTAGTCCATTTATTGATTTGAATATTTTCGGTGTACATTGGCGTAACAGTTTCTCTTATGACTATACCAATATGGATGAAATGCGTTGGTATAATCCAGAACATGGTAATGGTGCGGCAGTAGATGGACGATTAAGCAAATATGCTATTAGTGACATCACATCCACATTTACCAGTACGTTGAATTATGCTTTTTCTTTGTTTAATGATCATCATATTGGTTTGCTGGCCGGTTATGAAGCATATAAGAACACTTATTCCATGCTTCATGCCCATGCTACAGGCTTTTCTAATAGTGAAATGATTGAATTAAGTATGGCCTCTACTCCTTATGAAACTAAATCAAAGAAAGATCACGAGCGTATGCAATCATTTTTCGGGCGCATAAACTATGATTATTTAAACAAATACTTTCTTTCATTCAGTATTCGTACCGATGGCTCCTCACGGTTTGCACCTGGACATCGTTGGGGAACGTTCTGGTCTATCGGTGGCAACTGGCGTATCAGTGAAGAGAATTTTTTTAAAGGTATTGAATGGGTTGATGATTTAAAATTACGTGCCAGTTATGGAACTTCAGGTAACAAACAATCTGATTATTTGTATGGCTTCCAAGGCTTATATGATACAGGAAACAATTACAATGGTCAAAATGGCATTACACACTTGCAAATTCCTAATGATGAATTATCATGGGAAAAGTCTAAAAATTTTAATGTAGGTATTGATTTTGGAATATTTGGATGTTTGAATGGTAGTATTGAATATTACAATAAAACTTCAGATGCCTTATTACTTGAAAAACCATTGGCGCCCTCAACCGGATTTGAAAATGCTATATCAAACCTAGGTGGTATGCGTAATCAAGGTATAGAAATTGATTTGCATTCAACAAATATCAATACGAAAGATTTCACTTGGACAACGGACTTTAATATTGCTTTTAACAATAATAAAATAACATCTTATCCTCAAAAAGAAGAAGTGGTTGGCACCAAAATTCGGACTGTAGGCTATAGTATCTATGAATTCTATATGCAAGAATGGGCTGGTGTAGACCCCGTTAATGGAGACCCACTGTGGTATATGGATGTAACTGATGATAAAGGCAACCCTACAGGAGAACGTACCACAACCAATACATACTCTAAAGCTACAAAATATAAATTAGGGTCTGCACTTCCTTCAGCAACCGGAGGTTTGACTAATACTGTTTCATGGAAAGGTGTAGATTTCTCATTCATGTTTACTTACGGATTTGGAGGTAAGATATATGATGTATATGAGGAAAATTTATTAAATGATGGAAATAAGACTGGATATCAGTTGATAACAGAACAAGCAGATAGTTGGACACCGGAAAACACAAATGCTTCCAATCCAAAATTTATTCCAAATAATTCCAATACTTCTAATGGAAGATCAAGTCGTTATCTACATAATGCAGATTTCATTAAGTTAAAGAATATCAGTTTAGGTTATTCACTACCCAAATCACTGATCAAAAAAAATCTATTACAGAATGTACGTATCTATGTCAGTGCAGACAACTTGATAACTTGGAATTTGGATAAAAAATTCAAAAGTTATGATGTAGAATTAGGTGGTGTTGATGGTTTGCTTGATGGAGGCGGTACAGTTCCATTGGCGAGAACATTTACTGCGGGAATTAATCTAACTTTCTAACTTATAAACCAGATATATATGAAAAAAATATCCTATATTTTTGCTTCTATACTGTTGACTGCTTCATTAAGCGGCTGCAATGATTTTTTGGATGTAACTCCTTCTGACCAGTATTCAGATGCAAGTGTTTTCACTAGTACTGAAGGAGCACAGCAGGTGTTAATTGGTGCTTATGACTGGTTTACTAATGGCCATTACGCTCATTATACCAATCAATATATTTTCTTTATGCCTGATGTGATGGCTGATGATGCAATGGTAAACAGTACAGGTAACTATAATCGTTTTGTTTCACCTTATCAATACTCTATTACTCCAAGCAGTACTTATTCTGTGGATCCTTGGATTGGTTGCTATAGCTTAATTGATAACTGTAATGCTATTTTAGATAATTTAGAAACATTACCGGAAAGTAGTGAACGTAATCGTATTGAAGGAGAGTCTTTGGCATTGCGTACCTATGCATATCACTATTTGATTAGAATGTATGCAAAACCTGTTAATAAATATCCTGATAATCCAGGAGTTATTCTTCGTTTAACATCTTCAACTACAGACATACCTCGCTCTACGGTAAAAGATTGCTATGTTCTATCGTAGTATTTACAACCGATTATTACTCAATATTTTATAGATAATAAGTCAGAAATATGG
>OBDH01000087.1_pt1 | contig 17569 bp, 24 predicted proteins | sample 1502691 | NCBI WGS metagenome assembly OBDH01 (sample SAMN05301466, study PRJEB22388) | human gut metagenome | isolation source: Infant 1 DOL 10 gut | host: Homo sapiens | place: USA: Pittsburgh, Magee-Womens Hospital of UPMC | collected 2013/2014
CACAAGGGGAACGGCGAGGTAGTCTTCATCCGGGGGAGGGGGGAGAGCATTGCCTGCGGGGGCCACACGCGCATCGATGAAGCAGACGTTTTTAGAAGGTGTAGTCTCCGATTCGAACTTGCCCCCAAGTCGTTCAAACCAATCTAGGACGGCCTTATATTGCGTGTCTGAACCTTTCAAAAAATTGAACAATTTTGTCTGTTGCGTTGGGGACAACCCTAAAAATCTCGCCATATCAACTCGTGTGGCGAATTCCTTCCCGTGCCCAATTTTGGACTCAAAAAATTTAATGATCCAGTCTGTTTTACCCATGGTTACACCATTAGCATACGCGCTAATAAAAGCAATTTTTTAATTTGCAAATTCGCTTGACCATTGAATAGCGAATGAGCTAATATTTCCACATGAATATCGAATACGCTGCAAAAGAACTGATGAAGAAGAGAGGATGGACGCAAGTAGCCCTTGCCAAAGCCGTAGGCATCCATCCCGTTACCTTGTGTCGGCTCTTGTCTGCTCCAAAAAGGCGACAGAGCGCCTATGATAAATTGCTGGACTTTTTAGTTAGAAATGAAGAGCGGCTTACAGCCGCCCCCAGCACTCCCACCGGACAAGGAGAAACGGATGTCTAGCCTGCTGTTCCTGTTGATGGCGATGTTGCTCTGGTTGTGTTGGGAGATCAAACGCGCCGATGGGGAATGTCCACGATGTGGAACCCTTGTCCCGCGTGGGAGCGTTTGTCCTCATTGTGGCTGGAAAGCCTAGTCCTTCCACGCATCGCCGGACCACGGCCTCGGGTGTCGGGTACTCCGCGGCGCGGTATGCCCTCCAGCGGATGACGCCACAGGACAGGATGCGGACGCGCCACACGGGGCCGCGTCGGGTGATGAGCAGGTGAACAAGTTCCATGCCCTCCAGAATAGGGCGGAACACAAACAGGATGAACGGTGAAATGATGACAATCCCCACACTTGAACACGTTATCGAAGCCGTACAGACGGCGGTGAAGAAGTATCCCGGCGGCGTCCGGGCAATGGCGGCGGAAATGGATATGGCTCCGTCGAGTCTCGGCAATGTCCTCAATCCCTACGCCGACCGCACTTCCGTCAAGCTCGGGCTGGAACAGGCCGCGTTCATCATGCATCAGACGGGCGACGTGTCCGCCCTCCAGCTTCTTGCGGCGGATCTCGGATTTTCGCTTCTTCCGATGTGTGCGGAACCTGACAAGGGCGTGGAAGGCGAACAGCTCGATGATGTGGAGCGTCTTGCAGACCTGCAAAGGGCCATACGTAGGAATGCGCCGCAGAAGGTGCGGGCAAAGCTGTTGGGGGCCCTGATCATTGACCTGATGGAAACGGAGACGGCTGTGCAGCATGAAGGGAGGAAGGGAGAATGCCGATCCTGATTTGCCAACAGTGCGGTCGGATGTTTGAGGTGACTCCCAGCCGCGAGCATTCGGCAAGGTACTGCTCGAAGGAGTGCCAGATTGCCGCCACCCAGAAAAAAGAGGCCAAGTGCGAATGCTGCGGAAAGGAGTTCAATCCCCTCAACCGCAAGAACCCGCGTTTTTGCTCCCGCATCTGTGCCAGCGCAGCGCAAAGCGGCTTGAGCCGGGAAGCGTATCTCGCAAAAAAAAGCGCAGCCAAGGCAGACCCCCGCAAGGGAAAGCATCTGTGCGCGGGAGTTGCCGGAAAGAGCTGCGGGCGGTGGATCACCGACTACAGATGCCCTCAATGCTGGGAAAAGTTGCGTAAAGGATCCGACGCTGAGGGGCTTCCCTCATACGAATTTCACGGAAGAAGATCCGGGGGGATGGAATGGGACTGGTAGGGCCGGGCCCCTGTCTTCACGGTCGGCTTCACCGTGATGGGCGGCGCGTCCTGTGCTTTGCTGACTGGTCGAAAGAGTACGGAGTCCCGGCGTGGACGTCTCGAAACGGGTTCGTCAAAGACGTGAACTTCTGCCGCCTGTACTGCGAGAAGAGGCCGGACATTGTTGAAGTAGAACTTGAAGGATCAGAATGAACGATAGTGTCTTGTTTTCAAGCAAATCAATCGATTGGTCTACTCCGCAAGAGCTTTTTGACGCTCTGGACAAGCGGTTCCAGTTCACGCTTGACGTGTGCGCGAGTGACAAGAACGCAAAGGTAAAGCGGTACTTTACGCGAGAACTGGATGGACTTGGTCAATCGTGGGGTGGAGAGCGATGCTGGATGAACCCGCCCTACGGTCGCGAGATCGGACCGTGGGTCAAGAAGGCCCACAGGGAAGCGGAACATGGCGCGTTGGTCGTCGGGCTTCTCCCTGCCCGCCCCGAAACACGATGGTGGCAGGAACACGTGAACGGAAAGGCCGACCTGCGTTTTATCGCCGGGAGACTGCGGTTCGGCGAAGCAAGAAACTGCGCCCCGTTTGCGTCCGTCATCGCCGTGTGGTGGGGATGGGGCGTCTTGGATGGCTGGTTTCCCGACAGGCGCAGAAAAGATTTACGGATCATGTGAAGGCAAAAGAAAAGGCCCCCTGTTCTCCCAGAGGGCCAAAGAGGGATGAAACATGCGGATTTATCGAAACGACAAGATGAGTATGCCCGTAACAGGGCGTTCCGTCAAGGGAAAGTGACGTGATGAACAGTGATATCAGGTTATCCGTCGGGTTTTGGCAACACCCGAAGACAAAGAAGACTGCCCGCCGTCTGGGGCTTGAGGGGATACGCTCCCTGCAAGTTCTGTGGGCGTGGGCTGCTGTGAATCGCCCGAACGGGGACCTTTCCGGCATGGACTGGGAGGACGTTGAACTTGCAGCGGACTGGCAGGGTGAAGAACGGAAATTTTTCGACACCTGCCTTGGCATGTGGATTGACGAAAGCCCTGACGGGTACACCCTGCACGATTGGCAGGAACATAACCCGTGGGCAAGTGAAGCCGATACCCGTAGCGATGCCGCAAGGCTTTCTCGTTTTGCAAGAAAATTCCCCGAGATAGCTAAATCTATGCGTGATGATGGAGTGAAGGGACTTACGCAGGAAGAGTATCGTATGTACGCCGATGGTACGCCGTACATACGGCGTAATACGAACGTAGATACGGCGTTGAACGAACGTAGTACGGATCGTTCTACTCCTGCTCCTTCTCCTACTCCAAACGTAAAAGAAGAGAGTGTGCTTAACGCGCACGCGCGCGTTGAACGCCCGGCGGAAAATCCAGAGCCGGAAGCCGTCCTTTCTCGTCAGCCCTCGTTGGCGTTTGACGAGTTCTTCGAGGCGTTCCCGGAACAGCACCGGGGAGGCAGGAGCGAAGCCGCGGGCGAATGGGTAGCCCTTGAGTCCAACCGTGCTCTTCCCGGCTTGCCTCGCATCCTCGACGCTCTAGGGCAGTGGGAGGACTCCGAGGCATGGAAGCGGCAGGGTGGCAGATATATCCCCACGGCGGCAAATTTCCTCAAGCGGGAATACTGGCTGCGAAAGCCGCCCGAACCCGCTGAGCAGGGCGGCAACGGCGAACAGGCGCGGCCCCGGGTGGCTACCGTAGCGCAGCAGCGGGTACAGGACAACGACGACATGGCGAAAATGCTTTTACAGGCAAGGAGGGCTCAACATGCACAACCCGGACTTCACGCTTCAACTGCTGGTCAATCTGGCGCTGCATTACCCGCAAGCAGGTAGGACGCCAGCACAGTTGCAAATTTTGGCTGAGGATTGGGCCGAAGACCTCGCGGAGTTCTCGCCCGAAACCGTGGAACGCGCCGTGAAGCAATACCGCCGCAATTCGGCTTACTTCCCGACTGTGGCCGACATCTGGGCACATTGCGACGAATTGCGGCGGGGAGAAACGGCGCAGGCCGATGCACTGGCACTTCCTGAGCGAACAAAGACGTTCGATGAGCGTTGCGAAGAGGGCGCCGACTGGTGCGCGAAGATCCTCGCCAATCTGCGGGGGAAGATGGACGCCAGGAAGCAGGGTAGGCCGGATATGCCCTTGAACGAACAGCTTGCCAATCTCCGGGCGTTGGGGATGGAGCAGTGACAGCCTACCGCTTTGTCCTGAACTGCACGCCCACGGCACAGGCCCGAGTCCGGCACACCGTCCGTTGTGGGCACAGCGTGGCTTACAAGTCTGCCGGGCAGAAGAGCGCGGAAGCCGTGCTTGACGATCTCCTTTCTGCGCGCGCCCCGAAAAAGCCTCTAGAAGGACCTCTCGTGCTCGAATTTGTCGCGGGGATGCCGATTCCCGCATCGATCCCGAAAAAACAACGAGAGGCCATGTTGCGCGGCGAAATCGCCCACACGAAGAAACCGGACCTCGACAACATGGCGAAGCAGCTCAAAGACGCCATGACGCGCGCGGGGTTCTGGGGGGATGATAAGCAAGTGGTGGCCCTACGCTGTTCAAAACGCTACGCTGCCGTCCCGCATTGGGAGGTAGCCGTGTACACACAGGAGGAAGCGCAATGAATGAACGGAAATTGCTGCTCGGCTGGAAGCGCATTACGGAGTACACCGGAATTAGTCGCCTGCTCATGATCCGCTACGCCTACCCCGTCCACGACTGCGACAGGGCAACTCATCACGGGTACGGCGTATGCGCTTACACCGACGAGCTTGACGCCCACAAAGAGGCTACCAGTGCATAACATCGACATCACGATACTTGGTGAACAGGCTCTTGCGGCACTCATGCAGCGGCTGTCGGAAGCACGCGGGAAGCACCCTGTTTTCGCGGAGGGCAAATACCATGCGCTCGGCGTTATCGGGGAGGAGTACCGTGAGCTTGTATACGCCGTTGAGCACGAAACTCCGGAGCGTATCCGCGACGAAGCCCTCGATGTAGCTGTGACCGCACTGCGGCTATGGCTTGGGGAACACAAGGTTGGTGCTCATGAGTGACGTGTGGGTGAGCCAGTTCGAACTGTCAGAGGCCATCGGTGACGTGGGGGCGGTCATCCTCTGCGCACAGTGCGGTGGACGTTCATACTTTATCCCCCGGAAGCCCACAGGTTTTCTTCTGGAGTTGCTTGGTCGGCAGCGTATGGCGGCCCTCTGTACAGAATTTGGGGGGATGCAGATCGTCGTGCCCAACCTGCGCCGTGGTGAACCGTTCAAAGGACGTATCCTGTCCCGTCTGGAAGCAGGGGAGAAGCCGGACGCCATCGCCGAAGCCCTTGGCGTGACCACCAGGTACGTCCGTCGGCTCAAAAAGCAGCTTTGCGGGAACCCGGAACCACAGCAGCAATATCGGCTGTTGTAGAATCTTGTTCACGGTGTCCTCCCCCTATTCTCTTGTGCGAGAGTGGACGCAGGAGGATATTTTTTATGGCTGTTCTTCCCTTGCGCCACTTCTCCCCGGTCGAATTCCGCTGCAAGTGCGGGTGCGGCGCGGGCATGGAGAAGATGGACGCCGATCTGCTCCAGATGCTCGACGAGGCCCGTGATCTGGCGGGCATCCCGTTCCCCCTTTCTTCCGCCTACCGCTGCCCCAAACACAACAGGGCGGTCGGCGGTGTGCCCACCTCAGCGCACACTCGCGGCTACGCCGTGGATATCCGCTGCGTGGATTCCCATTCCCGTTTCGCCATGCTGCAAGCCCTGCTTGAGGCCGGGTTCCGGCGCGTCGAGCTGGCTCCGACGTGGATCCATGTGGACAACGACCCCGACAAGCCGCGTGACGTGGCGTTCTACCAGCATGGAGGCAAGTACTGATGGAAGCGACCGTGATTGATTTCATCTTTTCGACCTTGATGGGCCTTTCCGCGCAGTACCCCGACGCGGCGTGGCTCGCCGTCGCCCTGAGTGTGGTCATGACCGTGTGCGGGCTGTGCGCCGTGGCCACCGCGTGGATGCCCGTCCCCAAGGAAACGGCGGGGCTTTATGCCGTCTTCTACCGCTGGGCCCATGCCCTTGCCGCGCACTTCGGGCAGAACAAGGGCGCCGTGGCTGACGGCAAGTCCGAAACCGTGAAGGCCGAAGTCAAGGCCGTGACGGGAAAGTGATGTGCGGGCCGTCCTTGAGTTCCTTTCATCGCTCGCCGGGCTCCTCAAGCTGTGTCTGCGTCAACGGTACGGCGAACGCCGCGAGGCTGATCGCGCTGCTGTGCGTGATGACGCTGGCGGCGAGTGGGTGCGCTCGATGGGCGGGACCGACCGCCGCGACAAGCCCACCCCCCTTGACGCCGGGGGCCGTCGTGACGGGTGAGTGGTCCTACACCTATCGGGGCGAGACATTCACCGAGCCCGGCGAGTGGGTGCATCTGCCCGATGGGGAGGCCGGGAACTTGCTCCTGTGGATCAAGGGCGTTGAGGCTGGAAGCTGATGGAGCATACACTGGACCATGAATCCCGGCTTTCCCGCATTGAGGCATTGCTCGAAGCGCTCAACCAGCGGCTTGACGACGCGATACTCACGCAACTCCGCGATCATGGAAAACGCATTCGGGATCTTGAGGATCATATCTCGGTTATGGCCGAGACGTGCGCGCGGGAACGCGGGGAGCGGCAGGGCAGCAGGACAACGGCCATCGCCATTATAACCGCCCTCTCGGGAGTTGGCGGTTGCATCGGTGCCATTGTGGGCCGGATGTTTTGAGAATGCCCTGTGCATGAATGGACACCTACGCGCTCCAGCGTCAGCTTCTTCAGGCGGAACTTCTTCCAACGGAAAAGCTTGTAGGTATGGTTCTCGCCCTACACATGGACAAGCGGACCGGAAAAATCCGCGTGCGGCAGGAAACCGTCGCGCAGGAGTGCGGCGTGTCTGTGCGAACAGTGCGCAGGGCCATTGCTGCGCTCGTATCCTCCGGAGTGTTCGTCTCCGTGGCAACCGGACGCTCCTCGGTTTTGGTTGCTGGTTCTGGAAAGAGTACTGGAAGAGTGGATCGGCCACCGGTGTCCTATCAGACCGGTCACGGGTGTCCGCAATTGAAGCGGAAAAGGGCCCCTTGGGAGTATGATTTGGCGCACAGTACGAGGCCCGAGGAAGAGGAGAAACGAGGGCATGAAAGTTTTTTGAGAGAACAGGAAGAACGCAGGCCAAACGGGGGGTACGACGATGGCTGCACGATTTGATTGGGAATCCATCCGTGCCGAGTACGAAGTAGGGGCGAGCCAGTCCGATCTGTCCAAGCGGTACGGTGTGAGCCGGACGGCCATCCAAAAGCGCATCCGGGCCGAAGGATGGGTGCAGGATATTTCCGGCACCGTGAACCGCATGGCAGAGGCCAAGGTTGCGGGCGTAGTTGCAGGCTGCAACCCTCAAAAAAAGGCCGAAGCCTTGGACCGCGCCGCCGAAGCCAAGGCCGCCGTCATCACCCGCCACCAACGGGAATGGGATCGGCATCAGGCTCTTATTGATGAGGCTTTGTCCGAGGGCAGCTTCGACAAGGCCAAGCTCGCCAAGATCACCGCCGAGACGATCAAGATCCGGCAGGAGGGAGAGCGCAAGGCGTGGGGCATCGTGGACAAAGCTGCGTTGGATCATACTTCATCCGACGGTTCGCTGTCTCAGCGTCCGGTGGATCTCTCGCATCTCTCTCCGGACGAGTTGCTTCGCCTGACAAAGGAAGCCTTCAAAACGCCGGATCATGAGTAGCCCAGCCATCCTTTCCGATATCCGGAAGGCGTTGGCCCGGAGCTGTCTCGCGGCCTTCGTGCGCTACACCATGCCCGGCTACCGCATGGGATGGGTGCATGAGGAAATCTGTTCCGAGCTTGACGCTTTCCTTGCAGATGTCGTAGCCGGGCGTTCCCCGCGCCTCATGCTGACCATGCCGCCCCGCCACGGGAAAAGCGAGCTCGCCTCCCGCCGCTTCCCGGCTTACGCCTTGGGCCGCTATCCCGATCTATCCGTCATTTCAACGAGCTACGCCGCCGACCTGTCCTCGCGCATGAACCGCGACGTTCAGCGCGTCATCGACAGCCCGGAATACCGGGAACTCTTTCCCGGCACGGCGCTGTACGGCAAGAACATCCGCACCGTGGGGAACGGTTCCTACTTCCGCAACTCGGATATATTCGAGGTAGTGGGGCACGCTGGATGCTACCGTTCCGCTGGCGTGGGCGGCGGCATCACGGGCATGGGCGGGCATATCGTCATTGTCGACGACCCGTTCAAGGACCGGGCGTCCGCCGATTCCCCGACCATCCGCCAGAACGTCTGGGACTGGTACACGTCCACGCTGTACACGCGCCTCGCGCCCGGCGGGGGGGTGCTCATCATCAATACGCGCTGGCACATGGCCGACCTTTCCGGGCGGCTGCTTGAGGCCGCCGCACGGGGGGAGGGCGACCACTGGCGTGTGGTGGACTTCCCCGCCATCGCCACGGCGGACGAGCCACATCGTAAGGCCGGGGAAGCCCTGCACCCGGAACGTTACCCGCTGAGCCAGCTCCTTGCCATTAAGAAAGCCCTCGGCACACGCGACTGGGAGGCCCTGTATCAGCAGCGGCCCACGCCCGACGGTGGGAACATCTTCAAGGCCGAATGGCTGCGCTTCTGGCTCCCCAAAGACCTGCCGGAGCAGTTCGACCAGCTCCTTATCTCGTGGGACATGACATTCAAGGACGGCGACGATACCGACTTTGTTGTGGGGCAGGTGTGGGGACGCAAGGGGGCCGACCGCTACCTCCTCGATCAGGTACGGCGGCGTATGGGCTTTACGGATACGGTGGCCGCGTTCCGGGCGCTCGCCGCTAAATGGCCCGGCGCAACCCGTAAGCTGGTGGAGGATAAGGCCAACGGCCCGGCGGTCATCGACGCGCTGAAACATGCCGTGCCCGGTATCATCCCCGTGGAGCCGGACGGCAGCAAGACGGCTCGCGCCCATGCTGTGACTACGTTCTTCGAGGCCGGGAACGTCCTGCTCCCGCACCCTGAGCATTGCCCGTGGGCACGGGAGTACGTCGCGGAACTGACGCAGTTCCCCGGCGCGCCCCACGACGACCAAGTGGACGCCACAACACAGGCCCTGCGCGACTTCGATACCAAGCGGCCCATGTGCATCGACACCCGGATACTGCTCCAGCCGCGCATGGGGTTGAGGCGCATCGGGGGGATTTGAAGTCATGTGTAAGGTTTTCTTCTTGACATAACTCTTAAGCATAGCCATATCTCATTTCATGACAAATCAAGAGCGTAGGCGTGAAAAGCTCAAAAACGCCGTCCTCTACTTCGTAAAAAACGACAAGACAGTCGGCCTCACCAAGCTGATGAAACTTCTGTTTTATCTCGATTTTAGGCTATATCGAGCATGTGGAGAATCGCTTACAGGGCAGACATATGAGGCGTGGAAATTCGGCCCAGTTCCCGCCGATGTGTGGCGGGAATTGCACGAAAAGCAGGACTGTCACCTTGGCTTGAAGTCTGTTGTCAAGATCGTTCCAACCAAAGAAGATCCGCGTGACGAAGCTACTGGAATCAAGCTTGTCGCGCTGCCCAAAGCCAAGTTTTCAGATACCTATTTTACTTTTCGCGAAATCAAGGAAATGCAGGCCGTTTCCGAGATGTTCCGTGGATTGCCTGCTTATCTAGTCGTTAAAGCTTCCCATGCCTCTAATGATCCATGGGATGTGACAATCAAGACCAAGGGAGAAAAAAGTATCGTAAACTATGAGCTTGCTCTTGAGGGCCTCGATGAAGAAGAAAAAGAGTATATCCATGAAGTTCGGGATGACGCTCTTTTTCTTGAAACGCTTATGGGGCAGGCTGGATGAAGCTCGGCGATGTTCTCTATTTTTCGGACTACGAATTTGCCAACGGTGGACATGCCGACAAACTGTTCATCGTTTTTTCAGACCCCGAAAAAGAAACTCTCCTCTTGCTCATTGTTACGTCAAAAGGAAAGGATTCTCGCAACACTGGTTGTCAGCCAGCGGCGCGGCGTTTTCTTATCCGTGCGGGAAAGTATGGATTCGTCAAGGATACTTGGGTTGACCTACAACGGAATGTCAATGTTGTAGGTAAGGATCAGCTTGCGGCTCTCATTGCTCAGGGAAAAGCGGTGATACAATTTTCTATCCCTACCCAAGTAATAAATGAAATCAAGAATTGTTTGACCCGCCATAGTATTGATTGTTTATCCCGTGAGGCGTGTGCTCTTCTTGGTATCTCGCCTAAGTGGTAGACCTTTCTCGTCGTCCCTCCCTTGACATTTCCCCCGTTTTGTGGCGTTGTCTTTACACGGTGCTCCTAACACCAACAACAGGCGGACTCCGCCACCGACATCAGGCGTTTTTTTTGTGCCCTTTTCAGAAGTCAAGATTCGTTTTGTCTTCTGTTTCCTGCTATAAAAGCATCTGTTGCCGGGTGTGGCCGATATGTCCAAGCGCAAGCCAAAGGCGGCCAGCTCCTCCTGTTGGGAGTTAGGAACACCCGGCATCGTCATTCCTAGGCGGTGCCAACTTCAATCAACAGGAGTGGCACATGTCACAGCTTTCTTCTTCCGTTTCCCTCCCCCAGATTGCCCATCGAGGCGTCCCCGTTGTTACCACCGAAACGCTTGCGCAGGCGTATGAAGTGGACGCTGTTTCCATTCGTAAGAACTTTTCCTGCAATAAGGCAAGATTCACCGAAGGGAAACATTATTATACTCTTTCCGGTAATGATTTAAGAGAGTTCAAGAACAGAGTTACCGAAAGTAACTCAGTTCAGATTGGAAAGAACTCTCGTTCCCTCACCCTCTGGACTGAGCGCGGGGCGGCCCGTCATGCCAAGATGCTCAACTCTGATCGAGCGTGGGATATGTTTGAGCTTCTGGAAGAAACGTTTTTCCGGATTGCCCGTCCAGAACCCGCTCCTGCCCCTTCTCCCATTTCCAAGCGTACCGACCCGGAACGTAAGGCGCTTACCGCCATCATCAACACATGGGTGGGCATGGCCCCGATTCACTACGCCTCGGCCCGTGCGCAGGTAAACGCCCATTTCGGCGTCACTTCTGTGGACGCCCTGACCGTAGCGCAGGTTAAGGAGGCCATTCAGTGGGTGCAGGCAAAGATTGACGCTCTCCCCGCTGTGCCTGCTCCCGCGCCTGCCCCCACGCTCCCTGCATCCAATGTCTACCACGATCGGGTGAAGGAGCTGGAACGCCTTGAAGCCAAGTTCATGGAGTTCGCCGGGGAAACCCGCTCCCGCCTTTCCGAACTCAACGCCGAATACATTCGTCTGAACCAAGGGGCTTACGCCGCCATGCTCGGCATGATTCCTGCGATACAGCCCGGTTCCAAGGATAGGCTTATCGACGCGCTGGCGTCTCAATCATACGATGCCTACAACTGGATTGACGCCGGACTGTCGCGCATGAGGCTGGCTATCGTCTCGGCACGGGCGGCAAACAGAACAATCGCAGAAGCGAACTAGCAAACAGGGCCCCCGCCGGAAACGGGGGCTTTTCTTACTCGGGTAGTTTTACGCAATCCGTTTACCACAGCCCATCGTCCCGGCACGGCCCCTTCACAAAGGGGTTTTCGTTGCCTTGCAGTTTTTCGATGCGCTTGGCCCGTGTGCACTCCCACGCATCCACTTGGTACATCTTGTCCCATGCGTCCATGAGCTGCGTCTGCTGGCGGCTCATGCGGTAGCGCGGGGCGTAGGCGTCGGCCATATACTTGTAGGTCCGGGCAATTTGTCCCCTTGATCTGATAGGCGGCTCGGCCTTTCTGTCCGCAATCTTCATCTCACAACTCCCGAAGTCCGGCTTTTCTCCCGGCAACATCTGAAAGTTGTAGTTCTGGCGTAGGGCATTCACCGCGCCGATGGCCGGATACAGATTGTACAGGTCAGCCTGCATGAGCCTGTATTCCCGGCTGACCTTCTCGGCGCACTTGCGGCCTTTGAACGCCTTTCCCCTGTTGTCCACGCACTGCGCGTCGCCCTCGCGCCACTCCGCGAACGCCTGCCCGAAGTTCTCGGCGGGGACCACGTGTTCCCATTCCACCTTCCCGGCCCGCTTCTCGTGCTTCGCGGCAGTAAAACCCTCCGGGAGGGTGACGTTCTTCTTCTCGTCGAACGCCGCCCCGCAGTAGAGCGTGATCCGGTGGTCATGATAGATTTGTCGCTCCAACGTTTTTTTGGCCTTGCTGAACGAATCGTTCCATTCGTTGCCCGCGGCCTGCGCCTCGGACGTCATAACCAGCGCGGCCAGCAGAAACACCATGATGCTTTTGTACATGCGGATACCTCCCTAAAGGTATCCATGTATATATAGATTAATCTATATTGATACAATATGAAAGGTGTCCGATATCCATGCACCCGAACCTTGTTCACGGTGTGTTTTCTTTTTGGCTCGTAGCATTATGGGCACATGAGCAAGAAGCGCACTTATCGACACGCCACCTCCATACCTCAAGTGCAACCGTCGCGCCGTCTGAATCTCTCCCCGGACGTGCGCGGCGGCCTTGCTCAGTCTTTGCCACCTACGCCCGACGACATCAGCCGGTTGTACGGTCCTGCGAAGACGCTCGGCGCGCCCGAAGAAGTGCAGCTTGCGATGGATGCGCGGCTTGCGGATTCCGGCGTCTATTCCCTGCTCCAGCACTCGCTTGAGCTTGGGGTCGGGATTGCGCCGCAATTCATGGGCTACGGCATCCTCCAAAACCTTGCCCAGAACGGATTGATCCGTGCCTGTGTCGAGACGGTATCCGACGACATGACACGAGCATGGATTGAGTTCAAGCGCGAAGGGGAGGGCGGCGACGAGTCATTGCTCACCGACCTTGCGCAGGCGTGCAAGAGGTTCGCCCTGCAACGTCTTTTCCATGAGGCGACCGAGCTTGTGGGGTACGAGGGCGGGGCCTTCCTTTTCATCGACACCGGGTCCGTCGGCCAAGAGCTGGAACGCCCGCTGAACGTCAGCCCGTATTCCGCCGAACTCAGGCCCGGCGGCGTGCTGCGCTTCGTCGTCATCGACCCCGTGAACGTCTTCCCCGGCGATTACAACAGCCTTTCGCCGCTTGAGCCCGACTACTTTCGCCCGCGCTGGTGGTGGGTGCTCGGGCAGCGGGTGCACGCCTCGCGCCTCATCCGATTAGTTGCGAACGAATGCCCGGTGCTGCTCCGTCCAGCCTACAATTTTTTGGGCATCCCACAAGCTCAGATCCTCTGGGATTACGTCCTGCATTTTCAGGAATGCCGCGCAGCCGAAGCCCGGCTACTGACCAAGTTTTCGCTGACCGTCTTCAAGACGAAGATGGAAGACATCCTGTACTCAGCCGGGGGCACCGCTCAGATCGATACCCGCATCCGGTACATGATTCAGACCATGACCAATGACGGCGTGCTTGCCGTCGACAAAGAATCGGAAGACGTGGTCAAGCTGGAAACCCCGCTTTCAGGCGTGACCGACATCGTGCGCCAGTCCCTTGAAATCCTCGCCGCCCTGAACCGAACCCCGGCGGTCAAGCTGCTCGGCATCAGCCCGTCAGGGTTCAATGCCACGGGCGAATCGGACATCCGCAACTATTACGACCATGTCAGGAGCCAGCAGGAGAAAGTCCTGCGCGACGGCATCAAGAAGGCGCTCGACTGTATCCAGCTCTACCTGCGCGGAACCATCGACCCTTCCGTGACTTTCGACTTCGCGCCCCTCGGCGAAGAGGATAGGGCGGCCCTTGCGACGCTCCAGAAGACCAAGGCCGACACCATCGCCGTCTACATGGATCGGGACATCATCTCTCAGGAAGAAGCCCGGCAATCCCTTGCCAGTGACCCGGACAGCGGCTTCTCCGACATCGACCCGGCGGAAGTGCCGCAGGGCAATGGAATGCCTGATGCCCTGCCGGAAGCCGGGGAAGAGGGCTTGATGCCCGACATCGACGACGTGGACAAGGCAGGGGCCGTCTATGGCTAAGGTCATCCGCGCCATTAAGCCCAACGCGGGCATCCGGGCGAAATACCGGAAGCGGCTGGTGTCGCTTCTCGACGAGATGCAGCGTTCCGTCGTGTGGTGGCTGCGCGCCGAGTACAGGAAGCAGGAAACCCGCATAGCACAGGATGCGTCCCCGGCGAGTGACCTGCAAGACCGCCTCAAGAGCCTGTTCCGGTACTGGACGAAGCGGTGGAGGGAAAGCGCGGAGAGTTTTGCACGGGAGTTCGTGGGCAGTACGAGGCGGCGCACGGAAGCCAGCATGAGGCAGGCCCTCAAAGATGCGGGCTTCACTGTGAGGATGGAGGGAAGCAGGGCCATGAGCGACGTGGCGCGGGCTCTCTTCGAGGAAAATGTCAACCTCATCAAGTCTATTCCGCAGCACTATTTTACGGAAGTGACGGGGCTTGTACAGCGATCCGCCAGCATGGGTCGGGACGTGTCCTTTCTTACCGACGAACTGCACAAGCGGTACGAGATCACCCGGCGCCGGGCCGAATTTATCGCACGCGACCAGTCCAACAAGGTGACCGAGGACTTTAAGCGGGTGCAGGACAAGGAACTCGGCATTACCGAAGGCATCTGGGTACATGTGCCGGGAAAGAAAACGAGCCGCCATACCCACCAGCTCATGAATGGGAAAAAGTTCGTCATCACGGAAGGTCTTTACGACTCTGACGTGAAGCGCAAAGTGCTTTGCGGTGAGCTTCCGGGGTGCCAATGCACGTACCGGGCCGTTATTCCTGAATTTGGAGACTAGTCTATGTATCAAAGTAAAGGCGTCACCTTCGACGCGGCTCCCTCACAGCGGGAAACCGACGAGAACGGGTTCCTGCACGTCGGGGCGTCGCACATCACGAAAGCGACGGTGAACCCCTATTACGGGCGGGAGATTCCGGGCTGGCAGGAAGCCGGGCTTGACCCCGAGGCTGTCTATTACGGGCTTCGTGACCCGGAAGAACTTCAAGCATCGCTTGAGACATGGGCCGGGCTGCCGCTGCACATTGAGCACCACATCGACAGCGCGGAAGAGCCGCAGAAGCTCACCCGCGTGGGCGCGGTGGGCACGGGCGCGGTCTGGAACCCGCCGTATGTGGATGCGCCGCTGACCGTGTGGGATCGGGCCGCCATCGACGCCATCGAAGACGGTTCCTTCCGGGAACTCTCCTGCGCCTACCGCTACGACCCGGATTTCACGCCGGGCAGCTACGAGGGCACCCCCTACGATTTCATCATGCGGAACATCCGAGGCAACCACGTCGCGCTGGTCGAAGAAGGGCGGGCCGGGCCGGACGTGGTGGTGGCGGATTCTCATCCAACTTCAACGAAAAAAGGAACGCTTATGGGCAAGTTCAGGAAATGGTGGGGAGCTCAGGATGGCGACCCTGCGGTGGAACAGCAGGAAGTCGAATCCGCACAGGGTATCAAGGACTTTGCGGATATCCTTTTGAGCCTCCACAAGAAAAACCCCGTCACCGGGGAGATCGAGGACATCACGGAAGACGAGGATAAGGCGGAAGCCATCCGCAAGCTCGTCGCCGAACTGTCCGAAGGCATGGAGCCCGAAGAGGCCAAAAAGCTCGAAGATACTCTCTCCGATCTGGCCTATTCCCCTGCAACAGGTGACGAGAAACCGGAGAAAAAGGAAGCGATGGACGAAGAAGCCAAGAAAGCTATGGACGCCTGCGGGCTTGATGCGGAAGACCCCGCAGAATCCCGCGCCTTTGCCGAAGGCGTGAAATACGGCGAGGAACTGGAGCGCAATCCGGACGAACGCAGGAAGCTCGACCGCGAGCATGAGTCCGAGGGTATGAAAAAGGCTATGGATGCCTGCGGCCTCGACGCTGAGAACCCGCAGGAGAGCAAAGCCTTTGCCGAGGGCGTCAAGTACGGTGAGGAGCTGATCCGGAACCCCGAGGAACGGCGCAAGCTTGACCGGGAACACGAATCCGAGGGCGAACGCCGCGAACTCGGCAAGGACGAGGACAAGGACGCGGCCATTAAGCGCATCCTCGCTTCCGTCCCCGACCTCACACCGGAGCAGAAAAAGAAGCTGACCGACTCCCTCGCCGATCTCGCCTATTCCCCCGCGACCGGAGATGAAGCCCCGGACGACAAGGGAGCCGCTCAGGACAGGGCGTTCCGCCGCCGTGGTCCGCGTCCTCTCACCGCAATGGACGCCGCCCGCATCAAGGCATCCGCAGTCGCCGAAGCGCAGGAGCATATGCGGAACCTCACCCGTGCCGTGCGCGACGTGCGCGGGCTGGTGGGCGAACTTGACCCGTTGTCCTTCGACTCCGCGTCCGACGTCTACGGCTACGCGCTGGAGCAGCTTGGGGAGAATCCCCGCAAGTATCCCCGGCAGGCATGGCCCGGTATGATCGATATCCTCCGCAAGCAGAAGGCGACACCTTCCGTTGCCCGTGACGCGGCCCCCGTCGGGCGCATGTCCGGCAGCTTCGCCGGGCTTTCCAATATCACCATTGCAGAATAGGAGGCACACCATGCCTTTGCAGTCCCAAGTCAATCTCTCCGTCGCTCCCGGCGTTGCGGGCGATAAAGCGACGCCCGACCAGAGCATCTACACCCCGCTCAACCCTCTGGCGGCGGTGGCCCTCCCTGTGGGGCGCTTCGTCTTCCCTGTCGTGGATTCCGGCGTGATCGACAACACGCGGGCCACCAACGTCGCGGGCACCGCCACAGCCGTGCTCGGCTTCGTGGAGCGCGTCATCAACTACGTGAACTATGAACTGCTTTCTGACGGCACCCTGACTGTCCCGGCAGGCTCGAACCTCACCGTGGCCGTGAAGGGAGACTATTGGGCCGTTTCCACGACCAAGGCCACGGTGGGGCAGGCCGTCCTTGCCTCCACCGCTGACGGTTCAATCAGCACCGGGACCCCCGACGGGACGCACCTCGATACGGGGTGGGTCGTCAAGACGCCAGGTGAAATCGGGGAACCAATCATCATCAGCAATTGGGGACAGGCCGCAGCGTCGGGATCCGGCGGCGACACCTCGAACCTGATGCAGAAAGATTTCAGCAACGCCACCGGAGCGCTCGGCGTGGCCAACGGCGGAACTGGCGCAACCACTGCGGAACAGGCCCGCACCAACCTCGGCGCAGCCGCCGCCGGAGCGTAGGAGGTACTACATGAATCCGACTTTTGAACAGGCCAAGCGCTACGGCTTTATCTTCCCGGGCGCCCGCATGTGGGCAACCCCGGAGAACCGCGCCCGCATTGCGCAGGACGCCGCGCTCATCACTACTCCGAACACGACCGTCCCCGCCGAGCTTCTGGCGTATATCGACCCGATGGTCATCGAAATCCTGACCGCGCCCCGGCGCGCCCGTGAAATCTTCGGTGAAGAGAAGAAGGGCGATTGGACGACCCCGTACATGAAGTGGCGCGTGGACGAAATGACCGGAAAGACCGAGCCGTATTCCGACTATGCCAACGGCACGACTTCGGGCGTGAACTCCGAATGGCAAACCCGCGTGCAGTACGTCTTCCAGACGTCCATCACCTACGGAGACTTTGAAGTGGACATGTCGAGCACGGCGAAAGTCAACCTCGCTGCCTCCAAGCAGCGTGCGGCCGCCAACGTCATCGACATCGACCAGAACCGTTTCTACCTGCTCGGCGTCGCCGGGAAGGAAATCTACGGCATCCTTAACGATCCGAACCTCCCTGCTGCGATCACTGCAGGGGCCACGGGCACG
>OBDH01000119.1_pt1 | contig 7860 bp, 9 predicted proteins | sample 1502691 | NCBI WGS metagenome assembly OBDH01 (sample SAMN05301466, study PRJEB22388) | human gut metagenome | isolation source: Infant 1 DOL 10 gut | host: Homo sapiens | place: USA: Pittsburgh, Magee-Womens Hospital of UPMC | collected 2013/2014
CAACGGACTGCCGGGACAAACGGTAAAAGGAAGGGGATGCAATACGGAAGAAGAAGGTTGTTTCGGCAATGCCGAAGCTCCGGATGATGACCATTGCAATCCCGACCACGTTGGGAACTTCTCTTTTCTGGTTTGCCCATAATCAGCCGCACAGCGGATGACTACGGACAAACCGGGAATGGGAACAGTCATTCCGATGAAGGGGAGGGTGGGGAAGAATACTGCGTGAACGCAAAAACGTTCTCGGATATATAGCAAAAAAAGCGGCACCAGGCCGCTTCAATCATTTGCCGGCTTTTTTCTTTTTAGAAACAACCTTACGTTTAGGCTGATCCGGTTTTTCTTCTTTTTCCGGAGTAGGATAAAACTTGGTGGCTACCATAACGATGCGGTTACGCTTCTCCCCACTTTTTGAATCCGTCCATTCTTCCGGCTTGAAGTAGCCTTCAACGGTTATCAGCTCACCTTTTTTCAATACATCGAAGGAATCCAGCGCTTCATTCTTTCTCCAGGCTTCAATCCCCATGAAAGCGGAAACATAGGAGGTTTCTTCACCTGCCTTGTCTGCACGGCTGACTGCGATAGAAAAGCGTGCCACGCTTGCTGTTTCAAAACTACGGATTTCTGCATCCTTACCGATAAAACCTGTTACTGCGAATGAATTTTCAATCTTTTTCATATCTCTGATTTTTTAGAAGTTAATTAATCAATTTTACAGTGCAATAACTGATTGTTGACTTGGGGGTACACCATGAAAAAAGGGATAAATACACTTTTTTACTTGGAAAAAAAGGAAGATTTATCCCTTTTTTATTGGTTAAGATGGCAACAAATAATTCGGGTTAGATACGCTTTTCCTGCAAGGCAGAAAAAGGAAGATTTCAGCCGAATAACAATGTGATATTTGTGAATCGGCCCCTTATCCCCATCAGCGGGGTTAGCAACAATCTATATTTGCAACGGAAAATGATTTGACTTCACTAAAAAATGATATGAAAAAGACAGAACTTGAAAATCAGAAACAGGTTTGGAAAGGATGCAAAAAACAACCGGTCAGACAGCAAGCATGGCACATTCCGAAAATATGGTCAGCCGCCTATCGACACACCGGAAGAAACATCTGCAATTCCTTTTAAAAAAATGAAGCCGAAAAATGAAGCATACAATATTTTATATATTAGAAAAAAGTGACTGTGCAATAAAATAGGCTACACCGAAAAAATGGAAAAACGGATTCTGTGGGAAGAACAGAACCATACAAATACAGCCACCACACCCTTTCTGGAAAAAGAAGATTATACAATCGGAAAAACAACAAGGATCCACTCGGAGAAAAGCAGGCGATTGAAGCGAACTGCCGCTTTGGAAGCGAAATATCTGAATACCTATCTACAGCCCTAAAAGGCTGGGACGTATGGGTAGGCAACAAGGTGAGAGAACACATTATCCTACAAGATGATGCGTGAACGAACCGGATGCCTGATTCAGCAGCCAACGAACGGTAGTGAGGGCTAACAAGAAGCAGGCATACCTTAAGGGGGTGTGGGAGTTAGGGAACTGCGTGTACGCTATCGCAAAACAGCCCCGGAAGAGATTGACACGGCTATATTTACATTCCCCAAAACATCAAACATATCCTTAATTGAATTACGAAAACTGCATATATTACCTCCCCTTATGCCAAAAATTCTCAAACATATTCTTCAATACTATTGATATTGTAACTATATCCACATTAACAATAGGAGGAATATATTATCTTATTTTTTGAGATAAACCTTCAGCGGAATCGATTTTAAAAAAGAATCCGATAGACACTAAGTTGCTAAGGCTATAAATAAATTATCAGAATAAATATCCTGCAATAACTCATCCTTATTCATTACTCTATAACAACACAACGCTTCCCCGGTTTCCATATTATACCAATCAGCCACCTTATCTTTTACAGACCACCTATAATAAAGAAGGGAAGTAAAGAAATACACCTTCTCTACTTCCCTTCACTAAACCCGAAAAATCAATAACGAGATATTCCAAACTCACTATTAATCAATGTAGCTTTAATATACCAAGCATACCCTGTCGGATTCTCTTGATCATCCACCTCAATAGCACTTAAAATACCATACGTTATATTCGTATCTCCATAAACAACAGAACCACTATCTCCACCTAAAGCATCTATTTTAACTTTCGTGGCATTTTTTAATACAAAATCTTTTCCAACTTGATAAGTTGCATTTGTATTAGTAACCTCACCATCCGTTTCAGAAGTTAAAAAACCATACTTATGAATAGGAGTTCCAACCCCAGCCAACTTAACAGTTGTACTTAACGTTCTACCAGACAATGCTATATCATTAGATAATTCATATCCATTCTTAAAGACACAAAAAGTGGCATCAATACTACCTGAATGTTTCCATCTACTAGCATCACCTGTAGCCATAACCTTTCCATTGTACTTTACATCATCACCTGAAGGAACAACATGAGCACATGTGACAAATCCATATACCGTACTTCCTCCACTTACATACTTTGCCCGATAGCCAGCAGTTCCTGGAGCACCATTTACAGGCTGAATACACTCCCCCGGATATACAATAGAACTACAAAAAACAGGAACACCTAACGCTTTCGAAAATTCTATAATTGGAGAATCTACAACTTCATTTTTAAATGAAGCTATCGCTTCATCAGAATACTCTTGCAAATAAACTTTCACTCTATTATCTTTCTCTGATATCTCATAAGAATAAAAATTATTAGAAACAGAAGATTCTTTGTTTTCTAACTTATATTTATCTATAATAGACATAACATCTTCCAGTTCCTTATAAGAATAATCACAACCCTCCAAACGATAATTACCTCGTCCTAAAATAGCCTCATAATTGTCTTTACCTAAAAATCGAATAGGAGACAATATTACTAACTCACCTTTATCAATATAAGCCCCTCCATAAAAATCAGGATAAGAAATATCTTCAACGGAACGTGATTTAGAAATAAAAGACTCCAATAACACATTATAAGCATCTGTTGCACTAACAGATACTAACGATTTCACTTCTTGTTTCTCATTAACTTCCAAGCCTAAATCATCTGAAGAACAAGACCACAATCCAAACACAGTCATAAAACTGACTAAATAGATAAGATGTCTTTTCATAAAATATAGTTTTAAGTTAATAATCATAAATGTAATAATAATACTACAAACAACCACAAAAATACATACATTTAACACTAAAATATAACACTGTTAATTAGGTGGAACTTCCTCAAGGTAAACATCCTGCAATAACTCATCCTTTCGAGTTACTTTATAACAACACAACGCTTCCCCGGTTTCCATATTATACCAATCAGCCACCTTATCTTTTACAGACATATACCAAGTATAACAACCATCATCCACATTCAAGCCTTCCACATCAAGAACCAAATCCTCATCCCGAAAATCATTCAACGCTTTATCCCCCTATTACAAGAAAAGAAATATACTATACAGGCAACCTATACGACAGGGATAAAAGAAAATCATACCCGGTCAAAAATGTAAAAATAGATATTGCCAAAAGCCGGAATGGTACTACTACCATTTGGTTAAATAATACTCACTTTAAAACATTCCTTCAAGAACTTTGGAATCAATTACAAAAAGTGCTAGGACTTAATATAGGAAAAGGACTACATTTATAAAAAAGAAGGGAATTTTTCACCCTTCTTTTTTTATTTGAAATATTAATACTTACTATTTCAATTTCTCAAATTTAATTTGATACTCATCTGAAATTTTAGCCAGTTCTTCATAAGGTATATCAAAAAAATTCAAACCACCTCCGTTACCAAAAAAAACAGCAAAAGGAAGCCCATTGTCTTTCCAAATCCACACCTTATACAAATACGGCATTTCAAAACATTCTTTTTCTTTATCGTAATATGACACAATCTCATAATACTCTTTTCCATTAAAGGAACGCATAACATTATCACCTCCCGCACCTGCATCGTATTTACAAACAGTCACTGAAGGAGTATCAAAACTACGATAGTAACCTTTTCCAAACGTTTCTACTACCTCTTTGCTTTTATCTAATAAATATTTCGTTTTTTGAGTAGAAGATAAGGATTGAAAGCTATCCTGAGCACTTACTCCTATTGTCATAGACAAAAGAACCAACACAATATATAAGAATCTATTTTTCATAACTAATATGTTTAAAATTTCAAATTACTTAATTTACCTATTTAATATCAACATACTCACCAGTCTTGACATTAAAACCAAATGACGGTCTTTGTTTATAATCTCCAAATACAATAGTTTTATGTTGAAGATTTATATCATGTCCCCCACGCAAAGGGTTCATATCATAGTCAAACAATATACCAGGTATCTCATACTTATTTGCCCAATCCAAATCACCTTGAAATGCAATAGTTTCTCTAGAAACCGTAGAAGGACAATTAGTTAAAGGTGTATGGCAATGGAAAAAAGCACAGCATTGTGTATTATCAGAAGGTCTACCTATCTGTACAGATGCATTAGTTCCCTCACAACCGGAAACAGGATCACCTGCATTGGGCGCATCGGTCCAATAAGTTTTCGTTTCTTGATTATAATAAATATAGAAAGAATACTCACGCCTTGTCGTACCGCTATAACTTGACTTCATCAATTTCCATGCTTCTTCCATTTTTTGTTGAACAACAGTAGATTTTAAAATATCATCTACATGGGGAAAATCAAACACCCTAAGATCTGCATCCCCCACACTCCTTGTACTAATTTCTTTTTCAGACAAAGAAACTTCATTTTCACTTGTACAAGAATAAAATCCTATACAAAACAAACATAATGAAACTACTAATAATAATTTATTTTTCATAAGCCTAACGATTTAAAGGTTACTCCATAAAATCACATAAAATATCAGTTCGTTATTCTCAAAATCCAATATTTAACTATTCGGGAGGACTTTTTTCCTCTTCCTCAAGGTAAACATCCTGCAATAGCTCATCCTTTCGAGTTACTTTATAACAGCACAACGCTTCTCCTATTTCCATATTATACCAATCAGCCACCTTATCTTTTACAGACATATACCAAGTATAACAACCATCATCCACATTCAAGCCTTCCACATCAAGAACCAAATCCTCATCCCGAAAATCATTCAACGCTTTATCCCCCTATTACAAGAAAAGAAATATACTATACAGGCAACCTATACGACAGGGATAAAAGAAAATCATACCCGGTCAAAAGTATAAAGATAGATATCGCCAAAAGCCGGAACGGTATTACTACCATTTGGCTAAATGACACACACTTTAAAAACTTTCTCAAAGAACTTTGGAACGAATTACAAAAAAATCTAGGACTAAATAAATATAACGGAATACGTTTATAAACAATTATCCCCTAGTAAACTCATATCCAACCTCAAAACGGAAAATAGGAGAATCCATTACCTCAGCTTTAAAGCGTGCAATACTCCCATCTGTGCAATCTCTTAATTCAATTTCTATTACATTATCTCTATTGTTTATACCATATCCCACCCAACCAAGAGAATGCCTCTTATTATCGAAGTCTTTGGAAAAAAACTTACTGTCTAATTCCTTTAAAATATTGTCCATAAAATTATAAGAATACTCACACTCCTCAACATCAAAACACGATGTTCCAACTCTTTTTTCTAAATCTACTCTAGCGGAATTAAGACAACCCTTTACCACTTTAAAAACAGTTCTACCTTCATCCGACATATAACAACCACCATAATAATCAGGATAAGTAGCACCAAAAAGAGCCCTAGTATTAGATACCTTTTTAACTGATTCAAAAAAAGCATTAGCCACAAGTAAAGAAGTACCTTCAGTACTAACCTCCGATGTTTCTACTCGTTGTTCTCCTTGACTCAACTCTTCAGAACAAGAAAACATCACAAAACCACACATTAATAACAATACTTTTTTCATAATAAGAAATTTTATGGTTAAACTTCAAAGATGAAAAATACGAAGTAAAATAAACAAAAACAAAGAATATCAATTCTTTAACACAAATGCCACAACTAACCAGATAAATCATCCTCAAGATAAATATCCTGCAATAACTCATCCCGTCGAGTTACTCTATAACAGCACAACGCTTCCCCGGTTTCCATATTATACCAATCAGCCACCTTATCTTTTACAGACCACCTATAATAAAGAAGGGAAGTAAAGAAATACACCTTCTCTACTTCCCTTCTTTATATTTCCTCTATCATATAAATCAACGTTTCAAAGCTTCCCAATCCGTTGTTCCTCCGTTAGATTCCATTGTACCAAAATACAAGTTCGCACATACTCCCGATCCCGAATAAGCAAGAGTTACATCCAATGTAACTCTTGAAACAACAGAAGCCAATCCAGATTTTACATACCATTCTTTAGATACCTCCGTTTTACAAGTACATAATGTTAACCGTCAGGCAAACATTGTTCAACAGCCTCCTAGATTAATTGCATCATCTAGCAAGAATATTGAACCTGAAATGCCCATGGATTTTGATTATATGACTTTTAATGTTGGACAAGGATATCTTGGAGCAAATACACATTTGGGAAGTATTTTCTTTGCCTCTAATGAAAACTCTACTATTGAGTTCTATTCTTCAGATCTAAAACCAATAAAAAAGGTTGTAGGGCCGGTATCTTTACCTGAAGCAAGATTAAATATATCTGGAGAAGATGGTAAACGTGAGATCGTTTATAAGGGGATGCTACAACCTGAAGCCCATAGAGGATTACATGTTCTGCTGATTACTTGTTTTTCTTATATACAGGAAAAGAAGTACCACTGGATAATCAGAAAGATTTTAAGTCATATATTTTATGTTTCGATTGAAAAGGAAATTTCCAAAAGAACTATAGCCCTTCTAGCAGAATTTATACATTGAGTGTATCTGTAACATCTGAAACCTTTTATGCAACGATAATGAGTGAGGATGGTAATCATAAATTAGTTAAACTTACACATATAGAAAATAATTGATAATGTTTAGTAGAGTATTAAAAATAAAATCCGTTTCATTTTAAAATACTGTTTAAAAGACTGTATTTCAATAAATTCAAAGACCGATTAGTCAACTTTTATTGGATAGTAGTAATTCAGGCTATTGCCAGATAAATTTCATCTCGCCGGTATAAATACAAGAATTAACTTAACCGTTTGCGTAAACGATATTTTTTTTTAAAATATTATAAACATTGCATTGTATTTTAAAATAATATTAATATTTTTACACCCAAAAACAAAAGAACCTTTAAAAAAGAGGGAATTCATTAACTTATTGGTTTAATTTTTTATAATTAGAGACTTCCCTTAAAGCCAAAATAAAAATCACAGATGAATTGTCATAAAACACATTTTTAATATTAAAGCTATGAAAAAAGAGCGACTAAAGCTAGTAAGTGCTATGTTACTTTTATCCGGCTTTTCTACCGGATATGTGCAGGCCGTACCCCATGCAGCGGCTGTAGAAATGTATTCTGTACAACAAGACAATACTTGCACGGGGGTGGTTGTAGATCAGAACGGTGAGACCGTCATCGGCGCATCTGTCGTTGTCAAAGGAACAACAAACGGAACAATAACGGGACTGGACGGAGATTTCAGTATCCCAAATGTCAAGAAAGGTGATGTCATTGTCGTTTCATATGTTGGTTATGTAGACTCTGAAATCGTATGGGAGGGAAAACCTTTAAAAATCGCGCTGAAAGAGGACAGCAAGACCCTGGATGAGGTTGTTGTTGTAGGTTATGCGACTGTCAAGAAAGCCAATCTGACCGGTGCGG
>OBDH01000142.1_pt1 | contig 4233 bp, 3 predicted proteins | sample 1502691 | NCBI WGS metagenome assembly OBDH01 (sample SAMN05301466, study PRJEB22388) | human gut metagenome | isolation source: Infant 1 DOL 10 gut | host: Homo sapiens | place: USA: Pittsburgh, Magee-Womens Hospital of UPMC | collected 2013/2014
GGCAATGTGCCTAGTGATCCGGCTTTAGCTTCAGCAATTGCGATTCCAATTGCTTTAGGTGTGGGAATGAATGCCGAGGCGGCTGTTGCACTAGCTGTTCCTTTTGGTGTGTTAGGCGTCTTTATGGATCAATTACGGCGGACCATCAATGCGACGTGGGTGCATATGGCTGATAAATATGCAGAAGAGTTAAATTATGGGGGGATTTACCGAGCTGCGTTTGTTTATCCAGCTTTAGCGGGATTTTTAATTCGCTTTCCGTTGGTTTTTGCGGCGAACTTTTTTGGTCAATCTGTGGTGAATAAAGTCTTAGAAGTTATCCCAGCATGGTTGATGCACGGCTTTGAAGTAATGGGTGGTATTTTACCAGCGTTAGGATTCGCCTTAACAATTATGGTAATTGGCAAGAAAAATTTGATTCCTTATTTTTTAATTGGTTTTGTTGCAGTAGTATATTTTGGCGCAGAAGTTATGGCCGTCGCTATTTTAGGAATCTGTATTGCCTTTTTAGTTAGAAATAAGGCATTGAGTGAGGAGGCAGCATAATGGAACAAATGACACAAGCAAATGAACAACAATTGGAACAGAAAAAAATTACTAAAAAAGAATTATCCAAAGCCTTTTGGATTTATCAACTAGGCTGTGAGTTATCCAATTCTTATGAACGTCTCCAAAGTTTAGTTTTTTGTGCATCGATGATTCCTGCAATTAAAAAACTTTACGCAGACGATGAAGAACAACAAAGAGAAGCTCTGAAACGTCATTTGAATTTTTTTAATACTGAAGGAACAGTAGGGGCTTCAATTCAAGGGATTGCAATTGCTATGGAGGAAGAAAAATCCAATGGTGCAGCGATCTCTGATACGGCGATCACATCGATTAAAACTGGGTTGATGGGTCCGCTGGCTGGGATTGGCGATTCGATTATTTGGGCAGCATTAATGCCGTTAATCATTTCCATTTTTATTCCAATGGCTAAAGGAGGTAACGTGATTGGAAGTATCGGTCCGTTGGTTCTGTACACAGCCATTACGTTATACATCAGTTGGACATTAGTGAATAAGTCCTATACATTAGGGCGTAATTCAATCTTAAGTTTGTTAAAAGACGGCAAAATTAAGCAAGTCATTTATTCAGCAAATGTTTTAGGAATGATGATGATGGGCGCTTTAAGTGCGAGTTATGTTAAAATTGCTAGCCCGATGACGTTTAAAGTTACTGGCGGTGCCACGATTGTTTTACAAGATATTCTAGATCAAATTATGAAAGGGTTACTTCCTTTAGCAGCAGTCATGGCTATTTATTTCTTCATGGTAAAGAAAGGCCCACGTTACGGTATCATTATCGGCACGATTGTCTTAGTTAGTTTGGTCACTTCATTCTTTGGTTTGTTATAAAGGAGAAAATAATGAATAGTTACGAAAAATTCCACTTAAAAGAAGTCATTAATGCTTCTGGCAAAATGACCATTCTAGGTGTCTCCAAAGTTTCGGAGGCAGTCCTAGCAGCTCAACGATTCGGCGGCGAACATTTCTTTGAAATGAGTGAACTTAGTGTGCAAACAGGGGCCTTTTTAGCCAACTTGTTGAAGGTAGAAGATACCCAAATCGTTTCCTCGGCTTCAGCGGGGATTGCCCAATCGGTGGCTGCCTTGATTGGAAAAGGCAGCTTGTACCACGCGTATCATCCCTATACAGAAAAGATCGAACAACGGGAGATTGTTTTACCTAAAGGGCACAACGTGGACTACGGCACGCCTGTAGAAGTCATGGTAGCGCAAGGCAGCGGCCAAGTAGTGGAAGCTGGCTACACCAACATGTGCAGTCCAGAACACGTGGAAATGATGATTTCCGAAAAAACAGCGGCCATTCTATACATCAAAAGCCATCATACCGTGCAAAAAAGTATGCTGACGGTGGCCGAAGCGGCCAAAGTGGCGCAACGCCACAAGGTGCCGCTAATTGTTGACGCGGCAGCAGAAGAAGATCTTTTCAAATACACTGAAGCAGGCGCTGATTTGGTGATTTACAGCGGCGCCAAAGCCATTGAAGGGCCAAGTGCCGGTTTAGTGGTCGGGAAAAAAGAATACATTGACTGGGTGCGCCTACAAGGCAAAGGCATTGGTCGAGCAATGAAAATTGGCAAAGACAATATCCTGGGCTTTACGCAAGCAGTGGAAGAATACTTGGCACATGGCAGTGAATCAGGGGCTTCGATGCAAGAACGCTTAAAACCGTTTGTTGAAGCTATCAACAACTTGTCAGATTTAACCGCCAAAATCGTCCAAGATGGCGCCGGACGAGACATTTATCGCGCCAGTGTCAAAGTGGACGGCAGAAAAACCGCTAAGGAAGTCATCCAAGCATTAAAAGCAGAAAGTCCAGCCATTTATACGCGAGAATATCAAGCCAACAATGGCATCATTGAGTTTGACATTCGTTCTGTCAATCAAGAAGAAATGAACAAAATCGTGCAACGATTACAAGAAATTATGGACAAAAAGGAGAAATAAGTCATGTCATTAAAACCTAATTATTTAGAAGAACGCATTTGTTTAAACGTCTTAGCCAATTCAGTAGAAAATGCCCAAGCCTGTTATGAAGCAGCAGAAGGGCATGTTGTGTTAGGCGTCCTTTCAAAAAACTATGAAACCGATGAAGCAGCTATTGAAGATATGAAAAAATACCAAGCAGCAACCAACAACGCTTTATCTGTCGGCTTAGGGGCTGGCGATCCTAATCAAAGTCAAATGGTGGCTCGCTTATCAGAAGTTCTACAACCGCAACACGTGAACCAAGTCTTCACAGGTGTCGGCGCTTCGCGGGCCTTACTTCGTCAAGACGAAACAGTGATTAATGGCTTGGTTTCACCCACAGGCAAAGTTGGCTATGTTAATATTGCGACAGGTCCGTTAAGCTCGGGTGCGCCAGCGGCAGAAGTACCTATCGAAACTGCCATCAAATTGTTGAAAGACATGGGAGGTAGTTCCATTAAATATTTCCCGATGAAAGGCTTGGCTCACAAAGAAGAATACCAAGCAGTAGCAGCAGCTTGTGCCAAGTATGACTTTTATTTAGAGCCAACAGGAGGCATTGATTTAGAAAACTTTGAAGAAATTGTTCAAATTGCGGTGAATGCCGGCGTTAAAAAAATCATTCCTCATGTCTACAGCTCAATTATCGATCAAGAAACAGGGGACACTAGAACAGAAGACGTGAAAACGTTACTAACCATGATGAAAAACACATTGAATAAGTAAAGGGCCAATCTTTAGTTGACTTTCTCCACCAGATTTGCTACTCTCAAGTGGAGAATAAATAAAAACCAACAAACGAATGTGGGGTATTTTGGTGAGTGTCGTAGGTATCTAATTGATAAGTTGAATAACCAGTGAACCAAGCAAGGTTTATTTGGTGTGCTTAGAAAGTGATACCTGTCAGTCATCTCAATTACTAAATACCTCATTTAAAAGAGGTTTCTTTAGTAACCTTTATCCAACGATAAAGAGGACAGCGGTAGAACGCTGTCCTCTTTTTCTGTAGAAACTGGTTTTTATTTAAAGGCGCCAGGTATTCTTTTCGCGATAGAAAGGAAGAAAAAAACAAATGAATCATGAAACCATTCAAAAATTACAATTTACAACAATTCTTAAAGAAGTTCAAACACGTGCGATTGGCGAGTATAGTAAAGAACGGTTGGCGAAAATGGTCCCTGCAACACGTTTAGAAACAGTGCAGTCCCGCTTAACGGAAACAACTGAGGCCCGCTTAATTATTGATAGCGGACAACACGTCCCTTTCATGGGCTTGAGTCAAATTACCCGCTTGCTTCAACAAGTGAAAAAAGGCTTAATCCTTACACCAAACGAATTGATTGAGGTGGCTGACTTTTTAAGAAGTAGTCAGCAAATCCAGAAGTTTTTTGAAAAAAATCAATACCAAACACCACGCCTATTTAGTTACAGTCAGCACTTAGCTGACTTCAGAGCAATCGAAGAACAAATTTATACGAAAATCCATAACCAAAAAGTCGCCACCGATGCTTCCCGTCAACTTCGGAAAATTCGGCGTCAAATCAATGAATGCCAACAAGACATTGAAACAAAAGTCACCAAATTTTTACGTAATAAAAATAATCAACTGTATATTCAAGAAAATATGATGGTGAAAAAAGGGGAACATTACACGGTACCAATCAAAGCTAGCTATAAAAATAAGGTTTCAGGCACAATCA
>OBDH01000169.1_pt1 | contig 3085 bp, 2 predicted proteins | sample 1502691 | NCBI WGS metagenome assembly OBDH01 (sample SAMN05301466, study PRJEB22388) | human gut metagenome | isolation source: Infant 1 DOL 10 gut | host: Homo sapiens | place: USA: Pittsburgh, Magee-Womens Hospital of UPMC | collected 2013/2014
ATTTGGATCTACTGGCGGCCGTGTTACAGTTGGTTTGTTGGAATGCAACACGTCCACTTCATTGCCAAAGTTTAAGTCAGCTTGGTTGGGAATGCCGCCTTGTTGGATATAAGGCGCTAATTCTTCGTCCGTTGCGTCAGTTTTAATTTTAGTTGTAATAGTCATTGTGTATGTATGACCACTCAAATAGTCATAGCTGTCTGCTTGTTTGTTCATTTCAAAAGTTACTTTGTTATTTTCTTGTGTTACTTTGCCATTAGCTGTAACATCTTTACCATTTTCATCAGTGACAACGACTTTTTGGATATCTAATAATTGGTTAATATCATCTACTAAACTGGCTTGGGTCCAAGTACTTGTTTCATTGCCAAAGGCTGTTTTGACATGCCAATCGAAACTATCTTCACGATTGGTTAAATCTAAGTGCTCTTGATTTTCGATATCTTTTGTAATCGTTGGATCTTCTGGCGTCACGTCACACGCATGCGCATTGTCATTTTTAGGAATCGTCGCTTCTGGAAATTCCTTAGCAATTGTTCCTTGATTCATTGTCCCACTACTTACAAGGGTTGCTGCATCAATCGCTGTATTTTCTTTGACTTCGTAGTGAATGGTGATGTTTCCTACGTAACCTTCTGTACTAGTTGCTGAAATGGTTTGTCCGTTAATTTGAACAGGCACATCATTTCCAGCATCGTCCGTAGCGGTCGCCGATTGAATATCAAATTGATTGGCAATCGTTAATGAAGCTGTTGCTGGTGTCGATTGCGCCAGACGATCTTTGACAATTTGTTTTAATTGGGTTGTAAAATCATCAATAGATTGGCTTGTAATAAAATCTTCTGGTGTGCTAGATCCTTGTTGCAACTCTTGTTTTACAAAAGGACCCACTTCTGTTTTATACTTATCAAAGTATGAATTCACTGAACTTAAAGATTCGACACTTTCCCAATACGCATTAATCATTTCATAGCCTTGGTTAGTAATTTCTTGGTTTAACGCTAAAACTTCTGCTGCAGCACCTTGGTAGTCATTACTATATTCCACTGAGACTTGAAGAGGATGTCTTGGATCTGGATATTCATTGATTGAATCATTGGTATTGGTTTTATGCAAGTAACCATCTAAACGTGTATTAGCGACCCCATCTGTCACTAATAGGAAATACGTTTTTCGATTCGTTAAATCTCCGTGTGTTTGATTGTACGTATCTAAAGCGAGTTTCAATCCTGGGGCGGTTGGCGTACCACCATACGTCCGAACGTCTCCAAAACCAGAGACAAACTTGCTTTTATCATGGGTTAATTGAGTATCAACACGCACATTCATGTCATAATCAGCTGAATTAATTTTTGTCTTTCCATCAGGAAACATAAATTGTTTTCCGCCGCGATATGAAGCAAGCATCACGCGGTCTTGGTCAGACAAGCCTTTAACAACTTCATCAATCGCTTGTCTTACATGTGGAAAATTATCTGAAAAACTACCACTGGCATCTTCAACAACCACTAAATCAACCGGTTCCGTTTCACCCGCTTGAACTGGGAAAGCAGCTTGTCCTTCCAATATCCGTTTACAATCAGCCAGACTGTCGTCTTTTACTTTCACCGTATTGGTCATTCCTTCTATATCTCCTGCTTTAACCGCTCCTTCAGCTAAAGCCAATGTGGGACTGAAATTTCCCACAACTGTTCCAGCGACAATCACCATTGTCGATAATAATTTCGTTGCTTTCTTAAACATTTTAATCCTCCCTATTTTCTTTCGCTAGTGTTTGGGACACTTGCTTCTCTTTACTTCAACTACAGCTCCTTAAATCTTTCATCAAGTCGATGTGTCTCCTTGCTTTTGTGACACATCTCTTACTCAATTTCTGATTCTATCACCTTTATAGGCTAAAACTTGGCAGTATTCGGCTCTTGAAAACGTAAAATTTGTCTTTTAAAAATTAATTAAAAGACTATCCACTGACAAAGTTGGTTTTCACTTACTTTTTGCTACTTGATTCTTTTCAAGACTCTTTTTTTACACAAAAAAAGTAAAAGAACCTTTACAGTCCTTTTACTTAATTGTTAGATGCTATTCATAATTTTCTTAGTTTTGTTCTATAAGCTGAATAGTTTAGCCCGTTTATTTCAACAATATTTGACGTTAGTCAACCGTTTCGTTATAGTTAAAGAAAAGGCTTTTTGGTAGGAGTGAATACGATGAATGAGTGGCCCCATCAGTTAATGACGCTTTTAACCCCACTTTTTGAGCTATGTATTTTAGGACTGAATGTTTTTTCAATTATTGTTTTAGTTTGGGGTGTTTGTTTAGCAGGAAAAGATTTCATTAAAAGAGAACGACAAAATCAAAGCCGCTTTACCTTAACCAAAATGAATACGTTCATCAAAAACTTCCTTGGTAGCTACATTCTGTTAAGTTTAGAAATTTTAATTGCTGCTGATATTATTGAATCTATTGTTAAACCAACTTTTCAAGATATTTTGAAATTGGCAACCTTGGTGATCATTCGTACAGTTATTTCTTATTTCTTACATAAAGAAATTGAAGACACTATGACCGATATGGAACAACAAGAAAAAGAACCAGATACCCCCAAAAATTAGCGGGTACGCTGGTTCTTTTTTTATTTAATCGCTTTAAAATAATGAAGTGGTTCGTTAGACAAACGCTGCATTTTACGTTTTTTATCTTCAATAATTGCTAAAATCTCGTCTGAAAAATTTTCCAAAATAACACGGCCGCCTTTATAGGTGTGCCCACCCATTTCAGCAACTTCGCTGGCCTCAAAATGACTTTACGATGCGCAATTTTTTTGAAAAATTCTTCAATTAAGTACGTCGGTAAGTAAAAATTATTTTGAGCAGAAAATGATTCCAAATAAATAAAATCATCGATGCTGATGAAACAATCATCCATCGATAAGTATTCAATTGACCTGTCTATATATAATTCACGCTTTTGTAAAATTTCTTTGACTTTTTTATTTAATAAATTCAATGATTCAATTTCTTTAACCAAATTTTCTAGTTCACGTTAACGTACTTCTTTTCGCTCTTTGTAAGATGAATGTAAGGCG
>OBDH01000178.1_pt1 | contig 2938 bp, 1 predicted proteins | sample 1502691 | NCBI WGS metagenome assembly OBDH01 (sample SAMN05301466, study PRJEB22388) | human gut metagenome | isolation source: Infant 1 DOL 10 gut | host: Homo sapiens | place: USA: Pittsburgh, Magee-Womens Hospital of UPMC | collected 2013/2014
TTTTGTTTATCACCTAATATTGCAAGCAGAGGAACCAACGAAAGAACCGATCTATTTAGCCGCTAGTCCCAACTTATTAACGGCATTAGAAAAAACATACTTAGATCCAGTTATTTTTGAAGATACCACCAAGGAATTGTTACGTTATCCAGAATTTGCTGGAATTTTTTCAATGGATGAGCAGTGGCGATTAGAGAGCTTGCGCCTAGCACATGAGCAAATTAATGAAGACTTTACTATTCAGGAGGACCCACTATGAAATTACTCGCAGTAGAGATTGTGGGCTTTGGAAAATGGCAACAACAGAAAATTACATTTGAATCTGGTAATCAATTGCTGTACGGCGCAAATGAAGTTGGCAAGTCCACATTGTATCAATTCATTCAAGCAATGCTGTTTGGTTTTCCCACAAAGGGCAAAAGAAAACGCGATTACGCACCTAAAAATGGTGGTTCGTATGGTGGTCGTTTGTGGTTGGCACATCCTGTGTTTGGGGAAGTTCAAGTCGAGCGTTTTAAAGAAAAAAATAAAGGGCAAGCAATCATTTATTATCAACAACAAATGGGGGATGAAAAAACCTTACAGCAAATGTTACATCCGCTAACGAAAAAGTTATTTCAAGAGGTTTTTACTTTCCAACAAGAACAATTAATTACGAGTGATAAGTTGACAGAAGAGGAACTGCAAACATCCTTGTTAGCCATTGGTGTTTCTGGTAGTCAACAACTTTTGACTTACCGTACTTTAAAGAAGCACAAAAAATCTTTAAAGGTAAAGGACAGCAGCCATTACTCAATCAGAAGTTGGCGGCTTATCAAGAACTAAAAGAGCAAATTCAAGAGAAAGAAGCGCAGCAACAAACTTTTCAACAATTAGAAGAAACGATTCGCGAAACAGAACAACAGCGAGTGACACTGCAACAGCAATTAAAAGAAACGCAACAGGACTTGTTACAGGTTGCGGAACAGCAACGTCACTTTCCCTTGTACGAAGAATGGCAGTCACTACCTGAAGAAACAGAGAACGTTGTTTTAGTAAAAGAAGACCAAGTTCAATTAGAAGAAACCTTTCAAGAATATATGTACCTAGACAAAGAACGACAACGTTTGACCAAAGAGTTATCTCTTCAGTCAGAAGCGCTCGATGTTCCAGAAGGCTATGCTTTTTACCTAGAACAAGAAGCATTGATTCAACAATTGTTGAATCAACGCTATGATATGCAACAATTGATGACGGAATCGGAATGGATGACCCAAACCTTTGAGCAAAATCGTCAAGAAATGGTCCTTTTAGAGAACGAATGGTCATGGTCGCCTGAACGACCACCACAGCTTTTTTATGACAACGAAACCGTTCAAAAGTGGCGCCAACAACAAGTTGCGTATACGCAAGCTCTTCAAAAAGGACAAGAACAGAAAGCATTCTTGGCTTCTCAAATTGAAAATCTGGAAGACCAGTTAACGGATTTTGAAAAAGCGCATGCCGCATTTTTTGGTGAAGCGACGCGTGCCCAAAAAGCGCAGAAAACAAGTCAACCACTTTGGTTATTGCTAGGAAGTATCCTTGCATTACTCGGTTTCTTTTTGCCAAGCCCTTTAAAATGGGGCCTAGTTCTCGTGGGAGTTAGTCTTATCGCGAAAGAAGTGCTTAGCTACGCCACTAGAAAAGAAGCTTCCTCTGATGAAGTGAAAGAAGAATGGAAGACGAAACTTTCGCAACTAGATTATTTAAATGAACAGTTCCAACAAGCGCTGAATCAAGAACGTGAGGCACAACTGCAAGTGGAACAACTTGAACAATCAGTAGCGGAGCAAGCCCAACTCCATCAATTAGGAAAAATGAATCAAATTGATACTTTAATGAATCAGCGGGAATTGATTACGCGCTATTTATTGCTTGTTCAAACAAATGAAGAACTCATGAGTCAATTGAAGGAAAATCAACAAAAACGCCAAGGATTTGAAGAACAAGTCTTTCCATTGATGACGCATTTACCCTTACAAGGAAAGAGCCTTTCAGAAAAGTTACACTTTTTAGAAGGATTTGCTGAAGAAATGGAGAAGGTTCGCTTTGCTCAGGAGTATCAAGCAGATGGCTATCTCAAACAGCAGTTACGAGAGTTGAAAACTAAACAGCAAGAAGCATTAACACGAATTCAGCCTTTACTAATTCGTTATCGGATTCTATCAATCGCTGATGTTCCAATAAGGATTCAACAGCTGACCACTCAGCAAGCCCAAGTTGGTCGTGGGCAAGAATTAGCGACGCAATTAGGTAATCTGTTTCCAGAAGCGGTAACAGAAGCAACGTTAAAAGACCGTTCTTTACAACTGGCGCAGCAACAAGCACTGGAAGAAAGTCAGTTAGATAAAATACAAGAACAGTATCAAGCGCTGATTTATGAAAAACAACAATTAATGACGGATGGTACCTTAGATGAGTTGTATCAACGACAAGCAATTTTAAAAGCGGAAATCAAAGAACTAGCTCAACGTTGGTCTGGGTATCAACTAGCGGGACAACTGCTAATGGACCTATTAACAGAGCTTTCGGAACAACAATTGCCCAGCTTATTACAGTATGCATCAAGCTACTTTGCACTTTTAACAAATCAGCGTTATCAATCAATCCAAGTAGCCGAAGGTCAACTAGTTGCGGTGACGAAAGAACAAGAAATGTTTTATTTACATGAATTATCAACTGGCACTAAAGATCAATTGATGATGGCTGTTCGTTTTGCCTTTTTAGCAGTCCAAGGCGAGCAACTGATTTGTCCAATTATCATTGATGATGGCTGGTTACACTATGATCATCAAAGAAAAGCCCAATTAGCTGAATTATTTACTAAATTTGGTCAAAAACAGCAAGTCATTTGTTTTTCTTCTGACCAAGAAATGGTAAGCTATTATCAGGACTTACAACAAAGAGTAATTGCGTT
>OBDH01000194.1_pt1 | contig 2695 bp, 3 predicted proteins | sample 1502691 | NCBI WGS metagenome assembly OBDH01 (sample SAMN05301466, study PRJEB22388) | human gut metagenome | isolation source: Infant 1 DOL 10 gut | host: Homo sapiens | place: USA: Pittsburgh, Magee-Womens Hospital of UPMC | collected 2013/2014
AAACGGCCTCTTCCGCTGCTGCATAACCGCCACCAATCACAAAAATATCCAGACCTTGGAAAAACTCCCCATCACAAGTAGAACAATAGGCCACGCCGCGTCCTGTAAATTCACTTTCACCAGGGAAACCAATTTTACGAGCAGAGGCCCCTGTCGCAATCAATACTGCATATGCTTGGTAGGTTTGACTCGCCGATTGAACAGTTTTTATCGTTTGACTAAAATCAACATCAATAATCTCGTCGTTTGTAAAAGCTACACCGAAGTCTTGTGCTTGAATGCGCATTTCTTCCATTAGTTCTGGACCTGTTGTGTGACGAATCGCTGGATAGTTCACAATTTCAGAAGTCGTCGTTACCTGTCCGCCAATTTTGTCTTTTTCAATAATTAAGGTATCCATCATTGCGCGACCTGCATAGATACCTGCAGATAAAGCAGCTGAGCCGCCACCAATAATAATCAAATCGTAGATTTCATCTGTCACTTGCTTCTCCTCTTTCTTCTGTGTTTCAGAAAAAGAGCTGAACAAAACATTTTCTCTGTTTTATCCAACTCTTTGACCTCTATTTACAAAGCGAATTTAAATTTTACCAACTAAATCTAAGCTTGGCGCAATTGTTTCTTCTCCTGGTTGCCAATTGGCTGGACAAACTTTATCACCATGTTCTGCTACAAATTGAGAAGCTTCTAATTTACGAACAAGTTCTTCAGCATTACGACCAATACCCATGTCGTTGATTTCATAAGATTTGATGTCACCTTCTGGACTCACAATAAATGAAGCACGGTAAGCCATTCCATTTTTCCAATCGTTTCTGTAGCGTCAGCCCATGCTTTATGCACATAATGACTATCTTCTGAAACAGAGTAAACCTCACAATTTAATTCCTGTAAATGCGCATAATGCTCTTGCATATCCCCTAATTCCGTAGGACACACGAAAGAAAAATCAGCTGGATAAAAGAAGAAAATACTCCATTTTCCTAAAATATCTTCTGTTGATACTCGTGTAAATTCACCATCGTGATAGGCATCACATTCAAAGTCAAAAAGTTTTTGATTAATTAAATTCATTGTCGTTCCTCCTCTGTTTTTTTACTCTTTAAGGATAACAGTTTATAATTATTCCGTCAATAGAATAATTATAAACAAACAAGGTTTTATTAACACATAATACTGTCCTATTGAGAATTTTATGATTATCATTCTCAATTAGAAATAGTGAGATAACTTTTTAAATAACATAAAAAAGAAAGCGAATCATTAAAAGAACTTGCTTTTTAATGATTCGCTTTCTTTTTGTGAAGACATTCTTTAACTATCTAAAATAATCGTAATTAAAATAACTCCATCACCAAGAGGAACTAAAGTAGAAGTTAAATCAGGATGCGCCATGACTACATCTAAAAATTGGTTTAATTTACGATGAATCGCTCGATTTTTTTTCGGTACTTCCTCAGCAGGGTCTAAAATTGTCCCAGCTTGAAATACATCATCCACCATTAAAACGCCGCCAACTGGCAGCAACCGTAAACATTCAGGTAAAAATTCAATGTATTTTGATTTGGCACTATCCATAAAAATAAAGTCATAAGGTCCTTCCAACGTTGGTAGAATCTCAGCTGCTTGTCCTTCTAAAAGAGTGACCTTTTCTTCTAAGTCTAGGCGTTGGTAGGTTTTCTTCGCTTTTTTTATCATTACGTCAAAACGATCAATCGTGGTCACGTGACCATCTTCACCAACAAATTGGGCCATCAAGCTTGAAGAAAAACCAATTGCTGCCCCGATTTCTAAAATATTTTTAGGCTTTAGTTGTCCTAGCAAAAATTGTAGAAAAACTACTGTTTCGTGCGGAATAATCGGCACCCCTGCTTCATTGGCTTCTGCCTCCACGGCACCTAATTCTCCGGGAAGTTTCTTTTGTTTTGTACGCATATACTCAACCAATTCTGGTTTAACGACTGGTCGATGCATCATTTCGTTTCTCATCACTTTCGCTCCTTTTCGTCCCTTTATTATACGAAGTCCTTGTTCCTCTGTAAAGGATTGAAATAGGATTCTTAGTATTTGTTTGAAAATAACCTACACATTCTTAACTTCCTAGCTAAGTGCGGATTACTTTTTGTAAGCACATTTTTTCTTTGTTTCCGCTATTTTTTATTAAGTTTTAATTAGAAAACGTCAAAAAGTAGCCCTCAAGAACATACTTATTGATTTTTTCTCGTTATTTCTTATAAAAATACTTCTACATATGTTAATATTTTCCCTTAAATCACTCTCAATTCTTGCTATTTCAAGCCCCAAAACAAGCCTATAACCTTGCTAAAATAAGAAACGTCAAATTTTACTACTTTGTCTGTAAAAATTTGGTATCACAAAAGAAAGGAAATCTTGTATACTCTTTACAGATAGTGATTTATAGTGAAGCACATAACCAAATTCCCGGACTTGACTTGGTTCAAGTACATATGCAGGCGAGCTATTTGATAGTTCCCTGATAAAAATCGTTTCGACGATTTTGCACATAGTACTACCTTTCTAAAAGCTAAAAATTATTTTTTAGCTAGAAAAAAGACAACCGTTTGAAACGGCTGTCTTTTTTTTAATAAATTAACCCAAGCAAATCTTCTTTTTCGATATTGCCAAAGTATTTTTTTACGTCAATTTGATCAATGGCTTCTTCTAAAGAAGCTTT
>OBDH01000195.1_pt1 | contig 2692 bp, 2 predicted proteins | sample 1502691 | NCBI WGS metagenome assembly OBDH01 (sample SAMN05301466, study PRJEB22388) | human gut metagenome | isolation source: Infant 1 DOL 10 gut | host: Homo sapiens | place: USA: Pittsburgh, Magee-Womens Hospital of UPMC | collected 2013/2014
CTTTTCCACAAAAGGAACGGAAGTTAGTCCGGTTTTTTGAATGTTAATGAAGGCGTAAATACTTCCTTTGACTGGATGAAGCGAAAGGAAAGGAATCTTTGCTACTCGTTGTGCCACATACTCTAAACGTGTTTGGAACACTTCAACGATCGGGTCTACAAATTCGTCAAAATGTTGTAACGCATAGATTCCTGCTTGCTGTGACAACGTAGGCGCAGAATACGTAACGCCTTCATTAATTAATTTGGCTACTTCGTTAATATAGTCTGGGGCAATCATATAACCAATACGCCAGCCAGTCATTGCAAAGGCTTTTGAAAAGCTGCCAAAAGTGATAGTATTTTTTGGAGCAAACGTAGCCATGGGAGTAAACGTTTCTTGGAAACAAAAGGCTTCATAAACTTCATCTGAAAGAATGTATAAATTGTGTTCAATCGCTACCTGTGCGATTTCTCTGAAAGTTTCTTCAGAGAAAACAGCGCCTGTCGGGTTATTCGGTGAATTTAGAATAATCGCTTTGGTTTTAGGCGTGATTTTTTCTTTCAAAAGAGCTACATCAATTTGGAAACCATCTTCTTCATAGGTTGGCAAAAAGACCGGAACACCATCTGCTAAAAGGACTTGGTCTTTATAAGGAGAGAAGTAAGGTTCATGAATAATCACTTCATCTCCAGGATTTAGAATCACTTGTAAGGCAAGGTACATTCCGTGCAGAGCGCCAACTGTGGCCCGGACTTGATTCGGTTGAAAGGATAATTGATAATGTGACTGATAAAACTGAATGACCGCCTCAATGAATGCCTCGCTACCATCAGAAGCGGTATATTTTGTATGCCCATTTTTGGCATCGTTAGCTGCTTGTTCGATAATCCACTCATCGGTAATTAAGTCAGGGTCACCAATCGATAAATCGATTAAATTTGGGGTCTTTTTCGCCAATGTTGCAATATCCATGAGTAAATTTTCAGTAGGTTGTTGGTAACGTGTTGCGATATTCTTGCGATCCATACCAGGTGCTCCTTTTTATAAAACTTTTCTTAGAAAATCTTGTGTTCTTGGGTTTTGTGGCGCATCAAAAATTTCTTCAGGTGTGCCTTCTTCTTGAATAATTCCTGCATCCATAAAAATGACACGGTCCGCAACTTCTTTTGCGAAGCCCATTTCATGGGTAACCACTACCATTGTCATCCCTTCAATAGCTAAATTTTTCATAACGGATAGCACTTCGCCCACCATTTCAGGGTCTAAGGCAGAAGTTGGTTCATCGAACAGCATCACGTCAGGACGCATGGCTAAAGCGCGAGCAATCGCTACCCGTTGTTGTTGCCCACCAGAAAGTTGAGCGGGATAATTTTCTTTTTTATCTGATAAACCAACTTGTTCCAGTAAAGAAAGAGCATGTTCTGTGGCTTCAGCAGCGGCTTCTTTTTTTACTTTAACAGGACTAATCGTTAAGTTTTCCAAGACATTTTTATGCGGGAAAAGATTGAAATTTTGGAATACCATTCCCATTTTTTGACGAAGTTGATCAATGTTGGTATTTTTATCTAATAAATTTTTTCCTTCAAATTCAACGCTGCCACCAGTTGGTGTTTCTAATAAGTTTAAGCAACGTAAAAAAGTACTTTTACCAGAACCAGAAGGACCAATTACTGCGACAAATTCACCTGGTTGATAGTAAAGGTTAGGACGAAATAAATCAACGATACAATTAAGTAAGGTAAGAAGGGTTTAAAACTTGCTCCTTGAACGTTGCCAGCTTGGAAAATTAGTTCCGAAACGCCAATGACTGAAACAACGGAAGATTCTTTAATTACTGTAACAAATTCATTGCCTAACGCTGGTAAAATATTTTTAATAGCTTGTGGGAAAATGATGTATCGCATTGCTTGATTTTGATTCATTCCCAAAGAACGAGCAGCTTCCAATTGTCCTTTATTAACTGCCTGAATACCAGCACGAATAATTTCTGCTACATATGCACCACTGTTTAGAGAAAGGGCAATACAACCAGCTGCTACTTTTGATAAGTCTAAACCAAGAACGCCTGTCCCGAAATAGACAATAAAAATTTGAACAAGCAAAGGAGTGCCACGAACATATTCAATATAAGCAATGGCAATGCCACGTAAAATTTTGGAATTGGCTAACTTCATTAAAGCAAGTAATGCCCCTAAAATGGCACCAAACAAAACACCAATGAAAGCTAGGAAAATGGTATAGCCTGCACCGTTAAGATAGAACTTTCCATACTTTTGTAAAAAGCTTTGATCTTTTTGGAACATTAATTGATTGGCTTCTTTTTTATAACCGTCCATTAATTTTTGATCATTAATTTGTTTAATAGAGGCATTTACTTTCTCCGTCAAAACGGGCGCATCTTTAGGAAAAGCAACGGCAGTATCTTTTGAGCCTTTTTCAAAGGTAACATCAGCAAAAGCTAAATCCTCATTTTGAGAAACATAGGCTTCGCCAACCGGTTCTTCCATAACGACTGCATCTAATTTATTATTTTTTAGATTCATAATTAAATCTGGAATTTTTTGAAGAGAAGTAGGGACAGCACCGGTTAATTCGGTTTTAATTAATTCTTCTTGTGTCGTTTGCTTTTGGGCACCTGCACGAACGCCTTCGAAATCTTTAGTGGAATGAAATTTATCTTTGTCTTCTTTCCGAACAATGACTCTTTGTT
>OBDH01000209.1_pt1 | contig 2477 bp, 3 predicted proteins | sample 1502691 | NCBI WGS metagenome assembly OBDH01 (sample SAMN05301466, study PRJEB22388) | human gut metagenome | isolation source: Infant 1 DOL 10 gut | host: Homo sapiens | place: USA: Pittsburgh, Magee-Womens Hospital of UPMC | collected 2013/2014
ATCCCACCTTCTTTGAGTACCAATTTGGACAAACTTGTCAATAAAGGCAATAGAACGAATAACATAAATCCGTGCATCAAGAGCACGTCGCGAAAATACGCCGTTGTTCCTTTAAGAAAATCTAGCGTATTCACAATACTATTTTTAAAATAACTAAACATCAAAAGTCCCCCAGTTTCTACCAAAATTCCATAATAAAAGGACTAAATCAAACTGACACAGGCAGAGTTTTGATTTAGTCCGTTCGCTTTTTTATTTATTTTACATTCCCAGTAAGCTAGTTAAAAATGTACCGCCATAAATTAACGCAAGACTATATAAATAGATAGAAGCAGGTTTTGCTAGTAAAATAATCAGAGTAAATTTTTTCACAGACATTTTTGTTAAACCGGCCATTAAACAAAGCGCATCATCCGGTGCAATCGGGAAGAAAATTGCTAAAGCAAACAATCGTTCAAAACGTTTTTCATTGTCTAACCAACCGATATACTTGTTATATGTTTTATCACTGACAAGGCTCATAATGAATGGTTTCCCATAATTACGACCTAATAAGAAAATGATAATAGAGCCAAGTGCAATACCAACGTAATTATAGACGAAGCCCATTGTTGGCCCGAAAATCAAGACCCCTGCAGCACAGCTAACACCACCAGGAATAATCGGAATAACCACTTGAATAATCTGAATTAACATGAAAATAATCGGACCGAGAATGACAGATTGCCCTACTAGTCCTCTTAGTGCATTGATGTCCTTGAAGACACCTAATCGGATAAAATAGATGGTTGCAATTATGGTTGCAACAATGCCCAAAATGGAAATAATATTAACAATTTTTCTAGATAGGGTAACACTCACATTTCTCATCTCCTTTAGTTATACTCATCGTACTTTTAGTATATAACTTTTTATCAATAAAAAACATCGTTTGTTCTTTCTGCAAACGAACAAAGTTGTAAGATACGCATCATTTGATAAGTTTATTATACAAAAAAAGAGACAGAAAAGACATCCTACTTAAGACCCATTCTGCACTGATCTTTCGAAAGAGAGTTGAAGAAACGAAAGTGGCACATCTTTTAGTAATATTATAGAGGGGCAAAGAGTGAAATTAAATTTGCATCTACGTCTTTAATGATTGCGTATCGTTGGCCCCAAGGTGCATTCCAAGGTTCTTTAAAAACAATGTAACCAGCTTGGCTCATTTTTTTCACGGTGCTATCAACTTCTGCGGCCGTTTCACAAAGAAAAGCAAGTTCGATTTTATCGCCTTGCTGACTAGGCGCAAACCCATAGACGCCAGTAATCATTTGTAGTGAATTTAAAGAAATCCTGACGCCATTGTTTTGTAATTCTGTGTAATCGGGCGAAGCTTCTCCCAGCACGTTAAAACCTAGCGTTTGGTAAAAAGAGAGTGCTTGTGTCATATCGTTGACGATAATACCGACCATATCTAACTTCATCCTCATAACCTCCGATCTATGATAAAATAAGTGTAAGGGATTTTTTGGTAAAAACCAAACGATTTATAGCGAAAGTGCTTAAAAAAATTAGAATGTAACAGTTTACAACGAAGAATAAGAAGACTATAATTATGTTAACTAGTTTTAGGTATACCTAAAAGTGAAATGTGTGAACAAGATAGATTGAGGGATGTTGGATGAAAGAAAAGAAAACGGAAAAAATGCTTAATTATGCAAATGGGCCTAGTTTAGAAGAGATAAATAATACCGTCGAGGTACCTAAAAACGCAAGCTTTTGGCGAACTTTGTTAGCCTATAGCGGACCTGGCGCTTTAGTGGCTGTTGGTTATATGGATCCAGGAAATTGGTGGCGGAGCGGAATATAAGTACACGTTACTTAGTGTGATTTTGCTTTCTAGTTTAGTTGCCATGTTACTACAAAGTATGGCTGCGCGCTTAGGAATCGTGACAGGAATGGATTTAGCCCAAGCGACTAGAGAGCATACAAGTAAACGAACGGGCGTTGCCTTGTGGGTGGTGACGGAGTTAGCCATAATGGCTACAGATATCGCTGAGGTAATTGGTGGTGCCGTTGCTTTGCAATTATTATTTGGTTTTCCATTATTAATTGGTGTGTTGATAACAACGTTTGATGTTTTATTACTTTTGCTACTGACAAAGTTAGGCTTTCGCAAAATCGAAGCAATTGTTTCTTGTTTAATTGCAGTCATCTTTTTTGTTTTTGCTTATGAAGTGGCATTAGCAGATCCAAATGTTGGTGAAGTATTACGAGGTTTTATTCCAGACACAAAAATAGCGACAGATAAATCCATGTTATTTTTAGCCTTGGGAATCGTTGGAGCGACAGTCATGCCTCATAACTTATATTTGCATTCTTCCATTGCGCAAGCTCGGAAATTTGATCGTAACGATGATGCTGAGAAAGCCAAAGCAATTCGTTTCACTACTTGGGATTCAAATATTCAATTAACTGTTGCTTTCGTCGTAAAT
>OBDH01000223.1_pt1 | contig 2346 bp, 3 predicted proteins | sample 1502691 | NCBI WGS metagenome assembly OBDH01 (sample SAMN05301466, study PRJEB22388) | human gut metagenome | isolation source: Infant 1 DOL 10 gut | host: Homo sapiens | place: USA: Pittsburgh, Magee-Womens Hospital of UPMC | collected 2013/2014
CCTCATGGTAGGCGAGGGACTCTTCCTTGGTGAACAACGCCATGACGATCTCCTGTGGTTTGGGTTCAAATGAGGTGCAAAAGCGATAGCATAAGGAGGAATAGGGGGCAATGGCGGCTTCCCTGTTCACGGAATTCCTGTTATGCTGAAACGGTATGCCGGGAAAAGAGCCGTCGGCGGTCCGCGTTGCGGCCCCGGGGCGTCCCGGATGGAAGTCAACGAGAAAGGATGAATCTATGTCGCTGATCGAAATCAGGGATGTCCATAAATGGTACGGCGAGTTCCATGTGCTCAAAGGTATTTCCGAGCGGGTCGAGAAGGGCGAGGTGCTGGTCATCTGCGGGCCTTCCGGGTCCGGCAAGAGCTCGCTCATCCGTTGCCTGAACCGTCTGGAGCCCATCCAGAACCTGACCGTGCTCGAAAACGTGACCCTCGCGCCGATCAAGGTCCGGGGCATGGGCAAGAAGGAGGCTACGGATCTGGCCATGGAACTGCTCGGCCGCGTGGGCATCGCGCGTCAGGCCGCCAAGCGCCCGAGCGAGATTTCCGGCGGGCAGCAGCAGCGTGTCGCCATCGCCCGCTCGCTCGCCATGCAGCCCCGCGCCATGCTGTTCGACGAACCCACCTCCGCCCTCGACCCGGAAATGATCAACGAAGTGTTGAGCTGCATGAAGGATCTGGCCAAGGACGGCATGACCATGGTGTGCGTCACGCACGAAATGGGCTTTGCCCGCGAAGTGTCCGACCGCGTCATCTTTATGGACCACGGCGTGATCCTCGAAGAGGGGACCCCGGAACAGTTCTTCACCAACCCGCAGCACGAGCGCACCAAGGCGTTCCTCCGCGAAATTCTCTAGGGATACGGCATGGCCACACCCGATCTCATCCGTCTCGACATCGTGGTCGACGAGGAGCAGTACGATACCGTCGCCGGGCTTCTGGTCCGGAACATTTCCTACGGCTGGGAAGAAGACAGCCTCCCCACCGGCGAAACCCGTTTCCGCGTGCACTGCGACAACGCCATCGTGCAGGAGAACCTCCTCAGCGCGCTGCGGGCATGGCTGCCGGGCCTCGACGTCGAACAGACCAGCATCCCGCGTCAGGACTGGACCGTGGCGTGGCGCGAGTTCTTCACGCCCGTCCGCGCCGGACAGTTCATCGTGCTTCCGCCGTGGCTGTTTGAATCCACGCCGCTGGAAGGCCGCAAGCCCATCATCATCGAGCCGAAATCCGCGTTCGGGACCGGGCACCACAACACGACGGTGCTGTGCCTCGAAGCGATTACCGAACTCTTGGCCTCGGGGCGCCTCAAGGCCGGGCAGCGTTTCTTCGACGTGGGCACGGGATCGGGCATCCTCGGCATCGCCTGTTGCCTGAACGGGCTTGCCGGGCTCGGCTCGGACATCGATCCGGTGGCTGTAGACAACGCCCTCGAGAACGTGGTCATCAACAAGGTGGCCGACGATTTCCGCATCGTCCCCGGCAGTGCCGAGGCGGGCGAAGGCGAGCAGTTCGCTCTGGTGGTCGCCAACATCCTCGCCGGCCCGCTCCGCGAACTGGCCCCGGCGCTCATAGCCCGGATGAAGCCGGGCGCGTGCCTTGTGCTCTCCGGCCTGCTGGACGTGCAGGCCGATGCGGTCGAGGCGGCGTATGCCGAACTCGGCAAGGCGCGGCGCGTGCAGTCCGGCGACTGGGTGGCACTGGTCTGGGGCGAGTAACGTTTTGGGGCTCCCCACGAGTTTCCGGCTCTCCAATCCCTGTTCCTAGCTTCTATAGAAAAGGCCGTCCGAAATGCTTCGGACGGCCTTTTTGATGGGGGATCGCGTTTTGAAAAGTGCGTATTTCGCCAGTGAAACGTACTACTTCACGATCCTGATGGTGTTCTTCTTCAGATAGCCGGACGGCATGTAGCTTTCCTTGGCTTGGCGGAGCCCTTCCTCGTCGGCGTCCTGCTCGCGGTTGATGAACACGAAGTTCTTGGCCGCGTACTTGGCGAAACAGAAATTGATGGCCTGATAGACGCCGCGGTACTCGGGGCGGCCCTTTTCAAAGTGGACTACGATGGTCTGATCGTCGAGCGGTTCGCCTACGGCGAAGGGGGCCATTTCCTCGCCTGCATAGAGCGCGCCGCCGATAAGCCCGGGCAAGGCGTCCCAGTTGCGGAGCACGGAACAGACCACATCGCTTTCGGCCAGCAGCGAAGCGGATTTTTCGCATTCCCGCCACCTGCACCAGTCATCTTGGAGCGCCAGCACCTGCGGCATGATTTCGCCGTTCAGGGCGCGGTAGTCCTCCCCATAGGCCTTCATGTACCCGTTGACGTGGTTCTTTTTCTTGTGGAGCTTG
>OBDH01000287.1_pt1 | contig 1879 bp, 4 predicted proteins | sample 1502691 | NCBI WGS metagenome assembly OBDH01 (sample SAMN05301466, study PRJEB22388) | human gut metagenome | isolation source: Infant 1 DOL 10 gut | host: Homo sapiens | place: USA: Pittsburgh, Magee-Womens Hospital of UPMC | collected 2013/2014
CTTCCTGGACATTTTCTACTCCTTTTGCTTTTGCTGACAGGTTGCTCGTCAGGGGTGGGCCACCCGGCCACCCGACGCAGGGCGTTTCGCTTTGTCAGTTTTTGGGCTTCGGTTTCTAGGTTCATTCAATCCTTCTGGGGACCAGTTTTTAATATTCATGGCATGATTTCATTTAACTGAATTTAACCGTCTATTCTTTTTAATAATACTGGCTAAACATTGTGGAGATATTATGTTTATAAAAGAAGATTACTCGGATTGTATACCTCCCTGCTCTGTTCCTAAGAAATTGGAAATTTCTGAAATACTCATTGATATGGGGGGAAGGCATGTATATATGTGTCCTGACGTCGAAACATATAAATATACTTCGACTGTCGTTGTGAGTTCTGATGCTTTCTTTTCAATATGGGAAGATAATTTATTTTCTTTTGGTATTCCACGTGAGGCAAGCCTTGAGCAATGGAAACAAGACAGAAAGCTGAATGAAGGAAAAGTGGAAAAAGGTTTTTCATTAGGAATCATAAATCCTGTCCCATTTGCTACAGTTGACTCTCTGGATAATGGAAAACTTTATCTGACAAATGGATGTACACGTACTTTATGGTTGCTTATTCATGGTGCGCGAGCCTTTCCTGTGGCATGCCCGCATAAGTACGTCAAAAAACTTCGAGCTCTTGCCGGTATCGAATTGTATTTGGAGCCCCGTAAGATCATCTCCTGGCCATGTATAGGCAGGGAGACTAACCTCCCCCGATGGGCTCATTTTTTTAAAAACCCTTTCAAGCGCATGGCGTAGATCATTAAAGAATACTTCGTGGCCTTCCAGACAGTTTTCAACGAAGCTAAGTTTTTCGGAAAAGGTGGCATTGTTTTTCAGCAGATAGGCAATGCCACGATTTTCAGTCTGGAGTTTTGCGAGCTTTTCGCCACTGCTTCCGCAAACTGCTATGAGCCCATCCAGACATTTTATGACAAGTCCGGTTTCTCCAGGCAGGGAAATGCCCGATTTGTCATCGACATCCGGGAATGCTTCATTGAGAATATCCACAATGGCGTCAAAAAATCTTCTGGAAGACTCGGCGACATCTATAAAAGTGATAAAGGCTTGGCCAAGTGCCATGTGTTGTTCATACAGGCAGCGGACAAACTCCCTGTTTTCAAAAATTCTTTTATGAATGCCCAGCCTTTTGTTCCCGGATTCCCGGCAGACACGCAGGGCGCGGCTCAGAGCGTCTCTGGCCTCTTCTCTGGTCAGGACGTCGGCGCAGGTTTTGGGAGTAGTTGCTGGAACCATCTTTTTTCCTTCATCAGCGGATATTAGTCATCCATCGGGTTGTGATCGGAGGAACCATCGAGCCACATGAGTGCATCAAGAATGCCCTGTTCGTAGCTCATGCCGGGGTATCGGGTTCCCTGATCGACGCCCTCCTGAGCCCAGTTCATGAGATCATAGATTTCTTCTGATTGGCGTTCTACTTCAAACATGGCATTTCCTTTTTATCGGCGGACGCGACGTGAAAAAGGAAAAAAAACACGCCATGTTCCGCCTTGCCCCGAGGGGCGTTATTCGCGGATGGGCCTATTCCGCGAAAGTCCGTTTGTCCCGCTCCATTCTTCCGGTGGCGGGGATGAGCTTGTATGTGGGACTTGTGAAAGGCAACAGGGAAAGGTCCTCGTAGAGCGTCTTGGCATCAGGATTGTTTGAGACGTGCAGAAAGACTTCTTCCGAGGGCCGGATGAGGTAGCGCACTTCAAGAGGCAGGTACGGCTTCAGGTGAATCCTGGGGAACCGAGCCAGCGGAGGAAGGGCGTGCAGTCGGAGGAGGAAGGGGAGGTCACGCATGTGGGAACCTCCTCATCCAGCAGTTGGCGAATC
>OBDH01000336.1_pt1 | contig 1739 bp, 2 predicted proteins | sample 1502691 | NCBI WGS metagenome assembly OBDH01 (sample SAMN05301466, study PRJEB22388) | human gut metagenome | isolation source: Infant 1 DOL 10 gut | host: Homo sapiens | place: USA: Pittsburgh, Magee-Womens Hospital of UPMC | collected 2013/2014
TGTTGCCCCCATCGCGTCCAAGTCTATGCCCGCGGCCTTAAGTGCGGCCATGACATCCGAAGAATGCGAGGTAGCGTTGGATAGCGCGCCGGAATCAAGCCTGCTGACGCCCGCTTCCCGCATTGCCTTTATAATCGCATCCATATCAGTAGAACTGCCGAAGCTATGGTTTGTACTCTCTCCGCACTGCGGGAGATACAGTTTGGCGCCGGTATCTTCAAAATCCCCCGTCGAATCAACGCGTTTCGCGGAGGCCGCGCTTCCGGCGGAAGTGAGCGCGCCGCCATCCACGGCGAGCAGGAAATCGCCAAACCGGTAGCCGCCGTTCTTGCCTTCGGCCGCGTCCGCGGTTTCGGAAAGGGCCGAAACCGCCTTCGCCGCCTCGTCGCACGAACTCCCCTGGAGTACCAATTGCCCGAAACGGAGCTGTACGCGGGCCTGTGCTTCAGCCACGCTTGCGAGGGCGGCCTTTCTTTCGGATTCCTCCTGCAAATCATAATATTTCGGCACGGCCACCGCGGCAAGGATGCCGAGGATGACCAAAACCGAAATGATTTCAATAAGAGTAAAGCCCGATCTGCGCTTCGATGCCGCCATGCGGATTCTCCTCATAAAAGGGTGCGAAGGCGAGTCTAGAGAAAAAACGCCTCCACCTCAACCATAAAACAACGTAACTCAGCGTCATTTCATCATATGGGGTGAGCCTTGACCACCTGTGACCGCCGATGGTAATTTTTTCTTTTTGCCAACCTCTAGCCGAAAGGTTCTCCTCATGCTCACCACGGATCGCATGGCGCACCTTGCGAGACTTGCCCGCCTCGCCCCCGAAGAAGGCACGCTCGCCAAATTCGGAGAACAATGCGCCGACATCATTGCGTATATGGATATTCTCGCCGAAGTGGACACCAGCGCCGTCGAGCCGCTGTACAGCCCTGTGGAGCACTCCACGCCCTACCGGGCCGACGAGCCGGTCCAGAAAAACATGCATTCGGACGTTCTCGCCAACGCCCCGGAAACCGACGGGCAGTTCTTCGTCGTGCCCCGCATCGTCTAGGAGCGTCCCATGTCTGATCTGATCCAAGCCTCCCTTGCCGAAATCCGCGCGCGCCTCGCCGGGGGCGACGTCTCCGCCGAAGCCGTGGCCAAAGCCTGCCTCGACCGAGACGGAACCATCCATCCATGCCCTGATCACCGTGCGTGAACAGGCTCTTGAAGAGGCCCGCGCCCTCGACGCGCAGGGCCCGGACGCCTCCAAGCCCCTCTGGGGCGTACCCGTCACGGTCAAGGACGCCATCGTCACCAAGGGCACGCGCACCACAGCCGGTTCCAAAATCCTCGGCGGCTTCAATCCGTTTTATGACGCCTTCGTGGTCGAACGCCTGAAGGCAGCCGGGGCGGTCATCGTCGGCAAGAACAACATGGACGAGTTCGCCATGGGCTCCTCCACGGAAAACTCCGCCTTCGGCCCGACCCGCAACCCCCGCGATCCAGAACGCATCCCCGGAGGCTCCAGCGGCGGCTCGGCCGCCAGCGTCGCCGCGAACCAGTGTTACGCCTCCCTCGGCACGGACACCGGCGGCTCCATCCGCCAGCCCGCAGCCCTGTGCGGCTGCGTGGGCCTCAAACCCACCTACGGGCGCGTATCCCGCTACGGCGTTATCGCCTACGGTTCCTCGCTCGATCAGGTGGGCCCGCTGACCCGCACCGTGGAAGACGCCGCCCTCGTGCTTTCCGTCATC
>OBDH01000370.1_pt1 | contig 1649 bp, 3 predicted proteins | sample 1502691 | NCBI WGS metagenome assembly OBDH01 (sample SAMN05301466, study PRJEB22388) | human gut metagenome | isolation source: Infant 1 DOL 10 gut | host: Homo sapiens | place: USA: Pittsburgh, Magee-Womens Hospital of UPMC | collected 2013/2014
ACTTTTGACAATTATTCAATCTAGTTTTTAAAACTAGATTGAATAAAAAAGAAAAGCTAGCAATTTTGGAATTGTTCACTTTTCTCTCTTTATTTTTTTAAAGAACGTTTTCCGATTAAAATACCTATCAAAAACAGGCCTTCTAATAAAACAAAAAACAAGATAAAACAATGCATAAAGTAGGCTTCAGGTAAGGCATTGATAATCGGATCAGTCAGCGGATTAAATAACCAAGCATCGTTGTTAAAAAATAATCCATGAAACGCAATAAAAAATTGATCAAAGCCAATCAGCATGAAAAAGCCAAAAAGCACAGGCAAAAACATTCCCCACTGAAATGGCCGTATCAATGTCCATAAACGCTGATTTTTCACCAAATATTTTAAATAAAGGACACTAGGCAACAACGTAACTAGTAATACGCCATAGCACAATAAAAACAATTTTTTCACTTCATAAAAATGAAAAGCCGCGCTATCAGACATTGGAAAGTCAGGAAATACTAATGTTTTTTCAAAAGGATTGTTTAAGTACATCATTAAATGATCGTAATTTTTAATCAAGGTCACACGATCAACCTCTACGTCTTTTAAAATATTTAAGTGTTGGATATCAAAAAGATACAATGGACGAAAATTAATCGTGATCGTGATACTTAAAGCCACAATCGTTAAAAACAAACAAATGAGTCCAAGTGTTTCCCTTAAACGCAATTTCGACCTCATCATACTCAAAAAGTCCATTCATCTAAGGAATCAACAACATAGGTTGGTGGCGTTGGCAAAGTTGGAACAGCTGACTTAGGGGTAAAACCTGATGTAACTAACAAGCTATCAATACCATTTTGAATCCCTGATTGAATATCGGTTTCATAATTATCTCCAACCATAATCACTTGCTCTTTTTCCACGCCTAAATGCGCAATGGCTCGTTCCATGATAATCGCTTTTGGTTTGCCAATATAAACTGGTTTTGTTTGAGTAGCTGTCTCCACAAACGTCACAACTGAACCTGCACCAGGTAATAAGCCTCTGTCTGTCGGAATGTTCTTATCTGGATTGGTCCCAATAAACAACGCCCCTTTTTGAATGGCTAAGGTAGCTAAAACCACTTTTTCGTAAGATAATTCTGTATCAAGTCCCACGACAACATAATCAGGATTTGTTTCATCCCATTCAAAACCTGCTTCTAAAATTAAGTCAATTAAACCAGCCTCGCCGATGACAAAGACTTTCTTGCCCCGATTGGCTTCTTTCATGTAATCAATCGTCGCTAAAGTCGCTGTATAAACAAGGGATGCTGGAACATGAATATCAAATTCATTTGCTAAACGTTGTGCCACTGTTTCAGGATTTAGTGGTATTATTCGTTACAAATAAAAAAGGCAAATCTTTTTCCTGTAACTGCTCGACAAAACGTTTTCCGGCTGGAATTGGTTCTTTTCCTAAATAAATCGTTCCATCTAAATCAATTAAATATCCTTGATAGTCTTTTTTCACTCTGTTTACTCCTCACGTTGACGAATCGTAAAGCCTTTGCCAGATTTTTTGGGACTAGGCTGTTTGGGTGTAGTCGTTTTTTTATTTTCTTCTTTTCGCGTACGAATCACTGGCTTGCTATTTTTATTAGCGGGCGCACTCTTTTCCTCG
>OBDH01000376.1_pt1 | contig 1644 bp, 2 predicted proteins | sample 1502691 | NCBI WGS metagenome assembly OBDH01 (sample SAMN05301466, study PRJEB22388) | human gut metagenome | isolation source: Infant 1 DOL 10 gut | host: Homo sapiens | place: USA: Pittsburgh, Magee-Womens Hospital of UPMC | collected 2013/2014
CCACAACGATACAACGAAAATCCACCCCCTGTTCCCGCACTTTTTTCAGAGCATAAAACATGTCTTTATGTCCCTTATCTCTATCCAACTGACAAGAGGTAATAACTACCCGTGGCTTATGAATAGTTGAGGGGGGTGTCGGAGCAGGAAAAACTCCAGGGTGGATAGCCTGAAAGTCATATTTGCCGAGCATCGGAACCGAACGGATCAAACCCGCCTTACAAAACTCGGAGCACGCCAAGAGCCGGGGTTTCAAAAAATATTGCGTTGCCCAACTTGCGAAATTCTTGGAGAAAAAACCAAATGGTCAATGGGTTTCCATCAACGCCAAAACGGACTTCCTGCGCATTGAGACCCAGCTCTTGAGCTTTCTTGGGAAAAGGCCCGGGGCGTCCGTACACGTATACCCCATGCCCTCTCTCTTCCAGAGCCTTTCCAATGTTGAGGCACCATGTCTTGACTCCGCCCCATCTGCGGGTGGAATTCACAAAAGCGATGTTCACGAGCTCACCTTACAGAACCCGGCAGCCGTCTTCAGTGACCAGCACCATGTGCTCCCAGCGGATCCCGCCCCATTCAGGGAAGTACAGGCCGGGCTCCACGGTCACGATCATTCCGGGCTCCAGCGGGGTTTTATTACGTCCATTAAGGCTCGGCCCCTCATGGGTTTCCAGTCCGACGCCATGCCCGAGCCCATGCGTAAAGGCTTCGGCAACGCCGAGAGACTCGAAGTGCCCTCTAGCCGCCTTATACACATCACAGGCCAGAACACCGGGATGGATAGCCCGGATAGCCTTGTGCTGCGCTTCTTGTACGGCCTCCAGCGTCTTTTTGAAGCGCTCCGTCGGCTTTTCGCCGACCCAGAAAGTCCTGGTCTGATCGGAACAGTAATCTTCCAGACGGCACCCCACATCCACCAGCACAAGATTTTCCGCCTCCAGAAGGGCGTCTTTGGAGGGCAGGTAGTGCGGGAGCGCCGCGTTGGGGCCATGCCCCACAATGCTCGCAAAGGCCAGCTCGGTCGCCCCGTGATGCCTGAAAAACATTTCAATGTCCCACGAGACGGCGGCTTCGCTTCGCCCGGGAACGAGCACGCCGGGCAGCCACTCCATCATCTGCTGGTTCAGGCGGCAGGAAATCTCCATACGCCGGATCTCTTCCGTATCTTTGATTACGCGAAGCCGTTCAACCAGACCGTCAGCCTTTGAAAGGCGGCAGCCTGATCCCGCCAGCGTTTCCGCGAATTTTTCATAGAATTCCAGCGTGACCGCGCGGGCCTCAAAGCCGATGGTTTTGCCGGGCACAACCCGAAAGATAGTACCGGTTCGCCGCGTGGCTGATCAAAAGCGCTTCGATTCCCTGTTCCCGCATCAACGCACGCAGGCGTTCGCGGCGCTGTTCGCACATCTGTTCGGACATAATCGCATCCGTTTGTTTTTATAAATATTTTCAATAAATAAACTGAAACATATACAGGCAAATACCATATACGGGCACGTCACCCTTGTCCAGCGAGGGGAGGGGCATGGGAATCCCCCCTTCTATAATTATAAGGGACGTTCCTCTTTTCCTCGATGAAATGCTCATTCCGCGCTTTTGGGTTCCTCTTCAAAAAGTTCACCGAGGATACTGTTGGAAACAAGC
>OBDH01000523.1_pt1 | contig 1422 bp, 2 predicted proteins | sample 1502691 | NCBI WGS metagenome assembly OBDH01 (sample SAMN05301466, study PRJEB22388) | human gut metagenome | isolation source: Infant 1 DOL 10 gut | host: Homo sapiens | place: USA: Pittsburgh, Magee-Womens Hospital of UPMC | collected 2013/2014
GGGCCTGAAGATCCGCGTTCCCGCCGTGGAGCTCCAGCTTGCCGCCTTCCGCTCGTGGGGCGTCGAACCCCATCCGCTGGCGTGGTCCGAAACCTTCAACGGGCTTCAGCAGGGCGTGGTCGACGGGCAGGAAAACCCCCACGCCATCAACCGCGACCAGAAGTTCTGGGAAGTCCAGAAGTACATCACCAACATCCATTATATGCTCTGGGTCGGCCCGATGCTCGTGAGTGGTTCCGCAAGCTCGACCCGCAGACCAAGGCCCTCGTGGAAAAGGCCGCCAAGGAAGCCGCCGCCTACGAATGGAAGTGGTCCGCGGAACAGGATGAAATCGCCCTCAAGGAATGCCTTGCTCGCGGCATGGTCATCAATGACGTGTCCGACGAACCCGCCTGGACGGAGGCCGCCCGCTCCGTGTGGCCGCAGTTCTACGACAAGGTCGGCGGCAAGGCCGTGGTGGATGAAGCCCTCGCCATCATGCAGCAGTAAACGGACGCCCGGCGCGCGGGTTTCGGCTCCGCGCGTCGTCTTCATTCCTTGGAGGACGTATGTCTTTTTTCAAGCAGCTCTACGACAACTTCGAAGAGGGGGCCTGTGCTCTGTTCGTCGCGGTCATGGTTCTCTGCCTCTTCCTTCAGGTGCCCATGCGCATCGCCGTGGGGTCGTCGCTGGCGTGGACGGAGGAGCTTTCCCGCTACAGTTTCCTCTGGGCCGTGTATGTCGGGGCCGCCCTTGCCGTGAAGCGCGGCGGGCATGTCCGCATCACAGCACAGTTCATGTTCCTTCCGACCCGCTGGCGGCTCGTGTTCCGCGCCGTCGGGGACATCATCTGGATCGGCTTCTCCCTTTATGTGGCGTGGATCGGGCTCGCCTGCATCGAAGAGGGCCTGTATTACCCCGAAGTGTCGCCTACCCTCGGCGTTGTGAAGGCGTGGGTGGAATGCATTATCCCGTTCAGCTTCGTGCTGGTGAGCTGGCGCATCGTTGAGGAATACGTCGTGCGCTGGCGGAACGGCACCCTCGGAGAACTGGTTCGTTACGAGGAGGCAGCCTGATGACGCCCCTAGCCATTGCCCTCATTGTCCTTGTCGCCATGTTTCTGCTGGGGCTGCCGATCTTCATGTCCCTGATCATCTCTTCCGTGGTGGCGATCCTCGCGGGCGGGGACATCCTGCCCCTGTCGGTCATCCACAACTCGCTTTTTGACGGCCTGAACCTGTTCCCACTGCTCGCCATCCCCTGTTTTGTGGTCGCGGGCACGCTCATGGAGTTCGGGAACATCACGCAGCAGATCGTCGACGTGGTGAAGCAGCTTGTGGGCCGCGTCTACGGCGGCCTCGGCATCACCACCATCCTCGCCTGCACGTTCTTCGCGGCCATTTCCGGCTCCGGGCCGGGGACCGTCGCCGCCGTGGGCACCAT
>OBDH01000729.1_pt1 | contig 1232 bp, 1 predicted proteins | sample 1502691 | NCBI WGS metagenome assembly OBDH01 (sample SAMN05301466, study PRJEB22388) | human gut metagenome | isolation source: Infant 1 DOL 10 gut | host: Homo sapiens | place: USA: Pittsburgh, Magee-Womens Hospital of UPMC | collected 2013/2014
AAGCTGCTGCGCCAGCTACGGCTAATCCTTTTTGCCATTTTTTCATTCCTTATTTCCTCCTGTACAATTTTATTCTTTCACGCCGCCGATTGTTAAACCACCCACGAAATATTTTTGGAAGAATGGGTAAGTTAACGCAATTGGTAACGTAGATAAGACAACAATCGCCATTCGAGCCGATTCACTTGGTAGAACGCCTAAGCCTTCTTGTGCTGCTGCACCCATATCCGTACTTCTCGATAAGAACTCTAAGTTGTTTTGAATTTTCATCAATAAATACTGTAATGGTACCAAGGTATCTTTTTGAATGTAAAGTAATACATTGAACCAATCGTTCCAATAACCCAAAGCCGCAAATAAACTAATTGTGGCAATCCCTGGAACGGCTAGCGGTAACACAATGCTGACAAAAATGCGCATTTCACTTGCGCCATCAATACGTGCCGATTCAATAATACTGTCAGGCACGGTTTTCTTGAAAAACGTTCGCATCACTAAAATATTAAATGGTCCTAAAGCTAAAGGCAAAATTAACGCCCAAATTGTATCTTTCAATTGCAATAAGTTTGTCATTACTAAATAGTTCGCAACCATCCCTGGTGAAAATAACATTGTAATTAACGCAAACAATGTAAAGAATTTTTTAAATGGAAAGTTGGAACGAGAAATGACATAGGCATATAATGACGTCATTGTTGCATTGACAATCGTCCCTGTCACCGTAATGAATACCGTTATCCCTAAGGCATGAATAATGCGTTGACTCATTGCCCCTTGGAAAATGTAACGATAGGCCTCCAATGAAAATTCTTTTGGCCAAAACCGGTAGCCGTTTGCTGCTAATGATCCTTCACTTGTCAATGAAATCATAATAACAAAGAAAAACGGAACCACACAGGAAATAGCAAAAATAGCAATGACAATATTGAAAATCAAATTCGCTGTCGGGTTGAAGGATCGAACGTTAACGCTAGTGACTTTTTTCTTTTTCATAATCCTTCCTCCTAAAATAGTGCTGAATCTGGTTCAATTCGACGAACAACTAAATTCGCAATTAATAACAAACATGCCCCAACGACAGATTGATATAACGCTGCAGCTGCCGTCATGCCTACATCACCAGTAGCCGTTAAGCCATTGTAAATATAGGTATCTAACACACTTGTCACGTTGTAAAGCGCACCTGAGTTTCTTGGTACGATGTAGAACAAACCAAAGTCTGCTCTGAAGAT
>OBDH01000794.1_pt1 | contig 1174 bp, 1 predicted proteins | sample 1502691 | NCBI WGS metagenome assembly OBDH01 (sample SAMN05301466, study PRJEB22388) | human gut metagenome | isolation source: Infant 1 DOL 10 gut | host: Homo sapiens | place: USA: Pittsburgh, Magee-Womens Hospital of UPMC | collected 2013/2014
ATGATTCACTTGCTCGTTTCCCTTCAGGATAACCAGCCCGTAGCGTGTTACAGTCAATATAACCGCAATAGTCTTCTGTAAATTTATCAACATCTCCACGATTTTCTCCATAGATTTCAACAGTTGATAAAAATAACACTTTTTCACTATTCGCTTTGACCGCATAATCTAAAATATGCTGCGTACCAGCAATATTGGTCATAATCGTTCCAATTGGATCACTGGCATATGATTTAGGATGTGTATTACTAGCACAATGCAACACATAGTCACAAGCTTCTGCTACCTGAATTTCTTCTGTCACATCTCCAATAACTATATGGAATAACGGATCTTCTAAATAACTAGTAAATCGCTCTTCCAAACGCGACAATGTTCGTCCCATCGCCCAGATTGAAATATTCGCATTTCTCGTTTTGTTTTGGTACATAAGTACATCAATTAAAAAGGTCCCAATCATGCCTGAAGCACCAGTTATAAAAACAGATTTATTTGTTACTTTCGTCCAATCTGGTGTCTTCTCTAAAACTCGTTCAACGTCTGATAAATAATTATCATCTGTAAATAACATGGTATCCCCTCCACTACTCTTCTTTCATTTTCAAGAAGCCTTTAAATAACTGTAAGTCATCTTGTGTGGTTAACTTAATGTTTTTATCTGAGCCTAAAGCAAAATACAATGTTTCGCCTAAATCCACCATCATAGTATTCGTATATGACGATTCAGAAATACCAATATTCTCACGGAATGCTTTTTCGTAAGCCCAAGTTAATTTTTCAAATTTATAGGCTTGTGGCGTTGACACGCGACGTAATGTTTCACGATTGGCAACGAAGTCACTGCATTGCCGTATTCTTGACACTTAACAATTACATCAGATAAAACTAATTCATCAACTAATGGACGAATTCCGTCATGGATAACAATAGTATCTTCTGGGTTTGAATGTTCTTTTAAGAAATTAACCCCATTGTTAATTGATTCTTGACCAGAATTTCCCCCTGGGATAATCCATTGTAATTTGTCAATATGGTACTCTTTTGCATAGGCATCTAGTGTTTGTTCCCAACCTTTTTTACACACAACTAAGATTCGATCAATGAGTGGATGCTTTTGAAAAGATTCCAATGTGTAAATAATGATTGGCTTTTCCTCAATCATAATAAACTGTTT
>OBDH01000879.1_pt1 | contig 1120 bp, 1 predicted proteins | sample 1502691 | NCBI WGS metagenome assembly OBDH01 (sample SAMN05301466, study PRJEB22388) | human gut metagenome | isolation source: Infant 1 DOL 10 gut | host: Homo sapiens | place: USA: Pittsburgh, Magee-Womens Hospital of UPMC | collected 2013/2014
TGTGGTACCAGCTGAAACAGGTCTCTTTACCACAACGACAGATTTAGTGGAATTGATTGGTCGAGAACGTATTTTACGATTTACATTAGGAAATGAACAAGTGAAATCAATTGTAAGTGTAGAAGAAGCGATTGAAGAAGGAGACACTTTATCTTTTGATTTTTCATATAAAAAAGTATTTATCTTTAACGAAGCGGGAGACCGGGTTTACTAATGAAAAAATACAATCCAGAAAATCAACCAAAAGCATGGCTCTTCCTTCTGCCATCATTAGGAATCATTTTACTGTTTAGCGTTTATCCGCTGTTTCGTTCTTTGTGGATGAGCTTCCAAAAAGGTTCCTTAATTAACCAACGCTACGCTGGTTTAGAAAATTATCAACGTGTATTGAATGATCCAATCTTCTATAAAGCGTTAAAAAATACAGCGCTCTATGCATTTGCTGTGGTACCGATTGCCTTGATAATTTCCCTAGCAATTGCTTGGATTATCTTTGAAAAAGTTAAACATAAGAGTTTCTTTGAAACGATTTTCTTTATGCCTTATGTAACGAGTACGATTGCCATTGGGATTGTCTTCCGTTACTTCTTTAATGGCGATTATGGAATTGTCAATTACGTCTTAGGTTTTTTCGGCATTCCTTCTGTCAACTGGCTAGATAATGTTCAAATGAGTATGCCAACATTGATTATTTTTGGGGTTTGGACGAGTTTAGCATTTAATATTATTATTTTGTTGGCGGGTTTGAGAAATATTGATGAAGAACACTTTAAAATAGCGAAAATGTTTGGTGCCTCAGACGGCGAAATTTTCCGACGTATTACGTTTCCGCAACTAGTCCCGACCATTGCCTTTTTATTAACGGTCAATTTAATTGGCGCCTTTAAAGTTTATACACAAGTTTATGCTTTATTGGTGGTCGTGCGGGGATTGCCAATAGTGCCACAACCGCAGTGTACTATATTTATGACAAATTCCACATTGCAGGGCGTCCCGGAATTGCGATGGCCGCCACAGTGATTTTATTTGTGATTATTTTAGTGGTCACTTTCTTACAAAATAAACTCTTAAAGAAAGTGGGGCAATAAGCCAATGAAAAAAGTTTTAACGATTATCGCAT
>OBDH01000893.1_pt1 | contig 1112 bp, 1 predicted proteins | sample 1502691 | NCBI WGS metagenome assembly OBDH01 (sample SAMN05301466, study PRJEB22388) | human gut metagenome | isolation source: Infant 1 DOL 10 gut | host: Homo sapiens | place: USA: Pittsburgh, Magee-Womens Hospital of UPMC | collected 2013/2014
TGGCAGAATTTCTCAAGTTAATGAAAGGATAATCTATGATCTCAGTTTGTATTGCGACATATAATGGAGAAAAATATCTCGCGGAACAATTAGATAGTATTCTTTTACAAGTCAGTGAAGAAGATGAACTAATTATTTCAGATGATGGTTCTACTGATCATACGTTGGAAATTTTGAGGACGTATGCAGCGAATTATCCCCAAATTCAATTGTTACAAGGTCCAGGGCAAGGAGTGATTGCTAATTTTGCATTTGCGCTTACGCATACGAAAGGCGAAGTGATATTTTTAGCAGATCAAGATGATGTTTGGTTGCCAAATAAAGTAACGACGGTGACAGAATATTTTGAAGCGCACCCTGACATTCAAGTGGTTATTAGTGACTTGAAAGTTGTTGATGCGGATTTACAAGTTACCAATCCCTCTTATTTTAAGTGCCGAAAAGTCAAATCAGGGTTTTGGCGAAATGCGATAAAAAGTGAAGTTCCTATGCATGATATGTGGATTGGCTTATTAGCTGCACGGAAGAAGCAAACGGGTCTCATTAAAGAACCATTAGTGCTTTACCGAAGACATGGAGCGAATGTCAGCCCTATTATTACCAAAACAAGTTTCCAACAAAAATTAAATTGGCGTGTGAATTTATTAAAAGCTTTACATCAGCGTTTAAAGGAACAACGCTAAACTTTTACAGATTTGTAAAATTTACGTAAAAAACATGACAAACCCTATGCTTAATGCGATAATAGGGAAGGATATTTGGTTTTATAGAAACTAAAAATAGAAGTATTTAAGGAGATTGTTCATGAAAGGAATTATTTTAGCAGGCGGAAGCGGGACACGCTTATATCCGTTAACAAAAGCAACATCAAAACAATTAATGCCAATTTACGACAAACCAATGATTTATTACCCAATGTCAACGTTAATGTTGGCGGGAATTAATGAAATTTTGATTATCTCTACACCAGAAGATACACCACGTTTTGAAAGCTTATTCGGCGATGGCCATGATTTAGGCATTCATATCGAATACGCGGTACAAGAAAGCCCAGATGGTTTGGCGCAAGCATTTATTATTGGTGAAGAATTTATTGGTGATGACAGTGTCTG
>OBDH01001060.1_pt1 | contig 1024 bp, 1 predicted proteins | sample 1502691 | NCBI WGS metagenome assembly OBDH01 (sample SAMN05301466, study PRJEB22388) | human gut metagenome | isolation source: Infant 1 DOL 10 gut | host: Homo sapiens | place: USA: Pittsburgh, Magee-Womens Hospital of UPMC | collected 2013/2014
CGACTACGGCGTCGGCAAATTCTTTGACGCCACCATCTCCAACGCCAATCAGGAATAGCCATGACCACACCCACGCAACTGTTCACGCTTCTGGATGCCTGTTTCGACGCCCAAAACGAAGCCACGGCCCTCTGGCACAGCCAGGAACCCGAGGCCGACGACGTCGCCCCCGACGCCTCCGCCTCCCCCGAGACGCTCCTTGCCCTCGTCCGCGCGCAGCACCTGCGGAATTTCCGGCTCTGGCACATTGAGGACACGGCCCGCCGCCGCGACGTGACGCCCGATGTCATCGCCGACTGCAAGTACCGCATCGACAGGCTCAACCAGGAGCGCAACGACCGCATAGAGCGCGTGGACGCCTGCCTCGTGGCCCTGCTCTCCCCGCTGCTCCCGGCCTCGCCCGCGCCGCACATCAATACGGAATCCCTCGGCATGTCCATCGACCGCCTTTCCATCCTCAGCCTCAAGATCTGGCACATGGACGAGCAGGTCCGGCGCACCGACGTGACGCCCGAGCACATCGCCTCCTGCGAAAAGAAGCAGCCTTGCCGTCAAGCATCTCGTCACCGAGTTCGTCGAGGGGGCCAAGACCCCCAAGCTGTATTTCCAGTTCAAGATGTACAACGACCCCACGTTGAACCCTGAGCTGTATGGAAAATAGAGCAAGCGTGAGGAATCGGGGAAGGGGAAAGGAACCCTTCTGGAGAAGGGCTTCCTTTCCCCTTCCCCAAACCCCATCCCCTATCCTCCTAAGACTTTTACGTTTTGAATTCCGGGCGTCTCCAGCGTCTGGAATTGAAAAACAAAAGTGTTTGATGCCTGAATAGAATAATCGTTCGGCCTTTCGGAGTCGCCCTATGTCCGCTTATGAAACCGTCATCGGCCTTGAAGTGCATGTTCACCTCTGCACCAAATCCAAGCTGTTCTGCTCCTGCCCCACGACGTTCGGGGTGGAGCCCAACACCAACGTCTGCGAGGTGTGCGCCGGGATGCCGGGCGTGCTGCCCGTCCTGAACCAGACCGC